>Ga0210062_1000506_pt1 | contig 11910 bp, 8 predicted proteins | sample Muzzi_CordA_D2_FD_185528 | JGI IMG/M metagenome (GOLD analysis project Ga0210062, IMG submission 185528) | Wetland microbial communities from San Francisco Bay, California, USA, that impact long-term carbon sequestration - Muzzi_CordA_D2 (SPAdes) | ecosystem: Environmental > Aquatic > Marine >...
TTGACACGCCAATTTTCTTTTGGTATCAACTGGATATCTTAATATTTTAGTCGGTTACAGACTTTCGGGTACTGGCAAGATATGCCAAGATTGACACCCACCTGATTTTGGATCTAATTTTGCAAATATCACTATTTATGCTTGGGTTTGTCAATGTATCGATACTTGATGATATTTATTTTTTTGGCAAGATATTTAAGGGTTCCTTAAATGAATGAATGGGTTTAAAGATGAAACTACGATTCTTAATTCCATTGCTGATTCTCCTTGTGGCTTTCTTCAGTACTAACGTTTATTCACAACTGCCCACTCCGGATCACGTCATTTTTGTGATTTTTGAAAATCACAGCTACGAGCAGATTATGGGGAATTCTGCAGCTCCCTACCTAAATTCTCTGGTCAGGGATTCGGCGACAGCGCTCTTCACTCAATCTTACGCGATTACCCACCCCAGCCAACCTAACTACTTAATGCTGTTTTCCGGCTCAGACCAGGGCGTAACCAATGACGATGTCCCCAAGGATATTCCCTTCACTTCTCACAACGTAGCAGCTGGATTGTTGCAAACAGGACGGACATTTGCCGGATACTCGGAAGATCTGCCATCGATAGGTTTTGACGGTAATTTTTCAGGTGACTATGCCAGAAAACACAATCCCTGGGTCAATTGGCAAGGAGCGGATACGAACGGAATTCCGCGCACGCTCAACCTGCCGCTGACTTCCTTTCCGAGTAACTACGACTTGCTGCCGACTGTCTCATTTGTAATTCCAAATCAAGCCCATGATATGCATAAAGGCGCAGACCCGGGACGGATTAGCAAAGCGGATGCCTGGCTAAAGGACCATCTGGACGGTTATGTTCAGTGGGCGCAGTCACACAATAGTTTACTTATAATAACCTTTGATGAAGGTCATAGAAATTTATTTAACCGTATTTTCAGTTTCTTCAGGGATAAAAATGAAGGTGGTGGTAAAGAAAGCAATCATATTTTCACTCTTTTTGTGGGAGAAAAGGTAAAGCATGGGAACTATGATCAAAGGATTGATCATTACAGAGTGCTCCGCACCATCGAAGAAATGTATGGCTTACCTTACGCTGGAAGTAGCGCTGTTTCTTTAGCGATAAGCAATGTCTGGGAAAAATAAACCAAAATATTATCAATTCCAGCAATTTGGCCGTAGGTTTTGATCTCTGCTATGTATCTCATTTCTTGAAAAATTACAGATAGGTAACAATTACCAGCATAGTGGCTTAGTGTTTAAATTTAACTATAACTTACCCTTTGGTATGAAAGCCAGGGGGGTTTTTACTTTCCAAAGCTGGAAATTTTTAAAAGGACGAAAAGTGCTTGTCGATGGCTCCGGAACAGTACTGGTGTCGGGCTATCGTATCATACTTAAAAATAAATAAACGATAGCTGAAACCACCAACCATTATTTTGGTCTTAATCCGTTTATATCATGAAATTAATTTAAGTTGCGGATTGTCATCGAAAACCGCAATAGACATGAGGGATAATTTGTTTTCGACTCAAATTGGGTGACGGCCTTCATACTCAATTGACATGAAATATCATTTCCGATAACAGTAGCATTAACGGCAGGGAGATCAGCATTCACCCGAAAAGGCCACCAACTCGTATGATGCTGTTTTTCAGGGCGGATCAATCAGGAGGAAATCCGTTGATGAACATTGAATCCATTCCGGTCATTGAACTGAATCAGACGGATCCGAAACAACGCGGACAGACATACGGCGAAGCCGCACGAGATAGGATTGAGACCATTCTGGCGGCCTATCGCGAAATTTTTAACCGCATCACGGGTGAAACCTGGGAAGAAACCGTTGTTCGGGGTGCACCGTTTGTTCTCAAAGCAAAAGCCTTTGCGCCGGATCTGGTGGAAGAAATTCAGGGAATTGCCGAAGGTGCCGGCCGCACATTCGAGGATATTTTCCTGTTAAATGCCCGCTCCGAAATTCTTTTCAATCCCCAGGTCCTGGCCCAGGAGTGCACCACGATTGCGGCCCTGCCGGAAGCCACCAAAAACGGCGAAATGCTGCTGGCCCAGAACTGGGACTGGTATCAAGAGGTATTGAACTGCCAGGTGATTCTTAAAATCGGGCAGCGGGATGGTACGCCATCTATAGTAACCTTTACCGAGGCCGGACAGCTTGCCAAGATCGGCATGAACGCGGCCGGCATTGGCCTGGTGGTTAACAATCTAACCTCCGACCAGCCCCGTATCGGCGTGCCCTGGATATTTATGACCCGGCGTATACTGGAATCATCCCACCTGGCCCAGGCCCTGGGATATGTATTAAACACCGCCAGGGCCCATTCCATTAATTTTCTGATCGGATATGCGGAGGGTGAAGCCGTCAATCTGGAAACCTCCCCGGTGGAAGCGCACGTGGTGTGGTCTGAAAATGGCATCTGCGTTCATACGAATCATTATCTCAAGCCGGGCCAAAATTTCCGGGACCTCAAACCTCTGCGTGACCCGTATCCTTCGACTTATCTTCGTTGCCGCCGGGCTCAAAAAGGCTTGGCCGAATTGAAGGGCGAAATCGATGTCGACGGGATCCAGAACATTCTCAAAGACCACATGGACAAACCGTTTTCCGTCTGCACCCACCGCAACCCGGCCGTGGAACCGATGAGACAAATCGTCACCTGCTTGTCGATTGTCATGAACTTAAGCCGGAAACAGATCCATTACACCCTCGGAAATCCGTGCCGCGGAGAGGTTCGGACGTTGGACACCGGATGGTAATCGGAATTCGGAAGGTGGAATGCGGAAGGTGGAAAAGGAAAGAAGGATGAAGACTATGGCGCTATCGCGCCGGCTGATAGCTTAAAGCTCATAGCTGACAGCTTATTTGAAGGATAAAGGCGCACGGCATAAGGTATACGGTTGAAGGCAGACGGTAGATCGCGGAGAGTATGCTGAAAATTTCCGACTTCCGCATTCCGACTTCCGAACTCATTTTCGGCTGTCATCTTCTGTCTTCTGCCACCTGCCTTATGATACAACAGACAAGAAACGACTAACATTGAGCAATATTGCTAAGAGAGGTAATCGTATGTCCGAATCTGAAATCTGTTTTATGACCGCAACCGAAATGGTGCAGCGAATCCGGAACCGGGAATTGTCCTGCCGCGAGGTGATGCAAGCTCACCTGAATCAAATCGAAAAAGTCAACCCGATCGTCAATGCCATCGTCACCCGCATTCCCAACGAGCAGGCGCTTATCCTGGCGGATGCGGCTGATGATGCCCTGGCGCAGGGCAAAGACGTCGGGCCGCTGCATGGTCTGCCCATCGCCCATAAGGATCTGGTCCCGACCAAGGGAATGCGCACCACTGAAGGCTCACCCATTTACAAAGACTTTGTGCCGGATCATGACGGCTTGATTGTGGAGCGGCTTAAAAAGGCCGGCGCAATCACCATCGGCAAGACTAATACGCCGGAATTCGGGGCCGGCTCTCAAACTTTCAATCCGATCTTCGGCGAAACCCTGAATCCTTATGACACCACCAAAACCTGCGGCGGCAGCAGCGGCGGAGCCGCCGTATCGCTGGCCTGCGGCATGCTCCCGCTGGCAGACGGCAGCGATATGGGCGGTTCCTTGCGCAATCCGGGCAACTTCTGCAATATCGCCGGATTCAGAACTTCCCCCGGACGTGTCCCGGTCTGGCCGAGAAAGGTGGCCTGGTTTCCCATATCCGTACAGGGTCCGATGGCCCGCACCGTGCAGGACGTGGCCCTCATGTTGAGCACGATCGCCGGTCCGGACCCCCGCAACCCCATTGCCATAGCCGAGCCGGGGAGCCTATTCACCCGCCCGCTGGATCGCGACCTCAAGGGGGTTAAAATAGCCTGGAGCAAAGACCTGGGTGAATTACCGGTGGACCCGAGGGTAACCCGCGCGCTTGAAAATCAGCGCCATGTGTTTGAGGATTTGGGCTGCATCTTGGAGGAAGGTCAACCGGATTTTCGCGATGCCGACGAAATATTCAAGGTGTGGCGGGCCTGGAATTTTGAGCTGCAATATTCGGAGCTGCTGAAGGAACACCGGGAGTTGATTAAAGACACCGTGATCTGGAATGTCGAGCAGGGACAGAAGCTCACCGGCCCGCAGATCGGTCTGGCCGAGATCAAACGCACCGAACTTTACCACCGCGTGCGGGAATTTATGGAAACCTATGAATTTTTGATCTGTCCGGTCAATCAGGTCCCGCCGTTTGACATCACCCAGCCTTATATAAAAGAAATCGATGGTGTCAAAATGGAGACCTATATCGACTGGATGAAAAGCTGCTACTACATTACCGTCACCGGCCTGCCGGCCATCTCCGTGCCCTGTTGCTTCACACCGGAGGGCCTGCCGGTGGGCATGCAGATCATCGGCCGGCACAACGCCGACTTCAGCGTGCTCCAGCTGGCACACGCGTTTGAAAAGGCCACGGGATTCTGGCATCAAAGGCCTGCGGTAGCACAATAAGGAATGGCTTGAATTCGGAAGTCGGAATGCGGAAATCGGAAAAAGGAATGGATTCAATTTAAATATTATATTTCTGACGGGATGAGCAGGATTATTTCACGATTTCCGCCTACCGGCGGAAGTTTAGAAACTACATGATAGAATCATGAATTCCTCGATTTAGCGGCTAAAAGTCGTTATAACTCAGACCACGACGGTGGCAATCACTTGTTCCGTGAAGCGGATTATATATTTTCGGCTTCATCCGGCAACCGAAAAGCTAAAAGATCCAAATAATCCTGCTTGCCGGGTCGAAGCATTAAGCGAAATCTGGTAAATCCTGTCTAATTTTGCTTTAATATAATCGAATCCATTCATTTATTATTGACGGAGCCCTGGATCTTCATGTTTCTCGGATTGACACAAATTCCACTTTGTGGCATAAATAGACAGCATCAAGGCAAACGTCTGAAAATGAACTACCCCGCCGCAAGCAACGGGGTATCAAGCGGAAATTATCATCGCACCAAGGGGAGAGGAATTAAACCCTCGTCCGCCGCAGGTGGAGTAAATTCGTCCCGCAAAGGTGAACCCCATGGACCATAAAGTCTATATTGTTCAGTGCAAGGATTACGATGAAGTCGATAACAAAATGACAGCTCTGTTAGACTTGATGGGCGGCATGGGACGGTTTGCAAAACAGGGTGAAAAAATTGTGCTCAAGGTCAATTTGCTGCGCGAAGCCAGACCCGAAGAAGCGGTTTGCACCCATCCCGCAGTGGCGGCGGCCGTCGGCGCTCTGGTTAAAAATGAAGGCGCGGATGCCGTCATCGCCGACTCACCCGGCGGCGGTTACCGGTACAGCGAAAAAACCCTGGACAAGATCTATCGCACCAGTGGTATGCATCAGGCCGCCCAACAGGCCGGAATTAAGCTCAACCGGGATATCACCTCCAGACCGGCCTCCTATGCTGAAGGTATTCTGACCAAACACTTCGACATTATTACGCCGGTTTATGAAGCCAGTGCGATGTTTAATCTGTGCAAAATGAAAACCCACCTGTTCACCATGATGACCGGCGCTGTTAAAAACATCTTTGGTGTCGTTCCCGGGTTGTCAAAACCCGGTTACCATGCCAAACTCCATGATCCAAAGCGGTTTGCCGGCATGCTGCTCGATCTGGCCCAATACATCTCACCGCGGTTATCCATCATGGACGCCGTTGTGGCCATGGAAGGCAATGGTCCCGGGACCGGTGATCCAAGACAGGTCGGCCTGCTGATTGCATCCGAAAGTCCCCTGGCGCTGGATGTGGTTGCCGGCGAAATCATGGGGATCGATCGGCGGCAAAATTCGATTATCATGGAGGCTGAGCAAAGAGACCTTCAACCCAATCGGCTGGAGGACATTGAAGTCATCGGGGTAGACCTGGCCGATGTCAAAGTACCTGATTTTAAGCCGCCCCAGGTAGCACCCGGAGATTTTGGGTTGGATCCGATGCCGTGGCATCAGCGGATTCTGCAGCCGTATTTTAAAAATGCGTATTCCGCCCGGCCCAAGGTCATCTGGGACCGGTGCATCGCCTGCGGCACCTGCATCGAAGGCTGCCCGATGGAAGCCGTCAGTTTTGTCAGCGAAAAAGCGTTTATCGACGACGACAAATGCATCCGCTGCTATTGCTGCCATGAGCTGTGTCCGGAAGAAGCCATCGGCCTGCACCGCAGCTGGATGTATCAGCTGCTGAAACCAACCTAAAAAAATAAATTTATCTTTTAATCAAACTTGCGGCTTTGGGAATTTATCCCGGTAAGCAGATTTAAAGGTTATTTTTTCCAATTGCTCGATAAATTTATTTAAATTCCAAATCACAATCTCCAAATCTCAAATAAATCCCAAGGTCCAATGATCCAAATTCAAAACGTTTCCCCCTTCTTCTAAAGCCCTTCCGGGTTTTCAGTGGGTGGGGGGATTATTTGGAAATTGAGATTTTGAATTTGGAAATTGTTTGTGATTTGTTTATTGGTACTTGAAATTTTATCAATTCAAGGACAAAACTTGGGGATCGCAACCATAAAGAATCTTATTAACTCTTTTTGTGAATGTGAAACATCTGCAGCATCTTTTCCGCTGCAGATATGGGATCGATTTTGCGGTCTTTAAGATCATTGCAAAGTGCCAAAAAGGAAGGGGAATCCTGCGCGCCGTCAAAAATCCTGTCGGCAGCCATTTCCATGACCAGCTGCCGGAAAAACTGATATTCCCACTTGAAATTGTGTTCGGCAAAGGCACCGCTGTCAATCAAAAACTGATGATGGCTTGAAAAAGTATCCGCCAGTTCGACAATCCCCTCGTTTTTAACAGCTACGGTTTTTAGCACCGGCGGCCGCCAATCGTTTTTCGATTTGCGGCCTAAATCGAGCATGGACTGCAGCTGTTCGACAACATCATCGGCCCCGGGATGGTCCGCCTTATTCACGATAAACACGTCCCCGATTTCAAGCAATCCGGCTTTCATCGCCTGAATGTCATCTCCCATTCCCGGCAGACTGACCACGGCGGTGGTATGCGCAAACTGGGCTATTTCCACCTCATCCTGCCCGACGCCCACGGTTTCGATAATAACGATATCATAACCCATGGCATCGAAGACCATCACCGTCTCCCGGGTGGTTCGGCTGAGTCCGCCAAGGTGACCGCGGGTCGCCATCGATCGGATGAAGACCCCGTCGTCATCGGTGTGCCGGCGCATCCGGATACGGTCGCCCAGCAGGGCGCCGCCTGAAATCGGACTCGAAGGATCGATGGCCACCACCGCGACCCGCATATTTCGGTTGCGAAATTCACTGATCAGGCAGTTTACCAGGGTTGATTTACCGGATCCGGGCGGTCCGGTAACACCCAGCACAAAGGCCCTGCCGGTATGGGCATAAAGATGTTTCAGCACATCGATCCCGACCGGATCCGCTTCTTCCAACATCCGAATCAGCCGGGCGCCCGCCAGTTGATCACCGTTGACTATCTTTTGGATATCAATATTTAAATTCAAAGCTCGTTCTCCCAATTATTTTCATAACACTTAATTTCTGAATATGTCCAGACCAATATCGCTCTGATATTTCCGTAATTTAGCAATATCCCCGGACCGGTGACAGGGGTTCATTGCCTAAAATGACTAAAGTGTCTAAAATGCCTAATCCTCCAAAGGCGGACAAGAATTAAGGTGTTCCGTCTATTGAATAAAAAGTTTTTGCATTAAATGCAAAGAATGCACAATTAAGCGCCTAAAAGGTTCAATTGCCGAAATTTTATAAGACTGTTAATTCCTTTTTTTCTTGACTAAACAGTGATGTAGCTAATATATAGCTATAAAGTAAATCAGGTGATTTACAAGCAGGATGCGATCCCGCAGGCTTAAATAAAATAAATAATAATAAAAACTTATCAACAAAAGGAGCGTACCGATGGCCGATTTAAGCTGGTTGCCAAGAGAGTCTGGCATCAAGGACCACTATCTCTGGGGCGAGGAACATTTCTCGGACAAGGCCCCCGGGGTAATCTACGAAAAAAGACCCATCGTCGACCCTCAAGGAAAACCGATCGATGATCTCTATTCAGCCTGGATCACATTAAACAACCCCCAACAGTACAACTCTTACACAACTGAAATGGTCAAAGGTGTGATTGCCGGCTTTCAGCGGGCGTCGGCAGATCCATCTGTGGTTGCTGCTGTTTTCACCGCCACGGGTGACAAGGCCTTTTGCACCGGCGGCAACACCAGGGAATATGCCGAGTATTATGCCGGCCGGCCCCAGGAATACGGCGCTTACATGGATCTGTTCAATGCCATGGTTGACGGCATTCTCAACTGCAAAAAACCCACGATCTGCCGCGTCAACGGCATGCGGGTTGCCGGCGGACAGGAAATCGGGATGGCCTGTGATACGGCGGTTTCAAGTGACCTGGCCATATTCGGTCAGGCCGGCCCAAGGCACGGCTCCGCGCCGGACGGCGGCAGTTCAGATTTTCTGCCCTGGATGCTGCCGATGGAGCTGGCCATGTGGAACTGCGTTTCCTGCGAAATGTGGAGTGCTTACAAAATGAAGCAGCTGGGGTTGATATCCAAATGCGTTCCGGTCATTAAAGAAGGCGGCAAATGGGTGCGCAATCCTGCCGTCATAACCGACAGATATGTCGATGACGGCGAAATCGTTTACGGCGAATTTAAAGGCGGTGAAGAGGCCAAAAAAGCGCGCGAGTATGTTAAAAATGCCACCACGAATTTTGAACGCCTGGATGCCGAAGTCAACAAGATACTGTGGACATACACCAACCTGTTTCCGGGCTGCCTGATTAAAAGTGTGGAAGGCATCCGGTTGAAGAAGAGATTTTTCTGGGATCAGGCCAAAACCATCAACCGTCACTGGCTGGCCGTCAATATGAATGCCGAAGCTTATCTCGGTTTTGCCGCATTCAACAGCAAAAAAATCACCGGTCAGGATGTGATCGATTTCATCGAGTTCCGCCGACGCCAGGCCCAGGGCGATGCCTTTGACGCCGAGTTTATGGCGGCGGTTTTAGCCAAACCCAAGGGTTAGCATATTCTACTTTTTCATATTTATATTTACCTCATGCCTATTGCTGTAGATGACTGATATAGAGGAATGAACGAATGCCTAAAGTGACCTAAAATGTCTAAAATGTCTAAAATTAAGGAAACGCTGCGCTCTATCTTTGTTTATATAATTGACAGGATACCACAATTTTAGATCATTTTAGTTCATTTCAAATTTTAGATCATTTTCCCATATTAAATTACAGCTTTTTGAAACCCGCATAAACAATTTTACTCTGCTAATGCGGCAAAGTAGAATCAAAATGGAGGAAGTATGCTACTTGAAGGAAAAAATGCGTTGGTCACCGGTGGCTCCCAGGGTATCGGGGCGGCTGCCTCCCTTGAACTGGCGCGCGAAGGCGCCAATATTTGCCTCACCTACCGCAAACACGAAGCCGAAGCCAAAAAATACGCTGAAGAAATCCGGCAGATGGGTCGCAAAGCCCTGGCGGTGCAGTGCGATATTGCCTCCTTTGCCGATGCCGAGCGGGTCGTAAAAGCCGCGCTTGACGAATTCGGCAGCCTCGAAATCCTGGTCAACAATGCCGGCATGAACTGGGATGGTGTCAGCTGGAAGATGACCGAAGAACAATGGGATCGTGTACTGGAGGTCAATCTTAAAGGCTATTTCAATTTTACCCGCCATGTTGCACCGCTTTTCAAAGACCAAAAATACGGCAAAATCATCAACATTACCTCGATCAACGGTTTGCGTGGAAAATTCGGACAGACCAACTATTCCGCTTCCAAAGCCGGCATTATCGGGTATACCAAAGCACTGGCCAAGGAGCTGGGTGCTTTTGGGGTCAACGTCAATGCCGTTGCCCCCGGCCTGATTGAAACCGCCATGCTCAAAGAATCCGAGGCCAGAGATAAAATTATTGATCTGGCGATGGGTGAAAGCGCCCTCAAACGGGTGGGCCAGCCCGAAGACCTGGCCAATCTGGTCGCCTTTCTGGCATCGGACAAAGCCCGGCACATTACGGGGGAGATTATTAAGATAGACGGAGGACAATACATATGAGTAAAGTAGCTATCATCGGTGTCGGTCAGAGCACGTTCGTCAGATCTTATCCGGGATCCATCCGCGAGCTGGCTTTTGAAGGATTCAGGGAAGCTATGGCGGATGCTCAAATTACTACGAGAGACATCGGAGCGTCGGTAATTTGTTCAGCCCCTGAGTATGACAAACAGCGATCGCCGGCCGGTGTTTTTGCCGAGTATCTGGGCCTCAACCCGCAACCCACTTTTTATGTCGAAAGCCTTTGCTCATCGAGCAGCATGGGCGTCAGGCTGGCCTACTCGCTGGTCAAGGCAGGACTCCACGATGTGGTGGCCGTCATCGGGTTTCAGAAAATGTCGGAAATTTCATCTTCCGAGTCCCAGGAGCGAATGGGCCGCGGCGCCGACATTCAGTGGGAAAGCCCGTTCGGCACCATGATGCCGGCCTACTATGCCATGTATGCCAGGGCGCATATGGAAAAATACGGCACTAGTCCGGATGATCTGGCCTTGATCAGGGTCAAGGCGGCCACTTACGGTCAGCTCAATGACAAGGCTGTTTACCGCAAGCCGGTTACTTTTGACATGTTTACCGATCCTGAAAATCGCATGGCCGGCCCGGTGGCCAGCCCCTTGCGGGTGGGCGACTGCTGTGCCAATGCCGACGGCAGTTCCTGCATCATTGTCGCCGGCGAAGAAAAGGCCAAGGCATTATGCAAAAAGCCGGTCTGGATCAAGGGGTTGGGCGCGGCCACCACCAGTGTCAATTTGGCGGGGCGCGATGTATTTACGGGCCTGACCGTGGCGCAGCAGGCCGGCCGGCAGGCCTATGAAATGGCGGGCATTACCTCCGGAGACGTTGACGTGGCCGAGGTGCACGACTGTTTTACGATTGCGGAAATGATGGCTTATGAAGACCTGGGTTTCGCCGGGCCGGGTGAAGGCAGAGAACTGATTCAAAGCAAGGAAACCTATAAGGAAGGCAGTATTCCGGTAAATGTGGATGGCGGCCTGCTCTCCAAGGGCCATCCCATCGGCGCTACCGGCGGATCTCAGATCCGGACCATCGTCCTGCAGCTGCGAGGCGAAGCCGGTGATATCCAGGTAAAAGATCCGGAAATCGGACTGGTGCATAATATCGGGGGAGTCGGGCTGTACGGCAATGTTACCATACTGGGGCGATAGTTTTGGACAGCCTTGTGGTAATCTGAAGGCAATCCCGACATATAGCATTATATAATGCCTAAATTGCCTAAAATGACAAAAATTATTGAATACTGTCGATCTTAATTAGAAAGACTGCCGACATCAAAAATTAAGATTAGAATAAATGGAAAATTGAATGTATATTTTTTCGAAATCCGGCTTTTCTGTCCAATTTCAAAAATGAGTCTTATGGGAGCACCGATTTATAAAATACCAAAAATGGAGAAAAAATATGGCTAAAGTCAGAGAAGTTGATGATCGATTTAAAAAATTCGGCACGGTCAGCTTTACTTCCATCACCAAAACCAATGATTTTATCGGCTACCTGGAAAACGGCACGGTCAGGGGCACGCGCTGCAAAACCTGTGGTCTGGTTTTCTTCCCGCCCCGATCGGATTGCTATCAGTGCCTGTCCGATAACATGGAATGGTTTGAAGTCAGCGGCACCGGCAAACTGATCACCTTCAGCAAACTGGAATATGCCCCGATCGGATTCCAGGAAGACGTTCCTTACAGCATCGCGCTGCTGGACTACGGGGACTACAAGGTATTCGGCAGAATTGACCGGGATCTGCCGGATGAAGAAGTAAAAGTCGGCATG
>Ga0210062_1000507_pt1 | contig 11908 bp, 9 predicted proteins | sample Muzzi_CordA_D2_FD_185528 | JGI IMG/M metagenome (GOLD analysis project Ga0210062, IMG submission 185528) | Wetland microbial communities from San Francisco Bay, California, USA, that impact long-term carbon sequestration - Muzzi_CordA_D2 (SPAdes) | ecosystem: Environmental > Aquatic > Marine >...
GCGTTTCCCGCTTCCAGCTGCCCCATTTGGACATGATCACGAGCTGTTAATTGTATTTCATCACAATGCCCCTCGTGGTGGCAGTCGCGCGCCGCCGGCCGTCTCCGTGGCGCCCTATTTGGCTGCTTTGCAGCGGCCCGCGGGGCGCCCTTATTTGACACCCGGTGCCGGCTTCCCCATGTTCCGGCCACGGAGCGCCGTCGATTCCGCTCAGAATCGACAGCTAACCTATTGGGACTCAATGAACATCGTCGTAGTCGAATCGCCGGCCAAGGCAAAAACGATCAATAAATACCTGGGCCCCGGCTACGAGGTCCTCGCCTCCTTTGGCCACATCCGCGACCTGCCGGCCAAGGATGGCTCGGTCGATCCCGAGGCCGGCTTCCGCATGCTCTGGGAAGTTGACGCCAAGTCCAACCAGCGCATCAACGACATCGCCCGGGCGCTCAAGGGCGCCGACAAACTGATCCTCGCCACCGACCCGGACCGCGAGGGCGAGGCCATCTCCTGGCACGTGCTGGAGGTGCTCAAGCAGAAGAAGGCGCTCAAGGATCAGGCCATCGAGCGCGTGGTGTTCAACGCCATCACCAAGCAGTCGGTGACCGAGGCGATGAACAACCCGCGCAAGATTGACGCCGCGCTGGTTGACGCCTATCTCGCCCGCCGCGCGCTCGACTATCTGGTCGGCTTTACGCTGTCGCCGGTGCTGTGGCGCAAACTGCCGGGCGCGCGCTCGGCCGGCCGCGTGCAGTCTGTCGCCCTGCGGCTCGTCTGCGACCGTGAGCTTGAGATCGAGAAATTCGTCGCCAGGGAATACTGGTCAATCGCCGCCACGCTGGCGACGCCGCGCCAGGAAACCTTCGAGGCGCGCCTCTCCGGCGCCGACGGGCAGAAAATCCAGCGCCTCGACATCGGCTCCGGCGCCGAGGCGGAAGCCCTCACCCGCGACCTCGAAAACGCAATCTTCCGCGTCGTCAATGTCGAGGCGAAGCCGGCGCGGCGCAATCCGCCGCCGCCCTTCACCACCTCGACCATGCAGCAGGAGGCGAGCCGCAAGCTCGGCTTCTCGCCCGCCCACACCATGCGGCTGGCGCAGCGGCTCTACGAGGGCATCGACATCGGGGGCGAGACCGTCGGCCTCATCACCTATATGCGCACCGACGGCGTCGAGATGACGCCGGAAGCCATCGCCGCCGTGCGCGGCATGATCGGCAAGCAGTACGGCAATGACTACGTGCCGGATGCACCGCGCAGTTTTCAGCAGAAGTCGAAGACCGCGCAGGAGGCGCACGAAGCGGTGCGCCCGACCGACCCCAACCGCTCGCCGGCCGACGTCGCCAAGCGCCTCGACCGCGACCAGTCGCGGCTCTACGAGCTGATCTGGAACCGGGCGGTGGCGAGCCAGATGCAGTCGGCCGAGCTCGAGCGCACCACTGTCGATATCGAAGCCAAGGCGGGCGGCCGCACGTTGGAGCTGCGCGCCACCGGCCAGGTGATCAAGTTCGACGGCTTCCTCACGCTTTATCAGGAGGGCATGGACGACCCGAGCGAGGACGACGAGAGCAAACGCCTGCCCGCCGTGAGCGCCGGTGAACTGCTGGAGAAGCAGGCGATCAACTCGTCGCAGCACTTCACCGAGCCGCCACCGCGTTATTCGGAAGCCTCCCTGGTCAAGCGCATGGAAGAGCTCGGCATCGGCCGGCCGTCCACCTATGCCGCTATCCTGCAGGTGCTGCAGACACGCGATTATGTGCGCCTCGACAAGAAACGGCTCATCCCAGAGGACAAAGGCCGCGTCGTGGTGGGCTTCCTGGAGAGCTTCTTCCAGCGCTACGTCGAATACGACTTCACCGCCAACCTGGAAGAGCAGCTCGACCGTATCGCCAATCATGAGATCGACTGGAAGCAGGTGCTGCGGGACTTCTGGGGCGACTTCATCGGCGCCGTCAATGACATTAAAGACCTGACGATCACGCAGGTGCTCGACGCACTTAATGAGCTGCTCGCACCGCACATTTTCCCGCCGCCACCGGAGGGTGGCGATCCGCGCAAATGCCCGAGCTGCGAAACCGGTCGGCTCTCCCTCAAAGTCGGCCGCTTCGGCGCTTTCATCGGCTGCTCGAACTATCCGGACTGCAACTTTACCCGGCAAATGACGCCGGCCGCGGAAGGCGAGCTCAACGGCACCAAGGTGCTGGGCGAGGATCCGGAGACCGGTCTCGAAGTCTCGCTACGCTCGGGCCGTTTCGGGCCCTATCTGCAGCTCGGCGAGCAGTCGAAGGAAAAGGACGCCGAGAAGCCCAAGCGCGCCGGCATTCCCAAGGGCCTGGCGCCGGCCGACGTCGATCTCGAGCGCGCGCTCGGGCTGCTGGCGCTGCCGCGCGAGGTGGGCAAGCATCCGGAGGACAGCGAGCCGATCGTCGCTGGCGTCGGCCGCTTCGGACCCTACGTCAAGCACGGCAAGACCTACGCCAATCTGGAAGAAGGCGACGACGTGCTTTCGGTGGGCTTGAACCGCGCGGTGACGCTGATCGCCGAGAAGAAGGCCAATCCTGGCAAAGGCCGCCGCTTCGGCGCCGACCCCGGCAAGCCGCTCGGCGAGCATCCCGACAAGGGCGGGCCGATCGTGGCCAAGAAGGGCCGCTACGGACCCTACGTGTCGCACGAGGGCATCAATGCCACGCTGCCGGGCGACAAGACGCCGGACACGATCACGCTGGAGGAAGCGGTCAGCCTGCTCGACGCCCGCGCCGAGAAGATCGGCGCCAGCGGAGGCCGGCGCGGCGGCAAGAAAGCCGCCAAGAAGCCGGGCAAGAAGACAAGTGCCAAGACCGAGAGCGCAGCCGAGTCGGCAACCAAGACTGCGGAAGCGCCGAAGCCACGCCGCGCCGCCGGCCGCAAGAGCGCCGCCGGCGAGAACGCCAAGACTGCTCGCAAGGGTGTGGTCAAGACCGCCGCCAAGCCGAAGAAATCGGCCGCCGCCAGCGCCAAACCCGCCCGCAAGACGACGGCGGCGGAGTAAATAACTGCCTTGTCATGGCCGGGTGTCCCGGCCGTCCACGTCTTCTTCACATGAACCAGAGACGCGGATGCCCGGCACAGGACCGGGCATGACGACCGGGAGCCGCAAGGCCTCGTCCAATGGTGCTTCACTGGCGAAAGCCGGCGCAGGCCACTACATTTCCATCGTGCCTTTGACGGCGCCGGATATTACGATTGACCAAGTCAGCCAAACAATCTGCCGCTTCGTTTCCAACCAAGGCGGATCTTCTCGCCTTCATCCGAGACAACCCCGGAAAGGTCGGCACCCGCGAGATTGCGCGCGCCTTCGGGCTGAAGAATGCCGCGCGCGCCGAGCTCAAGCGCGTGCTGCGCGAACTCGCCGACGAGGGTTCAATCGAAAAGCGGCGCAAGCGGCTGCACCATCCCGGCGCCCTGCCCTCCACCGTGCTGGCCGATGTCACCGCCCGCGACGCCGAGGGCGATCTCATCGCCACGCCCGACGAATGGGACGAGGAGGCGCATGGACCCGCGCCGAAGATCCGCATTTTCGTTCCACGCAAGGCGCGACCCGGCGAAACCGCCGGGCTCGGCGACCGTGTGCTGCTGCGCATCGAGGAAACCGAGGAAGACGAGGGCATCCGCCATCGCGGACGCGTCATCAAGCTCATCGACCATCCCAAACACCGCGTGCTCGGCATCTTCCGCAAGCTGCCGAGCGGCGGCGGCCGGCTGGAGCCGGTCGACAAGAAGATGCTGGGCAAGGAGCTCACTATTCCGCCCGGCGCCGGCAACGCGGCGGAAGACGGCGACCTGGTCGCGGTGGAAACGAGCCGCGCGCGCCGCTTCGGCCTGCCCTCGGGCCGCGTGGTCGAGCGGCTGGGCTCGCTCAGGTCGGAGCGCGCGGTCAGCCTGATCGCCATCCACGCCCACGGCATCCCGTCCGTGTTCCGCCGCGAGACGCTGAACGAGGCCGAGGCCGCCAAGCCCGCCACGATGGCGCACCGCGAGGACTGGCGGAACGTTCCGTTCATCACCATCGACCCGCCCGACGCCAAGGATCACGACGACGCCGTGCATGCCGGGCCAGACGCCGCGTCCGACAACAGGGGCGGCTTTATCGTCAGCGTCGCCATCGCCGACGTCGCCTGCTATGTGACGCCCGACTCCGCGCTCGACCGCGAGGCGCTGGCGCGCGGCAATTCGGTCTATTTCCCCGACCGCGTGGTGCCGATGCTGCCCGAGCGCATTTCCAACGACCTGTGCTCGCTGCGGCCGAAGGAGGACCGCGCCGCCCTCGCCGTGCGCATGGTTATCGGCAGTGACGGGCGCAAGAAGTCACACTCGTTCCACCGCGTCATGATGCGCTCGGCCGCACGGCTCTCCTACGACCAGGCGCAATGGGCCGTCGGCGGGCGAACCGACGAAGACACAGAAGGGCTCGTCAAACCGATTCTCAACCCGCTCTACGCGGCCTACGAGACAATGGTGCGCGCGCGACAGGAGCGCCAGCCGCTCGACCTCGACCTGCCCGAGCGCAAGATCCTGCTGAAAGGTGACGGCACCGTCGACCGCGTGATCACGCCGCAACGGCTGGAGGCGCACCGGCTGATCGAGGAATTCATGATCCAGGCCAATGTCGCCGCCGCCGAGACACTGGAAAAGACTCGCACGCCGCTGATCTACCGCGTGCACGACGAGCCGGGCATGGAGAAGGTCGCAGCGCTGCGGGAATTCCTGCAAAGCCTCGATATCAATTTTCCCAAGACCGGCGCACTGCGGCCCGAAGCCTTCAATCGTGTGCTTGCACGCATGAAAGGCCGCGAGGCCGAGCAACTGGTCAACGAGGTGGTGTTACGCACCCAGGCGCAGGCCGAATATGCGGCGGAGAACTACGGGCATTTCGGTCTCAACCTGCGTCGCTACGCCCATTTCACCTCGCCCATCCGTCGCTATGCCGATCTGATCGTGCACCGCGCGCTGATCCGCGCGCTCAAGCTCGGCGCGGACGGGCTGCCGTCCGCGGTCGAACGCAAGCAGCTCGCCGAGGTGGCCGCACAGATTTCCGCCTCCGAGCGCCGCGCCATGCTGGCCGAACGCGAGACCAATGACCGGCTGATCGCGCATTTTCTCGCCGACCGCATCGGCGCCAGTTTCGACGGCCGCATCTCCGGCGTGACGCGCGCCGGTCTGTTCGTCAAGCTGCACGAGACCGGCGCCGATGGTTTCGTGCCCGCGCGGACCATCGGCGACGAGTATTTCCATTACGACGACAGACGCCACGCCATGGTCGGCCGCCACAGCGGCGAGACCTACCGGCTTGGCGACACGGTGACCGTCAAGCTGGTCGAGGCCGCGCCGGTGGCGGGCGCGCTGCGCTTCGAACTGCTCTCGGAGGGCCGCCCCGGCAAGCCGACGCGCCATCCGGCGCGCGAAATCGAGCGCGATCGCGCCCGTGCTCAGCACCGCCATCAGCGCGGCAAACCCAAGAAACGCGCCAAACAACGCCACAAGCAACGGAAGGCCCGATGACCAGCGAGGATTCCAAACGCCTGGCCGAACGCATGACGCTGTCCGAGCGCGACCAGTCGTTCCCCGACAGCGAGCCACGCGACGCGGCCACGCTGATGCTGATCGACCGTTCCGGCCCGGCGCCCAAAGTGCTGCTCGGCCGCCGCCACCACACCCACAAATTCATGCCCGGCAAGTTTGTCTTCCCGGGCGGGCGCATCGAACCGCTCGACCGCCGGATGACGGCGATCAGCGAGTTGCACCCCGATACGCAACAGAAGCTGCTCTCCCGCGTTGCCGAGCCGAGCCCCGATTACGCGCGCGCCTTTGCACTGGCCGCGGTGCGCGAGATGGCGGAGGAAACCGGCCTGCTGCTCGGGGAGAAGGTCAACGACCCGCCACAGGTCCCGGGCGAGATCTGGACCGAGTTCGCCAGGGCGCGCGTGTGCCCGGATCTCGGCAATATCCACTTCATCGCCCGCGCCATTACCCCGCCGCGCCGGCCGCGCCGCTTCGACACCCGCTTCTTCACCGCCGACGCCTCCTCCATCGCCCACACCATCGAGGGCGTGGTGGGTCCCGAGTCCGAGCTGGTCGAGCTCGCCTGGGTGCCGATCGAACAGGCCACCCGCCTCGACATGCCGACCATCACCGGCGTGGTGCTGGAGGAACTGGGCGCCCGGGTCTCCGCCGGCATGGGCCATTCCCTGCCGGTGCCGTTCTATTTCATGGTCGAAAAGACCTTCCACCGGGAACTGCTCTGAACCGCGCGAAACCGGCTTTTCTTGACTTTTGCCAGTTCGGGGCTAGCTTCCCGGCCAAACGCCGCCACAGTCCGTTTTCGAGGGTAACTCCATGGCCAAAGCCATCACGCTCAAAGTCAAGCTTGTCTCCAGTGCCGATACCGGCCATTTCTACGTGACCAAAAAGAACTCGCGCACGCAGACCGACAAGCTGGTCAAGAAGAAGTACGATCCGATCGCCAAGAAGCACGTCGAATACCGCGAAGCCAAGATCAAGTGATCGTCGTTCGATCCTGACGACACGCAGGGCGCCGTTGGGCGCCCTTTGCATTTGCGGAATTGCTGCTGACATCGCTGTCGCGGCCGGGGTTGACGACGGACCCGCTTGGGAGGACGCCCTCCCCCAAAGCGAGGCCACCGGGTCGATCCCGGTGACGACATGACGCTCAAGGTGAAAATCCGCGCCAGGAACGTGGCCGGCCGGAAGCGGCGTCTTGAGGAGGCCACTCGCACCGCTTCCGGGCCGGCCGAACCCCACGGACCCAGGAGATGCGGCGGACCTGAGCACTCCGCAGGGCGTTACCAGGCTTCCGGGACGCGCAACATTGGTCCGCGCCGGACTCAAGCCATCGGAAAAAGGTTAAACCAAGCGTCCCCGGCGGCCAAATTACTTTTTAAGCCACTGGAATTGCAGGAGATCCCGGCTTTGCGGCGTGGCCGACGAGCGAATCCGGCGCCGCTTCAGGCGGCGTCGGGCACCACCCGGTTGCGGCCGTCGCGCTTGGCCCGGTAAAGCGCCTGGTCGGCGCGCTTGAGCACGGCGGCGGCATTGTCGTCAGGCTCGGCCAGGGCGGCGAGGCCGATCGAGATGGTCACCTCGAGGCTGCTGCTGCCCTGCTGGACGGAAAACGGCTCCGAGGCGATGCGCCGGCGCAAGCGCTCGGCCACCATGGTCGCCACCGCCATGTCGGTTTCCGGCATTACGATGACGAATTCCTCGCCGCCGTAGCGGCAGGCAAGATCGATGTTGCGGATCGACTTGCGGACGCGCAGGGCGAATTCGCGCAGCACGTCGTCGCCGGCGTCATGGCCGTAGCTGTCGTTGATCGACTTGAAATAGTCGATGTCGAGCACCATCAAAGCGATCGGCTTGCCGCGGTTGGCCGCCTGCTCGACCAGGGCGGCCAGATGCGTCTCCATGTAGCGCCGGTTGAAAAGTCCGGTGAGCGCGTCGGTGATCGCCATCTCGATCGACATCTGCACGTTGTCGCGCAGCCGCTCTGTGTAGCGCTTCTTCTTGATCTGGGTGCGCACGCGCGCCAGCATCTCGTTCTTCTCGATCGGGCGAATTAGATAGTCGTTGACGCCGATCTCCAGGCCACGCACCAGCCGCTGGTTGTTATCGACCTCCGCCACCGCGAGGATCGGCACGTTGCGGGTACGCTCGAGCGAGCGCAACTGGCTGCACAGCCGAAGCCCATCGAAATTGCGGAGGCCGAGCGAGACGATCACCAGGTCGTAATTCCCCTCGGCGGCATGGAACAACGCCTCGTTGGGATCGGCCTCAACGTCGACCGCGTGCTCAGCCGACAGTGTGCCGACGATACGCTGGTACGACGACTCGCGGTCGTCGACGATGAGGACGTGGCCGCCGCGGCCGGTTTCGTTGACCGCCTCCCGCTCCGGACTGCTGATGCCGATTTCCTTGGAGGTGACGGCGCGCATGCGGAGTTCGTCCGTCACCATCTTCAGTCGCGCCAGCGAGCGTACGCGTGAGACCAGCGCCAGGTCGGTGACCGGCTTGGTGAGGAAATCGTCAGCGCCCGCTTCCAGTCCGCGCACCCGGTCGGAAGGCTGGTCGAGCGCAGTCACCATCACCACCGGAATGTGGTGGGTGGCGGGATTGGATTTCAGCTTGCGGCAAACCTCGAAGCCGTCCATGTCCGGCATCATCACGTCGAGCAGCACGATGTCACATTCGGCGCGCTCGCATACCGCCAGAGCCTCGAGCCCGCTAAAGGCGGTTATGACGTCGAAATATTCCGCCGACAGCCGCGCTTCCAGCAGCTTCACATTGGCGGGGACGTCATCAACGACGAGTACGCGGGCGCTCATATCAGGCGGTCCCCACGAAATGGCGGATGGTCTCGATGAACTTGCCCACCGAGATCGGCTTGGACAGATAGGCCTCGCAACCGCCCTCGCGGATGCGCTCCTCGTCGCCCTTCATGGCGAAGGCGGTGACCGCCACCACGGGAATCGCTTTCAGAGCGGGATCGTCCTTCAGCCATTTGGTCACTTCGAGGCCGGATACTTCCGGGAGCTGGATATCCATCACGATCAGATCGGGCCGGTGCTGGCGCGCGAGATCGAGCGCCTCGATCCCGTTGCGGGTGCCGATGGTGTGGTAGCCATGCGCTTCCAGCAGATCGTGGAAGAGCTTCATGTTGAGCTCATTGTCTTCCACGATCAGGACGGTCTTCGGCATTCTTCGGTCCCCGCCCCTTTTGTCCCCAATACCTGTGGCCCGGCCGCAAGTGGCGTCGCCAGGCCAAGCGCGGTCGGGCATGATGTTGCACGGTAGTGCGGATTTGTTGACGAAAGGCAAACTGAATCGATGAATCCCGGCCCCCCAACCGCCCGGGAGGCGGCAGAAGCGCTGGCAATTCAGGCGCTTAGCTTTATTGCAGGCAACGGGGAGCGGCTCGGCCGTTTCCTTGCGGCGACCGGTATCGGTCCCGCCGAGATTCGCAGCGCCGCCGGCGAACCCGAGTTTCTCGCCGGCGTGCTCGACTATCTGGGCACCGACGAAAGGCTGCTGACCGACTTTGCCGCCGCAACCGGGATCGACCCAATCACCGTCGCGCAGGCGCGCATGGTGCTGGGCGGCAATCCATGGGAGCGCGAAGGCCCGTGACCGGTTTCTGCCGCGACTGCCTGACCGATGCGCCCGCGGGCGCGACGCGCTGCCCGGCATGCCGCTCGCCGCGGCTGCTGCGCCACGCCGAGCTCGACCGCCTCGCCATCGCCCATGTCGACTGCGACGCGTTTTATGCGGCCATCGAGAAGCGCGATGACCCCTCGCTGATCGACAAGCCGCTTATCGTCGGCGGCGGAAAGCGCGGCGTGGTGGCGACCGCCTGCTACGTGGCCCGCACCTACGGCATCCGCTCGGCCATGCCCATGTTCGAGGCGCTCAGCCGCTGTCCGAAGGCGGTGGTGATCAAGCCGAACATGAGCAAATACGCCGAGGTCGGCCGCGCCGTGCGCCGCGCCATGTTCGCGCTCACTCCCCTGGTCGAACCGCTGTCGATCGATGAAGCCTTTCTTGATCTCACCGGCACCGAGCGCCTGCACGGCAAGGCGGCGGCAAAAGTGCTGGCGCGATTTGCGCGCGAGATCGAGCGCGGCCTCGGTATCACCGTTTCCATCGGGCTGTCCGCCAACAAGTTCCTCGCCAAGATCGCCTCCGATCTCGACAAACCGCGCGGCTTTGCCGTGCTCAGCGAAAGTGAGGCCGCCGCCTTCCTGGCGCCGAAGCCTGTCGGCTTCATCTACGGCGTCGGCGCGGTTAGCGCCGCCAGGCTCGCCGCCGACGGCTACCGGCTGATCGCCGATCTGCAACGCGCCGACCAGCACGATCTGATGCGCCGTTACGGCGAAGAAGGCGTGAGGCTGTGGCAGCTGGCGCGCGGTATCGACGCCCGCAAGGTCGATGCCGAGCGCGAGACCAAGAGTATTTCGGCGGAGACCACCTTCGAGCGCGACATCGGCGAATTGCGCCCGCTCGAGCAACACCTGTGGGACCTGACCGAGAAGGTATCGGCGCGGCTGAAGGCGGCCGAGCTCGCCGGGTCGACGGTGACGCTGAAGCTGAAGAGCGCGGACTTCAAGCTGCGCACGCGGGCGCGCAGCCTGAGTGCGCCCACGCAACTGGCCGCGCGCATCTACGACGCCGGCCATGACCTCCTGGAGCGCGAGCTGGGGCAGACGCGCTTTCGCCTGATCGGCATCGGCGTCAGCCACCTGGAAGAGGCCGAAGGCCGCGACCTCGCCGACCTGCTCGATCGTCGCACGGCGCAAGCCGAGCATGCGGTTGATCGCCTGCGCGCCAGATTCGGCCGCGGCGCAGTCATCCGCGGTCTGGCGCTGGAGGATGACTAGGGTGCGGATTCATTAACGCGCAGCCACGGCCGGATTGACGCAAGCTGGATGAAGGCGAGGTAATTTGCTGCGAGCTTGTCACAGCGCATCGCGAACCGCCGACAGTGTTTGATTTTATTGAAGAACCGTTCCGCCAAGTTACGCACGGTAAAGGTGCGGGCTGAAGCTGCGAATGCGTCTCGGCGGAATGTTGGTCTAATCGCCCCGTTTGGAAGCGAGTGCTCTAATCCAATCGGCATCACAGCCACGGTCAGCGCGCTGGTCTGGCCTCACTTTGGCGCGGCCTCAAGTCCGCTTTCAGGGCGAAACAGACATGGACCGGCAGGCAAAACTGGCTGGATCGGTCGCGAATGACCCGAAACCGATGCGCTGTCTTCGAATGAATGCGAGGCGAAGCCTACTCGCGTAAGAAAGAGGTATACGTCCAAAAAAAAGAGACCGCCGCAAATGAGAGAACGAAGACTGTGGTAACGGCAAGGGGAGCGGGGCCTGGATCGATCGGCGATCCGACTAAATTCAAAAACAGGGCAATAGCCGCTAGCGCGCCAAGAAAATTCATAATGTATCCTCGAAGAGGAAATCTTTGATCGGGGGCCGCCACTTTTCGGCGTATCGGATACGTTACGAACCAGGGCACCATTACGGCCAACATGATCGCGCTGGATATCTGAAATACAAGCGGTTCACGCATCCCGCTGACGGCCAGCGTGGGCGCTAACATGGCGAATGCGGTGGCCATTAGACCCAGTTCGGCGAACAATCTAGTTATGAGCACCTGAAATGCCGTCAGCGGCTTGCCGGTGCCTTCACGAAGCACGACCACGATCGATGTGAATCCCACGAAGGCCATCGATAGGCCTGCCAAGGCATAGAAGTATGGCGCTCCCGGCAATTCCATCGCTGATCGGCCCCCGAACGTCGTGCCAAGATGAAACTGAGCAGGCTTCACGGTCAAGGTCGGCTTCTGGGACTTCGCGACATTTCGCGGCAACGTCCCCATTTCGGTTGCTTTCAGGGCAAAGCAGACATTGAACCGGTTTTATGAGTACACGGCTCAGCCGACGCAGCCGCACACCTCACTTGCAGGGCTTTGCCTTGTTCACCTCCAGGGACGTCATTTTTCCGGTCAGGGTGAAGTTGGTATAGTCGAGCAAAAGCGCGCGCGAGATGCCGTTCTCGTAAAGCTCGAAGCCGATGGCGTAGACCGGCGTCTGCTCGCCCTGGTGCTGCTCCTTCTCACTCTGCTGCTCGAAATAGCTGATCGTCACCGGCCAGCGCGTGAGCCCGGCCAGTTCCGGGATTTCCGCCGCGGCATCGTCCGGCGACTTGTCGCCGGCCGCGATCGGCTTACCGATCACGGTGAGCGTGTTGTAGAGCTTCTCGCCGTTGTCGGATCCGTCATAGACGGGAAACTGCAGAATGCTCTTGCCCTGCCGCGCGGCGAGGATGATGCGGCGCATGTGCTCGGTGGGAAACACGGCATCGGCGGC
>Ga0210062_1000509_pt1 | contig 11863 bp, 9 predicted proteins | sample Muzzi_CordA_D2_FD_185528 | JGI IMG/M metagenome (GOLD analysis project Ga0210062, IMG submission 185528) | Wetland microbial communities from San Francisco Bay, California, USA, that impact long-term carbon sequestration - Muzzi_CordA_D2 (SPAdes) | ecosystem: Environmental > Aquatic > Marine >...
CGCCAGTGCCGTCAGGACCAGACGACGCATCGCGGGAATGACTTTCATCGACATCACTTTCAAATTGGGCGCCTGCGCGCCGTTTGTTCTCGACTCGAATCGGAACGCGACTTGCGTTTCAAATGGCGCATGAATGCCGGCTCCGGTTCGCCTTTCCACTCCTCGCCTCAACGCGCCGGCGCAAGGCTGGCAGCCAGCCGCGGCGCGTGCGTGCTGACGACGACGCGGCCGGGTCCGCTGACGACGCCTTGCACCGTGCGCTTGGACTGCTCGTTGCGCACACTGATCATGTCGCCCACTGCGCCGCTCGTGGCCGCCTTGCCGCGCACCGTCAGCGAGATGCCAGGTGCCTGGTAGATCAGCGTCACGCCCTCGTTACGGCGCACCACTTCCGGCTTCATCAGGTCGACCGCGCGCAAAACGCTGCCTGTCTGCAGACTGTTGCGGGTGGCAAGCCCGATCGCCTGCTCGCGGTCGGTGATCACATCGCGGCCGGTCTGCCGGCGTGGCCGTCGTTCGATCGTCAGATCCGCCTGCTTGAGTACGTCGCCGCGCGCCACCGGATGCGCCAGCGTCACCACGGCGGCCATCGGCTGCGCGTGTCCAGTGACCCAGAGCGCGCGCTGCCGGGGCAGGTCCACGCTTGCGTAGAAGCGGGTCGAACCGGCGTCGTAGTTCAGCCGCACAACACGTGGCCCGCCTTTGACGGAAGGCTCGACAAGGATCGGTCGCGGCATACGGTCAAAGGTCACGGTCACGTCTTCAGCCGGGCCGAGGGCGTATTGCGCGGCGAGCGCCGCCGCAATGCTCTGCTTTATTTCATCGGTGTTGATTGTCCGCGTCGCCCGCGTCACCACCACGTCGCGCACATTGCCGGGATCAAGCCCGACCAGCGCATGGGCACGCACCGCCTCGATTACTGCCTCGGCCGGCACACTGCCAGTTGAGCCCAGGTCGGGCGAGCGGAAGATCGGCACGCTGGCGACGATGCCGGCGTTGTCTACCAGATCGCCGATGCGCACGAGGTCGCCGGTGACCACGACCTCGGCCTTGAGCGTGGGCCGCGCCTGTTCGAGCGCCGCCACCTGCTGCGCCGCGGCGCCAGCGCTGAACGTCAGCAGCGCCGCGATTGCGACAATGAGCTTGCGCATCATGAGGCCCCTCATCGCATCAGGTTGGATGTCGCCGACAGCATCTGGTCGGCGGCGCTGATCACCTTGGCGTTCATCTCGTAGGCACGCTGCGCGGCGATCAGGTCGGAAATCTCGCTCACCGCCTCGACATTGGCCTGTTCGAGGCTGCCCTGTAGCAGGTTGCCGTAACCGTCGGTGCCGGGCGTGCCGTTGCGCGCGTTGCCGGAGGCCGGCGTCTCCAGGTAGAGGTTGTCGCCGATGCCCTGCAGGCCCGCCTTGTTGACAAACAGAGACAGTTCGATCTGGCCGACCTGGTTCGGAGTGGTCGAGCCGGGTTGCGTCACCGACACCTCGCCTTGCGAATTAATCGATACCGAGGTTGCATCCTGTGGAATGGTTATGCCGGGCTGCACCACGTTGCCCTGCGCGGTCACCAGCCGGCCCTGTGCATCGAGTTCGAAGGAGCCGTCCCGGCTATAGGCGGTACGTCCGTCCGGCAGCAGGATTTTGAAAAAGCCCTCGCCGCGGATGGCGACGTCGTAGTCCTTGCCGGTCTGCACCAGCGAACCCTGGCTCATCAGACGCGGAGTGCCGACGGTCTTCACGCCGGATCCGAGCTCAATGCCAGCGGGCAGAATGTTGCCTTGCGCGGAGGTCTGCGTGCCGACACGGTTGACGTGCTCGTAAAGCAGATCCTGGAATTCGGCGCGTTGACGTTTGTAGCCGGTGGTGCGCATGTTGGCGATATTGTTGGAGATGACCTGGACGTTGATCTCCTGGGCCATCATTCCGGTCGCCGCGGTGTGCAATGCTCGCATAATTTATCTCCCGTCGTTGACGCCTCAGACTGGCACTTCGGCGAGTTTGTTGATCGCCGTCTGCTGAAGGTCGGTCTGCTGCGCCAACATGTTGGCGACCTGGGTGTAGCTGCGCGTGACTTCGATCATGCGCGTCATCTCCATGACGGCGTGGACGTTGGATTTTTCGACGGCCCCTTGCACGATGTGCGTTTTGCTTTCAGGGTCGGGCGTGATGCCGGTGGGCGCCATGAATGTTCCGGCGCCGTCCTTCTGCAAAAGCCCCGGCTGGGCGAAGCTGACCAGTCGCAGCTTGCCGCGCAGCGAGTCAGTCGCAGCGGAGTTGCCCTCGCGCACGCTGATGGTGCCGTCGTCGCTGATGGTGACGTCGCGGTCCTTGGGCTGCAGCGTGATAGGGCCGGACTCGCCGAGTATCTGATAGCCTTCGCTGGTCACCAGTTCGCCGGCAGCATTGATCTGCAGCGCACCGTTGCGCGTATAGCGTTCACCATTGGGCGTCTGCACTGCCAGGAAGCCGCTGCCGTCGATCGCCACGTCGAGGGGATTGCCGGTGCGCTCGATGCTGCCCTGGCGCATGTCGATCCAGGTGGCGCGGTCGCGCACGAAGCTGATCCGGCTGTCCGGACCGGTCATGTCGCCGGCACGTGCGGTCGGTCCGATGTATTCCTCGAACACAGCGCCGTCGGTCTTGAAGCCGGTGGTGTTGAGGTTGGCGATGTTATTGGCGACCACGTCCAGCTCGCGCCCGAGCGCGACCTGGCGTGACAATCCGATCAGAAGTGTATTCTGCATCGGTAACTCCCCAGTTGTTCCGGCAAGAGGCGTGCCCTCCCGAGGCCGCTCTTGTCCGCATCCGACCGCTTGAGGCTCTCCCAAGCCGGCGGTCGAGGGAGGCGTTGCAGCCGCCGTGCCAACATAAAAAGCATAATTATATCAACATCTTAATAGAAACAAGGAACAGCGGCGCGCGGCAAAAACCGCCATTTCGGCCCGCCAACCCGGCAAAACTTTCCTGCACGCTTGGGGCAGGAAAGCATCTGTTAACCATAGGGACCTACCTTCGCCGCCAGGAAGGCGTGGGACCGCGCATCCGTGGCGTTCCGTCAGGGATACGCCGTGACCGGCCCGCCCAGTCAGAGCAATCGGGGCAACTCCCATGGCGGCCAAGGCCAAGAAGGCGGAAGTTGAGGCTGACAACGCGGCGGAAGATGAGGGCGCGGCACCTGCAGCCAAGTCAAAGAAAAGGCTTCCGCTCAAGCTGATCATCATGGCCGCAGCCGGATTGCTGGTTATCGGTGGCGGCGGCGCTGGCGCCTATCTGTTCTTCGGCAAATCCGGTCAAGGCAGCCAGGCGGAGGCGGCCACCAAGCCCGCAACCTTCGTCGATCTGCCCGACGTGCTGGTCAATCTGTCGAACCGCGGTAGCGAGCGCACGCAATATCTCAAGATCAAGATTACGCTCGAATTGACCGACGAGCATTTGGTGCAAAAGATTCAGCCGCTGATGCCGCGGGTGATGGATGCATTCCAGACCTATTTGCGTGAATTGCGGCCGACCGATCTCGACGGTTCTGCCGGCCTCTATCGGCTGAAGGAAGAACTGACGCGCCGGGTCAACGCCGCGGTCTCGCCCAATCACGTGACCGCCGTGCTTTTCAAGGAGATCGTCGTCCAGTAATCGCGCATGATGTGTACGAAACTCTTGTGAAGACAGCTTTTCGATTCCGTTCAGGACGATCATTTAGACCATGGCGCTGAAAGACCAAACTGACCAAGACGCACTGACCGCTGAATGGGGCGTGGCGCTCGAAGCGGAATCGGGCGCTCGCGCCGCGACAGACGGTGCGGCGCCACCGGCCGTCGACGAAGCTGCCGCGCAATGGGCGGCCATGGTCGACGACGGCGGCTTGCCGGGCGCCAAGGGCGGCGCAGAGCGAATCCTCAATCAAGACGAAATAGACAGTCTGCTCGGCTTCAGTCTTGCCGACGTCACGCTCAACGATAATTCCGGCATTCGCGCCATCATCGACTCGGCGATGGTGTCGTACGAGCGTCTGCCGATGCTGGAAATCGTCTTCGACCGCCTTGTGCGGCTGATGACGACGTCCTTGCGCAATTTCACTTCCGATAACGTTGAGGTCTCGCTCGACCGCATCACCTCTGTGCGCTTCGGCGATTATCTCAACTCGATCCCGCTGCCCGCCATCCTGGCCGTGTTCAAGGCCGAGGAGTGGGAGAACTTTGGGCTCGCCACAATCAATTCGAGCCTGATCTATTCGATCATCGACGTGCTGCTCGGTGGCCGCCGTGGGCAGAGCGCGGTGCGTGTCGAAGGCCGCCCGTACACCACCATCGAGACTAACCTGGTCAAGCGCATGATCGAGGTCGTGCTGGCCGACGCCGAACTCGCCTTCAAGCCGCTGTCGCCGGTCAAGTTCAACATCGACCGGCTCGAGACCAATCCGCGCTTTGCCGCCATCACTCGGCCTGCCAATGCGGCGATTCTGGTGCGGTTGCGCATAGACATGGAAGACCGTGGCGGCAACGTCGAACTGCTGCTGCCATATGCCACCATCGAGCCGATCCGCGCGGTTCTGCTGCAGATGTTCATGGGCGAGAAGTTCGGCCGTGATCCCATCTGGGAGGGTCATCTCGCCACCGAAATTGCCGAGGCGCAGATCAGCGTCGATGCCGTGCTCTATGAGGAGCGACTGCCGCTGCGGCAGATGATGGCACTCGAAGTCGGCGATACACTCACCCTCGAGGTCAAGCCGGACGCCCTGGTGACGGTGCGCTGCGGCGACGTCGCCTTGACTGAAGGCCGCATGGGTCGCGTCGGCGACCGGGTCGCCGTTCGCATAGGAAAATGGCTTCGCAGGCCGAAAACCACCTTCGCCATGTTCGAAAAGGCAGACGATCCCACAAAGGCGCCGCGGGAGGCCTCGTAATGTACCACTATGGATATTTGGTCGAGAGCATGGTTTCGGTGCTGCTGCTGCTCACCATTCTCTATTGCGTGCGGCTCAACCGCCAGATTCGCCTGCTCAAGGCGGACGAACAGTCGCTGCGCGCGACCATTTCCGAACTGATCACTGCAACGGAGATTGCCGAGCGCGCAATTGGTGGCCTGAAGTCCACCATGCGTGAGGGCGAACAGACATTGAGCGAGCGGCTGCAGCGGGTGGAGAGCCTGTCGGCTGATCTGGAGCGCCAGATCGACGCCGGCGAAGATTTGCTCAGCAAGCTCAGCCGCATTGTCGGCGCCGGACGGGCGGCCGACGAACCCGCGCCTGCGCCTGACGCCCGATCGCTCGCAGTTGCCGCGCAGGCCTTCGCTGAACGGGCGCGTGCGCGACGAGGCGGCCTGGCGGCATGATCCGGATTGCACGCGATTTCCGGCTGATCCCGATCGTACTGTTGGCTACGATCAGTCTTTTCGCGCTCAAAGTCTCCGGCATTATCTTTGACGGTGGCTACACGCTCGCCGAACGGCTGCAAAACCGTAACAAGCCCGCACTGCAAGTCACCACGGCGGACAGCGTGCCGGATTATCCGAAGATCGTGGTCGCCGGTCAGCAGGCCATGCCGGCTGCAGCGGCACCTGCCTCGCGTACGTCCTGGGCCAAGGAGATGTTCAATTTCAGCGACGGCAGCGACCGCGACGTCACCGGATCGATCGACGCGGAAGAAAAGTCGAAAGAGCCGGCGCTCAAGATGAGCAAGACGCCGCCGCCCGATTCGCCCAAGCTGAAGGCCGGCGGTGCCTCGATGGAGATCAAGCCCGGCCACATTATCTCGCCGGGCGAGCGCGCCATCCTCACCAGCTTGCAGGACCGACGCGAGGTGCTCGACGCCCGCGAGCGGCAACTCGACATGCGAGAAACTCTCCTCAAGGCCACGGAAAAGCGCCTGGAAGCCAAAGTGGCCGAGCTCAAGGACATGGAGAAGCGCGTCAAGACTGCCTTGGGCAATCGTGACAAGGAGGAAGCGCAGCGCTTCCAGAGTATCGTTTCCATGTACGAGAACATGAAGGCCAAGGATGCCGCGCGCATCCTCGATCGCCTCGAACTCGGCATCCTGGTCGACGTGACGACGCAGATGAATCCGCGCAAGATGTCCGAAATCCTTGCCCAGATGACACCGGAGGCGGCCGAACGGCTCACCATCGAGCTCGCCAAACGCGCGAGCGGGAACAAGGCCGCCTCGACCGACGAGTTGCCCAAGATTTCCGGCAGGCCGAACGGACCGTGAAGGGCAGGGTTAACGCCCCGTTAAATCGTCCTGCCTAGGCTGTCGCGACCGGCAGTCTCGCCGGCCTGGATCGTTGCATGACGGCTTGGTTTCATCGCCAGACCGAACCCGACGCGTCGCATTGTCCGCGTCGGCATCCGCACGCGCGCCATTGCGTGCGGGCGCTCGTTGCTGCGGCGCTGATCGGCTTCGCGGCGTCCGGCGGCGCCCGTGCCGACGATCCGGTCAAGGGCGAGGTCAAGGTCTTCACCGACGGCGGCTACACGCGGCTGGTGTTCGACCTCGACCAGGAGGTTAAGGCGAATGTTCGCCTGTCGTGGCCCATCATGGTCGTCAGTTTCGCCAAATCGGTGGACGTTTCGGTGGACCGGCTGAATGCGCGCGCGCCCGATTACATCAGCGCCGCCCGGCTTGATCCCGACGGCCGCGCCATCCGCGTCGCGCTGGCACGCAAGGTAAAGATCAATTCCATACCCGCCGCCGAACGCCTCTATGTCGACTTGCTGCCGGACACCTGGACGGGAGTGATGCCCGGGCTGCCGCAGGAGGTGATCGCGCAGCTGGCCGACCGGGCACGCGAGGCCGAGCATCTTTTGCGTCGCAAGAATCTGACCATGGAGCGCAAGCCACCGCCCAAAATCCGAGTCAAGGTCGCCAGCCAGCCGACCTTCACCCGCTATGTTTTCGTCATGCCCGACGGCGTCAATGCCGTGCCGGCGCGTGCCGCCGGCAAGCTCACACTCAATTTCGACCGACTGATTAAATGGGATATTGCTGACGCAGTGGCGTCCATGCCGGCCACTCTGAAATCGATTGCAGCCGCGCCGGAGCGTGACTCGGTCGCGGTCAACTTTGTGCTCAACGGCACGCCCGAAGTGCGCACCTTCCGCGAGGACAACAGTATTGCGGTCGACATCGGTCACGACGGCGCCGCGCCCAAGCCGCGGGCGGAGCAGGGGGCAACGCAGCCGGCTGCCGCCAGCGGGGGCGCGCCGGCAATCACGCCGCCCGAGAGCGTGCCGGCCGAGGCCGCATTAGAGCAGAATATTGCGACCAAGGACGGTGAGCCGCCGCCGATGATCGACGTGCCGGCGCCGGAGCAGGCCGATGCGGCCAAGCCGCCCGTCACGTCACCCGCCAGGCCACTGGCGAAGTCCCTGGCCAAATCCCTGGCCAAGTCCCCGGCCGAGGCCCCGGCCCCGGCGAAACCCGCGGCGTCGGCGCCGGCACTGTTCAGGCCTGCCGCCGCGCCGGCCCGCGCCGATAAGCCGGCGGCGATGCCCAGGACGGAGAGTTCTGTTGCGCCGCCTGCTGCCGCGCAAGCGCCTGCCGCTCCTGAGCCAGACAACGTGATGCACCAGGCGGCGGCGAGCGAAGCGCCAGCACCAGCGCCAGCACCAGCACCAGCGCCCGAGGCGGCGCCAAGCTCGCCGGCTGCGCCGCCTATGGCGGCGCCCACAATGTCTGCTGCCGACACCGCGGCAAAGCCGCCAGCGGAAGCGAAGAACACGCAACCTGCGCCCAAGGCGGACGGCACCGTAGTGATCGGTCGGCACCGTTCCGCCGACGCGCTGCGCCTGGAATTCCCTTTCGTGCTGCCGACCCCGGCCGCCGTCTTTCGCCGCGGCGCTGTGCTTTGGCTGGTGTTCGACACCGACGCCAAGATCGACCTGTCGGCGCTGACCGGCGACGGTGGCAAGACCGTCCGCAACGCCCGGGTCACGCGGGGGCAGGACGGTGAAGCCATTGTACGCATCCGGCTCAGCCGGCCGCAGCTGGCCAGCCTCGATACCGACGGCCCCGCCTGGATGGTGACCATTGGCGACACCGCCACTGTACCGACCAGTCCGCTCGGCGCGGCGCGCAGCATCGTTGGCAGGAACCGGGCGAACATCGTCATTCCCTTCAACGGCCCGGCCAAGCTGCACCAGATCAAGGATCCCGAGGTCGGCGACCGCCTGCTGGTGGTCACCGCGCCCGGGCCGGCGCGCGGCTTCGTGCGCCAACAGGACTATGTCGAACTCGACATCCTGGCCTCGACCCAAGGCGTGGTCGTGCGCCCGATCGCCGACGATGTTACAGCCGAGCTGGCGCCGGCCAAGATCACGCTGAGCCGTCCGGGCGGGCTGTCACTGTCGATGGCGGCTGTCGGCAAGCAGCAGGAGGCGGCCGCCGCCGGCGGTACCAGCCTTCGCACCATGACCTTCGATCCCCAGCTGTGGGGCTTCGACCGCAAGGCCAATTTCAATGCGCGCCAGTCCGAACTGATTCGCCGTGCTGCCAGCGCGCCACCCACCCGTCGCCGGCAGGCGCGCTTCAACCTGGCGCGCTTCTATCTCGCCCGCGGCATGTCGACGGAGGCCAAGGCTGTGCTCGACGTCGCGCTGGCTGGCCAGTCCGGACTCGACGATGTCACCGGCAGCGTGCTCACGGCGGTCGCCGACGTTATGCTCGGTCGTCCCGGTGAGGCGATCAAGGAATTGTCCAAGCCGCAAGTCGGCAACCAGCTCGACGCGCCGGTCTGGCGTGCAATCGCCTATGCCCGCGAGGGCAAATGGGCCGAAGCGCGGGTCGGCTTCAAGAACGTGGAAGCCGCCGTCGCCGCCTTGCCAATCGAACTGCAACGCATGGTGATGATGGAGGCGTTGCGGACGGCGGTCGAAGTGCGCGATTTCGATAGCGCCTCCCGGCTGGTTGCCGAATTCGATACTGTTGGCGTACCGCCTGCGCTGGAGCCGTCGTTCGAGGTGCTGGTCGGCCGTCTCGACCAGGATCTCGGCCGCAATGAAGACGCGCTCACCAAGTACCGCGCCGCCGCCGCCTCATCCGACCGCCGCGCGGCCGCGCAAGGCCGTCTGCACGAGATCGAATTGCGCTCACGCATGGGCGACATGCCGCGCAGCCAGGTTATCACGGAGTTGGAGACGCTGACCACGGTCTGGCGCGGAGACGATACCGAGGTGAAAGGACTCAAACTGCTGGCGCATCTTTACACCGAGGACGGTCGCTATCGCGAAGCCTTTCACGTCATGCGCACGGCGATGTTGGCGCATCCCAATTCCGATCTGACGCGCAAGATTCAGGACGAGGCGGCGGCGACTTTCGACAGGCTGTTCCTCTCGCACAAGGGCGATACATTGCAGCCGATCGAGGCACTCGGGCTGTTCTACGACTACCGCGAGTTGACGCCGATCGGGCGGCGCGGAGACGAAATGATCCGGCGGCTGGCTGATCGGCTGGTCGCGGTCGACTTGCTCGATCAGGCGGCCGAGCTGTTGCAGCACCAGGTCGATCACCGCCTGCAAGGCGCGGCGCGCGCTCAGGTGGCGACGCGGCTGGCGGTCGTTTATCTCAAGGACCACAAGCCCCACCGCGCGCTCGCCGCTTTGCAGTCGACCCGGATGGCCGACCTCGCCAACGAATTGCGCGAGCAGCGTCTGCTGTTGGAGGCGCGTGCGCTGTCCGACAGCGGCCGCCATGACGTGGCGCTGGAAGTGATCGCCAATATGAAAAGTCACGAGGCGATCCGTCTCCGTGCAGACATTTTGTGGGCGGCAAAGCACTGGCGGCAGGCGGCCGAGCAGATCGAACTGCTCTACGGCGAGCGTTGGAAGGAATTTCCACCGCTGAACGATAACGAGCGCTTTGACATCCTGCGCGCGGCGGTTGGCTATGCGCTAGCCGACGACTCGATCGGGCTTAATCGCTTTCGCGACAAATACGCGCCCAAGATGGCGGACGGGCCAGACCGTCGCGCTTTCGACGTCGTGAGCGCGCCGATCGGTGCGGCAAGCGCCGCATTCAACGACGTGGCCAAGCGGGTGGTGAGCATGAACACGCTGGACGCCTTCCTGCGCGACATGCGCCTGCGCTATGCCGATGCCGATACGATGCCGGCCGACGACAACAACGCCGCGCCCAAAGCCAAGAAGCCACAGGCGCCAACAGGAAAAAAACCCACATCAGGCGCCGGCGCGACCGGCAAGCCGACAGGGGCCAGGCGGGTGCCGGGCAAATCGGCCAAGGCGGATCCGTCCGCCTCGCCGCTGCCGCCAAACGTGTCGTTCGGCGTGCCAGACACGGCCGACCCGGCGCGCACCGGGTCGATCCGGCAATTGCCGCCTGCAATCGCGCGATAGCCGTGCCCATCGAGCAACCGGGCATCGCGGGCCGATATCGGGTCACCGCATTCGCGGATTGGGAGGCATAAGTATCTACGGCAATGGATCCTGTGCGTGCTACGACCCGTAGCTTTGGATCAATGACCCGGCGACCAGGCTCCAGCCGTCGACCAGCACAAAGAAGATCAATTTGAAGGGGAGCGAAACCACCACCGGCGGCAGCATCATCATGCCCATTGACATCAGCACCGAGGCCACCACCAGGTCGATGATCAGGAAGGGCAGGAACAATAGAAAGCCGATCTCGAAGGCGCGCTTGAGCTCGGAGATCATGAAGGCCGGCACCAGCACGCGCAACGAAAGGTCTTCCGGCTTGGCCGGCTCTGCCTGCTTGGCCATGTCGACGAACAGCTTCAAGTCTTTCGCGCGTACATTCTTCTCCATAAACGCGCGCAGCGGCTGCGAGCCGCGCTCGAATGCCTGCTCGGTGGTGATCTCGTTGTTGACCAGCGGGCGGATGCCGGTGTCGTAGGCGGTCTGCAGGGCCGGGCCCATAACGAAGGCCGTGAGGAACAGCGCCAGCGACACGATCACCGCATTGGGCGGCGCGGTTGCGGTGCCGAGCGCGGTGCGCAGCAGCGACAGCACCACCACGATGCGGGTGAACGACGTCATCATCACGAGGATGGAGGGCGCCAGCGACAGCACGGTAAGCAGCGCGATCATCTGGATCACGCGCTCGGTCAGGCCGCTGTTCTGGCCAAAATTGACGCTGATTTCCTGCGCGATCGCAGGCGTCACCACCAGCGCCGCCAGCATCACCCCGACTACCCCGGCCGCTCCCGTCGTCAGACGGACACGGCGGCCGGATCCTCGCGTCACGTCTTTCCTGGCGGACGACCGAGCAAGCTGGCCATCTCCTCTTCGAGATTGTCGTAGAGAGTCTTGTCTTCGGCTTCAGCCGGCTTCGGCCCGCCGCTATGCGACGGCGCGTGTTTCGGTTCGGGCCGGTATTCGAATTTGGGTTCCACTTTCTGCTCAGATTTTGAAACCGGCCTGGGCTCCGGGTGTGGCTCGGGCTTGCCGTCGAATTTGGGCTCGAATTTCGGTTGCGCCTTGGCGTCGCTCTTCGGCTCGGCACGGGATTCGAATTTGGGCTCCGCGCGGACGCGGAAATCGCGCGCTGGCGCTTCGACCTTGGCCGGCGGCTGGGCCAGCGGATCGGTGACCGGCGGGTGGCCTTCCGGCGCCGGCGCGCGGCGCAAGGCGGCTTCCAGCTGCTGTGCCATTTCGGCCAGGTTGCGGTCGGTTTGCGGTGCCGGCGGTTCGGCCGGTGCGGGGGCGGCGCGCGGCGGCTCGCTGCGCGCGACCGGGGGGACAGGCGGCTCCAGGTCGGGCGGGCTCAATCGCGTCGAAAATTCAGTGGCGAGTCCGGTCAGGCTGTCGGCCGGCCGCGCGCGCGCGCCGGGCTCGTGCGGCAGCCAGGGCTCATCGGTCGAGGGCGCACGATAGGTGCGTTGCGGTGCTACCGGCGGCGGCT
>Ga0210062_1000512_pt1 | contig 11828 bp, 12 predicted proteins | sample Muzzi_CordA_D2_FD_185528 | JGI IMG/M metagenome (GOLD analysis project Ga0210062, IMG submission 185528) | Wetland microbial communities from San Francisco Bay, California, USA, that impact long-term carbon sequestration - Muzzi_CordA_D2 (SPAdes) | ecosystem: Environmental > Aquatic > Marine >...
CAGGACGACAAGAGCCGCCACTATCTTCACCGCGGCATCGCCGCGCGCCAGTTCCAGCGCACCTTCGTGCTGGCCGACGGCATGGAGGTTGCAGGAGCGGATCTGAAGAACGGCTTGCTGTCGATCGACCTGATCCGGCCACAGCCGGAGCGGGTGGTGAAGACGATCGATATCAATGATCGCGAATGACGGACTTGTGAAACAGGACTCGACCGCGTCAAGCGTTCAATGAAAGGAGTCGAGGGCCATGAACAAAATGACCAACGATAAGAACGACAAGGTTACAAAAGCGGATGCAGCCCATCCGGTGATCACGCAGGAGGCGCTGGCGCAGCTCGGCGACGGGCAGCTCGCCTATGTGCGGCCGATCCGCTCGGAAGACGTCGCTACTCTGTTTCCGCAGGCGCCGAAGATCGAGCCCGGCATCAAGCTGTTCGCGCTGCATGCTGCCGATGGCACGCCGATCATGCTCACCGACACGCGCGAGGCGGCCTTGGCCAATGCCTGGAGCCAGCAACTCGAGGCGGTAAGCGTGCACTGACCTGATGCCGTCATGGCCCAGCGGCCGATGTCGCTTACGCGACCTGCAACGGCGAACTCAGTAAATGCAAGCGCTGAGGAATTCTGTACAAATGGGGGCTACGGGCCGATTCGCTTGCGCGGATGATGACAGCCGCGGCTAGGCCGCGCTGCTCGCCGGCGGCATGGCCAGGACCGCATAGAGCGCGTCAGCACCGCTCGACTCACGCAGCTTCTTGGCGATCTCCGGATCGCGCAGCAGCCGCGCCACCCGCGCCAGCGCCTTCAGGTGATCGGCACCGGCAGCTTCCGGCGCCAGCAGCAGAAAGGCGAGATCGACCGGTTGGCCGTCGAGCGCCTCGAAATCCACCGGCCGCTCCAGCCGCGCAAATAATCCAAACAGGCGGCCGAGCTTGGGCAGCTTGCCGTGTGGAATGGCCACGCCGTTGCCCACGGCGGTGGAGCCGAGCTTCTCGCGCTGTAGCAGGATTTCCAGAATTGCTTTCTCGCTCTGGCCGGTGAGCGCGGCCGCGCGTGCGGCGAGTTCCTGAATCGCCTGTTTCTTGCTGTTAACCTTCAGTGCCGGGAGGATCGCGTTCGGCGCGACGAGATCGGTGAGCGTCATGGACATGTCCAATGATCGTAAATGGGAGCGCCGATGTGCAAGGGGGGTTGAAGGTCGCGGACCATAGGAGCGGTCCGCCGCCCCGTCAATGGCCACGACGGCCCCCTGCTGCCGGTTTATCGGGCAATTATCCTCGTAATTCACCGGCCGTTGCGGAGGGCCTGATGGTCCTTGCGGCGCCGTTTGTAGCGGCGAAGCCGTTTTTCGATGCGGCCCGCCGCCTGATCAGCACTGTCGTAAGGATCGGCGGCCTTTCCCTCGGCCTCCAGCAGGGTGCCGGAATCCAAATGCAACACACAATCAGTGCGAAACCCGAAACCCTCGCGGCCGACCGTGGCATGCCCGGAGTAACCACCGCGGAAATATTTCGATGTCGCCTCTTCCACACGGTCGGTGATTCGCTGCCGCAATGCGGTGCCGACGCTGATGTTCTTTCCCGAAACGCGCAAAGGCATGTTGTGCCTCCTGTCTGGCGCGGCGGATTGTCGACCGCACCATTTACTTACCGCCCCGGCCAACCGGTTCAGCTTAGGAGCGTGATCGCAAACGTCAATACGCAGGAAAGACGCGCTTCAGGATGCCACGGCCTGCTTCTCGCGCCGCCGCTGCACCGATGATGGAATCCGCATGGCCTCGCGATACTTGGCAACCGTGCGACGTGCGATATCGATGCCGGCGGCGCGCAATCGGTCGACGATAACATCGTCGGACAGCACCTCGGCAGCAGTCTCGGTATCGATCAACTGGCGAATGCGATGGCGCACGGCTTCCGCCGAATGAGCGTCGCCACCATCGGCAGAGGCAATCGACGACGTAAAGAAGTACTTCAACTCGAAAATGCCGCGACTGGTCGCCATGTATTTGTTGGCCGTGACGCGCGAGACGGTCGACTCGTGCATGCCAATGGCGTCGGCCACCGTCTTCAGGTTCAGCGGCCGCAGCTGCTGCACGCCCTTGCTGAAGAAAGCGTCCTGCTGGCGCACGATCTCGCTCGACACTTTCAGGATCGTCTTGGCGCGCTGGTCAAGCGCGCGCACCAGCCAGGTCGCGGTTTGCAGGCAGTCGGCGAGATAGCGCTTGTCGCCGTCGCTGTGCGTGCCTTTCGACACTTGTGCATGGTAGCGCTGGTTAATGAGCACTTTCGGCAACGTGTCGGAATTCAGCTCCACCTGCCACGTCCCGTCCGGCGCGGCGCGCACGAACACATCAGGCACGATGGGCTGCACCACCGTCGAGCCAAAGGCGGTACCCGGCTTGGGGTTGAGATTGCGGATTTCGCCGACCATGTCGACAAGATCTTCTTCGTTGACGCCGCACAGCCGCCGCAAGGCCGAGAAATCACGCCTGGCCAAAAGATCAAGATGCGCGACGAGTGCCTGCATGGCCGGGTCGAAGCGGTCGCGATCCTTCAATTGAAGGGCAAGACATTCGGTGAGATTGCGCGCGCACACGCCTGGTGGATCGAAAGTCTGCAAAGTGGCGAGCACGGCTTCGACTTCACCGGGCGGCGCACCGAGCTTGTCGGCGACCGTGTCGAGATCGCCGGCGACGTAGCCGGCCTCGTCGACCATATCGATCAGGTATTGGCCAATCATGCGGTGCGCCGGATCGGAGATCGCCAGCGCCATCTGGGCAGCGAGATAATCGGCAAGGGTGGGCTCGGCGGAAACAAAGGCCTCCAGATTGTAGTCCTCGGCGGCCCCGCCTGCGCCCACACCGGCCCATTCCGAGTAGGCCGGCGGCGACACTTCGGCTGGCGTGCGCTGCTCGCCTCCTTCGTCGGGGAACACGTTTTCAAGCTCGGTGCCGAGCGATCGCTCCATGGCGCCGCGGCTTGTCTCGAAATCCTCGCCCATCCAGTCGGAGAGGCCGTCGCCGGCTTCGTTGCTTTCGTCACCCTCGCCGCTGTCGTCACTGTCGCCACCATCGCCGGGCGAATCCGCCGCATCCCGCTCAGTCGACGGGCCGTCATCATCGCTCGCCCGTTCAAGCAGCGGATTGCTCTCGAGCTCGCCTTCCACATAGGCGGCCAGATCCAGGCTGGAGAGCTGCAGCAGCTTGATGGCCTGCATCAGCTGCGGGGTCATCACCAGCGCTTGGGTCTGCCGGAACTCGAGCCGTTGCGACAACGCCATAGTGCGGTTTCCCGGCGGAAACTGGTCCGATTCTTGCTTGTATAATCTTAATAACAGGTTCTGACGCGCGACGGTATGTGATTCCGCACCGCCGCAATGCACAAATCTTGTGCACGTCAGTCCGTTGGCGCTAATTCAGAGCCTGAATTCCTCGCCGAGGTAGAGCCGCCGCACGTCCGGATTATTGACGATGTCGTTGGCCCTTCCCTCCATCAGCACCTCACCTGAATAGATGATGTAAGCCCGGTCGGTGAGGCCGAGGGTTTCGCGCACATTGTGGTCGGTGATCAGCACGCCAATGCCGCGATTGGTCAGATGGCGCACCAGCGCCTGGATGTCGCCGACAGCGATGGGATCGATGCCGGCGAAGGGTTCGTCGAGCAGCATGTAACTCGGCCGCGTCGCCAGCGCGCGCGCAATTTCGACACGGCGGCGCTCGCCGCCGGACAACGCGATGGTCGCGGTCTTGCGCAGGCGCGCGATGTTGAATTCCTCGAGCAACGCGTTGAGGTCGGCTTCGCGCCGGCGCCGGTCGGGCTCCACGACTTCCAGCACCGCGCGGATATTGTCCTCCACATTGAGGCCGCGGAAGATCGAGGCCTCCTGCGGCAGATAGCCGATTCCGAGGCGCGCGCGCTGGTACATCGGCAGCGCCGTCACGTCGTAACCGTCGAGTTCGATGCGGCCACGGTCGGCATTGATCAGGCCGGTAATCATGTAGAACACGGTGGTCTTGCCGGCGCCGTTGGGTCCGAGCAGACCGACCGCTTCGCCGCGGCGCACATAAAGCGTGACGCCCTTGACCACCTTGCGGCCGGCGAAGCTCTTCTCCACACCGTGGGCCGCGAGATAGGCGTGCCGTGCGCTGGTGCGGCCTTCAGCGTCGCGGCGCGGACGGGCGACCGGCTGCTGGGCCGGGGCGGCGGCCTGGCGAGCGACCAGTCCGTTCATCGGCTGCGGTTGCGGCTGCCGCAACTGCTGGCGCGACCCGACCGGCTCCGTCGGGCGGCGGGCTTGCTGCGGCCGGCGTTGAAACAGCGAAAGGATGTTCACCAGTCTACCTCGCGGCGCGTGATCCGGCCGCATGTGCGACACTAGCTGATTCCTCGCGGCAGCGCCGCTTCGCCGGGTGCCAATGGTCGTCCTGCACCGGTCAACGGGGCTGCAACGGGACCGGGCCTGCGCCGGACCGCCCCATGGCGTCCGGATTGAGAGAAGGCGTCTGCCCGCCCGGCTGGAACAGGCCCTGTACCCGGCCGGTACCGTTCTTGCCGGATTCAATGCGCGAGATGCCGCTGTCGAGATTGACCACCAGCCGGTCGCCGCGCAGCACATTCTTGCCCTGCGTCATCATCACATTGCCGACCAGGGTGACGGTGTTTGTCTTCATGTCGAACACCCCCAGATCGCCGGAGGCGGTCTGGCCCTTCTGCGTCACCACCACGCCGCCGCGCGCCTCCAGCCGCCTGATCTTTTGCTGGCCGCCGGGACCGGGCGTGTCCGTCGTCAGCGTATTACCCTTGTTGCCCTCTTTGCCGTTTCGCTCATAAAACACCAGCAGCGACTTGCAGCGCATGCCGGTATCACCCTGCTGTACGCGCACGTCGCCACTGAAGGTCGCTACCTGGTCCTTGTCGCGCACTTCCAGCGTGGCCGCTTCGATATGCACCGGCTCGTCGCGGTTCTGCGAAAAGCCCTGCAGCGCATTGGGCGGGCCTTTCGTCGGCTGCGCGCAAATCGCAGTGCCTGGCAGAGCGAGCACGGCAACGGCAATCAACAGCCTCGATGCAAATTTCCGGATCACGGCCGCGGCGCTCCGGTGGCTCGCGCGGTCGCGCCCCTGTCGGTCCCGGCCGGAGCGGCATCGCCTTGACGCAATTTGGCGGCTGCTTCTTCAGTCAACGTCAGCGTCATGCGCACGCCGTTCTCGAACAGCACGCGTGCACCGGAATCGATAATGCGCAAGCGGTTGGCGTTGAGCGTGCCTTGCAGCATCTTCAATTCGACAGGGTGCTCGGAGAGCACGCTGCCCTTGCGGATGTCGACTGTCGCCTCGCTCAACCGGCCCTCATAGCCGCTGGTGGAGCTGAGGATGATCTTTTGGTCGAGCTTCAACGTTTCGCCCTTGCTGTCGTAGATGCCCTTTACCGCCGACATTTTAACTGTGCTCTTGTCCTGCATCTGCAGCTTGGCGTGGATGTTCTGCAGTTCGATGATGTCGGGCTTGGTCAGGTCCTGTGCGGCGGCGTCGGCCGTGAGTTCGTAGGCGCGCGCGTCGCGGGTGAACCCGGACAGGCGTGGCTGCTCCATGGTGATCTTGCTGCCGGATACGACGAGATCGCCGATATCGACCGGCAAGTTGGACAGCATGCGCAGCGGATTGAGATAGGTGGCCAGAACGACGGCAAGGGCGACGATGCCGACAAAGGCCGGAACGGCGATACGCAGCACGCGCACCATGCGGCTGTGCCGGCGCGCGGCGCGGAACGCGCGTTCGCTGTCGCCCCGGCTCATGGTCCAGTAGGCGCGCGCCGTCTGTGTGTCGGTTCTGGCTGTGATCACCCGATTCATGCCGTGGCCGGCATCAAACTCCGTGTTCCGGTTCCGGAAATCATGTTACGCCCGCAAACGCAACATGCGGGTCGAATATGGCCCGCCCGCGGCAAGGCACGTGCTGCCGCCCACCGCCAAATTAACAAAAAAACAACATGAATACAATGCCTTAGGCGGAGTGCGAAAAGATATCCTGATCCGCCCAGCCGGCAAGGTCGAGCTGCACCCGCTCGGGCAGAAAGCGGAAGCAGGCCGCCGCCAGTTCCGCGCGGCCCTCGCGCGCCAGCATCGCATCGAGCCTGTCCTTGAGCGCGTGCAGGTGCAGGACGTCGGTTGCCGCATAGGACACCTGCGCGTCGCTAAGTTCCTCGGCACCCCAGTCCGACAATTGCTGCTGCTTGGAGAGATCGATGCCGAGCAATTCGCGCGCCAGGTCCTTGAGCCCGTGCTTGTCGGTATAGGTGCGCGCCAGCCGCGAGGCGATCTTGGTGCAATAGACCGGCGTCGCCAGGACGCCGAAACTCTTGGCCAGCATGCCGAGATCGAAGCGGGCGAAATGGAATATCTTGACGGTGGACTGGTCGGCAAGCAGCCGCTCGATGTTCGGCGCCTTGACCTGCCCTGCCGCGATCTGCACCACGTCGGCGGAGCCGTCTCCGGGCGAAAGCTGCACCACGCAGAGCCGATCGCGATTGGGGTCGAGGCCCATGGCCTCGGTATCGATCGCCACGGCGCCCTTGTAGGCGGAAAGGTCGGGCAGGTCGCCGCGGTGCAGGCGGATAGTCATTCAGCGGTCCCGGGCGATGATGGGCACATGATCCTGTCCGGCTCCCCTATGACCACGCGCCGAATGCTGGTGCCAGGAGAGGATTAGCCGTTCCCGAAGCCGATCCCTTGATAACACTGCGGTTTTCCAGCGCCTGGTGCGGCGCTGTGTACCAGCCCCATGTTCAATCGGCAACCGTTCTGTCTGCGTGCGCCGAGCACCGATCAACCGGCAGTCTACAGCCGCCCAAGCCGGTCACGCTCAGCAACATGCGCCAGAACGCTGCGCGCGCAGCACCACATATGACCGCGCCCCGATTCAACCGGTGATCCGCTGGATTCGATCGTCGCATTCCGCGCCGCAGCCGCAGACTTTTCAAACTATCGGCACCGTATTTTTGCGGCCGCTTGCCGGCACGCGGCCAAAAGATGACGGGCAGAGCATGCTTGCTCTGCCCAAGTCTTTCAGACATCGACCTGCTCGCCTCTGGCACGGGCATCGCCCCTGCAGGAGGACATGCGTGCGTTGCTCCCTTGCCTTATGACGACGCCGTGTCAGAGGTCGCTCAGCACGCATCAGAATTGGAACAGTCGTTCGGAATCGATGCTTCCTGTTATTGGCCAGCGCTGTTGAAATACACCATATCGTCGCCCGGGGCCTTCGCATGGCAGCCGATGCAACCTGCGCCGGATTCGCGCGAGCCAACCTTACCCACCAAAGGAACCTTGGCTTGCGGGTGTTGGTCATAACCGCCGCTCGGCGAATATTTTGCCCAAAACCAGTCCTTGTTCGCAGCGTCGTATCCTTTTTCGCGTTTGAACATCACCGTAATCCACTTGAGGTGCTTGGCGCGATTGCCGTTGACCTTTTCGACCGTCATGTCCTTGCCGCCGTAATTGCGTTTGACGATCACGGAGCCGGTGTGTCCGCCTACGGTAACTTTGGACTGCATCGTTTCCAGTACGTCGCCGTGCGGTGGAGCCCCCTGGTAGACACCGCTCAGAATTGCGTCACTACCCACCAGATGTGCTTTTCCGAGAGCCTTCCAAAGGCTGTTGCCGTAGTCGACATCCGCCTTGCGGCCAAATGGCGGCTTTTTCATTTGACTCTGAGCGCTGTCAACGGAGAAGCCCACAACAATAAACCCGACAGCAGCGGCTCCGACGACCAGCTTCTTGAATAGACTTCGTTTCATGTTTCCTCTCCTTTTCGAACTTCAGTTCGATCGCATCTGCCAATCTCACGACGTTGGGTGCAGTGCATTCCGGCCAGCGATCGCCTGTGTGCCGCCGATGGCCAGGCGGCGGCGTGCCGGTTCAATGACGGGGTCCCAATTCAAGACATGGCGCCCCGGCCCGACCGGCAAGCATCATCCCTTGGTGCTTCCGGATCGCGTTATTCCTCGATTTCTATATTCGCGCCTTCGTCGGAAAAGGTTACAGGCCAACCGTCGAGGCTCACGTGGGCGGAGACTTGCCTTACGTGTCCGGAGTTTTTACCGATGGAAAGGACACCGCCACCGGCTTCGTTTGGCAGCGTGAGAGGGCGTCCCAAGGCCGCGCCATCCGCAACAGCATGTGTGCCGCCGATGTGAACCCGTCGAGGCGGCCGAAAACCCTTACACGGCAAAGAGATTTGCTAAATCAATGACATCGCTGAGCGATGGTGCCCAGGAGAGGACTCGAACCTCCACGGTGTTACCCGCTAGTACCTGAAACTAGTGCGTCTACCAATTCCGCCACCTGGGCACGTTGAGACTAGGTATTGAGCCGCTTTGGGCTTGTCAATTGAACCGCCCGCACAACCCAAACCGCGCCTCGAGCCGCGCTCGCTGCCTCTGTACAGCCCCCGCCCGATCCTGTAACTGGCCGCACAGTCCTGTTTACTCGTCTTGCGAGCGCGGAAATGACCGCCAGAACCATCTCCGACACCATCGTCACCGTCTATGGCGGATCCGGTTTCCTTGGCCGCCACGTGGTGCGCGCGCTGGCCCAGCGTGGCTACCGCGTGCGGGCGGCGGTGCGCCGGCCGGAACTGGCCAACCACCTGCAACCGCTCGGCCGCGTCGGCCAGATTCACGCCGTGCAGGCCAATATCCGCGACGCCGCTTCGGTGGCGGCGGCGGCGAGTGGCGCCCACGCCCTCGTCAACCTGGTCGGCATCCTGTTCGAGCGCGGCCGCCAGGGCTTCGACGCCGTCCATACCCGCGGCGCCGAGCAAGTGGCGCTGGCCGCCAGTGCCCTCGGCGCCCGCATGGTGCATGTCTCGGCAATCGGCGCCGACGAGAATTCGCCCGCGCTCTATGCCCGCTCCAAGGCGGCGGCGGAGCGGCTGGTGCTCTCTGCCCAGCCGACGGCGAATATCATGCGGCCGTCGATCATATTCGGTCCGGAGGACGACTTCTTCAACCGTTTTGCCGCGATGGCGCGCATCTCGCCGGCGCTGCCGCTGGTCGGCGGCGGCCACACCCGCTTCCAGCCGGTCTTCGTCGGCGACGTCGCTGCGGCGATTGCCGACGCGGTCGAGGGCAAAGCGCGCAGCGGCACCATCTACGAACTGGGTGGGCCGGAGGTGCGCACCTTCAAGGAGCTGATGCAGTTCGTGCTGACGACCATCGAGCGCAAGCGGCTCCTGCTGCCGATCCCGTTCTTCGCCGCCAGGATGCAGGCCAGCGTGCTCCAGTTCATGCCCAGGCCCCTGCTCACCCCCGACCAGGTCGAGCAGCTGCGTGTCGACAACGTGGTGTCTGAGGCGGCCAGGGCCGAACAACGTACGCTGCAAGCTTTCGGCATCGAGCCGGCGCCGATGGAGGCAATCGTACCGTCTTATCTTTGGCGCTTCCGCAAGACAGGCCAGTTTCGCAGCCGCGCCGCGTAACCAAAACTCAAAATCATGCCGGTCATCACCAATGTTGAAGACCTGCGCCAGCTGGCGCGGCGCAAGGTGCCGCGCGCGCTGTTCGACTATGTTGACCGCGGCTCCTATGACGAGATCAGTTACCACGCCAATTCGGCAGAACTGAAAGCCATTCGATTTCGCCAACGTGTCTTGATCGACGCCGATGACCGCTCGCTTGGCACCACCATGCTCGGCGAGAAAGTATCGATGCCGGTTGCCATTGCCCCTACCGGGCTGACCGGTCTCCTGCATGGCGATGGCGAGGTGCTGGCGGCGCGCGCAGCGGAAGCCGCCGGCATTCGCTTTACCCTCTCCACCATGTCGATCTGCTCGATCGAGGACGTGCGCGCGGCGACCAGCGGCCCATTCTGGTTTCAGCTCTACGTATTCCGCGACCGCGCCTTCAGCGAAACGGTAATCGAACGGGCCAAAGCCGCCGGCTGCACCGCGCTGTTCGTCACCGTCGACCTGCCGCTGCGCGGCCAGCGCCACGCCGACATCAAGAACGGGCTCGAGGTGCCGCCCAAGCTGACGCTGCGCAATGTCTTCGACATCGTTACCAAGCCCGCGTGGACGCTCAGCGTGCTGCTGGGCAAGCGCAAGTCATTCGGCAATATTGACGCCTATTTGAAGGACAAAGGCGGTGTCTGGGCCGCCGGCCGGTGGGCCAATGACAATTTCGATTCCTCGCTGTCGTGGAACGACATCAATTGGGTACGCAAGTTGTGGCCGGGCAAGCTGGTGCTGAAGGGCGTGCTCGATGCCGAGGATGCGAAAAAGGCGGCCGATTTGGGCGCCGACGCGATCGTGGTGTCCAATCATGGCGGCCGCCAGCTCGACGGCGCACCGGCCACCGCCGCGGCGCTTCCGCGCATCGTCGACGCCGCCGGCGACCGCATCGAAGTCTTGTTCGACGGCGGCGTGCGCTCGGGGCAGGACGTGCTGAAAGCGCTGGCGCTGGGCGCGCGCGGCTGCCTGATCGGCCGGGCCTATCTCTACGGCCTCGCCGCCATGGGCGAAGCCGGCGTCGCCAAGGCGCTCAGCCTCATCGCGGATGAATTGCGCATCTCCATGTCGCTCACCGGGGTGCGCGACGTCGCCGACGCGAGCCGCGACATCCTGTTCGACAATTACGGCGGCCCGCGGCGCAATATCTAAGACTACATAAAATAAATCGCGTAGATGCCGATGGTGCCGATCACGATGCGCCACCAGGCGAACAGCGCAAAGGTGTGGCGCTGCACATAGCGCAAGAACGTCTTCACCACGATCCAGCCGAAGATAAAGGAGAACACAAAGCCGACGACAACGGCGGTGACGTCGCCGTTCATCAATTCCGTACGACTCTTGTAGGCTTCGAAGGCGAATGCACCGACCATGGTCGGCATCGCCAGCCAGAACGAGAACTCCGCCGCCGAGCGGCGGTCAGCGCCGAACAGCATGGCGCCAACGATGGTCGCGCCGGCGCGCGACACGCCGGGAATCATTGATACGCACTGGATGATTCCGATGCCGAGATACATCGGCAGCGAGAAGCCGGTCGCCTCATGATAGCGCGGCTTCAGGTTGAGCCGGTCGACGCCGAGCAGCACAAAGCCGCCGAGAATGAGCGAGATGCATACCACGCGAATATCGAACAGATAGGTCTTGATGATGTGGTAGCTGAGCGCGCCGATCACCGCTGCCGGCAGGAAGGCGAGCAGCACACCGATGACGAAGCGCGCCGCCGCCCAGTCGGTGAACATGTTGCGCGCCAGCGCCCACAGCCGGCCGAAATAGATGGTGAGCAGCGCCAGGATGGCGCCGAGCTGGATGAGGATGGCAAAGGATTTGCCAAAGGCATCGTCGCTCCAGCCGAGCACCCGCTCCATCAGCAGGAGATGGCCGGTCGACGACACCGGCAGATATTCAGTCAGACCCTCGACCAGCCCGAGCACGGCCGCCTTGACCAGGTCGAGATGGGCCGTGATCGGGCCGAAAACGGCGGCCTGCAGGGCGTCGATGGTCATTGAGGCGGGCTCCGGAGCGTCCTTTAAAGGGGCGCGGCGGCAGGAATCGGGCAGGTGAGCGCTTTTGACGCAAGTCCCTGGAGCGGGCAACGAAAAAGCGCAATCGGTGGCCAATTTGCGCAATCAGGGTTGATTCCTATAGTGCGGCGGCCGATTCCCCGTGCAGCCGCCGCGCGCAAAACTGGGGCTAAATGCTGACGCTCATCCATCATCCGCTCTGCCCAAATTCGCGCTTTGTGCGGCTAATTCTCGGCGAGTACGGCATCGAACCGCGGCTCCTGGAAGAGCGGTTCTGGGAGCGGCGGGAGGAGTTTCTGCTGCTC
>Ga0210062_1000513_pt1 | contig 11807 bp, 8 predicted proteins | sample Muzzi_CordA_D2_FD_185528 | JGI IMG/M metagenome (GOLD analysis project Ga0210062, IMG submission 185528) | Wetland microbial communities from San Francisco Bay, California, USA, that impact long-term carbon sequestration - Muzzi_CordA_D2 (SPAdes) | ecosystem: Environmental > Aquatic > Marine >...
GGCCTGCTGGGCCGGCGCTTCGGCACCGGGAAGTTGGGAGCATTGATAATCGTCTTGCCACCCAGCATGCATTCCAGCGCCCAGACATCGTAGACGGGATGCTCCAGCGCGTTCAGCGCCGGCGACGATGCGAACATCCAGCCGTGGAACAGGTCTTTCGGTGCCTCACCCGGCCTGGCCTCGTAAATATCCAGGAAGACGGTCGATTCGGGCGGCTCGGTCGGCGGCGTGCGGTCGCAGGCCTGCACGGTAATTACCAGCGCGCCGAACCTCACGGTCTCGCCGATACTCACCTGGAAGGTCACGGTACGCGCGGTGATCTTGTCCAGCCCCTGCAGTTCGACAGTCTGGCCGGGTTCGCCCGCCGCGATACCGGCCGGCAACAGGAACATCGCCGCCAGCGCCGCCGCGGTTGTTTTAAATTTATCAGGCAACCGTATTATCCTCAGTTGAACCAAGGCCTACTATTAAATCCATGAGCATGAATAATTGGTGAATGTGGCCGGTTTACGGCGGACCGGGCAAACCTTCACCCGCCGTTTTCCAACTCGTCGGTGACCAGGAAGATCACCTTGCCAAGCATTTCTTCCAGCGACACGATATCACGGGTTTCGGTAAGATCGCCCCCGCCGGCCAGATGTTTTTCACTGGCGCCCGGGTCTATGCGGATATATTTGCCTCCCAGAAGGCCTTCCGAAGACACTGTGGCAACGCTGTCCTCCGGCAGTCCTATATCGGGGCGGATGCTCATTACGATAACGGCCTGGTAGGTTTCCAGGTCGATGCTCTGGCCCACCACGCTGCCGATCTTGACACCGCCGACACGCACATCGCTGCCTACCGTCAGCCCGTCCACCGCATTGAATCGCGCGGTAATCTTGTATCCGGCGACCGGCCGCAAATCGGCGCTGCTATATGCGAAAGCCAGAAAAACCCCGGCTACCAGCAAAACGACCGCGCCTAGAACGGTCTCGATTACATTGCGCTTCATTGGCTGGCACCTTCCTTCGCGTCGTTCTTTTCATTCTTTTCGGCATTGCGCCTGGCCAGCCGATTCTGCTCGACGGTATTTATTATCTTGGCCAGCAGATCCTCAAACATGATGGACCCTTGCGTATAATCGAGCCGGTCGCCGTCGCGCAGCATGTCCAGCTCGCCACCCGGCTCCATACGGATAAAGCGGCCACCGATCATGCTTTCGCTGGTGATGATCGCGATGCTGTCCAGGGGCAACTGGACTTTCGGGGCAATCTCCATGGTGACGATCGCCACCTGGCGCTTTGAGTCGAATTCCATCTCCGACACCCGCCCGATGGGAACGCCGGCAAGCCTGACGGGAGAATCCAGGTAAACGCCTTCTGCCGTAGGGAAATGGGCGACCACTCGATAACTGCCCAGCGTGCCGCCGTCGCTGCCGGCCGAGAAGACAAACACGACCACAAGGCCAATAAACACCGCCGCGCCGACAAGAATATGCCGTGTCTCTTGGGCCATGCGCCGGCGCCGGGCCGGCGCGGGCGCCGCGACTGTCAGCTTGGCGTCCATGGTTCGTAGTCGCCGGTTGCCTTTTCGCGTCTGCCGCCCGCCAGCAGATGGCCGGGGGGGCGATAGGCTTCGTCCGTGCCGGTGAGATTCGGCTGATGCGGTTTTTGCCAGTCCTTGTGGGGTACGCCACCGTTCTGTGGCGGCTCATCGGCCGTGTAATGCAGCCAGCCATGCCATTCCGGCGGGATCTTGCTGGCGTCCGCCGCGCCCTGGTAAATAACCCAGCGGCGACGTCGCCGACCGGCACGCGCCCGGCGCTCCTGATAATAGCGGTTGCCGAAGCTGTCGCTTTGCACGAACTGCCCGTGCCAGCCGGTAAATATACGCGTCCATAGATTGGCCATGGGCCGAAAACTCCGTATGCGAGTCAGTTAGAATTCGCGGCGGACTATGCCACTATGCAGCCCGCCAGTCCAGTACCGCGCGCCTTCCCGTACGGTCGATCGGTCCGCGGTAAATTGACATAAGGAGCTGTGCCCTGGCCGGGTCTTTACCGGTTCTTCGGCGTCGTTTTGCCTTGCTCTGCCCGCACGAAGCTACAAGGGAAACTCTGCGCGAAAATTGGCGGATATCAACCTAAATGCCCCGCTTGCCCATGGAATTACAATATTTCGTAAAAATTCTATATCGACCCACAATATATATTGAGACCCGCTAGATTTTGTATTAGTCTATCAAAATAATCCCAAATGTTGGGTATTCAGTGGTTCAGCGGGGGTTTTTTGCCCGTAGAGGGTCAGTTTCCGTCGTTTGAAAGAATTATGATGGCCGGCGCCAATGAGCCGCTGGCTTGCTTTGCAAGGGAGAGTAAGGCGGCATGCGTATCGAGCGCCAATTCACTACCGAGGGACAATCGCCCTATTCCGATATCGAATTTCGCGACACCGTAAGCGAGATCCGGAATCCTGACGGCTCACTGGTATTCCATCTGGACGGCGTAAAGGTTCCGGCCGCATGGACTCAGGTCGCGGCCGATGTGCTGGCGCAGAAATATTTCCGCAAGGCGGGCATTCCCGCCGCCTTGAATCCGGTCGCCGAAGAGAACGTGCCGGAATGGCTGTGGCGCAAGGAGCCCGACGCCAAGGCGCTGGACAAGCTGCCGGCCGGTGAGCGCACCACACACGAAATCGACTCCCGCCAGGTCTTCGACAGGCTGGCCGGCACCTGGACATACTGGGGCTGGAAAGGCGGCTATTTCGATTCCGAGGCCGATGCCAGCGCCTATCACGACGAGATGCGTTACATGCTGGCGACCCAGATGGGCGCGCCGAACTCTCCGCAATGGTTCAACACCGGCCTGCACTGGGCGTATGGCATCGACGGCCCCGGACAGGGTCATTACTATGTGGATCATGAGACCGGAAAAGTTACCCGGTCAACCTCGGCTTACGAGCGGCCCCAGCCGCATGCCTGCTTCATTCAGTCGGTCAACGACGATCTGGTCAATGAAGGCGGCATCATGGATTTGTGGGTCCGCGAGGCGCGGCTCTTCAAATACGGATCCGGCACAGGCAGCAACTTCTCGCGCATCCGCGGTGGCGGCGAACGCCTGTCGGGTGGGGGCCGGTCTTCCGGTCTGATGAGTTTCCTGAAAATCGGCGACCGGGCAGCCGGCGCGATCAAATCGGGCGGAACCACGCGGCGCGCCGCCAAGATGGTGACGGTTGATATCGACCACCCGGATATCGAAGAATACATCAACTGGAAGGTTGTCGAAGAGCAGAAGGTCGCCGCCCTGGTGGCGGGTTCGAAGCTGTGCGGCGAACATCTCAATGAGGTGATGGGCGCCTGCCACAGCGCGGAAGCCGCGGCGATGGCCGACGAGGACCGGTACAACCCGCGCGAAAATCGCGCGCTGAAAAAGGCGGTAATCCGGGCGCGCAAGGGGTCGGTTCCCGAATCCTATATCCAGAAAGTCATCGAATATGCCCGCCAGGGCCATACCGGGATCGATTTCCCGACTTACGACACCGACTGGGATTCCGAAGCCTACCTGACCGTTTCGGGCCAGAATTCAAACAATTCGGTGCGGGTAACCAACGAATTCATCAAGTCGGTACAGTCCGCCGGCGACTGGAATCTGACAAATCGGACCGACGGCTCCGTCTGCAGGACCGTCAAGGCCCGCGAGCTCTGGAACGATATCGCCTATGCGGCCTGGGCCTGCGCGGATCCCGGTATCCAGTTCGACAGCACGATAAACGAATGGCACACCTGCCCTTCGTCGGGACGGATCAACGCGTCCAATCCCTGCTCGGAATATATGTTCCTCGACGATACTGCCTGTAACTTGGCGTCGCTGAACCTGATGACTTTCCGCAAGGACAATGCATCGTTCGACATCGAGGCATTCGAGCATGCGGTGCGACTGTGGACGATCACGCTGGAAATTGCCGTGCTGATGGCGCAATTCCCGTCACGCGAAATCGCCGAACTCAGCTATCGCTACCGTACGCTGGGCCTGGGTTATGCCAATATCGGGGCTCTCCTGATGGCCAGCGGACTCGGCTACGACAGCGCGGAAGGCCGGGCGATGTGCGGTGCCATCACGGCGCTGATGACCGGTGTCGCCTATGCCACATCGGCCGAAATGGCAGAGGAACTGGGCGCCTTCCCTGGCTATGAGGGCAACGCGGAGAATATGCTCCGCGTCATCCGCAACCATCGCCGCGCAGCGAAGGGCGAGACCAAGGGATATGAAGGTCTTTCCGTTCCCCCGGTGCCGCTGGACAGCAAGTCCTGCCTGCAGGACGGGCTGCCCAAGGCCGCGGTTGCCGCATGGGACCGCGCATTGAAGATGGGCGAGGCCCACGGTTACCGAAACGCACAATCGACCGTGATTGCGCCCACCGGCACGATCGGGCTGGTCATGGATTGCGACACCACGGGAATCGAGCCGGACTTCGCCCTGGTCAAATTCAAGAAACTGGCCGGCGGCGGCTATTTCCGGATCATCAACAGAACGGTGCCGCTTGCGCTGCGCAATCTGGGTTATGAGGAATCCGAGATCGCCGATATCGTGGCCTATGCGGTCGGGCACGGTACGCTGCGCGATGCGCCGGGCATCAACCACGCCAGACTGGCGGAGAAAGGCTTTACCGCGGCCCAGTTCAGCGCATTGCAGGACGCACTGACGAATGCCTTCGATATCCGCTTCGCCTTCAACAAGTGGACTCTGGGCGAAGAGTTCTGTCGCGACATTCTCGGCTTCACCGACGAGCAGCTGGACGATATCACCTTCGACATGCTGGAATCGATGGGCTTCACCAGGGAAGAAATCGGCGCCGCCAACAACTACTGCGGCGGCACGATGACCCTGGAGGGCGCGCCGCACCTGAAGGACGAGCATCTGTCGGTCTTCGACTGCGCCAATCCCTGCGGCCGGATCGGCAAACGCAGCCTTTCGGTGGAAAGCCACATCAAGATCATGGCTGCGGCGCAGTCCTTTATTTCAGGTGCGATCTCCAAGACCATTAACATGCCGCACACAGCGACGATCGAAGCCTGCAAGGACGCCTACATGCTGTCCTGGAGCCTCGGCATCAAAGCAAATGCGCTGTACCGCGACGGATCCAAACTCAGCCAGCCGCTGTCCTCCAGCCTGTTGTCGGAAGATGACCTGGAAGCCTCCGAGCTGGCCGAACAGATCGCCGAGGCGCCGGCCGCCGCGGCGCCAATTCTGGCCGAGCGAATCGTCGAACGTATCATCGAACGCCGCGCCGACCGCCGGCGCCTGCCGGGACGCCGCAAGGGCTATACCCAGAAGGCGACCGTCGGCGGCCACAAGGTCTATCTGCGTACCGGCGAATACGAGGACGGCGCGCTGGGCGAGATCTTCATCGACATGCACAAGGAAGGCGCCGCCTTCCGCTCGCTGATGAACAATTTCGCCATCGCGATCTCCATCGGCCTGCAATATGGCGTGCCTCTGGACGAATATGTCGAAGCCTTTACCTTCACCCGGTTCGAGCCTTCGGGCCTGGTCGAGGGTAACGACACGATCAAGATGGCGACCTCGGTTCTGGATTATATTTTCCGTGAAATGGCTATCTCCTATCTGGGCCGTAACGATCTGGCCCATGCGGAGCCCGCCGACATGCTGCCCGATGCGCTGGGCAGGGGAGCCAACGAGGGCGACCTGCCGGCAGAGTCCGAGGAAACCATGGCTGCAATCCAGAAGGTGGCCAGCAGCGGTTTCATGCGGTCGTCGCGGCTTCTGGTTTTCCAGGGCGGCGGCAGTACGGCCTTCGCACAGGCCGGCGGCGGCGGCGGCATGACAACGGCGACCGTGGCCACCGCAAGCGCGGAAATGGGATCTGTCCAGGTAGAGACACGGGTTGCAGCGACCGCCACGGACGGGCGGGCAAGTCAACTGCGCGAGGCGCGCGCCAAGGGCTATGAGGGCGATGCTTGCGGCGAATGCGGCAACTTCACACTGGTCCGCAACGGCACCTGCATGAAGTGCGTAACCTGTGGGTCAACCAGCGGCTGTTCGTAACGGAAAACGAGGGGAGCGGCGGCCCCCGGGATGAAAAGCCGCCGCTACGGAGTTTGTTGCTCCCTGTAGACTCGGAGGGTAGGGCCCACCCTCCGATTTTTTTGCGTGAAATTGAATCAGCTTCGTTCAATCCGGGGAACTGTAGTGCTATGCTGCGTCGCAAGCAGCCTTCGGGAGAAAGTCGGATATGGCAGGCCGAATAGAAAAGATAATGCAGGAGAAGGGCATAGAGCTGCCGGAGCCGGGGGAACCGCTTGGTGCCTATCTGCCCGCCGTGATCGCCAGCAATTTCCTTTTCGTCTCGGGCCAGGGGCCTAAACATCATGGCAAGGTAATGTTCCGGGGCAAGGTAGGGGCGTCATTGTTCATACCGGAAGGCCAGATGGCGGCGCGCCAGTGCGCGCTCAACATCATCGCGGTCGCCAAACAGTCGCTGGATGGCGACCTTGACAGGGTTCTGCGTCTTGTCAAACTCGGTGGTTTCGTCAATTCCACAGATGATTTCAAAGAGCATCCCCTGGTCGTGAATGGCGCCTCGGACCTGATGACCGAGGTTTTCGGCGACAATGGGCGGCATGCCCGTTTCGCAGTGGGCTGTAACTCGCTGCCCGGCGACATCTCGGTAGAGGTGGATGCTATTTTCGAGATTACTTAACCTGCGCGCGGAGTACATGGTGCGATTTATCGAGAGGTTGGCTTAATGGCCGGTGAAATTGAAAGAGCGATGAAGGATCTGGGGATCGATTTGCCAAAACCGTCCCTCCCGGTCGCTAATTACGTACCCTGCGTGATCGCGGGAAGCCTGCTGTATGTATCGGGGCAATTGCCGATCCATAACGGCAAGTTGATGTTCGCAGGCCAGGTTGGCGCCGACATTTTCGTGGCCGAGGCGCAGATGGCGGCGCGCCAGTGTGCCTTGAACGTCCTGGCACAGGCCAAGGCCGCGCTGGACGGCAATCTCGACCGCATTGTCGGTATCGCCAAGCTGGGCGGCTTCGTGAACAGCACCACCGATTTCACCGAGCATCCGGAGGTCGTAAACGGCGCCTCCAACCTGATGGTCGAGCTGTTCGGAGACAAGGGAAAGCACGCGCGTTTCGCTGTCGGGGTCCCGTCCCTGCCATTGAACGCTTCGGTCGAAATCGACGCAATTATCGAAATTCTGTAAGGCGGCGGGAAAGCTCTCGGCGGCGCACCGGCTCTATAATGTGGTTTTCTTGTTCCGTGGCGTGGCGCGGGCGCCGGGATGAATGTGGACGATGCCCTCGCTATCGGACGCAATGGTGTTGAAATTCTTCATCCACTGATGGAATTCCTCGATCCGCAACGGGCGGCCGAAATGGAAGCCCTGCCCGATATCGCATCCCAGGTCACGCAGGGTCTGCAGGTGTAACTCGCTCTCGATGCCTTCCGCGACGACGCTCAAGCCCAGATTATGGGCGAGATCGATTGTCGAACGCACGATAACCTCGTCATTCCTGTCATCCGACATATGCATGACGAAGGACTTGTCGATCTTGAGCTCATCCACCGGAAGGGCCTTCAAGTAGGCGAGGGAGGAATAACCGGTCCCGAAATCGTCGATCGCGAGCCGTACACCGCTTTCCTTCAGAAGCCGGATGGCGGCAAGGGCGCGCTCCGGATCCGTCATAATCGCGTCTTCTGTAATTTCCAGCGTTATCAATTCCGGCCTCAAGCCACGCCTTTTCATCAGCTCGGAAATCGAGTTTGCGAATCCCTCTTCATGCAGGTTACGGGGCGAAAGGTTGACCGACAGTCCGATATCCAGTCCAATCTCCTGCCACACCGAAAGTTGCTTCAACGCCTTTCCGATAACCCACCGGGTCAGCGGCCTGATCAGGCCGGTCTGCTCGGCAAGGGATACGAATTCGTCGGGAGACACCATGCCGTGGCGCGGATGGTCCCAACGCAGCAGGGCCTCGGCGCCGACAAGCCTGCCACTCGCGACGTCGATCTGGGGCTGAAAAAACAGGGCCAGTTCGTCCTGGTCCATCGCCTGCCGCAATTCGCCGCTCATGGACAGGTTGCGGACACTGTGATGATCCTTGTCCACATCGTAAATCGAAACCGTCATATGGTCGCGCTTGGCGACATACATCGCCACATCTGCGCCGCGCATCAGTTCGCTGGCATCGACGCCATGTTCGGGATAGAGCGCCACGCCGATACTGACCCCGACCTCGACGGTAATTCCCTCCACCGGGAACGGACGGGCCAACACACCGGCGACGCGCTCCGCAATATCGCAGGCATGTTCCAGGCCGGAAACGGATGGCAGCAAAATGGCAAACTCATCGCCGCCCAGGCGTGCGACGGTATCGGACTCTCGTAAGGGTCCGGACAGAAGCTGGCCCACTTCGGTGAGCAGGGAATCGCCCACCGCATGACCCAGGGTGTCGTTGATCTCCTTGAACCTGTCGAGATCCAGCAGCAACAGGGCCAATGGCTTGCCGTCGCGCCTGGAAGCCGATATCGCATGATCCAGCCGGTCCATAAGAAGAGTGCGGTTCGGCAGACCGGTCAAATTGTCATGCAGGGCAAGATATTCCATCAGTTTTTGCTGCGCATGACGCTCGGTTACGTCGCGGGCTACCACTACATAATGTTTCGCCCCCTCGACCGACATAGCGTCGACCGTGGCCTCTACCGGGAAGATGGTGCCATCCAGACGGCAGCCTTCGAATTCGATGCTCCGGTGGCTCCGGGCAAGCCAGGCTTCAAGTTTTCCTGTTCCCCTGAATTTTGGGAATAATTGCTCTAGCGGACGGCCGGCCAGCCCCATGCCATCGGTATCGAAGATCGCTTCGGCGGCCGGGTTAGCCATTTCGATAACCAGATCGCCGGAAACGGTCATGATTGCCTCCGAACTGCTTTCGACCACGCTGCGCATCAACGCGTTGGTGTGCCGAAGACGGCTGCCACGCAGAATCAAAATCAGCTCCTGCCTGTCGATCCGGCGCGCCAGCGCGATCCCATACAAAAGCACCGCCGTCAGGATCCACGGCGTAACCTCGAGCATCATTGGGGTCCATATCTGCAAAAGCACGGAACCAACGAATACCGATAACGACAACGCCACCAGGGCAGCAAGGCCGCGGCGCCAGGACCAGATGCGCAGCCGGCGGCCCAGGCCGCCTGCGATCAAAATAACTCCGGCGATCACCAGCCATGGCGCGCTACGGTACAATGCGCGGTTCTGCATGATGGTCTCGAAGCTCAGGCCCAGGACAACCGGCCCCGGCAACGCCTTGTAAACCGGGACCGCGAACTGGTCGCCGAGTTCCACTGCCGTCGCCCCAACCACCACTCTCTTGCCATGCACAAGGGCGGGATCGAACTGACCGCTGAAAACATCCACATATGACAGCCGCGGCAGCGTGTCGGGAAGGATGCCGTAGTCGATGTGAAAAATTTCGAACGGCACGTTCGTCTGGCCCGAAAGGATCGCCGGCATCGTCGGTATATAACCGTCCTGCCAATAGTTGCTCATGGCGTGGCGGCGTATCAGCCCGTCTTCTTCCGGCATGGTGTTGACCGAGGCAAGCTGGGTCAGCCGGCGGAATTCGGGAATTGGGACTGTATGGATAAACTTCACACCATTCGGCCCGTCGACCGCTTTTTGCCGGAAAACGGGCAGGATCACCCGGCCGTCGGCCAGGCTCAGGGCGTCGCGCATTGCTGCGTCGGACTCTGGGGTGGACCTGGAACTCAGATCGATATCGAGCGCAATCTGCGTTGCCCCGGCCTCGATCAGCCGATCTATAACAGTTGCATGATAGTCGCGCGGCCATGGCCATGTATCTAGCTGCTGGAGACTTTTAGGATCGATGCCGACGATAACCAGATCGCCGCTTGCCTCGCGACTCGCCACTTCAAAACGGATATCGGCAAGCTGCCGTTCCAGCGGATCGAGGGTTCCAGCCAGGTAAAGCATGGACACAACAGCGGCGGCCAGGAAGGACCAGAACCTTCTCAGCCACCTTCGTTTCGTGGGGCTCCTGGCGATATTCCGATCCATTTACCCGCCCCTCAAATGATGCTTCCCCAGCGACAGATGAATTTATCCGGTTCGTTATGGATGAACGGCATTACCAATTCGCGGCAATTGTCGCGATAGCCAGCCTGGCTTGATCCCTAATCATCCGATTTGGAGTCATCGGAATCACTTCTATCGGACCTGTCGTCATCGGACTTGTCGTCATCGGACCTGTCGTCATCGGACTTGTCGTCATCATCTGATTCTTCCTCGGACTCTGCCTCTTTCCCGTCGTCGTTATCATCGCCATCGTCGGAAACCTTGACCGAGTCGCCATGGTCGCCGCTTACGCTGGCACGCTCACCGGGCCCGACATAGGCCGATTGGCCGCTACGGTTGGCCGTAACCAGCACCGAGCCTTCCTCGACCTCGACGGTTGCGTCGTCGTCATCGACCTCCACGGTAAAAGTCGTGCCCTTGATGGCCGCGGCCAGATAGGGTGTCTTGATCTCGAAATCGCGCGATTCCCGGCTTTCCATCCTGAACAGCAATTTGCCAAGCGTCTGCAAAATGCCCGATTCTCCGCCGGTAGCATTCGCCGGCACCGACATCTTGCTGTTGGGAAGAACCGTAATGCTGTCGCCGGGGCGTGTCAGGACGACATTGCCATCGGCGCCGGTTTCGATAACGCTGCCCGGGCCGATTGCCGTAACCGAGGCACCGGCGGCTGAGCCGTCTATGGAGACCGCGCCTTCCGCGGAAGCCACAACCCAGGCACCGCCCTCGGCGGCTTCAGCCTCTAAAGCGGCGGTCGCCGGGACCAGCATGGCGGCCACCAGGGCAACTGCGCGCCCTTTCCGGGCCATCCGGGAAATCATGACAAGACTGAACATTGCAACCTCCCGCTTCCTGCGCAATTCGCCCCCACCAGGCGGACCATTAATGCTTTCTCAATACAACCATACCGGAAAATTAATAATTTGGTAATAAATACAGAATCCAATTTAACGCAAATATGCTGATTATTTGATTAAGATTTTATCTATTGGCATGACCTTCAGCGCAGTCCGGCTGGGCCGTTTCGATAGCGGAGCGATCGCACAACCGCATCGCAACCATATGTTTTCGTATGGAAGACGCAGCCCATATGCAACTCTCGGCATATGCGGTATTGAATTCGGCGATGCGGCATTAACGAACCCTCAACCGGTCAGGCTCCATAAGGGGCCATGATCGACCGCCTCCCCTTCCCGCTCAACCGCCTTTTCGAATGGCAGCGTCGGCGCTTCTTCCGCGAGGAGGAATGGCGGGTCGCGGGCCCGGCGAGCCTGGAGGGTTTCGCGCTGGCCGTTGAAGCCGAGGCCGACAACCGCCTTCCGCTATTGATGACCCTGCCGAAATTTCGCTTCAACCGGGCGTTTGTGGGACGCATTCGCGAGGAACGCATCGCGCTGAAACACCGGACCCGCCCGCTTCTCTGGCCGATCGGCCCGGGCTCGTACTATTTTACGGGGCGGCTGGAGGAGCAGCCGGATGGCGGCCTCGTCGTCCAGGGCGGCTACAAGCTGCGCCCGACGCTGGCCCTTATGTATTACATATATCTGACGCTGGGATTCACCTTTTTCGGCCTGTCGGTTCTGGCCATGCTTGGCGGCGCCGCCGCCTGGAAGGCGCTGGACGGCATCGATGCCGCGATATTGCTGGCGGGTCTGAAAATGCTGGCGGTCTCCAGTGGCTATCTGGCGCTTGGCTGGGGCCATATCACGC
>Ga0210062_1000514_pt1 | contig 11792 bp, 9 predicted proteins | sample Muzzi_CordA_D2_FD_185528 | JGI IMG/M metagenome (GOLD analysis project Ga0210062, IMG submission 185528) | Wetland microbial communities from San Francisco Bay, California, USA, that impact long-term carbon sequestration - Muzzi_CordA_D2 (SPAdes) | ecosystem: Environmental > Aquatic > Marine >...
GGCCGTTACGGTTCGGCCCGCCGCCGAGGCCGATATGCCGGCGATCCAGGCGATCTATGCCGAGGCCGTGCTGCATGGGCTGGCCTCCTTCGAGGAGGTGCCGCCGACGCTCGACGACATGCTGGCGCGCCGCGCGAAGGTGCTGGGGCAGGGGCTGCCCTGGCTGGTCGCCGAGCTGGACGGGCGCGTCGCCGGCTATTCCTATGCGTCGGCCTACCGCGACCGGTCGGGTTACCGCTATACGATCGAGGATTCGGTCTATGTCGCCGACGGGATGCAGGGCCGGGGCGCCGGCCGCGCCCTTCTGGCGGCGCTGCTGGAGCGCTGTAACGAGGGCCCCTGGCGCCAGATGGTCGCCGTCATCGGCGACAGCGGCAACAAGGGCTCCGTCGCGCTGCATGAAAGCCTCGGCTTCCGCATGGTCGGCACGCTGGAGGCCGTGGGCTTCAAGCTCGGCCGCTGGGTCGATTCGGTGTTCATGCAGATCCCGCTGGGCGAGGGCGGCGATACGCCGCCGGAATCGCGGTAAGGCCGCGTCGGCATCACCTCCGCCGCAGCACCGCCACGGTTTCCACATGGGCGGCGTATTTGAACTGGTCGACGGGCGTGACCCCTTCGATGCGGTAGCCGCCTTCCACGAGGATTGCCAGATCGCGGGCGAGCGTTGCCGGGTCGCAGGAGACGGCGACGACGGTCGGGACCTTCGATTGGGCGAGTTCCCTAGCCTGGGCCTCGGCGCCGGCGCGGGGCGGGTCGAAAATTACGGCCTCGTAACGATCGAGCTCGCGCGGCATCAGCGGGTTGCGGAACAGGTCGCGCCGTTCGGTGGTGACGGGTTTGAGTCCGGGTGCGGCACGGGCGGCGCGGTCCAGCGCGCGCAAGGCGGGCTCGTCGCTGTCCACCGCCAGTACCGATGCCTGTTCGGCCAGTCGCAGGGCGAAGGGGCCGGCGCCGCAGAACAGGTCGGCGACGCGCGCGGCCTCGCCGGTGGCTTCCAACACCAGCCGCGCCATGGTCTCCTCGCCCGCGGCCGTCGCCTGCAGGAAGGCGCCGGGCGGCAGGGGGATGCGCGCCTTGCCCGCCGACAGCATGGGCATGCGGCGCTCTATGCCGAGATCGCCATTAACGGTCACACGGGCGAGGTCCAGCCGCGCCGCCGCCTCGCTGAGATCCATCTGGATATCCGGATGGTCGGGGATACGGCCGCGCAGGTCGCAATCCAGGCCGGTCTTGCTGGCGGTGACCAGAATGTCGAAGCTCTTGGCATGGCCACGGACCGCCGCGCCAAGCTCGCGCGCGATGGCCGGCGCGGCGGCCAGTTCGGGGCAGAGGATCGGGCAGGCGTCCAGGTTCAGCAGCCGGTGGCTGCGTCCCTCCATGAAGCCGGCCAGGACCCGCCCGCCGGCAAACAGAACATGCAGCGTGACGCGCCGCCGTCCCGCGCCATGGGCGTCGATCAACTCGCCGACCGGCGCCTCGAGTTGGCGGTGGCGCAGCGCGGTCTCCACCAGCCCGCGCTTCCAGTCGCGATAGGCGCCATGGCGCCAGTGCTGAACCGCGCAGCCGCCGCAGCGGCCAAAATGGGGGCAGGGGGGATCGACGCGCTCGGGGCTTGGCTCCAGCACCTCCAGCAGCCGCCCGCGCTTGCCCTCGACGGCCACGCGTACGGCCTCGCCGGGCAGGGTGAAGGGGATGTAGATGGGACCCTCGGCCACGCCCTCGCCGCGATGGCCCATGGCGCTAATTTCCAATGTCGTATCCCGCGCCATGGTCAACGCCTCGATAGCAGTGCGGCGATTTCGGTCGCGGCTTCTTGCAGGCCGGCGACGATTTCTTGCGCCGGGAAGCGGTGCAGGCGGTCGGTCAGGCCGACCAGGCCGATGCTGTAGATCACGCCGGGCTCCTCCAGATGGACCGGGCAGGCATAGCTGTAGATGCCCGGATCCAGTTCCTCGTCGCAGACGGCATAGCCCTTTGCACGTACGGCTTCAAGCTCGGTACGTACGGCCGTGGGATCGGTGATCGCCTTGTTGGTGAATTTCGGCAACGGCCGGGCGAGCGCCTCGCCGATGATGGCCTCGTCCTGGAAGGCAAAGATCGCCTTGCCCGATGCCGCCGCATGAAGTGGCATCTCGCGCCCGGGCTGGACGTAGGATTGCTCGGTGCTGGGCGGGGTGGCCATGGCGACGGAGCGGACCTCGCGCCCTTCCAGCCTGGCGAGGAAGGCGGTCTCGCGGAACTGGACCACCAGCCGGTCGAGAACCGGGCGCACCAGTTTGACGATGACCTCCGCCGGCGTGCCGAGATGCAGCATATGCAGCAGGCGCGTGCCCAGGGCGTAAAGCTTGCGCCCCTCGACGGGCTCGATATAGCCGACCTCGAGCAGCGCGCCCAAGAGCCGGTGGACGGTGCCGCGCGGCAGGCCGGTCGCCTGCATGATCTCGGTCAGGGTCAGCCCGCCCGGCGCGGCGGCCAGAACGTCGAGGATATGGGCATAGCGGCTGAGAACGCCTCTGGCTTCGGTCACGGTTCTGTTCCAAGATTCCCTTTGACTCCCGGGCCAGTCTATAGCACAATTTCCGAAATACGAAAACTTTTTCCGTAAAACGGAACTTTTCACGAGATCGCCATGACCCAGGGATGGCAGGCAGGGATCGATATAGGCGGCACATTCACCGATGTGGTCGCGCTCGATCCCGCGTCCGGCGAAATCCGCACCGCCAAGGTGGAAACCCGCCTAGACGACCGGGTGGCCGGGCTGGTGGATGCTCTGGTCGCGGTGGGGCTGGCCTGGCAAGATGTTTCAGATCTGATCCACGGCACCACCATGGTCACGAACGCCATCGTCGAGGGGCACCTGGCGAAGGTCGCGCTGGTCGCCACCGAGGGATTTTCCGACAGCCTGGCGATCGGCCGCCAGAACCGCCTGCATCTCTATCGTCTCGATCTGCCGCCCAAGATCGAGCCGCAGGCCTCAGCTGAGCGCCGCTTCGAAGTGGACGAGCGGATGGACCATGAGGGGCAAGTGATGCGTGCGCTGGATGCCGGTTCGCTCGATCGGCTTGTCGGCAAGCTGGAAGCGAGCGGCGCCGAGGCGGTGGCGGTGTCTTTGCTGCATGCCTACGCCAACCCGGCCCATGAGGAAGAACTCGGCCGGCGGCTGGGCGAGAAATTTCCCTTTGTTGCGTTATCGAATCGAGTGAACCCCGAGGCTCGCGAATACGAGCGCACGGCCACCACAGTGCTGAGCGCCAGCGTGATGCCGCTGGCCGCTGGCTATCTCGACCGGCTGGAAGGCGCCAAGCCCGACGGCTCGCGCCTGCATCTGTTCCATTCCGCCGGCGGCATGGCCTCGCCGGATGCGCTGCGCGACCTGCCGCTGGGGCTCGCCATGTCGGGCCCGGCCGCCGGCGTCGCCGCCGCGGGCCGCGTCGCGCGCGACCTCGGCATCGATCACGCCATCAGCTTCGACATGGGCGGCACTACCACGGATGTCTGCCTGATTCTCGATGGCCAGGCGCAGATCTCCAGCGACCGCGCGCTGGGCGACCGGCCCTTGCGCCAGCCCATGGTGGCGGTGGAATCGATCGGCGCCGGCGGCGGCTCGATCGCCCGGCTGGATCATGGCGCGCTGCTGGTCGGTCCGGAAAGCGCTGGCGCGGACCCGGGGCCCGCCTGCTACGGCAGGGGCGGGGACAGGCCCACCGTCACCGACGCAAACCTGGTGCTGGGCTATATGGATCCGGCCCGACCGGTCGGCGGCGGGTTGAAACTGGATCTGGACGCCGCGCGCCGAGCGCTGGAGCCGCTGGCCGCCGAAATGGAGATGACGGTGGCGGCCGCCGCGCTGGGTATCGTGCGGGTGGCCAATTCCGCGATGGTCCGCGCGCTCAGGCGCATCACGGTGGAACGCGGCATCGACGGACGGCAATGCGCGCTGATCGCCTTCGGCGGCGCCGGGCCTATGCATGCGGTCGAGGTCGCGCGGGCGTTCGGCATCGCGCAAGTCCTGGTTCCGGCCAATTCCAGCATGTTCTCTGCACTGGGCTGCGTCAGCGCCGAGATGAGCTATTCCCAGCAGCGTACGCTGCGCATGGCGGTGGGCGACTGGGATGGGGCCCGGCTCGACGAAGCCCGCCGGACCTTGCGCGTCCGGCTGGCGGCGCCGCTGCTCGCGGCCGGCCATGTCGAGGACGAAATGCGGGTGGAGGAGGTGGCCTCGGTGCGCTACAGCGGCCAGAGCTATGCCATCGAAATTCCCGGTCCGGCCTACGGTGACCCGGCGCACCTCGGGGCGGATTTCCTCGATCGCCATGAGAAGCTATACGGTTTTGCGACGAACGAACCCTGGGAACTGGTGGCTATCCGCCAGCGGGTTTTCGTCCCCCGCTGGCTATCCGGTAGCCGAAGCGCCCAGGCCGGCGGCGGCGCGGGCCCGACCGGCACGGCCCCCTGCAGCTTCGGTGAGGGCGAGGCGATCCCGACACCGCGCCATGGCCGCGCCGCGCTGCAGCCCGGCCGCGCCATATCCGGCCCGGCCATCGTCGAGGACGAATGGTCGACGGTGGTGCTGCCCCCTGGCGCGACGCTGACCTCCGACGGCGAAGGCCATCTGCATATTGAAACGGGAGCCGCAAAATGACGATTGCCGTCGATCCCGTAACACTTGAGGTCATCCGCAACGCGCTGACCGCGACGGCCGAGGAGATGTCGCTGGTGGTGATGCGCTCGGCGCGCTCGCCGCTGTTGCGCGAGGCCGGGGACCTGTCGTCGGCGCTGACCGACGCCGACGGGCACCTGATCGCCCAGGGCCGCGACATTCCCATGCATATGGGTGTGATGAGCTTCACCGTGCGCGAGTTTCTGAAGCGTGTGCCGAAAGAACGCCTGGCCCCCGGCGACGTCTGGTTCCTCAATTTGCCGGAAGTCGGCGGCAACCACCTGCCCGACGTCAAGGCAATCCGCCCGGTGTTCATCGACGGGGCGATCCGGGCCTTCGCCGTCAACTTGGCCCATTGGGCGGATATCGGCGGGGCGGTGCCCGGCAGTTATGTGGCCGGCGCCACCGACGCCTGGCAGGAAGGGCTGCGCATTCCGCCGTTCCGCCTGTTCAGCGCGGACGGGCCGGACCGCGAGAAGCTGGACATGGTGCTGGCCAATCTGCGCGCCGCGGCGGAGCGCGAGGGCGATATCCTGGCCCAGATGGCCTCGACCCGCGCCGCCGAGGAACGCATCCGCCAGCTGTTCGCCGAGCATGGGACGGAGACGGTAACCGCCGCTATCGACGCCATCCATGACCGCGCCGAGGCGCAGATGCGTACGGCGATAAGCGCCATTCCCGACGGGACCTACGACGGCGAGGACTGGCTGGACGACGATGCCGGCGGCGGCGGCCCGGTACCGGTGCGGGTATCGGTCACGGTAAAGGGCGATACCGCGCGTTTCGATTTCTCCGGCTCCGGCGATGCGACGCGCGGGCCGGTCAACACTACCCCCTTTATCGCCGCGGCCTCGGTGTTCTATGTGGTCAAAACCCTGTTCGGCCCCGATATCCAGCCCAGCGGCGGCTGCTACCGGCCGTTCGAGATCGTCACGCGGCCCGGCTCGCTGCTCGACCCGGGGCCGGAAAAGCCGGTGGTCGGCGGCAACCACGAAACCTCGCAGAGGGTCGCCGACGCGGTGTTCCGCGCCTTCGAGGCGGTTGTGCCCGAACGGCTTTCGGCGGGCGGGCCGACGACTTCCGGCCTGATCCTGTTCGGCGGACGGCGGGCCGACGGCGCCTGGACCACGCTCTACGAGACCCATGGCGGCGGCGAGGGTGCGCGACATGACCGCGACGGCGCGCCGGTGATCCGCGTCCATATGTCGAACGTCATGAACACCCCGGCAGAAATCATCGAGGCCGAATATCCCATCCGCATCGACAGCCAGCGGCTGCGCGGCGATTCTGGCGGCGCCGGCGCGCACCGGGGCGGCGAGGGTCTGCACCGCGAATACCGCATTCTGTGCGACGACATGTCGGTCACATCCATGTTCGAACGCCGCGTCGTGCCGCCCTACGGGCTGCGGGGCGGCGAGGATGGCGCGCCCTTCCGTGTCATCATACGCAAGGCGGACGGTGGGGAGGCCGACATGCCGGGCAAGGCGAATATCCGGCTGCAGGCGGGCGACGTGGTCGTCGTCGAGAGCTGCGGCGGCGGTGGCTACGGGCCGCCGGAAAAGGACGACTGAGAGACGAGACTTCAATCCATGAGAGGACCGATCCGATGAAACTGGAAGGCAAGAAGGCAATCGTTACCGGCGCCGCCAAGGGCATGGGCGCCGCCATTACCACCACGCTGGCCCGCGAGGGCGCCGATGTGCTGCTGACAGCGCGCGACACCGCCGCCCTGGAAGAGGTGGCGGCGGAGGTCCGCGCGCTCGGCCGCGAGGCCCATGTGATTGCCTGCGACGTCACCGAGGAGGCCCAGGTCAAGGCCATGGCCGACAAGGCGAAAGAGGTTTTCGGCGGGCGCATCGACATCCTGGTCAATGTCGCCGGCGTCACCGGCCCGATCGAAACGCCGGTGCAGGATATCGACGTCGACGACTTCACCTATGTCATCACCGCCAACGAGCGTGGCACCTTCCTGCCCATCAAGCATGTGGTGCCCACGATGATCGCCCAGAAGAGCGGCAAGATCGTCAATATCGGCGGCACCTCGGGCCTGCGCGGCTATCCCATGCGCACCGCCTACAGCGCGTCGAAATGGGCGGTACGCGGCATCACCCGCACGGTGGCGCTGGAACTGGGCAAGCACAACATCAACGTCAATGCGGTCTGCCCCGGCATCGTTGAGACGCCGCGCATGATGAAGCTGTGCGAGGGCAAGGCCAAAAAGCGCGGCTGGACGATCGAGCAGGTTTACGAGGAATATGTCCAGGACATGGCCCTGAAACGGGTCACCACGACGCAGGATGTCGCCAACGCGGTGCTGTTCATGGCCAGCGAGGACGCCCGCAACATCACCGGCCAGCAACTCGCCGTCGATGGCGGCTGGGACGTGTAATAACCGGAGCCTGACAGGGAGACAGCCATGTATGCGCAGTTCGATCTCGACATTCCCGACACGCTGGCCGGCGCGCTGGAAGCTATGGCCGGCGGCGGCGGCGGACGGGATATCGCCCCGCTGGCCGGCGGCACCAACCTGCTCGTCGATATCCGGTCGCGGCGCGAACGGCCCGACCGGGTCGTCGGGCTGGCCAATGTCGGCGAGCTTTGCGGCATCGAGGCCGGTGGCGACCGCATTGTCATCGGCGCGCGCACCACAGTAAGCGAGCTGCTGACATCGGCCGAAATCGCGGCGGCCGCGCCGTCGCTGATCGACGCGGCCAAGGCCTTCGCCGGCCAGATGGTGCGTAATACCGCGACCGTTGCCGGCAATATCGCCTGCGGCTCGCCGGCCGCCGACCTCGTGCCGCCGCTGATGTCGCTGGACGCCGAGGTTACGCTGGCCTCGAAGGCGGGCGAGCGCACGGTTCGGCTGGACGAATATTTCCTCGGCTACAAAAAGGATGCGCGGCGGCCCAATGAGCTGATCGTGAAGATCTCGTGGCCGCGTTTGCCTGCCAATTCGGCCAACAGCTTCTACAAGCTGGCGCGCCGCAAGGGCGACGCCATCACCATTACCGGCGTGGCGGTGACAGTCGCGGCGCAAGGCGGCAAATGCACCATGGCGCGCATCGCGCTGGGCGCGGTCGCCCCGGTGGTGCTGCGCGCGAAGAAAGCCGAGGCGATGCTGGAGGGCCAGGCGCTGACGGCTGAATTGATCGGAGAGGCCGCGTCGGAAGCCGCCAGCGAATGCAGCCCGATCGGCGATGTCCGGGCCTCCGCCGAGTACCGCCTCCATACCGTCGAGGCGCTGACCCGCCGCCTGGTGTCCCAAGCGTGGGACCGAGTGAAAGGATAAGAAACCATGTCCAGGGAAAAGACCATCACCCTCACCATCAACGGCCGCGACGAACAGGCCAGCGTCCCGCCGCACCGTACCCTGCTGGAGGCCTTGCGCGACCTCGGCCATGTCGAGGTCAAGTGCGGCTGCGAGAAGGGCGATTGCGGCGCCTGCGCCGTTCTGGTCGACGGGTTGGCCGTGGATAGCTGCCTGACGCTGGCCTGGATGACCGAGGGGCGCGAGATCACCACCATCACCGGCCTGGGCGAGCGCGATGCGCCGCACCCCCTGCAGAAGGCTTTCACCGATGGCGGCGGGGTACAGTGCGGCTATTGCACGCCGGGCATGATCATGGCGGCGAAATCGATGCTGGACCGCAACCCGGAACCGACGGAAGAGGATATCCGCATCGGGTTGAGCGGCAATCTCTGCCGCTGCACCGGCTATACCAAGATCTTCGAGGCTGTCGAGCAGGCAGCCGCCGAGATGCGCGGCGCGGGAGGTGACAAATGAGCGATATCGATCTCACGACGCAGCCGGTGCCGAACGTAAAATTTTCCCAGGTCGGCAAGCCGCTGCGCCGCACCGATGCGGCCGGCAAGGCGACGGGCAAGACGCCCTATGCCGGCGACTATGTCATGCCCGGCATGCTGCATGCCAAGGTGGTTCGCGCCGATCTGGCGAGTGCGAAGATGAAGCGGCTGGATGTTACCAGGGCCCGGGCGCTGCCCGGCGTGGCCTGCATCCTGACCGCCGCCGACCTGCCGGACCGCACGGCCTCCACCGACATACCCGGCCAGACCGGCCAGAAGCGCATGGATACCGGCCAGCAGATCCTGGTGCGCGAGCGGGTGCGCTATTACGGAGAGCCGCTGGCCCTGATCGCCGCCGAGACACGCGATATCGCCGAGCAGGCGGCCCGCCTGGTCGAATTCGAACTGGAGCCGGTCCCCGGGGTCTACGACCCGGAAGAGGCGTTGAAGCCCGGCGCTCCCATCGTGCAGGGCGAGGATAACGTCGTCGCCGTTCACAAGATCCGGAAGGGCGACCCGGAGGGCGCGCTGGCCTCGGCCGATATCGTCGTCGAGAACAGCTACCGCACGCCCTTCCAGGAGCATGCCTTCCTGGAGCCCGAAGTGGGGCTTGCCTGGGTGGACGAGAACGAGGTCGTCAATATCCGGGTGGCGACCCAGGTAATCGAGCACTTCCGTCCCATCGCCGATGCCATCGGCGTGCCGCACAACAAGGTGCGCATCCGCGGCGCGCTGGTCGGCGGCGGCTTCGGCGGCAAGGAGGACGTGACGGTCGAAATCTACCTGTCGCTGCTGGCCCAGCATACCCGCCGCCCGGTGCGCCTGGAATACAGCCGCGAGGATTCCTTCCTCGGCCATGGCAAGCGCCATCCCTTCAAGCTGACCTACCGTACCGGGGTGACGAAGGGCGGCAAGATCACCGGCATGGACGTGCAGATCATCGCCGATTCCGGGGCCTATGTTTTCCTGAGCCCCTATGTGCTGCTCTATGGCGCGGTGGCCGCGCCCGGGCCTTACCGGGTGGACAATCTGAATGTCCATGCGCGCGCGGTGGCGACCAACAACATGTTCACCAGCGCCTTCCGCGGCTTCGGCGGGATGCAGGCCTGCGCGGCCTACGAGCAGCAGATGGACGAGGTTGCCAAGGCCATCGGCATGGACCGCATGGAATTCCGCCGGCGCAATTTCCTGAAAACAGGCGACCCGATCTCCACCGGCTTCGTGCCGCCCAGCGCGATCTGGGCAGACCGTTGCGCCGAACAGGCCTGGGCGGCGCTCGGCGGGCCGACCACGCCTTCGGCACCCCATATCCGTATCGGCCGCGGCATCGCCGCCTATCAGCAGTCGTATGGCCGCCTGACCTTCCTGCACGATACTTCGGAATGCTGGGTCGGGGTCGAGGTGGACGGCACCGTGATCGTGCGGTCCGGCGTCACCGATATCGGCGCGGGCCAAATTTCGGCGCTGGGCCAGATCGCGGTGGAAGTTCTGGGCGTCACCATGGACGACGTGGTGATCTACAACAGCGATACCGCGGTGACGCCGCTGGCCGGCACCACCACGGCGACCCGCGCCCTCTACATGACAGGCAACGCCTGCAAGATGGCGGCCGAGGCGGTGCGCGGCAGGCTGGCCGGGCGCGCGGCAAAGGAATTCGGGGTTGAGGTCGACGAGATCGCCATGGAGTTCAACAAGGTTTTCGTCGTCGACAATCCGGACAAGTCCATGGCTTTCGTCGATCTTGTGAAAATCTGCGCCGCCGAGGGCATCCACCGTTCGGAACTGTCGATGTTCCGCGCGCCGTTTTCGGACTATCTGGATCCGGAGACCGGCCAGGGCCAGGCCCACCCCGACTATACCTACGGCGCCCATGCGGTGGAGGTTGCGGTCGATATCGATACCGGCGAGGTGGAGGTGCTGAAAAGCATCGCCGCCCACGATATCGGCCAGTGCATCAACCCGGCGGCGGTCGAAGGCCAGCTCGAGGGCGGCGCCCAGAACGGCCAGGGCTACGGCCTGAGCGAAGAGATGCTGTACGAGGAGGGCAAGCTGGTGACGCCGTCCTTCAGCGAGTACCTGATGCCGACCTCGATGGACATGCCGAAGGTTCAGTGCATCCTGCTGGAATCGCGCAGCGGCCTCGGCCCCTTCGGCGCCAAGGGCGTGGGCGAACCGGCGATCACCGCGGTCGCCCCCGCCATAGCCAACGCGGTCGCCGACGCCATCGGCACGCGGGTGTTCGAAATGCCGATCACACCGGAACGGGTGGTCAAGGCGCTGCGGGATAAGGAGGGTTAGACCAAGGACCGCCCGAATGGAATCCGCCCTTGAAAGTCCACTGACTGAATATGTTCCCGGCCAAATCTGGCTGAAGGAATATCCAGTCCGTTATGGCGGGATGGATTTCAGCTCGCGAATGACGGTTATCGGCCTTACCGACGGGCGGCTGTTGATCCATTCGCCCAGTGAGATCGACGCCAGCCTGCAGGCTGAGATTGAAGCGATCGGGCCGGTTGCGTTCATCGTCGCGCCGGGCACCTACCACCATTTGCATGTCGAATCCTGCCAACGTGCTTTTCCCGACGCCTCCACCCATATCTGTCCGGGTATCGAGAAAAAGCGACCGGAACTCGCGTTCGATAGTGTTCTGGGCGAAGCGCCGGATCCGCGCTGGGCGGCGGATCTGGCCCAGGTTCCAGTGCTCGGCGGCCGTTTCTTCCAGGAGGTGGCGTTCTTTCACAAGCTGTCCCGCACGCTGATCCTGGTCGATCTGATCGAGAACTATGGCGATGCATCGGCGCAGGTGGACTGGTTACTCCAGTTCTGGTGGAAATTCGTCTTCCGCATGTGGAACCGTCCGAAGCCAGCCCCCGAATATCAATTCGGCTGGAAGGACAAGGGCGCCGCAAGAAAGTCGCTAGAGAGGATCCTCGCGTGGGACTTCGAGCGGATCGTCATTGCCCATGGAGACCTGATTGAAACGGACGCCCCACTCGTCGCCCGGACTGCTTGGCGGCAGGTGCTTGGAGGATAGGGCTGGAAGACAGGGAAGGACGCATCATGCCGCGCGATACGAAATACGACATCCTGTTCGAGCCGGTGAAGATCGGCCCGGTTACGGCGAAGAACCGGTTCTACCAGGTGCCGCATTGCAATGGCGGCGGTTATCGCGATCCATCGGCTGTGGCCGAGATGCGGCGCGTCAAGGCGGAGGGCGGCTGGGGGGTGATCTTCACCGAGCAGGTGGAGATGCATCACAGCTCGGAAATTGCCCCCTATATCGAGCTTCGCCTGTGGGAGGACAAGGACATCCCGATCCTGGCCCGCA
>Ga0210062_1000516_pt1 | contig 11785 bp, 10 predicted proteins | sample Muzzi_CordA_D2_FD_185528 | JGI IMG/M metagenome (GOLD analysis project Ga0210062, IMG submission 185528) | Wetland microbial communities from San Francisco Bay, California, USA, that impact long-term carbon sequestration - Muzzi_CordA_D2 (SPAdes) | ecosystem: Environmental > Aquatic > Marine >...
AGCCCCATGTCGACGGCCTGATCGGTTACGCCAAGGTATTTCATCAAGCCGGCGCAAGCTGGACAATAAGTTCATACGCGTCCGAAGCCGCAAATTTCGCGATGTTCATCGGCTCCTACGAGCAGATGCGCGAAGTTGCGCTGCGCATTCGCAAGGCGGCGATCGACCTGGGCGTCAAGCGCATCGTCTTCGGCGAATGCGGGCATGCCTGGCGCGTTGCCTATGGCTTCCTGAACACACTCGCCGGTCCCTGGGATTTCCTCGACCCGAACTATCCTGTGCCACAGCACATCTGCGAATACACCTGGGATCTGATCGAAAAGGGCGAGCTGAAATTCGACAAGTCGGCGAATGACCATATGACGCTGACTTTCCACGATTCCTGCAACGTGGCGCGGGCTACCCGGATGGGCGACAAACCGGGCGGCCAGTTCGAAATCCCCCGCAACATCATCAAGGCGGTCTGCAATAATTTCGTGGATATGGCCGAGGACACCATCCGCGAAGGCACCTATTGCTGCGGCGGCGGCGGTGGTCTGTTGACCGACGATCTGATGGAGCTGCGCGTCAAGGGCGCCAAGCCTCGCATGGAGGCGCTGACCCAAGTCATCAAGAACGATGGCGTCACCCATATGGCGGCGATCTGCGCCATCTGCAAAAGCCAGTTCGCCAAGGTCATGCCCGAATACGGAATCGGCATGGACAGGATCGTAAGCGTGCACCAGTTGGTCAGCAACGCGATCATCCTGGACGGTCTGGAAACTGATGAAGACGAAGACAACGAGGGTGCCGGAACGGCGCCCGATACGGAGGAATAAGCGGCCATGGATCGTGCACAAGGCAACCAGAATCAGGAAACTCGGAACATGGACGAAACCAAACTGACGTTCCGGAAGTACAAGGACGGCGACACCGAGCATCGCCCTTGGCAGGAGGAAATCTTCACCGCCGACGAGTCGCACAAATGCCCAACCTATGTGCATCGCACGCCGCCCTGCCAGGGCAGTTGTCCCGCGGGCGAGGACATTCGCGGCTGGCTGAACATCGCGCGCGGCATCGAAAAAGCGCCCGACGGCATGAACTGGCAGGAATATGCCTTTTACCGGCTGAGCGATTCCAATCCGATGCCGGCGATCATGGGCCGCGTCTGCCCGGCGCCTTGCGAAGATGGCTGCAACCGCAACGAGGTCGAGGATCATGTCGGAATCAACGCGGTCGAGCAGTATATCGGCGACTATGCGCTGGAACACGGTCTGAAGCTTCGTGACCCCGGCACCGACACCGGCAAGAAGGTCGCCTGCATCGGCGGCGGCCCGGCCAGCCTGGCGGCAGCCTATCAGCTGCGCCGCATGGGCCACCGGGTCACGATCTTCGACAGCCATGAAGAACTGGGCGGGATGATGCGTTATGGCATCCCCGGCTATCGCACCCCGCGTGACGTGCTGGATGGTGAAATCAAGCGTATCCTGGATATGGGTGTCGAGACCCGCATGAAAACCAAGGTAGGTGTCGACGTCTCCATGGACGACCTGCGCGAGGAGTTCGACGCCATCTTCATGGGCGTCGGTGCGCAGAGTGGAACCGCCCTCCCCGTTCCCGGCGGTGACGCGTCGAACTGCATCAGCGGCGTCGCCTTCCTGGAAGCCTTCAATGACGGCCGCCTGAAGCACGGTGCGCAGAAGGTGCTGGTCATAGGCGGCGGCGATACCGCCATGGATGTGGCGGCGGTTGCCCGGCGCCTTGGCCACATCTCCCAGAGCCACGAGAAAGACCGCCCGGAAATGGTCGTCCTCGGCCATGTCACCCACGACGTAGCCACGGTCGCCAACCGCCAGGGCGCAGACGTCACGATCGTCTACCGCCGCCCAATGGACAAGATGCCGGCCACCAAGATGGAAATCGAGCATGTCACCCAGGAGGGCGTGCAGATCCGCGACTCGCTGGTGCCCGTCGAGGTCATAAAAGGCGCCGATGGCCGCGCGGTTGCCCTGCGTGTGCAGGAAGCCGAGTGGGAAGGCAACAAGATGACCCTGAAGGAAGGGTCTGAGTTCGATATCGAATGCGACCTGATCGTCGCAGCGATCGGCCAGGTCGCAGACCTGACCGGCATGGAGAATCTCGATAACGGTCGCGGCCTGATCGACCCCGACCCCTTCTATCGCGCCAAGGGACAAGAGGACATTTTTATCGGCGGCGATATCATCAAGCCGCATTTGCTGACCACCGCGATCGGCCATGCCTCGGTCGCGGCAGAGGGTATTCATAATGTCCTGTACGGCAAGGAGCCGGTGAAGCGGCCCAAGGTCGACAAGCATCATTACGACCTGCTCGAAAAACTTCAGGAAGTCCACCTGGCTCCCGTCGAATACGACCATGTCCAGGCGTGGGGCACCGACCAGGCACCCTATGCGGTCCACAACTACGAAGACCGGTCGCATGTGGAGATCGTACCGGCGGACGAACTTTTCCTCGGCCACTGGACCTACGAGGCGCGGCACAAGCGCAGGGAAAAGCACATTGGTCCCAACGATGTTCTGGGTCATTTCGATGAGCGTATCCAGGGGCTGACTGAGGAAGAAGCCAAGGAGGAGGCTGACCGCTGCATGAGCTGCGGGATGTGCGTGGAATGCGACAACTGCGTGATCTACTGCCCGCAGGACGCCATCCACCGCGTGCCCAAGGACAAGCGCACCATGGGCCGCTATGTGGATACCGATTACAACAAATGCATCGGTTGCCACATCTGCGAAGATGTCTGCCCCTGCGGCTATATCCAGATGGGCCTTGGCGAGTAGGCGGACACCATGCGCGCCCTTGTCTTCATACTGGCGATGATGTTCCTGCCCTCTCTGGCGGCGGCGCAGGTGGCCGGCGGCGTTCCCTCGCCGTCCATCACCCAGGGCAAGGGCGATAAATGCGTGGCGGATACCGACTACATGCGCCGCTATCACATGCGGGAGCTGTTGCATCAGCGCGACGAGACCATGCATGAGGGCATCCGCGCGAAGCGGTTCAGCCTGAAGGAATGCGTCGCCTGTCATGCGACGACGGATGATGGTGGAAAGCCCGTGCCCATCAACGCGCCGGGCCAATTTTGTGCGTCCTGCCACAAATATGCGGCCGTACAGATCGATTGCTTCCAGTGCCACGCCACAAAACCGGAAGATGGAAAGCAGGCGCAAAGCCCGTCCCCCTTCCCGATGACGGCAGCAGCCGAACCGGAGACAAGCCAATGAGCGGTAACGGCTTCGACATGGATCGCCGGCGCTTCCTCAGCGCTGCCGCCGCGGCCGCAGGAATTACGCTGGCGCCCGGCATCACCCTGTACGGCATCGGCCATGCGGACGCCCGTGCCCTGGACGAGCCTGCGTCCGGCAAGGTCCGCTGGGGCCTGCTGATAGACGTCAACCAGTGCACAGCCGATTGCGATGCCTGCGTTTCGGCATGCGCCGAGGAAAACGGGCTAACCGGCCACGGCCGACCGGCAACCGACGCGCAGTGGATCCGCAAGGTCAACGTTCGCGACCCGAAGAACGGCGTTGAGAAATCGGTACCGGTCATGTGCCAGCATTGCGCCGAGCCGCCCTGCGTCGATGTCTGCCCGACCGGCGCATCGTTCAAGCGCGCCGACGGGATCGTGCTGGTCGACAAACATATCTGCATCGGCTGCCGCTATTGCATGATGGCCTGCCCTTACAAGGCGCGCTCCTTTGTCCATGAAGACCTGACCGACCAGAAACCCTATGCGCCGCGCGGCAAGGGCACGGTAGAAAGCTGTACCTTCTGCGTCCACCGGGTGGATGCGGGCGGCATGCCTGCCTGCGTCGAAGCCTGCGATTCGGAAGGTAACGGCGCCATGACCTTCGGCGACTTGAACGATCCCGACAGCGAAATTTCCAAACGCGTCGCGGCCTACGCGACCCGCCAGATCCGCGCCGACCTCGGCGTCGATCCCGGCGTGCGTTACCAGAATTTGTGAGGGGCGGACCATGGCCAGCAAGATCGCTTTCCGCACCATCGAAGGACGCAGCATCGGCTATCTGGCGCTGCTGGCTGGCCTTGGCGCAATGGTACTGCTGGGGCTGGGTTCAGCCTGGGTGATGGAGCATAACGGCCATCACATAACCGGCATGAACAACCAGATCGTCTGGGGCATGCCGCATGTCTTCGCCGTTTTCCTGGTCGTCGCGGCCTCGGGCGCGCTGAACGTGGCCTCCATCGCTTCGGTCTTCGGCAAAACCGCCTACAAACCCCTGTCGCGCCTGTCGGGCCTTCTGGCGCTGACGCTGCTGATTGGCGGGTTGGGTGTTCTGGTGCTGGATCTGGGCCATCCCGACCGTCTGATCGTCGCCATGACGACCTATAACTTCAAGTCGATCTTCGCCTGGAACATCTATCTCTATAACGGTTTCATGGTGATTGTGGGGGTCTATCTGTGGTTCCAGATGGAACGCCGCATGCAGCGCTACGCTGCGGTCGCAGGCTGGGTTGCCTTCATCTGGCGGCTGGTCCTGACCACCGGTACCGGCTCGATATTCGGCTTCCTGGTGGCGCGCGAGGCTTATGACGCCGCGGTGATGGCGCCGCTGTTCATCGCCATGTCGTTCTCGTTCGGGTTGGCGATCTTCCTGCTGGTCATGATGGCGTCTTGCGCCTGGACCGGACGGCCGTTGGGTGACAAGCTATTGAAACGAATGGGAACACTTCTGGCGGTCTTCATCGCAGCCGTGCTCTATTTCACCGCCGCCCAGCATCTGACGAACCTGTATGCCGCGGAACATGCCGGCATCGAACGTTTCATTCTGGCCGATGGCGGCATCCTGACGACGCTGTTCTGGTGGGGACAGGTGATCTTGGGCAGCATCGCACCACTGGTTCTGCTGTTCCTGCCCGGGTCCGGTTTGCGCTGGCGGGTCATCGCGGCTTCGAGCCTGGTAATCCTGGGCGGGCTGACACAGGTCTATATCATCATCATCGGCGGGCAGGCCTTCCCGCTGGTGATGTTCCCCGGTATGGAGGTCGCCAGCGGCTTTGGCGACGGCGCCGTTGCGCAATACGGGCCAAGCTGGTACGAGGTCGGTCTCGGGATCGGCGGCGTGGCATTCGCACTTCTTGCGGTGGCGCTGGCGGTCCGGGTCCTTCCCTTCCTGCCGGCAACTCTGGCGGACAGTGCGGTGGACCCCCACCACACAAAACCGGAACCGAAAGGCGCGGTCCCGGCCGGAGCCTGAGCCAGATGGCACAAGAAGAACATCCCTTCGCGCAATATGTCCGCATCCTGGGGCGCGGCAAATCGCTGACCCGTTCCCTGACGATTGAGGAAGCCGAGGCTGCCATGGCCATGATCCTGCGCGGCGAGGTGTTGCCGGAACAGCTGGGCGCCTTCCTGATGCTGCTGCGCGTCAAGGAAGAAGATGGGCAGGAAATAGCCGGCTTCGTGCGTGCCGCCCGCAAGCTCTTCACCCTGCCCTCGCCCGCGCCGAAGGTGGATATCGACTGGTCGTCCTATGCCGGCAAGCGCAGGCAGCTTCCCTGGTTCCTGCTGGCGGCCCTGCTGCTGGCGCAGAATGGCATGCGCATCTTCATGCATGGCGCCGAGGGCCATACCCCGGGACGGCTCTATACGCGTGAGACGCTGGAAGCGCTGGGCATTTCCGTGGCGCACAGCCTGACCGAAGCGGCCGATCATCTTAACGCTCGCAATTTCGCCTATCTGCCGCTATCCGACCTCAGCCCCCGCCTGCATGAGATCATCGAACTGAGGCCCATCATGGGGCTCCGTTCGCCGGTGCACACTATCGCCAGGATGCTGAACCCCTTCCGCGCGCCGCTGACGGTGCAGGGCATCTTTCACCCCAACTACATGGATATCCACCAGCAGGCGGCGCTGCTGCTGGGCGAGAAGAACATGGTTGTGTTCCGCGGCGAAGGCGGCGAGATCGAGCGGCGCCCCGGCAAGCTGACCGAGACCCGCACGGTTCGCGACGGAATCACGGGTTCCGAGGACTGGCCCCCGCTTCTGGAGAATGCGGTCCAGCCGACAGATCAGGAAATGGATATCGCCCGGTTGAAAGCTATCTGGAGTGGCGAGGCCGAAGACGGCTACGCCGAGGCCGCGATTACCGGCACCCTGGCCATTGTCCTGAAGAGCTGGCAGGGTTACGAAATACCCGCCCAGGCGCAGGAAGCGGCGGAAGAAGTCTGGCGCAACCGCAACAAGGCCCATCTGGGGATCGCCGCGTAGGGGCCCATGGCGCATCTGCTGATCGCAGCGACCCACAAGTCATCCGGCAAGACCACCGTCACCACCGGCCTCGCCGCCGCCTTGGCGCGCCGCGGCATGACTGTGCAGCCCTTCAAGAAAGGCCCGGACTATATCGACCCGATGTGGCTCGGTCGGGCCGCCGGGAACCCATGCATCAATCTCGATTTCCATTGCATGCAGGAGGCGGAAATTGTCGCTGCCTTCCGCCGCCGCGATGCGGCCGCGGATATTTCCATCGTCGAGACCAACAAGGGCCTTTTCGACGGCGTCGATGTGGAGGGCCGCGACAGCAACGCGGCGCTGGCCGCGCTGCTGGGGGCTCCGGTCGTCCTCGTCATAGATACGCTGGGCATGACCCGCGGCATCGCGCCCCTGGTGCTGGGCTATTTGAATTTCGACCCCGCTATCCGCATCGCCGGGGCAATCCTGAACAAGGTCGGTGGCCCACGCCACGAAGGCAAGTTGCGCGCTGCACTGGAATTTTACACTGACTTGCCGGTGCTGGGGGCACTCGGCCGCGACCGCGCGCTGGAGATACCAGAGCGCCATCTCGGCCTGGTACCCGCCAACGAGGCCGGCGAGGCGAACCAGACGATAAATCGGCTTGCCGAAGCCGTGGCCGGCGGTGTCGATCTCGACCATATCGTGGCGATCGCAAAATCCGCAGAAGGTCCACGTCTCGCCGCTGTCCCCGTACCGGTAGCGACACCGAAAATCAAGGACATCCGTATCGGCGTCGCCCGGGACGCCGCCTTCGGCTTCTACTATCCCGACGATCTGGAAGCGCTGCAAACGGCTGGTGCCGAAATCGTTCCGTTCGACTGCCTGAATGACAAAAACCTGCCCGATGTCGACGGCCTGTTTATCGGCGGCGGTTTCCCGGAAACCCAGATGGCGGCACTTGAGGCCAACCGGGGAATGTTGGACAGCATCCGCGCGGCAATTAGAGGCGGCCTGCCTACCTATGCCGAGTGCGGCGGACTGATGTATCTGTCCCGCAGCCTGACCTGGCGCGGCGAAACACGCCAAATGGCAGGCGTCATCCCTGGCGACGCGGTCATGCATGCGCGCCCGCAGGGCCGCGGCTATGTGGTGCTGGAGGAAACAGGCGCGAGTCCCTGGCCTCGGCCGAAGCCCCAGACCCCTGTTTCGGCCGGTTACCCTGCCCATGAGTTCCACTATGCATCGCTGGAAAACCTGCCCCGCGATGTAACCTATGCATGGCGCGTTCTTCGCGGTCATGGGATCGACGGCCAGCATGACGGTATCGTCCAGGGCAACCTGCTGGCCGGTTTCAGTCATCTGCGCGATGTCGAGGGTGACCGCTGGGCCGCGCGCTTTGCGCGCTTCGTCCGGGAGTGCCGGAAAGGCAAAGGCCGCTTCGCCCAAGCCCGATAGACTGCCTTTACAGGCCATTTTCAGAAAGAACGTTTTTAAAAATCCCCGGATTCCAGGGGAATTTCCATATTTATCGAAAATTTTTCGGATTTTTCCCGAATATACGGAATAAAAGTGTCTCAGGTTCGTTGTATTGGCAATTAACGTTTCATTAACCTTTCAGGCTCGCAACCAACGGAAGCGAGCCGGTCATGGGAAACCAGAGGACGAACAATGATTGTCGGAACGAACTTCAACCGGAAAGCACATCAGGTTTCGACCAAGCGCGCCAACGGCAGGATCGCGGCGCTGAGCGTTGCCGCGGCCGCGATTTTTGTTTTTTCGCTGGCGGCGCCGGCCACCGTCGACCTCGATGCGGGTATCGCCTTCAATAACGCCTATGCCGGCAATGGTAGTGGTGGCGGCAATGGTAACGGTAACGGTAACGGTAATGGTGGCGGCAACGGCAATGGCGGCGGCAATGGTAATGGAGGCGGCGGTGGCGGTAACGGTAATGGCAATGGCAATGGCAATGGTAGCGGCCAGAACGCAGCCAAAGGTAGCCCCGGCGTCGATGTTGCGTCCGTCGACCCCGATAACGACCGTTTGGTTCTTCTGATCCCGCCGGTAGAAGAGGTTACCATGGCGTTGTTCACGACACGGATCAGCAAACGCTATCCGGCCGATGAAGTTACCAGCCTCGACAATCCGCATCAGGCCGTGTCGTTCTTCAGCGAACTCAAGGAAATGTCCGGCAAGGAAATATCCCATGTTTGGTATTACGACAACGAAGTGAAATTCAAAGCGAGCTTCAAGATCCGGGCAAGCCGCTGGCGGACCTGGTCTACCCAGCTTCTTCCCGACAATATGCCTGGCGAGTGGAAAGTCGAGATCGTCGACGAAAACGGCAAGGTTCTGCAAGTTCGCAAGCTGAACTACGCCCCGCAAGGCCTGGAGCTTCTGGCACAAATGTAATTCAGGACGGCCAATTCAGCCCCTGGCCAATCCTGCCCTCTGCGCGCCGGTACGGAATTCCGTATGGCGCGCTTTTTTTGGGTTAACCGGGAATAAACATCGAACTGACTCGTTGTAGAAGTAGTTAACAGAGTATTAACCTTTGGGTTTGGTAATGTGACTGAACCATACGGTTTAAATCAGGGGACGAAAAATGTTAGCCCGAGCGAAAGACAGATCGAGCATGGAACGAACAGCGATTGGTCGCAGCGCCATGGTTGGGATATCGATCCTCGGCGCTCTCGCGGTTTTTGCGCTGATACTTGCCGTCCCAGTTTCTGTTGATACGGACAGCGGGGCGGTCTCGCTAAAGGCTGCCCAGGCAGGTAATGGAAACGGCGGCGGAAACGGCGGCGGAAACGGCGGCGGGAACGGGAACGGGAACGGGAACGGTAATGCCGGCGGGAACGGCAAAGGCAAGGGAAAGCGCGGCGATGTCGCTACTGCCCCTGCCGACACAGACGAAACATTGTTGCTGGTACCTCTCGAGGAAGCCATAACGATAGCGCAATTCACGACCAAGATCAGCAAACGCTATCCGGCTGACAAAGTCATCAGTTACGACAACGCGCATCAGTCGATTTCCTTCTTCACCGAGTTGCAGGCAATGACGGGAAAGCAGATTACCCATCTCTGGATTTACGGCGAAGAAGTTCAGTTCAAGGCCACTTTCAAAATTCGCGCCGAACGCTGGCGCGTCTGGTCGACCCAGATGCTGCCGGAAGAAATGCCGGGCGAATGGAAAGTCGAGGTCGTGGATGAAGAGGGCAGCGTTCTACAAGTCCAAAAACTGAACTATGCCCCGAACGAAGCAGCATTAGCCGAGAACTAGGAAATTGGACGGCCGATTCAGCCCCCGGCCGATCCTGCACTGGACGCGCCATACGGAAACCCGTATTGGCGCGTTCTTTTTTGTCCTGGCGCTGTCGCGGCCCGGGTCGAGTAGCCATTGCCCGGTCCACGAAACGGTATCCGCCGTTCCGGCACCAGCCATCGGAACCGAAAAATCAGACGCGTAATCGTGTTCGGCAATGTCGTCATGCACGCCGTACTGATAACCGTGGACCCAGAAATATCCGGTTTGGTTTCTTTTAACTCACTGATTATGCGCAACAATAGTGAAAAGTGACGCCGCCTACGAGGCGGCATATTTCCGTAAAAAAACAAAAAATATTCAGCACAGGCGGAATAATCGTTCCGGTGATTCGTTGTATTAATAGTTTCTTAACCTATTTCGGCACGAACCGGGATCGCCAAAAACTTCGGGGAGAAGTGGCAGTAACGGAAACCTTGGAGAAAGAATGATGAAATATCAGATAGCGTATATCACCGTAATACTGGCCGTCATGGTTGTAATCATGAGCTGATGCAAGGCAGCCTGGATCCAGCACCAAACGCAGGCGGCGGGACTTGCAACAGCTCTGAGCGCGATCCGACAATGGATGGCCCGGCGGGATAACGAGAACAGAAGCAAGAAGTGTAAGAGTGCTAACCAGAGCCAGGACTAGTCTCCCTTAGCCGTGGGTGGGCGGCTGGCTCTGAGGGCCGCGCATCGATAACCCGGTGCGCGGCCTTGCCTTGTCGAATTCAGGCTATGGCCAAACCGGCGCCGCCCACTGTATCCTGTCGCCATGATCGCGACGTACTTTAACAGTCGGCCCCATCGAACCTGCTTTCGGTTCCAATATGCGCGGCGATTGAATACCCCCCCACCCGGCACGAGTCCCCTCGATATCTTCCCCGTTTCGGTCCGAATACGTCCGAAGAGGCAATAAGGCGTGTGCCGGCAAATAAGAACCGGCGTGACCGCGGCCTGCCTGGTACTGGTTTCTTGCCTGGCCGGGAGCATGGCGACAGGCGCGGGAATGAGCAGTGATATCATAGGGGAAAACAAATATTACCAGGTCAAGGAAGGAGATACCCTTCTGGAGATTGCACGACTGCATGACCTGGGATTTATCGAACTGGTTAGCGCCAATCCGGGCGTGGACCCTTGGATACCGGAGGCTGGCCGCACTATCCTGCTTCCCACAGAGCACATCCTGCCCGATGGCCCGCGCCGGGGAATCGTTATAAATCGGACGGAACTGCGCCTTTATTACTTCGACGACAGGACCGGTGAGGCGATCACATATCCTATCGGTATCGGCCGAGAAGGTAGGGAAACTCCGCTCGGATCGACTATGATCGCCGCCAAGCGGGTAAATCCAGCCTGGACGCCACCGCCGTCAATCCGCGCCGAGCGCCCCGAATTGCCGGTTACAGTACCCCCCGGACCGGAAAACCCGCTGGGTTTTTTCGCCATGAATCTGGGCTGGCAAAATTATGTAATTCACGGCACGAACAAGCCCTATGGCATCGGTCGGCGGGTAAGCAGTGGCTGTATCAGGCTCTATCCGGAGGATATCGAGAGTTTTTTTGGCGAGATCGAGATCGGCACGCCGGTTACGGTTGTCGACCAAGCGGTCAAGCTGGGTTGGGCCGACGGCGAATTGTATATGGAAATCCATCCGACGGTCGCCGAGGGCGATCAACTGGAAGAAAAAGGCTGGTACTCGCCTACGCCTGTCCCCGGGCTAAAGGACCACATCCTCACGATTGCGGGCAAGCATTCGGCACGCATCGACTGGCCTGCGGTCGCCAGGGCCGAACAGGCCAAACGCGGCGTCCCGGTTCGAATCACCCGGTAGTACAAAGCAGTTTATCTCACCGGCCTCACAGCCTATTTCTGCAGCGACTGTGTATAAATCCTGTTGGACTTGGCCGCCGACGCCTTGGCTTTCTCGGCGGCATTTTCGGCCGACCGTGCCGCCGCCTCCGCCCTAGCAGCGGCGTTACTGGCCTGCTGCGAAACATTTCTCAATTCACTACGAAGGCTGGCAATCTCGGCGCGTAGCGCGGCTATGTCGGCCTGAGTCACTTGTGGCTGGGAGGGTGGAACGACAGCGGTTTGCGACCCTCCGCCGCCTTGCGCGCCAGTATCTTGCGAGGGTGCCGCACAGGCGCCAAGCGACAACGTAGCGAAGACCAGAAACAAAACTCCTGTCTTCCGTATGATACACATGATTTTCGCCTCCTTACAGGATCATCGCAGCCGACCGGCAGGCTCACAGCCGCCCGGCCATGGCC
>Ga0210062_1000517_pt1 | contig 11784 bp, 9 predicted proteins | sample Muzzi_CordA_D2_FD_185528 | JGI IMG/M metagenome (GOLD analysis project Ga0210062, IMG submission 185528) | Wetland microbial communities from San Francisco Bay, California, USA, that impact long-term carbon sequestration - Muzzi_CordA_D2 (SPAdes) | ecosystem: Environmental > Aquatic > Marine >...
TGCCATCGCGCGGTAAATCCTCGCCGCAAGTATTTCGGACTATACTCTTCATATGCGAATGATAATCATGCTAGTTGCCGTGCTGGTCGTATCCCTGCTGATCTTCAAGGGATATTCCTCCGGATTGGGCGGTCCGGGCGATAAAACGGCCGGAGCTGCACAGTTCGATCCCGTCACCCGCGCCCAGGAGGTGAATCCGTTGATCGAGGAAACCGCCGAAGCCCAGCGCAAGGCACTCGAAGAGATTCTCGAGGACGACCTCGAACGCCTCGCCCTCGCCGCCAACCAAGCCGGTGACCTGTCCCAGTCCGAACGCATCCGGTTCATCATGAAGCTGGCCTGGGAGAGCATCTTCGACCGGGTCAAGCGCCTGCCCGGCGGTGACGTTTGAGCCGGGGAGCGGCCTCGGTGGGCGTCTCCGGCTCTTGCAGCAGGTGGCGCATCTGACGGCGATAGAGGTCGGCATAGGAGCCGCCCAGGGCCATCAGCTCCCGGTGGGTCCCTTCCTCACGGATGGAGCCTCCGTCGAGGACGGCGATCCGGTCGGCGACCCGCACGGTGGTGAAGCGGTGGGAGATGAGGAGCGTGGTGCGGCCCGTCATCAGCTCGACGAAGTGGTCGTAGAGCTCGGACTCGGCCCGGGCGTCGAGGGCCGCCGTCGGCTCGTCGAGGATCAGGAGCTTCGCGCGCCGGAGGAAGAGGCGGGCGATGGCCACCTTCTGCCACTCGCCGCCCGAAAGCTCCGCGCCCGCCTCGCCGTCGGCGAGCCAGCGGTTGAGGAAGGTCTCGTAACCGTTGGGTAGCCGCTCGATGACCTCCGCCACGCCCGCGTGCACGGCCGCCTCCCGGATGCGCTCCAAGTCGTCGATGGCGGCGAGGTCGCCGACCCCGATGTTCTCCCGGGCGCTCAGGTCGTAGCGGGCGAAGTCCTGGAAAACGGCGCCGATCCGCGTGCGGAGCTCTGCCGGGTCGAAGTCCCGCAGGTCGACGCCGTCCCAGAGGATCTCCCCTCCGGTCGGGTCGTAGAGCCTGGTCAGGAGCTTGACCAGCGTCGTCTTGCCGGCGCCGTTCAGGCCGACGAGGGCGGTGCACGAGCCGGCGGGGAGCTCGAGGTCCAGGTTCCGAAGCACCCAGGGCCGGTCGTCCCCGTAGCGGAAGGAGACGTTCCGGAACGCGATTCCGCGTTCGAGAGGAGGCACCGGCGCCGGCGTGGCCGCGACCGCCAACGGCTGGGGCATGGCGAGCAGACGCTCGAACTGGGCGAAGAAGAGGCAGCTCTCGTGGAGCTGGGCGAGCCCTCGGAGGAGCGAGCGCACCGAGCTCTGCATCTGGCTGACCGCGGCGGTGTAGAGGGTCACGTCGCCCAAGGTCAGGCGGCGGGCGAAGGCCTGGGTGACGACGAACAGGAACGCTCCGGCCGACACCAGGCTGGCGAGAGCTCCCGGGAGGGTGCCCAGGATGAGGTGGCGCCGCTGCTGAGTCCGTTGGGTCTCCTGGAGACGGCGTTGGAGACCCAGGAGGGCGCGGAGGAAGTACTCCCCGAGGCCGAACAGCCGTAGCTCCTTGGCGAACCGGTCGAGGGAGAGGGCGAGGCGATAGGTCAGGAGGCGCCGCTCGACCGGGCTGTTCTCCTGGGCCAGGGCAAAGCGCTGGCGGCCGATGCGGAGCTCGACCAGGAGCTGGGGAACGGCGGCGACCGCCACCACCAGGACGAGCACCGGGCTCAAGGCGAGGAGGGCGCCGGTGAACCCGAGAAGCGTGGCGAGGCTCCGGAGGAGAGTAGTGAGGACGTTCAGCGCCTCTAGGGGCCGCTGCTCGGCTCCCTGCTGAGCGAGGCGGAGGATGTCGTGAAACCGTGGGTCCTCGAAGTAGGCGAGGCCGTAGAAGCCGTTGACCTTGCGGTAGACCATCTCCTGAACCCGGAGGCTCACCCCGCGTGCCATCTCCGCTTGAAAGTAGGCCGCGAGAGGTGTCAGGGCCTGACCGATCAGCAGGATTGCCGCCTGGAGGGCGACCACCCAGGCGACGGACGCGAGGGCCACCGGCTCCCCTTCGCCGCTCAGGCTCTGCCCGAGGAGGTCGAACAGGATCTTGGCGATCCAGGCCGTGGCCAGCGGCAAGAGGCCCTGGGCCACTTCGAGGGCGAGGACGATCGCGGTGGCGACCGGACGGGTGCCGCTCGACAGCGCGAGCATGGAGCGCACCATGCGCGCCTGGGCGCGGAGCGTCGCGGAGGAGGAGTCCCCGGAGGTCATCGCTTGCCGCCGAGGATGGCGATGACGACTGCCCGCACGGACGACCAGGGGACCGGTCCCCAGGCACGGGAGTCGGAGCCCGGGCCGTCGCCCTGGACGAAGACCTGCCCGGCGGGGACGTTCCAGACCCGCCGGCCGTCGGTGTCGTAGGCCTCGCGGCGGCGGGCGCGCACCGGGGGCTGGAGATCGTCGAGGGAGGTCTCGATGCGGTCGCCGGGGAGGCCGCGGATCCGCTTCAGGAAGAGCGGTCCGGGGGTCGGCCGGTCGACCTGCGGGCCGTCGTCCGTCACCGGCCCGGCGGGGGCGACCAGGGCGATCTGACCACGGCGGAGACAGCGCCCCGGGACGTGGCGCAGAGCCAGGACCCACTGGCCGTCCCGGAGCGCCGGAGCCATGCTCGTGCCCTCCACCCGGACGATGACCAGGAGGGCACGGACGATGATCGTCGCCGTGGCCAGGGCGCCGACGGTCGCGACCAGGAGCAGTGAGAGCGGCATGGAAACGGGCGACCGGGGGGACCCCGGCCTCGGGGTCCCCCCGGTCGCGGTCAGGGCATACCCCTCAGCAGGGGCAGCCGCCACAGTAGTTGGCGTAGTTCTTCTTCGTCTCCGGGTAGCAGTAGACGACTCCGCCATCGATCTCGCAGAGGATGTCGTAGCACCACTTGTCCTCCGGGCACCCGCCCGTGGGTGGACAGGCGATGAGCAGGCCGCACTGGCACTCGCGCTTCCAGTAGAAGCCCGCCCGCGCGGAGACGGTGGGGAGCAGCAGGCCGAGGAGCGCTTCGGACGCCCGGGTCAGCCAGCCTGCGCCCGCGGTCAGCCGGTCGAGCACCGACAGCAGGCGATCGTCGGGGTTGCGCATGGTCTTCAAGCTCCTTTTGTCGATTGGATGAGGTTGGGCGTCTCGACAGCACGACGCCTGGTCTTCAGGCGATTCTGGTCTCGGGCGCGGTCACCTCCTCTCGTGGGGCGTTGCCACCGGCGCGCTCGGCCAGGAAGGCCACCTCGGCGCGGAACGTGTCGCGCCGCAGGAGGCCGCTCGAGGCCACCGTGCCGGAGGGGTCGATCAGGCAGTAGGAGGGCGTTCCGCGGATGCCGTAGCGGTCGTGGAACGGGTTGGTGGCGCGGGGGGCCACGAGCGTCCGGGGAGGCTCCGTCACGTCTCCGAGAAGCGATCGGGCCTCCTCCTCCGAGCCGAAGCAGACCAGGATCGGCTCGACCGCCGCGGTCTCCGGATCGGTCCCGAGATGGGCCAGGAAGGCGGGCAGATCGACGCAGCCCTCGCAATGGGGGCTGGCGAAGACGAGGGCCAGCGCCCGCCCCCGGAAGCTCGCGAGGCTCACCGGCACGCCTTCCGTGTCCGGCGCCTCGAACGCCGGGGCGTCGCGGCCCGGCTCCGGTCCCGAGACATCCCGCCCGAGGAGGCGGTTGAGGTGGTTGACCCGGCGCACCAGGGCGAGGGTGACGGCGAGGTGGAGGAGCACGACGACCCAGACGAGGACGATGGCCAGGATCAGTGTGGCGCTCACGGCGACATCTCCTTCGAAGGCTCGGGGGCACCCGGCGGCCAGGCGGACCGGGCGTGGTCGGGGAGTGGGCGACCCCACGTCCCACGGCCGAAGAGCTCGACGATCTCGGCGAGCTGGGTCCAGAAGAGCAGGAGCGACGTGGCCGCCAGAAGCAGCACCACGAAGTCGACCGGAGACGGGCGGGGGGCCGACGGGGCGCCCCGGGCGCTCCACCATCCGACCGCGGCAAAGGCCAGTAGGCCGGCGTTACGCACCAGGTCGGCCGGTGCAACGGGCCGTTCGTCGCGGCCGAAGCAGCCGCAGCCGACTTCCGGAGTGCGGACGAGTGCCACGGCCAGAACAGTGGTGAACAGAAGGAGGAGTGCCGCCGCCAAGACGTACCCGACGTCGAGGGCGGAGCCTCCCGTGAGCAGCAGCACCCCCGAGAGGAGCTCGGCGACGAGCACCAGGCCGGCGGCCGGTGAAGCCAGCGGCCCGGGCAGCGCCCGGAACGCCGTGATGGCATCACGGAACCGGGGCACGTTCCGCACCTTGGAGGCGAAGGAGTAGAGAAACAGGAGCCCCAGAGTGAGGCGACAAAAGCTGGCAAGATAGCTGGACAAGCGCACCTCCTTTGCTCGCTGCATTTTGTAAGTGCCGCATTTACGAGCATGTTCGAATGCAAATGTGCGCGTCGACCACGAGAAAGGGACAGCCGGCGGGGCGACCGCGAGCGGAAGAGACCCTCCGAGGGGGGTGCTATGGTGATTTGGAACCGACGAATGATCCGATCGGGAGGAGACCGGATGAGACGCTCGAGACTTGCTCTTGCCCTGCTGGTGCCGTTGCTGCTCGTCGCCTGTGGCGAGCCGACATTGAAGTCGGACGACTTCGACGGCTCTGCGAAGAAGCTCCGGGAGAGCGTCAGCCAAGAAGAGCGGCCGGCCCTGGGGGCAGCGATCGCGCTGGTACGCCAGGCGAGCGCCGGCGAGGTAGCCGGCACGGAGCCGTTCTCGGTCGACGGTATGACCGCGGCCGACGTGCTGTCCGAGGCCCGTCGGATCGAGCTACGGCAGGAGAAGGCCTGGATCGAAGAGGAGATCGCCGCGCGCCGGGAGCTCTTCAGCGAGGCGGAGCGTCTCGCGGGCCTGGGATCCGGCCCCCTGGAAGTCGCCCCCAACGGTGTCTTGACCATGCGGGTGCGCAACAACCTGGACGAGCCGCTGACGACCGGCTGGGTGCGGACCAGCGTCGAGCTCCCGGACGGACGGGTCTTCAGCAGCGAGGACTACGTGGGTTTCGGCCGCGCCCTCCAGCCGGGCGAGGAGCGGGACATCAAGGTCGAGGTCACCGGCGACGCGCATGATCTCCTGCCGGCGCCGCCGGAGTTCGAGGTGACGGCCGTCTTCACCATGGTCGAGCACGCGGGCACCCTGGTGGCCAAGGAGCCGAACGACGACGAGATCGCCCGCGCGAAGGTGGCGATCGAAAAGGCCGAGAAGGAGCTGGCCGACGTCGAACGCCGGCTGCAGGAGGTGGGCTGAACGGCGTGTTCGTTCAGGGCATGAAGAGTACGTTTCGCGGTCTGAGCTGTTCCTTCGAGCGATGAGCCGGCACGGGAGAGGAGATTTCTTGCCCCGTCATGGGCTGGTTGGACGGCTCGGGCCCCGTCCGGACCCTGTCATGGCCCGGATGGACAGCTCATACGCAAGCGGTGTTGACATCCGCGCCCGCTCCGGGTAGCGTAATCGAAGCGGAATTTGAGCCGCCTAGACCGAGTGAGCGCGTCCCGGGTCCGGCCGAGGTTGGGCCGCGAGCGATTGGGACGGAACGCTCACCCCATCAAACCGAGGCGGCCCGACGGAGTGCTGAGACCACCCCGACGGGCCTAGCCACCCATGAAGGGAAGACCTCCATGTGTGACCTGTTGGATTGTAGCTCCGAGCCGCGCCCCGCTGCGCGCGAATGTCCGGACCCCATCCGCGAGCCCGTCCCTGATCCGACCCCGTGTGCGTTTCCCTCGGGACGGGGCGAGCAGCCCGCGCCGATCGGTCTGGCCGATCCATCGGGCCCGGAGAGGCCTCCGGCCGATCTGGGCGAGCCGGCGGCCCTGCGGGAGGCGCTCCTGGCGCGCTTCGAGCGCCCCGAGGACGTGGCGGCTCTTCGCCGCCTGGGAGCGCTCCTCTTCGAGCTGGTGAACGAGAGCGGTCAGTGGGGCCCCCGGCGCGCGGGCGTGCCCGCGGTGAGCCCGACCCGGCTCTGCCTCCGGGCGGCCTCGGTCGACCTCTTCCACGTGGCGCGCGACCTGGCCGCCGTCGCCGCCGACCGGTTCGAGAGCGAGCTCGACGGGGAGGATCATCGGCTGGCCGAGCAGGCAGAGCGCTGGGCTGCCAGCACCACCCGCCTCGCCGCCGCCATCGGCGCGACCGTCGACGAAGGGAGCGATCCGGTCTCCTGACGCGCTTCGCTCCGACCTCCCGGCCCGGGTCTCCGCGACGGAGCCCGGGTCGGGGGGCATGGGCACGATCGGCCGCGGACCGGGCACGGCACCGGCTCTCGGAGGGGATGTCGGGGAGGACATGGCCCCCGATCATGACCGGTGCCCGGATGAGCCGAAGGCAGAAAACGATCGTTCCCTTCTCGGCGTAGACTACGATCCCCCATGTCCGCTGACCCCAGCCACCCCGGTCCCGACCCCGCCCTCGACCTCTTCCACCCGGTCGTCCGGCGCTGGTTCGCCGAGCGGGTGGGCACGCCCACCGACGTTCAGCGCAAGGCCTGGCCGGAGATCGCCTCCGGCCGCCACGTGCTGGTCACCGCTCCCACCGGCACCGGCAAGACCCTCACCGCGTTCCTCTGGGCTCTCGACCGGCTGCTGACCGGCGCCACGCCGGGCGGCACGGTCCGGGTGCTCTACGTCTCGCCCCTCAAGGCCCTGAACGCCGACGTCCACCGGAACCTGGAGGTGCCGCTCGCCGAGCTCACCGAGCGGGGAGCGCGCTTCGAGGGGGCCGGTGACGAGGGCTCCGCCTCGTTCCAGCCGGTCCGCGCGCAGGTCCGCTCCGGCGACACGCCCCAGAGCGAGCGCCAGAAGATGATCCGGCGCCCGCCCGAGATCCTGATCACCACCCCCGAGAGCCTCAACCTGCTCCTCACCTCGGCGGGCGGGCGCTCGATCCTCGAAGGGCTCGAGACGGTGATCCTGGACGAGATCCACGCCGTCGCGGGATCGAAACGGGGGACCCATCTCGCCACCGCCGTCGAGCGGCTGACGCTCCTCTCTGGAGAGTTCCAGCGCGTCGCCCTCTCTGCCACCGTCCGGCCGCTCCGGACCGTGGCGGACTTCGTCGGCGGCCTGGCGCTCGAGGAGGCGGCCGGCGGTGCCTGGAGCTATCGCAAGCGGCCGGTGGAGGTCGTCGCCTCGGAGGCGGAGAAGGAGTACGACCTCGCGGTGCGTTACCCGGGCGACCCGAGCCTCGAAGGGCCCGAGCCTGCGGCCGCGACGGACACCGAGCGCCCGGAGACCTCGGTCTGGGACCTGATCGTGCCGGTGCTCAAGGAGACCGTCCGGAGCCACCGCTCCACCCTGGTCTTCGCCAACTCACGGCGGCTGACTGAGAAGCTCACTCGCATGGTCAACGCCGGCGAGGAGATCGACCTCGCCTACTCCCACCACGGCTCCCTCTCCCGGGAGGTGCGCCAGGTGGTGGAGGAGCGGCTGAAGCGGGGCGAGCTGCCGGCGATCGTCGCCACCAGCTCCCTCGAGCTCGGCATCGACATCGGCGCCCTCGACCGGGTGGTGATGGTGGAGAGCCCGCGCTCGATCGCCTCGGCGGTGCAGCGGGTGGGCCGCGCCGGGCACCGGGTGGGGGAGGTCTCCCGCGGCACGCTTCTGCCGATCTACGGCCGCGACTTCCTGGACGCCGCCGTGGTCGTCCGCGCCGTCCTCGACCGGGAGATCGAGGACACCCGGCCGATCCGGGCCCCCCTCGACGTCCTCGCCCAGGTGATCCTGTCCATGACCGTGGCCGAGACCTGGCGGATCGACGAGCTCTACGCCTTCGTCAAGACCTCGTGGCCCTACCGGGACCTGCCGCGGCGCCACTTCGACCTGGTGCTCGAGATGCTCGCCGGCCGCTATGCCGACAGCCGGGTCCGGGAGCTCTCGCCCCGCATCTCCCTCGACAAAGTGGAGGGGACGGTCCAGGCTCGGCCGGGAGCGGCACGGACCCTCTACCTCTCGGGCGGCACGATCCCCGATCGGGGCTACTACCACCTGCGGGTCGACCGCCCCGGCGGCGGCTCCACTCGATCGGGGGCGGCCCCCAAGATCGGCGAGCTCGATGAGGAGTTCGTCTGGGAGCGCTCGGTGGGGGACACGTTCACCCTCGGCACCCAGATCTGGCGCATCCGGCGGATCACCCACAACGACGTGTTCGTCGAGCCCGCCTCCGGCTCGGCCGCCATGGCTCCGTTCTGGCGCGCCGACGAGCGGGACCGGGACTTCTTCTTCTCGGAGAAGGTCGGCCGTTTCCTGGAAGACGTCGAGGGGCGCCTGGACGGTGCGGACATCGCCGACGAGCTCCGCCGGGAGCACTGCATGGACCGGGGGGCGGCGGCCGAGCTGGTGCGCTTCCTGCGGAGCCAGAAAGCGGCCATGGGGGGGAAGCTTCCGCACCGCCACCGGGTGATGGTCGAGCACATCGCCGGCGACGAGGGGAACGCGCCGTCGTCCAGGGGCGGCCCGGAGGCGGCCGGCCGGCGCCGGATCGTTCTCCACACCTTCTGGGGCGGCAAGGTCAACCGGCCCCTCGCGGTGGCCCTCGCCGCCGCCTGGGAGGAGAGCTACGGCGCGCCGCTCGAGATCCTCCACGACGACGACTGCCTGATGGTGACCGTTCCGGAGGAGATCGGGGCGGCCGGTGCCCCGGACCTCTTCGCCCTTGTGCCGCCCGATCGGATCGAGGAGCTGCTGCGGGAGCGACTGGAGCGGACCGGCTTTTTCGGCGCCCTCTTTCGCCAGAACGCCTCACGAGCTCTGCTGCTGCCCAGGGCCGGCTTCCGCCACCGCACACCGCTCTGGATCACCCGCCAGCGGGCGAAGAAGCTGCTCGAGTCGGTCCGGCGCTACGGCGACTTCCCCGTGGTGCTCGAAACCTGGCGCAGTTGCCTCGAGGACGAGCTCGACCTCGAGAGCCTGAAGCGGCTGCTCGACGAGGTGCGGAGCGGCGAGATCGAGGTCCGTCACGTGCGGACCGACGCCCCGAGCCCGTTCGCCGCCAACCTGGTCTGGAAGCAGACCAATACTCTGATGTACGACGACGACCGGCCGGAAGGGGAGGCCGGTGGGCGGGGCGCCGCGATCCATCGGGACCTGCTCCGGGAGCTGGTCTTCTCCTCCCACCTCCGGCCGCGAATTCCGGCCTCGGTGGTCGAGGACCTGCGCCGGAAGGTGCAGCGGCTCGCTCCCGGATACGCCCCGCGGACGGCGGTCGAGCTCCTGGACTGGATCAAGGAGCGGGGGCTCGTGCCGGAGGACGAGTGGACCGAGCTCACGAGGGCCGTCGACCGGGACCTCGCCGCCCGGGGCGACGAGGCGCGGGCTCCGGACCTGGTGGGCGAGATCGCCGACCGGGCGCTCTTCTGGTTGCCACCCGGGGCGGCGCTGCCGTCGGCGGTGGCGGTGGAGAGACTGCCGCGGATGGCCCGCTCGTTCGGGCTCGGGGTCGATCCTGGGCTCGGGGAGCTGGCGCTCTCGGCCCTCGGTCGGGCCGACGAGCCGGCCCCGGAGGCCGCGCGAGAGAACCTGGCGCGCATGGCCCGGGCGGCCGGGCTCGACGAGGAAGCTGGAGCGGGCGAGGTGACTGCCGGCGAGGGGACGGATGAGGAGGGCCCCGTCGGGTTGGCGGAGTTGGTCGATCTGCCCGATGTGCCGGATCTGTCGGATCTGGTCGGCGAATGGCTCCGGTTCCAGGGGCCGGTGGTGCGGGGGCGCCTGGAGCAGGTCTTCGGTCTGGGGGGGCTCGGCGGAGACGCGCTCGATGGGGTGCTCGAAGCGCTGGTGGAGGAGGAGCGGGTGGTGGTCGACGAGCTGACCGTGGGCGGCGCCTCGTCCGATCGGACGGCAGGGGAGCCGGAGGTCTGCGACACCGCGAACCTCGAGACCCTGCTGCGCTGGACCCGGGCGGCGGCGCGACCGGAGTTCCGAGCGCTGCCGGTCGAACGTCTGCCGCTCTTCCTCGCCGCCCACCAGGGCCTCGCTCCCCGGGGGCGGGACATGGAGGACCTCCAGAACCGGCTCGAGGCCCTGCTGGGGCGCTCGCTTCCCGCCGGTGCCTGGGAGCGCGACGTGCTGCCCGCCCGGCTCGAGCCGTACCGCAAAGGCTGGCTTGACACCCTGCTCCGGGAGAGCGAGCTCGAATGGGTGGGCACCGGGCCGGGGCGGTTGACCTTCCTCTTCCAGGGGGAGGGGGAGCTCCTGGTGGACGAGGAGAAGCCGCCCGCCGACAGGGCAGGCGGGGCCGAAGAGGCCGACGACAACGGTGGGACCGAGGCCGGCGAGGGGACTCTGGACGAGCTCTTCCCGGACCGCCGGGGCCGGTTCGCCCTGGAAGACCTGGCTGCCCACGTCGGCTGGCCGGTGCCCGAGGTCTCCGAACGCCTCTGGCGGCTCGCCTGGCGCGGGCTCGTGACCACCGACGAGCTCGAACCGGTGCGGCGTGGGATCTTGCGGAAGTTCGGGCCGCCGGCCGCACCGGTCCGCCCGGCGACGCCCCGGCCCGGAGGTCCGGGCAGGCTGCGGCGGAGCCGGGTCGACCGCTGGCGCCCGGGACGTACCCCCACGGGAACCTGGCGGGTGCGGGAGGGAGCGCCGGTAGGGTGCGCTTCAGCGCACCAAGCCATGGCCCGGTGCGCTGAAGCGCACCCTACGCGCACCGTACGGGCCGGCGAAGAGGGGAGAGCCGGGGTACCGGACTCGCTGGACCCCCTGGCGACGGAAGAGCTGGCCAAGGACCGCGCCCGCCTCGTCCTCGATCGCTACGGCGTCGTGTTCCGGGAGCTTCTGGACCGCGAGCCACCGCCCTTCCGCTGGGGCCGGCTGTTCCGGGCGCTCCGGCTGATGGAGCTCTCGGGCGAGGTGCTGGCCGGCCAGTTCTTCGCCGGCGTGCCCGGGCTCCAGTTCGCCAGCCCCGACGCCTTCCGCACCCTCCGCGACGCCCTGCTGCCGGACGACGCCGTCTACTGGATGAACGCGCGGGACCCGGCATCGCTCGCGGGCGTCGACCTACCGGAGCTCAAAGACGCCCTCGGGGGCCTGCTCCCCGAGCGCCGGGAAGGCAACACCGTCGTCTTCCACGGCGACCGCCCCGTCCTCATCGCCCGCCGCCGGGGCAAGACCCTCGACATCCAGGTCGCCCCCGACCACCCCCGGTTGGACGACTATCTCGACTTCCTCAAGGTCCTCCTGACCCGTGACTTCTCCCCGCGCAAACTGGTCGAAGTGGAGGAGATCAACGGCGAGCCGGCCCCGGCGAGCCCCTACCTCCCCGTTCTGAGAAGGATCTTCAGCGCTACGGTCGAGCCCCGGTCGGTGAAGCTCCGGCGGCGGTACTGAGCGGGTGGGGACGAGCCCCACCCCTACACTTTGGGGATGGCGGGTGGGGACGAGCCCCACCCCTACACTTTGGGGATGGCGGGCGGGGACGAGCCCCACCCCTACACCGGGACGGGGATGAGCCGGCGACCCTGCCCTGGCACCGAACGGTCGATCGGTGGAGCGTCGCGGGGCCTCCCGGCCGGGGGCGTTGAAGGAGGGCGCGTGCAGGGACGGCTCCTCGACGAAACCGGTTCGCCGCCCTCCTGAACCGAGGCCGAGCCCAGCACCATGGGACCACCGAGCGCAGGCCGGTCCCCGGCCGGGAGGCCCCGCGACGCTCCCGGCCACGCCCCATCGAAGGACCGTCTGACAACCGGAAGAGCTAAGAAGAACTAAGACAAAGCGTCACAGCGCCATCACAC
>Ga0210062_1000518_pt1 | contig 11774 bp, 11 predicted proteins | sample Muzzi_CordA_D2_FD_185528 | JGI IMG/M metagenome (GOLD analysis project Ga0210062, IMG submission 185528) | Wetland microbial communities from San Francisco Bay, California, USA, that impact long-term carbon sequestration - Muzzi_CordA_D2 (SPAdes) | ecosystem: Environmental > Aquatic > Marine >...
TATTCATGGTTTCTGCTCAATCCCTTTGAATTCTTCAGCCGTGGCGTATCCTGGTTGGCTAATACCTTCGCGTTTAAGGATTTTCAATACAGTTAGCGTAAGAATTTTCAGGTCAAGACGGAGAGAGAGATTGCCTATGTACCAGAGGTCATGTTCGAACTTTTGCTCCCAAGAAATGGCATTTCGGCCCTTGACTTGAGCCCATCCCGTGATGCCGGTTTTTACTTCATGTCGACGAGCTTGTTCCAGTGTATAGCGATCAAGATACTGCATAAGCAGCGGTCTGGGGCCTACCAAACTCATTTCTCCTTTAAGCACATTAAACAGTTCCGGTATTTCATCAAGACTGGTGCTCCGCAGAAAGCAGCCGAAAGAGGTAAGACGCTCAGCATCAGGGAGCAGTATCCCCCTTGTATCGCAATCATTTGTCATGGTGCGAAATTTGAGCAGCTCAAATGGATTCCCATACAATCCGGCCCTTTTCTGGCGATAAAAAATTGGCCTTCCAAGTTTTGTATGTACAATAAACGCCAACAATGCGATAAGAGGCAAAAGCAGGGATAGCGCAGGAATAGTTATCATTAAGTCAAGTAGGCGCTTACCATAACTACGATACATTATGCCTATTTAATCCTTTTTTCAACAGCATCCACAAGGACCTGTTCAAGCTTTGTTGCCAAGACATCTATTGAAAATTCTTCGTGCGCTAATTTTTTTGCTTTAATGCTAGCATGTTTCAACCATTTTTTATCGCGGATCTTTCGAACGAGGTTTTTAGCTGTCCTTGCCATTTGCATTTTGTTCAAATCTAATACAATGCCAGCTCCAGATTTACGCAGAAGATCAGCCTGCCAACCCCCATAATTTATAGCAACAGGAGTTCCTGAAGCCAATGCATCAAAAAACTTGTTAGCGGAATTATGCCACAACTCTCTAATATTAATTACAAATGAAGTGGCAATGTCAGCGGCACAAAGGATTTTGGGTATATCTATTTTAGGCACTTTTTCCATCATGAAAAAGTTTTGTTCAAACACACATAATTTTTTAGCTGTCTCCCGCACTTTTTCCTTTTCCATACCAGTACCCACGATTAAAAACCGAACCTCTGGATCAATCCTGCCTACGGCTTTTGCCAAAGAAACAAGATTTTCAACACCATTAATAATCCCCAGTGTACCTGCATATACCACAAGCGGCCTATTGTCCAGCCAGGGATATTTTGAGCGAAATTGAAAGCCAAGTTCTGGCGAGACGTCAAATAATTCCATATTGCAGCTATTCGGAATAATAGTCACATTTTCAGATGGATATCCTGTTGCAACAATACCTTCTTTCATTCCAGGAGATAATGCTACAATTCGGGTAGAAGAACGATATGCAAACATTTCTAATTGTCGTGCAGCAAAAATTAAAGCATAATTCTTAATTGCTCCCACAGCAATTGGAAGATTCGGCCACAAATCTCGTACTTCAAAAACCATAGGAATACGATTAAGTTTCGCCGCAAATATTCCAGGGATAGCAATGCTCAAAGGGGTGCTTGTAACAAAAACTACATCACCTACTAAAGATGCAGCTTTGGTGGATGCCTTAATTGCAAATTTAAAAAATGCTTTGACTCGATCATTATAGCGAAGGTTATTGCTGTAAGGTATTTGAATCCAGTGAACCTGAATCCCAGATTCTATGGTTTTATACCATTGCCGATTTTTATTTTCATTCGAATTGCGATTTGAAGTTACCATATGCACTTCATGGCCAGCGTCAACAAGCCTTCTAGCCATCTCATAAGAACGAGTACTGCCGGCCATTTGTGGCGTATTGAAGTATTGGTGGAGATATATGATTCTAAGGTTTCTATGCATTATTAAGTTTCATTCAAGAAATAATAGATAATTATCTCAATTCCTTTTAATAGCAGCAAGTTTTTTGTAAAAATCGAATAATTTCTTCTCTTCAAATTCCCAGCTATAATATTTTTCCACAGCTTTGAGGCCATTTTTGCCCATTTGTTCTGCTTCTGCCGGATACTCAATGAGGAATTGAATTGACTTGGCAATCTCTTCAGGATTAAGAGGATCAACGCAAATTCCGCACTCCGCCCCTTCGAGGATCTCCCTCCAAAGCGGAAAACTGGATGCGATAACAGGTATCCCGGCAGACATGTATTCGAACATCTTATTTGGCTGTGCATCGATATGATTAGGTTCAGGGTAAAAAATAACCATCCCGGCCATTGAACGGGCCATTGTAGCCTTAACGCCCTCTCTGTCAATAAACCCCAGTGTCTCCACCTGCCGCCAGCCGAGCATCTGTTTTAGATTCGTCTCGATGTCAGACTCGATATTTCCTGCAAGCAATAATCTATATTTCGTTTTCCCGATGGCATGCACCATTTCAAAAGCACCCCGAATCTGAGCAATGGACCCAACATAACACACAACCTTTTCCTTCTTCTCCCACTGTTTTTCGTCAGTATACAACTCAGAAACAAGCGGATAATTATTTACATTTACAGCATTTGCGCCAAGTTCTAAAAATCTCCTGTTTATAAAAGGAGTGGCCGTAACAACGCCGTCAAAACGTCTTGCAGAAAAGGCCTCCAATGCTTCGATCATTCCAGATATCGGTTTGCGAAATGCAGCGGGGATATAAGATTTTGACAGATTCTGCTTTGGCACATCCTCATGCACATCATAAATCACCCGTTTCCCGTGACGTTTCAGTAGCAGCCCTATCGGAATCAACTCGGGATCGTGAAAATGGTAGATATCTGCATCAATCTCCAGAGCCTTCCGATAGGCCGTCCAGACCGTCCTCGTCATCCTCTCAAGCCTGTTCTTCGGCTTTGGAAGAAGGACAATCCTTATCCCATCCACGATCTCATCTTTGTTATGCTGGGCAACTAGTGAAACATTAAATCCTGCTTTTGCCAGAGACATTGCTTCTTTATGAAATATTCTGGTGTCAAAAGGAGGGTGAACTGAGGTGAGGTGGCAGATTACTTTGGTCATATTATTCAGAATAATCTGAAGATTGCTTAATTTAAGCTTTACTTTAAAATGCTTTATGAGTAATTACTAATGGTTCGACCTAACCAACCTTCTGTTTTTTTCTGCATTGATTTCATAATTTGATATTTCCAAAGATTCGAGCGAAATTCTGAGCAGTAGTGTCTGTCTGCTGCCAGAAGTTTTTCAAATTGGCCTTCAGACAAACCCAATTTTTTCCTGATATATATTTTATCTTCAATAAGTGCCTGCTTATCATAAAGCGGTTGTTGTAATTCTGATAGTGCTTCTTCTCTTGTGATCTGACCTGACAAGATCATGCTGGACAGATGAGGTTTTCTTTTATCGAAACCAAACCTTTCAATGAGATAATAGTTCTGGAAAAACTTCGTAAAAACAGACTCGCAATGCTTCCTTCCATAAGGCCGCCAGACAGTCTTTTTTTGTAATTCTTCCATGGCAATTGCCCTATTATATGGCATATAATTTAAGGGACGCATTACCTTCATGCCAAGCACAAATGGATACCAAAAATAATATTGGAAGAAGCTGATTGTCTTATATTCTTTTAACTTGCCATTCCCAAAACGCTTAAATATCGCTTTAAGACTCTTTGCATCCATTGCCGCATGGTGCCAGGATTGAGGGAAAATTCCCTCAGTGGCAAAATTCCCCCCATTGATTACATGTTTTATTTTGTTTTTTACAGCAAAATGGTACATAGCGGCAAAAAAAGCGTGATCTTGCGGGACATCCTGATTAGCCACACCTGATCGCAAATATGCCAATTGAAGCTGCTTCATATCTTCCCAGTTCATAACATGGGTGTAGAGGTCAAAATTGCAATATTTGATAATACTTTCTATATTTTTAACAGCTAATTCAGAATTCCAGCCTGCATCAACGTGGACAACAAGTGGACGCAAACCAAGCTCTTTCACTTTGAGAGCGAGATAAGAGCTATCAACGCCACCGCTTAATCCTATAATGCTGTCATATTCTTTGTCTTTTTCGGATATCTTTATTTTATCTACTATCTTGCGAAGTCGGTTTTCACCTTCTGCGTTAGGAAACCAGCGTGGTCTTACTTCCTTTTCAAAATAAGGTACATAATTACTTACACCCATTTCATCAAATGAAATGTCAGGATCGGAGGTATCCATTACAGTTACTGTGCACATCTGATAAGGTCGTATCATAGAATTTCCTCTTGAAACAAGGCTCTAAGCTCTGACTGGCTTGGATAGTTAATCAATACACCTCTGAGTTTTCCTTGGTAAACAAAGAGACTCCCGGCAGAAGCCGCAGAAGCACCACCATTCTGTATGACTTTCTGCAAATCCCGCAATGAACCAGCACCTCCCAGGGCAACAACGGGGATTTTAAGGACCTCTGTAATTTGTCTTGTAAGCTTTATATCATATCCCATCATATCACCATCACAGTCAACATTGTTAATTAATAATTCTCCAGCGCCTAGTCTTTCCATACGCAAGGCTGTTTCGAGTGGAGCTTGCCCGGTGTTTTTGGTAGCGTTGTGTGTCACCACCTGATACTGCTTTCGAAAACCCATCTTTTTTATATCCAGAGTGACAATAATACTCTGTCTGCCAAATCTCTCCGCGGCCTCTTCAATAATCTTAGGGTTCTTAATAGCTGCTGAACTGAGCGAGACTTTCTCGACGCCTAATGAAAAGAGTCGTTGAATTTGTTCAATAGATCTCACGCCACCGCCATAGCAAATCGGCATAAAAGCCTCCCCAACAATATCTTCTATTTGCTGATAATGAGGCTCACGTTCCTCGCGTGTGGCATCTATATCAATTAACAACAACTCATCAACTTCCTTTTCATTGAAAATCTTTACCGCATTAATGGGATCGCCAATATAACGAGCTTTTTTAAATTTTATGGTCTTCACAAGTCCGCCCTTGTGAAGCAAAAGACAAGGAATAACCCGAGGTAGCAACATCAGCAACGCTCCGCGAAATTTCTAAGCATCTGCATGCCATGCTTATGGCTCTTCTCCGGATGAAATTGTACACCCATGATATTATTTCTCACTACCGCACAGGTGAAACTATAGCCATAGTGAGACGTAGCCAGGATATTGGACTTGTCGTTACAAGCATAATGATAGCTATGAACAAAATAAAACCTCATCGGTTCAGGAACTCCTTCAAAAAGTGGATGCTTTTTATCTAAATTCACATAATTCCAACCCATGTGCGGTATTTTCAATGGCTTGTCTGATTCAGAAAAATCAAACTTCACAACATTAGAATCTATCCAGCCTAAGCCTGCCTTTACACCCTCTTCGCTGGAGTTAGCAAACAACTGTGCCCCAAGGCATACCCCGAGTATCGGCGTATTTTCTTTAAGAACACGTCTGTTTAACGCGTCAAGAAGGCCTGACTGATTAAGTTGTTCCATCCCGGCATCAAATGCCCCAACCCCGGGCAAAATTATTTTATCGGCTTGTTCCACAACTAAGGGATCACTCGTAATCTGCGAGTCATGTCCTGTCTTCCGCAGCATATTTGCAACGGATTTAACATTGCCAATTCCGTAGTCAATAACCGCAATCATTGGGGTCCTCTCTATTTTTAAGAATTCGTTTATATATATATTGAAGTCTTGTTACAAAAGTGTCACTTCCGAATCGTGACAAGCAGTCGTTTCTAATTAGATATGAATCATATTTATTAATATTTAAATAGATATTTTCCATAGCTTTTGCAAGGGCACTCACATCTTTTATTGGGATGAGAAGACCATTATTTGAGTTTACTATATCCTCCGGTCCTCCGCACTTAGTGGCGATAACAGGTTTACCGCAAGCAAGAGCCTCAATCAAAACAACACCAAATGTTTCAAAGATGCTCGACAATACAAATACATCGCAGTTTTGCATTTCTAAAAGCACTTCGTCCCGGCTTAAAAGACCTGTAAAGACAACCTGTTCTCCCAACCCCAAATCTATCGCCTTAGATTTGAGCTGTTTCCTTAAAGGCCCGTCACCACCGATTTTAAGTTGTACCTTGAAATTATTTCTGAATACACCTGCAAAAGCCTCTAAAAGATCCGCATGATTTTTATTAGCATCAAAATTGGCTATATTCAAAAAGGAAAAAATCATTTTACCATTCTTCTCGGCTTTCATAACATTTTCTTTTTTTTCAAATCTTTCATCCAATATATTAAATATCGGATAGTTTGGATGTGCATCAGCGCCGAACACCCTTTCTAATAACTTTCCAAGTTTTGTACTCACTACTGTTTTCACATCCGCATTTTTTAATACCTCCCTGATTAGCATAATCTGCCAGTTGGATATCATATTCCTGGCATACACACTACTATGCTCGGTAATGATATATGGAATGCCATATTTTTCTTTTATCTTTAATGCTGCCAAACCTGCGTACATACAATTATGAGCATGCACTATATCAGGAATATCTTGCTCATTAATATATCTTTTAAACAACTTCAGATACGAATCGATGAGATTCTTCAAAAACAACTTGTTGGCGATACGTCCTGGAACAAATATTTTTTTATAGCATCTATATGTATTAATACCACCATCTTTTTTGAAGGGCGAAAAGGGATAATCAAAAAATAATCTTCTAAATGGCACAAAACCTGCAGAGACAACGCCTACTTTGACACCTTTTTTTTTAAGAGCATGCGCCTGTTGATACTGAAATACTGCTGCCAAAGGCGCCTGCGGAGTAATATAGTGTTCTGATGGTATTATCAGAATATGCATTTTAAGTTTGGAGTAGTTTTTTCGTTCTGAAGTAATTCAAAAAGGCCATTGTAAAACCAAAAAACATCCATTTCGGGTTAAAAGCTATGATGGAGCTTGAACTAGTGGAGGCCATAAAAAAACATATCAAACCTACTAAAAGTCCCTCACACAGCATCTTCTCAGTTCTATTACTCGATTTTTTATGGACTTTCCAAAGCTCGTAGATAAGGCTGAAATATAAAATCAAATATCCCACAAAAATAAATATACCGTAGTTTGTAAGAATTTCCACCCACCAGTTATGGACATTGGTTATTTTTCCAACTGGATAAATATTGGAGTTTGCCATATAATACTCCACATTTCCGGCACCCACACCGAAACCGGCCGATTTGATCGTGAAATAGAGTGCATTTTTTATCAGGTTTATACGAATGCCAAGGGTTCCAATATCTTCATTTTGTAAAACAATAGGGGCCAAACTATCTGTTTGGGTTTCCATCTTTTTCAAAATATCCTGGGTCCGGATTGGAAAAGTAAGGACGAGAAGAACGCATACAAAAACCGTTAAAGCCAATGCCTTGATTTTTATATTCCATCTTAATAGAAATAAAAACCAAAAAATCAGCCCTGAAAGAACTGCAATATAACAGGATCGTGAAGACGTCAGTATCAGCAGCCATAAACCCACTATACTTATAAAAACGCCTAAGGCGCGGCCAATCAATTTTGGACAATAACGGATCCAGGCAAGGACCATGGGAAGAGTCAGGGCAATATACCCAGCAAAATCATTTTGGTTTTGAAAGACGGTGGTTGGTGCAAATCGAAACCTGGGCCTGACCTCTCCATAAATTCCCGATACATATAGGTGATTGCCCGTTGTTACTTCCCATACCCCTACAGAAATCAGCGCTATAAATATCAACAGCCATAACCAATAAAGCCATTTCAGATGTTTTAAGTCCCGAAAATAATGAACAAGAAAAAAAACTATAGAAATGCCCATGAAAAGGAAAATGATATTTTTTAACGCATAACCCTTGGCGGATGCCCATGTCATTGAAAAAAAAGCGTAAAACAGCCATAACGCTAAAAATTGCAGATATAGTTTCACCTTGATATGCGACAGTTTCAGCCTCCCATTGTTCATAAAAATAACGCCTACAAACAAGAGAAACATAAAAATCAACAAAAAACGATAGGGGAATAAATGGATAAATTTGACTGAAATAGAAACTCCAAGCGTACCCGTGAAAGCAGATGTGATTGTCAGGTAAAGGACAATTTGTTGAAAAGTAATATATCGTTGATTCATTTTAACAGATTCTCAACAGCTTGTATTTCAGCATTCATTCGTTTTTCCCAGGTCCAAAAATGTTGTTCGGCGAACGCATGGGCATTGGCTCCTAATTGTCTTCTGCTTTTATCATCAGCTAAAAGGCCTTTAACTATTTGTGGAATCTTCACGATATCTTCGTATTCTAAAAGAATTCCGTTATGGCCATTATGAATGAAAGTTCTTGTATCGCCGTTGTTCAAGGAGACAATACATTTCTCTGAAATCATAGCCTCTAAAAGAGGATTCCCAACATTAGATATGTCATAAAAAGAAAGGAAAATATCTGCTGCAGCCAAATATTTCGGTATTTCTTCATGCGGCACAGCACCTATAAATCGGATATGTCGTTCTATCTTTAATGTGTTTGCAAGTTGTATTAATCCATCTTTCTCAGGCCCATCCCCAACTACAATTAAAACAGTATTGGGAAAATCTTTAACTATATCAGGCAAAGCATAAACACTTCGTTCCACATGCTTCCACGCAACCAAACGGCTTACTGTAAGTAAAACGTTTTTATTATTCACATTAAGGATTTTTTTTGCATTCTGTTTTTCAGGAATTTCGTCAAATGCCGTTAGATCTATTCCGTTCATCCAGAACTTTACCTTATCCATATTGACACCAAGATTTTTCAATACACGATCACCCTGGGTTCCATCATTTGTCATGATAACCAGATCAACAGGCATCCTAAGCCCTATAACATGCTCCCATGTTCTTATTTTCCAAAACGGCTTTTTTATGGCTTGAGTAAGAATAGTACCTTGAAAACGTGATACTACGGGAATATGCCAAAGCTTTGACAATACTTTCGCAACAGAAATGCTAGAAATTTCATATCCATAAACGACGTCAAACTTATGTTTCCGCGCCAGGCAAATTGCCTTGACGAAGACGACGATCTGGAAATAGACCCACAAAATAATCTTGGCAAAGAAACCGATTTTTCTAATTTGCACAAGGTGCTTAAGCCAAGGAGCATCGAAACGGATTACACGGAGGTTAACTGGCAATTTTGGCGAGCTGCTTTGATCACGACTGGAAGTAATGAAAAAGATATTCCAACCATGTTCGGCATAACCCGTCAGAGTTCTCCAAAGAGCAGGGCCACCTTTACCTTTCCCCATGGACCAAAAATCCAAAGCAGAAATAATCAAAATGGCCCTTTTCATATTCACTAATCCAAACTCCTGAAAAGTGCTTTCATTCTTCTTCTGACACACTGTCCCAATGCAAGGCCTATCCCCCGATATAACATCCAATCCCCCTGCTGCGGGATGAGGACCTTGGACCAGCAATTGCCGGAGATTTTAGTGTAAGCGATTGTTATCACTATAAAGGCGAAAGTGTAAGAAACAGAGGTGGCCCAAGCAGCTCCGGCAATACGATATCTAGGAATCCAAATTATGTTTAAAATTACATTTAGTACAACAGATACCACACTAATATAGATATTTATTTCCGGTCTTCCCCGGCCATATAAATCATTTGCAAGAACTCTCCATCCACTCATGGTCACTGAACCGATTAATAAAATCTGAAATGGCAAAACAGAATTCAAGAATTTCTCGGAATAAAAGAGCACTATTAATAATTTACCTAAAAAAAACAACAAAATTGTACCTATAAATGTAATCAATAAAACATTGCGGCAGACACGAGGAGTAAATTCCTTTAGTTTTTGTTCATTTATCTCCGAAGACACTTTTGGGAAAAGTACTGTGCCTGCAGATTGAGAAACAAGCCAGATTTTCTCAGCTAAAGCTGTTGCAATTGAATAAAACCCGACAGCAATTGGGTTTAAGAATATATTAATTAAAAACATATCTGTTCGATAATGCAAGAATCCAATGATATTGCCTAAATAAACTTTGACACCATATTTAAAGGCATCTTTAATATAAGATTTATTAAAACCAAAATGAAAATTGCCGATAATCCTCTTTGCTAAATAAAGTAAAAGTACTATTCCCATAAAACATGACAAAATATTAGAAATAATAGCCGCCTTTATACCGAATTTAAACATTAATAGAAATACTGATAGCGAGGTTAAGAAAACAAATGATTGAAGAATACTAACAAAATTAAACTCTTTTATTTTCTGTAACCCTAAAAGAAGATAATTCACAAAATTAATAAAAAAATTAAGAGGAACTAAAAATAACGCAAGGAATAAATAAACCTTTGCAACTCCAGGGAATAAGGAACTCCTAAAAAATAAAATGATCATCAAACCTATTAAAAAACAGACGATACCAAGTAGAATGGAAAGGATAATATTATTTGCAAAAATTACCCCTGGCAAATATTTCTTTTTCCCCACATAAAAAACAGAAGCCTGGGGAATTCCAAAGTTGCCTAAAGTTGCTAACAACGATGGAAGCAAGATTGCTAATGAATAAATTCCTTTTCCTTGAGGGCCTAAAACTCGGGCAATGATAACGGAAGTACCAATACCTAAGGCAAGCTGTAATATCCTTGAACCAAACGTAATTGAACTGTCTATTGTAAATTTACCGATATGCTTTTTCATATATTACCAATAGCCATCTTCTCTTTTTTTTTAATGGCCAAATCATCTTTGTTAATAATTTAAACAAAAGTAAAAAGTTCGATATGGAATGGTTAGAATTGTTATTCTCGATATTTTGAACTTCTCCTTTTCTATGTTGATATCCACATTGAGGGCATATGGCGGTCTCTGGTGGAAATGGCTTTCTCCAAGCACGATAGAGTGTAAGCAACAAACGATTATAGGAACGGAATTCAATCGTAGGTCCTATTTCTTCAATTTTGATCGATTTAAAATCCTTAAACAAATTATACAAAATATCCTTATTAAAACTTCTCATATGAAAGTAAGGATTGAACCAACAAAAACATTTAGGGCACATTACTAAAGAATGCTCTAAATTATCCATATTAGGAACAGTAACTATAATATATTTTTTACTTACTCTTTGGAGTTCTGAAATACCTTTCTTGAAATCCTTTTGCGGAAGATGCTCCAAAACCTCTAAACAGGTTACCAAATCAAAGCTTTCGTCCTTAAATGGTAAATCATCAATAGCTCCATCAATTTTCTCAGTCTTCACATATTTCACTGCTTCTTTGCTACTGTCTATACCTACTACTTTATTAAATCTATTGGGTGAACCATTAATAAGAAAATTAACAAAGGATCCATTCCCACATCCAACATCTAGCATAGTCAGTGCATCGATAGGAATTAAATTAATAATCTTTTGTATTCTATCCTTTTCAGCTGGTTTTTTTGAATAATCATAATTCCAAAAAGTAATTTGCTCATAATACTCTTTCTTATAATCTTTCATTAGAAATCCTGAGAACTCAAAAATTGTCCCGTTGGTTAAAATAGAGGTCGCGGAGTAGGAAGGTTAACTAACCCGTACATTGCCCTAATAAGTGGCGATGCATCCGAAGGGCCGTGATATATCCGAGAAGGCCGTGATGTGTCCGCATAGCAGGTACAAACGGAGCGCCAACACATCCGTCCCGAGCGTATAACACCTCGAAACATCGCGTCTTTTGCTCAATTTCATGGAAACTCATGCAATAAGCGGGCTAACGCTTTTATTATCTTCTCCGCCGCCCTGCCATCACCATACAGCTCCAGACGGGGATTATCCGATTT
>Ga0210062_1000522_pt1 | contig 11713 bp, 11 predicted proteins | sample Muzzi_CordA_D2_FD_185528 | JGI IMG/M metagenome (GOLD analysis project Ga0210062, IMG submission 185528) | Wetland microbial communities from San Francisco Bay, California, USA, that impact long-term carbon sequestration - Muzzi_CordA_D2 (SPAdes) | ecosystem: Environmental > Aquatic > Marine >...
TCGATTCTCGATGTCGACGATCGAAATCGACTGCGCCGGCGTCATGTTGAAAACACCGAGATACTTGCCGCCACTCATCAAGCCAATGTAGCCGCGAAAAGGCAGGATGGTGATTTTGTCCGGAATATCGATTTCGGCAATCGGCGACAGGTTTTCATAGTCGTGAATGGTCAGGATGTCCGAACGCTCGCCGTACGAACCTCGCGAGTAGTACGAATCGGCTGCGTAGAATTCATGACGTGCCAGGTTCGGCTGAACCGCCGGCGTCATGCTCGACAATCTGCACGTCGCCGGCGTTGCGCCCGCCGACATTGACACCGTCATCATCTCGCATTTCCATCCTGACCACATCGACGGCATCAAGACCAAGGATGGCGACAAGGTCTTCCCCAATGCCGAGATTCTGGTGCCCGAGCCGGAATGGACGTTCTGGATGGACGACGCCACCATGGGCCGGTTCACCGGCAAGGTGCACCGCTACTTCCTCAACGCGCGGCGCATCTTTCGCGACATTGCCGAAGAGGTGCGCCGCTTCAAGCCAGGCGCCGAGGTGGCGCCCGGCATCATCTCGATTCCCGCTTACGGTCACACGCCCGGTCACACCGCCTTCGCCGTGCATTCCGCCGGCCGATCGCTGCTGGTGATGAGCGACACCGTGCGCAACCCCTATCTGTTCGTGCGCCATCCCGACTGGCAGCCGATCTTCGACATGGACGGCCCGCTGGCCGTCAAGGCGCGCCGAGCAATGCTCGACCGCGCGGCGGCCGACCGCATGCTGGTCGAGGCCTATCACTTCCCCTTCCCGGCCTGCGGCCACATTGTCAGGAACGGCGCGGGCTACAAGCTCGAGCCGGTGATGTGGCGACCGCTGTAGAGGCGCCCTAATCCAGACTCGCCCCCAGCCGCACCATGACCGTGCGCCCCGGCTGCGGATAGGCGTTGAAGCGGCCGCTCGTGAAGGTGCTGGCGATGCCATAGTCGAAGTAGAGCGCGTCGAAGATGTTCTGCACCGCGACCGACCAGAAGAAGCTTTTCACCTTGCCGCCGATGCGCATGTCGACCACGGTGTGCGCGGGGATCAGCGGCTGCAGATTGGCGGCGTCGTTGTCGAAGCGGCGCTTGCCGATATAGCGCACCACGGCGTCATAGACCACGCGCTGGTCGAGGATGTTCCAGGTGAGACCGGCAAAGCCGGTCCAGCGCGAGATCAGCGGGATGTCGTTGCCGGAGAATTGCCCCTCGCGAAACACCGCCCGTGTATAGGTCGCTCCGCCCCTCAGTCGCACCGTATCGCCGAGGCGCAGTGTACCGCTGGTTTCCACGCCCCAGTGCCGGCTCGGATCGAGATTGATATTGGTGCCGGTCGCCGGACTGAAGAAAATCTCGTCCTTCAGATCCATGAGGTAGACGCTGCTGGTGACGTCGAGCGGGCCGCCATGCAAGCGCGCACCGCCCTCGATCTCGCGCGAGGTCTGCGTACGCAGGTTGAAATTGGTCGGTGTCGGCGTGGGAAAATTGAACGCCACCGCCTGGCCGATGCGCTCGTCGGCATTGGGCACCCGGAAGCTGCGGGCGATATGGCCGAACACGGCGAGCATGTCATTAATACGGTGCTCGACGCCGAACTGCGCCGCCCATTGCCATTCGCTGCTGTCGAGAGGCAGCCCTTGCGCGTCGCCGGCGCCGAACGGCGCGGTGGCGTCGTAGGCATCACGCGCCGACAGGGTGTTGCGCTGCGCCCGCCCGCCCAAAGCGAAGTCGGTGGCGGGCGTCACCGCGACCGTGCCGTCGGCATAGAAGCCGGCGGTGGTCTGGGTGATGTCGTAGACGTGATAAGGCGCCGACATCAGGTCCTTGGCGCGGCTCGAGTGGTAGTCGGTCCGGTAATAGTCGAAGCCGGTGAGAATTTTCGCCGGCGCGCCGAGTGCGTCGCCCTCGATACGCAGCCGCGGCGTCGCCGAGACGGTGGTCAACTTGGTATCGACGCCGTTGAACGGCGAGCCGTTGAAGAACAGCTCGGCCTGCTGGTCCTTGCGGCGCAGGCTGCCGTCGACGATCAGCTCGGTGCCCGGCGCCAGCATGCGCGTGAAGCCGGCGGTGTAATTCTGCCCCTGCTTGTTGGCGTAGTCGTTGGGCGTGGCGGCGCCGCGGCGGTCGGTGACCAGCTGGTTGACGCCGGTATTGAGATCGACCAGCCGGCCGCCGGGCAGGCCCAGCTTCTGATCGTCGGCGATGACGTTGAAGAAGACGCTGCCTTCGTCCGTTGTGTAGTGCACGCCGCCGTTGATGCCGCGCTGGCGCAGGTTGCTGTTCTCGCGGTAGCCGTCAGTACGGATACCGATGGCGCTGACCGCGGCTGAGAATGGCCCCGACGCGGCGTTGGCCGAGGCCCGCCCCTCGCGGTGACGGAACGAGCCGAAGGCGCCCTCAAGGCGCGCATTGGGTGGCGCGCCCACTCCGCTCTTGGTCACGATATTGATGACGCCGCCGACGGCGCCGTCGCCGTAGCGCACCGCGCCGCTGTTGCCGCGACTGACTTCGATGCGAGCAATGCTGTTGAGCGGAATCGACGAGAAGTCGAAGCCTTGCAGGTCGAAGTCGTTGAAGCGACGCCCGTTGACCAGCACCAGCACATTGGACGGCGCACTGGCGCCGAAGCCGCGCAGGTCGACCACGTCGCGCGCGCCGTTGACGCCTGCGCCGATGTGCTGCAGCTGGATGCCGGCCTGCTCGGACAGAATCGCCGGCAGGGTCTGTGCGGTCGCCCGTTCGATCTGCTGCGCCTCGATCACGGTGGTCGAGGTGCCGGTCATGCCGATGCCGAGCCGGCTCGTCGACACATCGATGGCCGGCAGCACGATCTGGGCATGGGCGCCGGACGCTTGTGCGGCGATTGCGCTGCCTGCCAGCAGCGCGGCAAGAAAACGGTGATGTCCCGCCATGACGCAATGTTCCTTCGTTTGCGTCCGCGGCCTGGGCGGACGCATCGGGTGAGCGATAAGCCCGATGCGAAGGAACACGCGGCATCACGCAAACTGCGCCAAACTCGCGTGCGGATCGTCGTGAGAAGAAGGGTTCCCTCACGGCCTTCGCACCGGCATTGCCGTCACCGCTGCGAAAGACCGCTCCGTATGGACGCCCCGTCCACCGGTTGGGTGACCGCGCTGGCAGGTCTCCTGGCTCGCGGGTCGTCGCCTCTTGAGGTGTCCGGCCTTCCCAGTTTCCCAGTGGCCGTGTCGGACGAGGCTCGCCGCTGACAGTTGCGGGGGCAGCCACGGATTGGCGCGACGCGGAATGCGCTTTCCGTGTTCCCTCTTTCGTCCCCGGCATCACCCCGGGGAACCAGCACGCTGAAATGTTCCCTTGGCGATGCGCATGAGTCAAGCGGGCGCGGCGGATAACCGGTGAAGGAAATTCTTTCGACGGCGCCGGGACTAGAGGCGACACCGGATTGTTACTCCCAGGTAGCCGGCGCTGGTGGTATCCCGACCGCCGGCCCCTGGGAGATGTTCGCCATGACCGTGACCCAAGCGCTTCGCCACCTTTGCGTGCTTGCCGCCGCCGCCCTGCTGGTGACGGCCGTCGGCATGAAGCCGCTGCATGCGATCGGCACCGACGATCCGCCGGCGCCGAGCGACAGCGGCGACAAGAAAAAGAAGAAAAAGAGCAAAGTCATCGAACAGCAGGAGCAGCAGCTGGCGAAAGAGAAATTCCTGCGCAAGTACCGCGCCGCCCGTCAGCTCATCGTCACCGGCCATTACCAGGCCGGCATCCGCGCCATGCACGCCATCGGCCGTGACGAGCATCCGGACGTCGCCAACTACATCGGATACGCCTATCGCAAGCTCGGCGACTACGACAATTCCAGGATCTGGTACGAAGCGGCGCTGAAGGCCGATCCCAACCATGTGCGCACCTGGTCCTATTACGGCATGTGGCAGATGGAACAGGGCAACCGGCTCAAGGCGCTCGACGACCTGCAGAAGGTGAAGCTCATCTGCGGCAACACGAGCTGCACGGCATATCGCCAGTTGAAAGACGTGATCGACGGCAAGGCGACCTACTGAGCACATCTGTCTGAATACTTGCGTTGCACGACGAGGGCCACGATCGCCCCGGCCCTCGTTATCTTGCGTGCAGACACCTCAGTCGCCGGCGGCACGGACACCGGTTAGCCGGTTCAGGACTCGGCGCTGGCCTCCTCCACGATCCAGCGCTGATAAGCCGGATCGGCGCTCTCCACCGGCAGCGTCATGATGGCGGGCGTGTCATAGGCGTGCAGCGCCTTTACCGCCGCCGCCACCGCGTCGGCGAGTGCCGCGCGGGTCTTGATGATCATTACCACCTCCTCGCTCCGCGCCAGCTTGCCCTGCCACCAGTAGTGCGAAATCATCCCCGGCAGGATATTGACGCAGGCGGCCAGCCTGCGCTCGACGATTGAGCGCCCCGCCTGCTCCGCCTCGACAATCGAGGGCCAAGTCGTATAGACGAGCACCACGCGTTCCATCGGATATCCTTATTTCGTGCGCCAGCCAGACCAGCGGTTCCAGAACATCGCCTTTGTCGCCGGGTCAAGCCCGGAGGCGCGCGAAGCCTGTGAGCGGCTGCAAAAACGTTACGGCAATGCCGGGCCCGACACCGCCGACGTGATCGTGGCGCTCGGCGGCGACGGGCTGATGCTGCAGACCCTCCACAAGTTCATGAAATCGGGCAAGCCGATCTACGGCATGCACCGCGGCACCGTTGGCTTCTTGATGAACGAATACGTCGAGGACAGGCTTAACGAGCGGCTCAGCGCCGCGCAGCTCACGGTAATTCATCCCCTGGTCATGCGAGCGACCGACGCGCAGGGCCGGATGCACGAGCACCGTGCCATCAACGAGGTCTCCCTGTTTCGCCAGAGCGCGCAGGCGGCGCGTCTGCGTATCCTGATCGACGGCAAGGAGCGGCTCGCCGAACTCGTCGCTGACGGCGTGCTGGTGGCGACGCCGGCCGGCTCCACGGCCTATAACCTGTCGGTACAGGGACCGATTATCCCGATCAACGCCTCGCTGCTGGCGTTGACGCCGATCAGCCCGTTCCGCCCGCGGCGCTGGCGCGGCGCGCTGCTGCCGGACAAGGCCAGGGTCACCATCGAGATCCTGGAAGCCGACAAGCGGCCGGCGGCGGCGGTGGCCGACAACGACGAGGTACGCTCTGTGCAATCGGTCGACGTCACCATGGATCACAGCGTGTCGATCAATATGCTGTTCGATCCGGGTCACAATCTCGACGAACGCATTCTGCGCGAGCAGTTCGGTTTCTAATTGATGGCGCAGAAGTTCGAATTCACCGTCAACGGCAAGCCGGTCAGCATCGCCCTCGGCAACGAGGAGACGCCGCTGCTCGACGTGTTGCGCAACGCGCTCGGGCTGATGGGCAGCCGCTTCGGCTGCGGGCTGGAGCAGTGCGGTTGCTGCATGGTGCTGATCGACGGCGCGGCCGAAAAGTCCTGCGCCAAACCGGTGTGGAGCGTAGCGGGCAAAGACATCACCACCATCGAAGGGCTCGGCACGGCCGCGCGTCCGCATCCGTTGCAGCAGGCCTTCCTCGAAGAGCAGGCCGGCCAGTGCGGCTATTGCCTGTCCGGCGTCATTCTCTCGGCCAAGGCGCTGCTTGACCGCAACCCGCAGCCGAGCCGAGCCGAAATCGCCGCAGCGCTCGACAACAATATCTGCCGCTGCGGCACGCACGCCCGCATTCTCAAGGCGGTGCAGAAGGCGGCGACGCAGATGCGGGCGGGAGCAAAGGCATGAACGCGCCGCTGCCCGGCATGCTGGCCGACAATCCCGCGCTCGATCGCTGGGTCGCGTTCCCCGCTCCCGGCGAGGTCGCCATCGGCACCGGCCGCGTCGAGTTCGGCCAGGGTGTGCTCACCGCCATGGCGCAGATCGCCGCCGATGAACTGGACGTGCGGATCGACCGCATCAGCGTGCGTTCGGGCGACACCGCGCTCACGCCCAACGAGGGCTATACCGCCGGCAGCATGTCGATGCAGGCCGGCGGCGTGGCACTGCGCCAGGCCTGCGCCGACGTCCGCGCGCTGTTTCTCGAACAGGCGGCGAAGATCGCCGGCTGTGCGGCGAGCGACCTCGGCGTGCGCGACGGCCGCATCTTCCGCAATGGAACGTCCACCGGCCAGGACTATTGGACACTGGCGGCTTCCATTGATCTCTCCGTCAAGGCGAACGGGGCCGGCACCTGCAAGACGCCGGAAGCATTCACGGCGATCGGCTCGAGCCAATCCCGCATCGATTTGCCGGGCAAAGTGTTCGGCGACGCCGTCTTTATTCATGACTTGCGACTCGACGGCATGCGGCACGCCCGCGTGGTGCGCCAGCCCAGCCGCAGCGCCAGCATCGCGTCGGTCGACGAAGCGGCAATCAGGCGCGCCGCCAAGGGTGCAATTGACTTCGTGCGCCAGGGAAATTTCCTCGCCATCCTCGGCGACGACGAAACCGCGGTCGAATTGGCGGCCGCCGCCGCGACCAATCTCGTCAAATGGCAGAACGTCGAGACTCCCTCCCCAATCCAGCAAGAGGCGAACTGGCTGTTACAGCGGCCCTCGATTGACAGGCTTATCGGCGCCCCCGAGCCGGCCGGCGCGCGGGGCCATCAGCGTTTCGAGGCGACCTACACCAAGCCCTATCTCGCCCACGCCTCCATCGCGCCGTCCTGCGGATTGGCACACTATGAGAACGGCCATCTTACAGTGTGGACCCATTGCCAGGGCGTGTTCCCCCTGCGCGGCGCGCTTTCGCGCACGCTCAAGCTCGAGCCCAGTGCCATCACCGTGCACCACGTGCAGGGTGCCGGCTGCTACGGCCACAACGGCGCCGACGACGCCGCCGCCGATGCCGCCATTATCGCCATGCAGGCACCCGGCAGGCCGGTGCGTGTGCGCTGGCGGCGCGAAGAGGAATTCGTCTACGAACCGAAAGCGCCGGCCATGCTGGTCAAGGTGCGCGTGCTCACCGACAAAGCAGGAAAGCCGACCGACTGGACCGCGGAAATCTGGAGCGGCACCCATAACGGCCGTCCGGGCGGCGGTAATCCGCTGCTCGGCGGCGAAGCCCTGCCCGATCCGCTGCCGCTCCCGCCGCCGGGCGACGTGCCGGAGGCGAACGGCGGCGGCGCCACCCGCAACGGCGAGCCGCTCTATGACATTGCGCAAAAACGCATCATCCATCATCTGGTGCCGGACGTGCCGGTGCGCGTCTCCGCGCTGCGCGGGCTCGGCGCCATGACCAACGTGTTTGCGCTTGAATGCGCCATCGACGAGCTGGCCGAACGTGCCGGCCAGGATCCGGTGCAATACCGGTTGTCGATCACGGCAGATCCGCGCGCCCGCGCCGTGATCGAAAAAGCAGCCAGCATGGCGAACTGGAGCACCACCGACAAAGGCGGCAGTGGCGCCGGCCGCGGCTTCGCCTTCGCGCGCTACAAGAACAAAGCCGGCTACGCGGCGGTCGTCGTCGCGCTCGACGTCGACGAAGAGATCCGGCTGCGCCATGTCTGGTGCGCGGCCGACGCCGGGTTAATCATCAATCCCGACGGCGCCGTCAACCAGCTCGAAGGCGGGATCATCCAGTCGGCGAGCTGGCTGCTGAAGGAACAGGTGCGTTTCGACGAGGGCATCAGCAGCCTCGACTGGGAGAGCTACCCGGTGCTGAAATTCTCCGAGGTGCCGAAGATCGAAATCGAGCTTCTCAACACCCGCGCCGAGATCCCGCTCGGCATCGGCGAGGTTTCCGCCGGCCCCACCGCCGCGGCCATCGGCAACGCGGTGTCGCATGCGCTCGGCGCGCGCATCCGCGACCTGCCGCTGACCCGCGAGCGCATCATGGCGGCGCTGCTTAAAAGCTAGGGAGCAGCGGCGGAATCGGCCCCCGGCCCCATGCTAAACCATTCCTTAACATCGCGCCGGTAGGTTCAACCGACTGTCTCGGGCTCAATTCGCCCGACGCTCGGTACTGCCATGGTCCGCATCGATTTCAACCGCCTGCGTTTCCTCGTCATCGACGACAACGCCTATATGCGCCGTATTCTGCGCACGTTGCTGCACGGATTCGGCTCGCGCGACGTCTACGAGGCGGAGGACGGCGCCTCGGGCCTGGAAGCCTTCACCCAATACATCCCCGACATCGTAATCACCGACTGGGCGATGCCGATCTTCGACGGTCTCGAGCTCGCCCATATGATCCGTCAGCCGGGCGCCAATTCGAATCCTTACGTGGCCATCATCATGCTCACCGGCCACTCTGAAAAGAAGCGCGTGGTGGCTGCGCGCGACGCCGGCGTCACCGAGTTTCTGGCCAAGCCGATCTCATCCAAGGGCCTCTATCAGCGTATCATCAACGTGGTCGCCAATCCGCGCCCATTCATCAAGACCAAGACTTATTTCGGACCCGACCGGCGGCGTAGTAGCGCCGGCTCGAGTTACGTCGGCCCCGAGCGCCGCAAGGGCGGCAAAGCAGAGGTGATCCGCCAGGTACCATTGTTGGAAAAAGTTCGGGCTCCCGAATGAACGAGGAACCAGAAGACATGGCCCCCCGTAAGAACACCGCGGCTGTAACCACCTACGGTGACCACGAGATCATTAACCCGGAAAACAAGCTGCACAAGGCGATCTCCGCCAAGCCGCTGCTGCCCGGAGAGGCCGATCCGGTGGCGCGCGCGGAAAAGGCGCTGGCCGCGCTGTCGGGCGAATTTACCGCATGGATGGATTCCGAATGCGAGCGGCTCGACAAGACGCGCCGCGCTGTCGCCGCGGATGGTTTCACCGACGCCAACAAGGAAGCTCTTTTTCACGCCGCCCACGACATCAAGGGTGAGGCGGCAACATTCGGCTATCCGGCGGTCGCATCGGCGGCCGATAGCCTGTGCCGGCTGATCGAGCTCACCCCCGATATAACCCGCGTCCCGATGACGCTGATCGATCAGCACGTCGACGCCGTGCGTGCGATCTACCGCGAATACGCCCGTTCCGACGCCGAAGAGCTGGCAGCGCGCCTGACCGGCAGGTTGCGCGACGTCACCGACGAGTTTCTCATCCACCAGAATCACGACCGCCCCGACGTGCTGGAGCAGATTCGGGGCCCGTCGCTGGTGCCGGAGCAGTCGGCCAAATAAGCCGCCCTCGACCGCCGGTATGCCCCACGCAAGCGCAGTACCCGGTGCCTGCTGGCACGCGCTGAATTCCTGATATGATGAAATTATGGCGCCACTCGCCTGCGCGGATGGCGACAGCCGAGACTACGCCGCCACCCTTGCGTCCTCGATGAGCGGCTGGCCGATATGCGGCGCCGGCGGCATGGTTCCGTCCGCCACCAGATCGGCGCAGAACATGCGCGCCTCCTCGCGCGCAGCCTCGACCGCGAAGCGCCGCAGCAGCGCCAGGAGCGAGGCCGTGTCGGGCGCGCGTTCGGCCGCACAGGCAGCGAGCACGCGTTCCACCATGCGCGGCTTGAGCCGCGCCACCCCGCCCTGCTCGCCGATCAGTACGCCCTCGCGCATGGCCGTAATCGCCTCGCGGAAGGCGGGATAGGCCGCATCGGGCAGCCCGGCCTTGGCGTAGAGCGCGCGGAAGCCCGATATGTGCTTGTCGTGGATGTAACCGATGACGCGGTCGATCGGCTGGCCGGAGAGTTCGGCCAGCGCCTCCTCGACCAGCACCACATTGCCGGAAAGTAGCGCGCGCAGCACCATGCCGGCGGTGAGCTGGCCGGACTTGCGCAGATGTCGCAACAGCGCGCCGATCTCCTCGTAGGGCGTTTCGGCGGCAAGCGCCACCGTCGCCTTCTCGCAGGCCTCACGGGCGGCATATTCGGCATGCTCCGGGCCCATCCACTGCCGCGCCGAGACGAAACCAGCCAGCGTCTGCGACAGCTTGGACAGCAGTGCCTGGCGTGCCGCCATCGGCAAATCGTCCCGCGCCAGCAGGTTCTCGCGGATCGGCGCCAGATGGCCAAAACGTTCGACCATGCGGTCGACCGAGAATGGCCGGATGGTGGCGTCGGGATTTTCCAGTAGCGTCAGGCAAGCTTCCGCAGTGCCGACCTCGGCGATGGCCGCAGCCAGCGTGCACGGCAGCATCATGCGTCCGGCGATCGCCGCCTGTGCTTGCGGCTGGCCGGTGGCGATGAGGTCGATCAAATCGTCCTCTAGCAGCAGCGGCGAGCGCGACAACACCGGAATGGCAACCTCCGGCTGATCGGCGGCCAGCGCGTGCACCACCACGCGCGGTGCCTTCTGCGCCGAAGCAAAGACATCCGACATCGCACGCCGTACCAGCGGCGAGGGATCGTCGAGCAGCATGATCATCGCGCCTTCTGCGGCGGCCAGATCATCGGCGGAAAGGTCGGAATGGAGATAGGCGCGGGCCAGCGCTGAGGTCGCTTCTGCGCGCTCACCGGGGGAGGCATTACGCACCCACTGCAGGAACTGACGAACAATCATGACACCACTTGCACAACTATACGCGGCCTGACACGGGCCGGCACCTTCAAGCCTAACCGCCGAGGCTTAACAAAGCGTTCACCATAGACGTTGAGCGGGCGTTAACGACGTTGGCGCGGGCGTCGGCTCAGACCTTGCCGCCGAACAGACGGCGGGCGTTGCGAGCACTGTCGACGAACAGGTCGAGCGGGTTGATCGCCCCGCCCGGCAGCGGCGCCTGGGCCGGGCGCGGCGCCGCGCCCTTCTGCCCGGTCCACAGACGGCTCACCGTATTCGCCACCGCCCCGCCGCCGCGGTCGCTGAACATGGTCTCGAAGAACGGTCGCGCCGCCGGCTGCGGCCGCGCGTCGTGCGCATCGGCAAAGGCCTGCGCCATGCCGGCGGTATCCGGCGGAACGGCCGGCCGCCGCGTGGACGCTGTGTGCGCCGGGTCGGGTGTGACGGTGCCGCGCAGCTCGGGAGCGAAGGCAACCGCGCGCGCGCGCTCGTAGCGATTGCTCAGTTCGGCATAGACCGCACTGGCGCTGCGCGGCCGGCCAAGGCGGTCGAAGAACACGCTGCGATTGGCGGCGGTGGCTTGCGGAAACATGGCGGCGGCGTTGGTGCGAGGCGCGTTCCCCGCGGCGCTGATCAGCCGCGCGGCGCCCTCGGAGCCGAGGAAATGCGCCATGTAGAGTTCACTCTCGGTCGGTGCACGGCCGATCGCCGCGCCGACCTGGGCCGCGTTCTCACGCGCGAAGGCGCCGGCCATCATCGCGCTTGCGGTTGGATCGCTGCGCAGTCGCATGATCGCCTCGCGCGCGGCGGGATCCGGCACCGCATAGCGCCCGTCCGCCGTCGGCACGATGGCGTCGGCATAACCGCCGAGTCCGAGCGCACGGCCGGCCTGCTTCAGGGTGCCGAGCCAGGTCTGCTCGATGAACTGGAACAGGCCCTTGGCCGACGAAGTCGGCGCCTGCGCGCCGGGATTGAGATTGGATTCGATCTGTGCGGTGGTGAGCAGGTATTCGAAGCTGGCGCCGGTGGAGCGCGCCGCCCGGCCGATGGCATTGGCGATCTGCGTTGCCGCATTGGCGGTTACGGTATCGACCGACATCGGATCAAGCCTTTGCGGGGGCCTTGCCGGAACCCGCTCGTTTCGTCCAAATCGACGCGCGGACCGGCCTCAGACGCTGTCGACCATGGGCAATTATGGTAAATGAGGGGTTAACGGTGG
>Ga0210062_1000523_pt1 | contig 11702 bp, 10 predicted proteins | sample Muzzi_CordA_D2_FD_185528 | JGI IMG/M metagenome (GOLD analysis project Ga0210062, IMG submission 185528) | Wetland microbial communities from San Francisco Bay, California, USA, that impact long-term carbon sequestration - Muzzi_CordA_D2 (SPAdes) | ecosystem: Environmental > Aquatic > Marine >...
CTTCCGTTGAACCGAGTGTGTTTTTGACCCTGGGAGGGGTAAGCTGTGATTCCATCCGTGATGCCGACATACGGCCGGTCCGAGATCGCTTTCGAGCGGGGTGAAGGTGTTTATCTGATCGCCACCGACGGCCGACGCTATCTCGACTTCGCGGCGGGCATCGCGGTGAACAGCATGGGCCATGCCCATCCCCGGCTGGTCAAGGTGCTGCAGGACCAGGCGGCCAAGCTGTGGCATACCTCGAATCTGTACACTGTGCCGGAACAGACCCGTCTGGCCGACCGGCTGGTCGCGGCGTCCTTTGCCGACACGGTGTTCTTCTGCAATTCCGGCGTCGAGGCGATGGAAGGCGGCATCAAGCTTTGCCGGCGCTATCACCATGTCGGCGGCAATCCGCAAAAATGGCGCATCATTACCTTCGACGGCGCCTTTCACGGGCGTTCCCTGGCGACGTTGGCGGCTGCCGGCAACGCCAAGCATCTGGACGGATTCGGGCCCAGGGTGGACGGCTTCGATCAGGTTGCCTTCAACAATCTCAACGAGGTTCGGACCGCCGTCACCGACGAGACCGCGGCGATCCTGGTGGAGCCGGTGCAGGGCGAGGGCGGCATCCGCAAGGCCGATCTGCGGTTCCTGAAGGAATTGCGTACGGTCTGCGATGAATATGGACTTCTGCTGTTCCTCGACGAAATCCAGTGCGGCATGGGCCGGACCGGCAAGCTGTTCGCCCATGAATGGGCGGATATCAAGCCCGATGTGGTTGCGTCGGCTAAGGGCATTGGCGGCGGTTTCCCGCTCGGCGCGATCCTGGCGACCGAAGAGGCCGCGCGCGGCATGACCGCCGGAATGCACGGCACGACCTATGGCGGCAACCAGCTGGCCACGACGGTTGGGGATGCGGTGGTGGAGATGCTGCTATCGGACGGGTTCCTGGACCATGTCCAGGCCATGGGCGAGAGCCTCTACGGCCGCCTGCAGGCGATCGTGAAGATGTTCCCCGAAATCTTCAAATCGGTGCGCGGCGCCGGCCTGATGCTGGGGCTGGAATGCGTGGTGCCGGGCGGCGAGATGGTGGCGGCGTTGCGCGCGGCGGGACTGCTGACCGTGCCGGCCGCGGAAAACGTGGTGCGCATTCTACCGCCGCTGATTATCGAACAGGCCCATATCGACGAGGCGGCCGCCATCATTGAAAAGGTAGCCGCGGCATGGAAAGCGGACAAATGAGCAACCCGAAACATTTCCTCGACCTCGACCGGTTGGACAAACAGGTACTGCGCGGCATTCTCGATCTCGGCCGGGCGCTCAAGGACGGCACGTCGGCGAACCCGCGGCCGCTACAGGGCAAGACCCTGGCGATGATCTTCGAAAAGCCCTCGACCCGTACCCGGGTCAGTTTCGAGGTCGGCATCCGCCAGCTCGGCGGCGAGGCGGTGGTATTGAGCCCCGAGGAAATGCAGCTTGGCCGTGGAGAGTCCGTCGAGGATACCGCGCGCGTGCTGTCGCGTTTCGTGGATGCGATCATGATACGCACCGATGCGCCCGAAAAACTTGCCGCACTTGCCGAGAACGCCACCGTACCGGTGATCAACGGCCTGACCGACCGCTCCCACCCCTGCCAGCTGATGGCCGATGTGATGACCTTCGAGGAGCACAGGGGCCCGATCGCTGGGCGCAGCGTTGCCTGGTGCGGCGACGGCAACAACATGGCGACGAGCTGGATCCATGCCGCCACGCAATTCGAGTTCGAACTGCGGCTGGCCTGCCCGGCGGACCTGGCGCCACTGCCCGATGCCGTGGCCTGGGCCAAGGCGCAGGGGGCGAAAATCACCGTTACCCGCGATCCGCATGAGGCAGTCGCCGGTGTCGACTGCGTGGTCACCGACACCTGGGTCTCCATGGGCGACAAGGACGCCGCCAACCGCCACAACCTGCTCAAGCCCTACCAGGTCAACGAGGCGCTGATGGCCAGGGCCGCCGGTGACGCGATCTTCATGCATTGCCTGCCGGCCCACCGCGAGGAAGAGATGACAACCGCGGTTATCGACGGCCCGCAATCCGTGGTCTGGGACGAGGCGGAAAACCGGCTGCATGCGCAGAAGGGTATTCTCGCATGGTGCATGGCGTGACAGAGCATCCCGGGAATCGCCGCCGCGACGACATCGTCCAACCCTTCCAGATCGAGGGACCGGGCTTGCGCGGACGGCTGGTGCGGCTGGGCGGCGCGGTCGATACGATTCTGAAACGGCATGATTACCCGGCGCCGGTGGCGGCTCTTCTGGCCGAGGCGCTGGCGCTTGCGGCCACGCTTTCGGCGGCATTGAAATATGAAGGTATTTTCACGCTTCAGCTCAAGGGTGACGGGCCCGTACCGATGCTGGTGACCGACGTTACCTCCACCGGCGCAATTCGCGGATATGCCGAGGTCGCCGGCGACATGCCCGATGACCTGGCGATCGCCGCATCCCCGGTGCACAGCTTGGTCGGCAAGGGCTATCTGGCCTTCACCGTCGATCAGGGCGAACATACCGAACGCTATCAGGGTATCGTGGAATTGATCGGCGACAGCCTGACTGAATGTATCGACCATTATTTCAAACAGTCGGAGCAGTTTTCGGCGGCGTTGCAGGTCACCGCGGGACGAAACGATGCCGGCCAATGGCGCGCCGGCGCGCTGATGCTGCAGCGGCTGCCGGATCAGGAAGCGATCATGGCCCTCGAGGAGCGCGATGAGGCCTGGCGGCGGTCCGTCATCCTGATGAGCAGTGTAACCGCAACGGAACTGCTCGATCCGGTGCTAGCCCCGGCGGACCTGCTGTTTCGCCTGTTCCATGAAGACGGCGTGCGGGTCTATGACCAGCACGCGCTGGCCTTCGGCTGTCGCTGCTCGCACGAGCGGGCGGCCCGGATTCTGGCCTCGCTGCCGCGCCATGAAGTGGAGGACCTGATCGTCGACGACGAAGTTACGGTAACCTGCCAGTTCTGTAACGAGACACAGCGTTTCGGCAAGGGTGAGATCGCGGCGCTCTACGACGCTTGATAATCCCGGTTGCGGCAAGTTATGCTTGTGGCCTGCTACTCAGAAATTTACCGAGGAGGGCTGGAGATGCGTCGCATTTATTCGATTTTGGTATTTTCATTCATGGCCGTGATGCTGGCCGGCTGTCAGCCGCCCGGCAAGCCGCAATATCCGGAAATAACATTCGACAATCTGCCACCGATCCAACTGGATGTGGCGGAGATCATTATCAATACTCCCTATCAGGAACCGCTGGAACTGCCCCATGTGGGCGAGCAGTTCCCGGTGTCGCCCAGCCGCGCCGCGCGCCGTTGGGTGGAAGATCGCCTGCGTGCTGTCGGAAGCAACGGCACGGCGGTCGTCACCATCATCGAATCCGGTGCGGTCGAACAGGAATTGAAGCGTACCACGGGCGTTACGGGACTTCTGACCAAGGACCAGGCGCAGAGCTACGAGATCGCGATTGAAATGTCCATCGAGGCCGACGCCTCGACCGCGGGCGGTCAGCGCAAGAGTTCGGCATCGATGCGGGTCACCAAGAAAACATCGGTCGCCGAGGATGCCAGCTTCAACGAACGCGAAGCGACCTGGTACAAGCTGACCAAAGGCGCCATGAACAGTTTCAACGAAGCGATGGAAAAGCAGATCGGCAAGACCATGTCGGGTTTCATGAAATAGCTGGACGCCGGCCTACAACAGAAAAAGGGCGGACCCGCGGGGCCCGCCCTTTTTTTGCTTGGTGCTGCCTACGCTTCGACCAGATGGTCCGCCACGATCTCGACGAGGCTGCCGATTTCGCGGTCCCATTTGTAATGTTCTTTGCCGCCATCCAGCGTCTGGCGGCAGTTGGCGCAGGCGGAGACCATCATGTGGGCGCCGGTGTCCTCGACCTGTTTCATCTTGATCTCGAACACCTTGTGACGCAACGGCGTCGCCCGTTCGATGGCGGCCACGCCGCCGCCGCCGCCGCAGCACCAGTTGGCGTTGCCGGTCGGCGTCATCTCGCGGAAGTCAGTGGCGAAGCTGTCCAGCACCTCGCGCGCCGCCTCCGTCGCGCCGCCACGCCGCGAAATCTGGCAGGGGTCGTGATAGGTGATGGCATCGGCCATGGGCTTCAGCTTCAGCTTCCCTTCGCGTTTCAGTTTAGCCATATACTCGGTGATGTGAAACACTTCAAAGGGCAGGGGACGGCCCAGCATCATCGCCCCGGTCCAGCGCAACGCACCGTACGCGTGCCCGCATTCCGGGATGACGACGGTCTTTGCACCTACCGCCTCGGCGGCACCGACAATGCGTTCGATCATCACCTTCGCCACGTCGGCCTTGCCTGACAGCACGCCGAAATTGGTCGCCTCGTAGCCCTTGGTCGAAAAGGTCCAGTCGATCCCGGCATGGTTCAGCACACGCGCCATGGCGACGATGGATTGTGGATATTTCATCGTCTCGATGGATGAGATGGTGAGCAGAACCTCCGCCTTCTCCTTGTTCAGCGGGATATCGACCTCATACTCGTCCGTCAGCCAGTCGATGCGGTCCTCCATCTTCTCGGGCGTAACGCCCAGCGGGCTGCCGACCTCGCCGGATTTCTCGGCCACGGCGAACAGATCGGCCGGCCCGATGCCGTTGGCCGCCATGGATTTTCGCACCAGGCCCACCAGTGAGGCGATGTCGATGCCCATCGGGCAGACCATGGAGCAACGCCCGCACATGGTGCAGCTATCGTAGATCAGTTCCTGCCACTCATTGATCTCTGCCTCATCCGGCTCCCTGGCCAGCCCCAGCGCCTTCCGCACACCCGCGAAAGGCGCCTTGCGCGACCGGTAGGCCCGGGCGAAGGGTTCCAGCTTCCAGGTCGGGGTATAGCGTGGATCCTGCGTTACCTCATAGAAATGGCAGGCCTCGGCGCATTCGCCACAATGGATGCAGGACTGCAGCCAGGTTGCGGCCTGCGCCCCGACCTGTCCGACGAAGTGGTCGAGTACCTTTGTTGCAACGTCGCTCATGGCACGTATCCCCGCTTGCCGTAGGCCGCGCCCATGAAGTAGCGGCTGAAGATGAATGTGAAGGCATGCATGAGACGGCTGAACGGGAAATACAGCATCAGCAACTCGACGCTGAGCATGTGCACCGCGCGCAGACCGTCGCTGGCCGCGGCCATTGCGAAACAGCCGGTCAGCATGGCCAGCATGGTCAGGCCGGTGCCGATATGGTCGTCGCGGTCCGAAATCTGCCTGGTAATCGGATCGGTCCAGCGCCGGATCCACATCAGGATCAATCCGCCGAACGCGATCTCGGCGGCGATGACCATGCCCCAGCGCGGCATTGGCGTCCAGCTGAGGCCTGTCCATTTTTCGATGAAAGCGACATGAAAGGATCCGAACAACAACAGCGCGAAGAGGCCGAAATGGAATAGATAGCCGACGATCACGTGATAGGCCGTGCGGCTGAAGAAGCCGCCATGCGGCACCATGTGCAGGAAAATCGCCCTGATGCCGCCGCCAACCGGCGACTTGCGCGGCAGGGCGCTGTCGTCGCGCACCCGCATCGCCAGGATGGCGATAATGTTCCAGGCGACGCCGACGGTAAACACCACGAGGGCGACATACCAGAACGGGCCCTCGGTCAATTCAAGAAAAGTCATTTGCTCTCGCCTCTTTTACTTGCCGCCCGACTTGGCGGCTTTTTCCGCCATCACTTCCTCGTACCAGAGGTCGTGATGTTCCTTGGCCCAGTTGGCATCGACCGAACCGGTGGTCATGCCTTCCACCGCGCCCTCGACGCCAAAGACGCCCAGGTAAATGTGCCCCAGACCGACGGAAATGAAGATAATCGCCGCGATTGCGTGGCTGATATGGGCCAGCTGCTGGATGTAACGGTCTTCGAGCAACCCCGGGAAGTCGAGAAGAATACCGCTGAATGACAAAAGGAAGCCGAGACTCATTGACATCCAGAACCAGTTCTTTTCACCGAAATTATAGAATTTCGAACTGGCATGACCGCCGAAGAATCCCCCCAGTTTGGCCATCCACCAGATGTCTTCTTTCGAAAATATGTTGCCCTTCAAAAAGGTGAAAAACAGCACGACCAGGGATGCCAGGAACAGTGGCCCGAAGAGGTTGTGGGCCTGCAGCGCCGCGCTTGCCAGAACGGCAAAACCGTCCTTGCCGATCAGATAGGGCAGACCATAGCGGCCATAGAGCAGGAGCAATCCCGTCAAACCCAGCAGAATGAACAGAGCGGCGACGAACCAGTGCCCCACTCGCTGCATCTGGGTAAAACGCGGGATCAATATGCCCGATCGGCCGCCCTCGATGCGAATGCGTCCGCGAATGGCGAAATAGAGGCAAATCAGCACGATAACGCCTGTCAGCAACCAGCCACCGATCATAGAGATCGGCCCATTGCGGATATTGCGCCAATTCTCGCCCTCGGACTGGATCAGCACCGCGGCCTCGCGGCCTGGGATATTTATGGTTTGCGGCTGGCCAGCGCGCACGGCACGCCATAGATCGGCGTCGCTCGAACTGCCCAGCGATTGGCCCGGTACCTGACCGGCAACGGGATCATCGGCCGCCGCGAGCGTCAAACCGGACAGGGCCGTGGCGCCAAACGCGAGCGCAACCACAAGTAGAATAGATCTGAGAATCATTGGAACGCGAATCCCCCTTTTGGAAGGTCCTCACCCGTATTCCTTGGTGACCGGATGAGAATAGAGCCTAATGACAAAAATCTTCTTGAGCTATATCAATGAGGTTGCCGGCAATTCGGCGGCACGGTCGGCACAGATGGAAATTCGCGCTCGCCGTTAACCTGGTTTTAGGGCGCGCGGGCGTTTTATCGTGCGGCGCGCTGTACGAATGGCATCGCCCCAGCCCGGAAGGCAAGATGGAACAGGAAACGCTGCTGCAAGGACCGGCGGAAGCCCGCATCGTCGAGATCGGCGACGGCGGACGTTCAGTATCCTTCGCCCATGGCGCTGTCGCGATCGCCGGAGACGACGGGGCGATCCAGCGTATTCCGATACTGGAGATCGCCGGCATGGTCGCTAGCCGGCCCGGGCTTTCCTGGTCGGGACCGGCCCTGGCGGCCCTTTCCGAGCGTGGCGCCGGCATTGTTGTCTGCGATGCCAATTACGGGTCGCGGATGCTGTCCTGGCCAATGTCGGGACGGCGCTGGCCGCAGCGGATTCGCGCTCAGATGCATTTGGATGGCCCTTTTGGCCGGCATCTCTTGCGCAATCTCTCCAGGGTCCGCGACGAGCAGCGCGAGGCGGTGATCGCGGCGATGGGCAAGGGCAACGCGCTGAAGGCCCTGCGCAAGGCGGGCAAGCCGGCGTTCGGCGCCAGCCTCATGAGCCGCAATCGCAAACAGGCCGATATCGAAGACCAGATTCGCCGCTATTACTGGGCCTGGCTGGCCGGTCCGGGCTTCCGCCGCGATCCATCGAAGGCGGACGGCAACGCGGTAATCAACTTTGCCCATACCATGCTGCGGATAGAGGCGACCCGCGCCGTGCACAAGGCCGGGCTGCATCCGGCGGTCGGATTGGGCGGGGCCCGGCGCAAGGGCGGCCTGATCGACGATCTGATGCTGCCTTACCAGCCGGTGGTCGATCTGGCCGCGGCGATTCTCATCGCCACCGGTCAACGCAAGATGGAGGATAGCGTTCGCGCGCCGATCGCCCGGCTGTTCACCGCGCCGATGCGCGGCCTGCGCGGCGTGATGCAGATTCGCATGGGGCTTGAGGTGCTGGCGCAGTCGCTGGCCAATTGTTTCGAAACAGGCGAACCCCGGATGGATATCCGCCTGCCGGCGATCCAGAATCCCGACGCAATCTATGACCAGATGATCGGGGTTGCCGAAAAAGCACAGGACGTCAGTGAAGGGCAGGCAGTTGACGGCTGAGTGCCGGTGGCCTCCTCATGCGCGCCAGAAACTCGGCATTAGCAGTACCAGGATGGTGAAGAGTTCCAGCCGCCCCAGCAGCATCCCGAAGGACAGCATCCATTTTGCGGCGATCGGCAGGTCGGCGAAATGTCCGGCCGGGCCGATCATCTCGCCCAGCCCCGGCCCGACATTGGCGATCGCCGAGGCCGCGCCCGAGGTTGCGGTCAGGAAATCCAACCCTGTAAAGCCCAGCCCGATAGCCAGCGCCGCCCAGCACAGGATGAACAGGAAGAAGAAGGCCATCACCGAGGCCAGCACCTGCTCGCTGATCGGTTTGCGGTTGTAATAGGGGATGAAGACGCCGTTGGGCTGCAACAACCGGCGCAGCTGGATATTGGCCGCGGCGTAGAGCACCTGGAAGCGGAAGACCTTCAGCCCGCAGGTCGTCGACCCGGCGCAGCCGCCAATGAACATCATGCAGAACAGCGCCGCCACCGCGAAGCCACCCCACAGCCCGAAATCGGTGGTGGCATAACCGGTGCCGGTAATGATCGACACCACATTGAAGGCGGCCAGCCTGACCGCGCTCATTGCCTCGACCCCGTTCTTCAAATGCAGATAGAGCGTCATCACCGCCACCGCGATGGCGACGATGGCAAGGAACAGACGCACCTGCTCGTCGCGCCACAGGCTGCCTGGGGTGCCGCGCAGCGCCCGCAGATACAGCACGAAGGGCAGGCTGCCGACCAGCATGAAGGTTATTGCGATCGTGTCGATCCAGGCGCTGCCGAAGAAGCCGATCGAGGTGTCGTGGGTTGAGTAGCCGCCGGTGGCGATTGTCGTCATGGCGTGGGCGACGGCGTCGAAGCCGCTCATCCCCGCGACCCAGTAGAGGATGGCGCAAAGGATAGTGAGACCGAGATAGATCACCCCGGTCCAGCCGGCGATCTGGGCGGTACGCGGCATCGCCTTTTCCGACTTGTCGCTGCTTTCCATGCGGAACAGCTGCATGCCGCCGACCTGCAGCAGCGGCAGCACGGTGATCGCCATGGCGATGATGCCGATACCGCCCAGCCATTGCAGCAGCGCCCGCCACAACAGGATACCCGGTGGCGCCTGGTCCAGCCCGACGATCACCGTCGACCCGGTGGTGGTGACCCCCGACATGGCCTCGAAGAAAGCATCGGGGTAATGCATGTTGAGGGCAGAGAAGGCGAAGGGCAGGGCCCCGAATGTGGGGATCACCAGCCAGCAGAGCGCGGTCAGCACGAACGCCTGGCGCAGATTGATGCGCCGCGTCGACGAGCGCGTCGAGAGAATCAGCGCCATCCCGATAAACAGGGTCAGCGCGGCAGCCGAGGCGAACACACGCCAGTCCGGATGTTCCAGCACCAGATCCGCCATCGCCGGCAAGGTCATTGCCAGCGCCAGCGTCGACAGTAGAATGCCGACAATGAACAGAATGGGACGGAAATCGATCAAGAAGGCGCGCCCTTACCCGTTGTTGCCCGTTGCGGCGGGAGAGTCGGCGATTTGAAGCGAATTGTCCAGCCCTGCGATGGATGTCAGCCCTCGGCCGCCAGCCAGGCCCAGAAAGCTGACCGCAGATAGCCGACGACCGACAGCCAACCTGTTCCGACTCGCCATTCAAGCCCATGCAAAGACGTTTTCCGCGGGTTTCGGAGGGGGCGGTGAAACGGGGGAGAAGTTTCTGCCGGTGATATTCGGGAAATTGCGGGTGCGGCCGCCATTCCGCCGGGTGGCGGGCGTGTCAGTCGCGGCCGCCCTTGATCATCGCCAGGAATTCGCGGCGTGTATTGGCGCTTTTTCGGAATGCGCCGAGCATTCTGCTGGTTACCATGCTGACGCCTTCGCGGCGCACGCCGCGCGTCGTCATGCAATGGTGCACCGCGTCGACCACCACGGCGACGCCGTAGGGGTCGAGGACTTCCTGGATAGTGTCGGCGATCTCGGCGGTCATCTTTTCCTGGATCTGCAGGCGCTTGGCGAAGGCCTCGACGATGCGGGCCAGCTTGCTGATCCCCACGACCCGGCTGCGCGGCAGATAGGCGACATGGGCGCTCCCGATGATGGGCAGCATGTGATGCTCGCAATGGCTCTCGAAGCCGATGTCGCGCAGCACCACCATCTCGTCATAGCCGGCGATCTCCTCGAAAGTGCGGGCCAGGATTTCCTTGGGATCCTGTTCGTAGCCGGCGCCAAATTCCTGCCAGGCGCGCGCGACGCGGCCCGGCGTGTCCAGCAGCCCCTCGCGCTCCGGATCGTCGCCGACCCAGCGGATCAGCGTGCGTACCGCGGATTCGGCCTCTTCGCGGGAAGGGCGGGGGTGAGACTGGACAGCGGCGGTTTCGGGCTTGGCTACGGTGTCGGACGGCATTGTGAATGTCTCTTTTGTCTGGGCATCTGATTGGAAACTAAACTAGTGCGGGACATGGTGGATGTCACCCGCCAGATGAGACTAATTCATGATCCACGTAGGCGGGGAGATGTGGGACCCGGAAAATCCCTGCGGTCCTATCGCTGCTGCAGGGTGTCGCGCCTGCCGGGCTGGATGCCTTTCCCCAACCTATGGCCAGGTGTATTATGCAGGCCCTGCAATCCAGATTCGGGAACCGGTGGGAGACACATGGGTGGCGGCGACAACGACAACGACAGTCTAGCGATGCTGCGGTGGCGCCGGGTTGGCTCAAGGCCCGTGATTGCGGCAGCGGGTGCTATCCTGCTGGCTGCCGCCGCACTGCGGTTCTCGCCGTTCTCGATCTCCCCGCACGAGGTGCTGGGCATCAAGATTTTCGTTCTCGCCGGAGCGATTTTGTTGGTGGTGCTATGGAATCGTCTGTCCCACCAGACGAGGCTGGCACTGCTGGTCATGCTGGCGGTGGTCGCCGCGTTGAATTATTACCGCTGGGGGCCGCGTTCGCTCTATGAGAAAGTCGACGTCTATGATGTCGTGCATTATTACCTCGGCGCCAAATATTTCGAAGAATTGGGCTACGAGGGGCTGTATCCCGCACTGATACTTGCCGACCGCGAGAACGGACCGAAGTCGGCAGAATTAAAGCGATACCGCCTGCAGACAGATACCGGCTACGAGTACCGGGGGATCGACGATGCACTGGAGCGTGGGCGCGAACTCCAGCAAACGCGGTTCACGCCCGAACGCTGGCGGAGCTTCGAACGGGATTCGCTTGTCCTGCTGCGCGTTATCGGATTGAGCGCGGCGTCCTGGCGCAAGGTTGTGAGCGACAGGGGGTTCAACGGTTCGCCCGCCTGGATCACCTTCGCCCGGCCATTCGTCGCCTTCATTCCGGCGCGCTCCGTCAAGCTGATCGGGCTTCTCGACGTCATTCTTCTGGCGTCGGCTCTGTTTGCGGTCCGCCATGCCTACGGCGGACAAATCGCCCTGTGGGCGCTCATTTTTCTGGCTGCGTCCTATTCGATGCGCTGGCCGGTCGCCGGCGAAGCGCTGTTTCGCTATGTCTGGCTGGCATCGATTCTTTGGGCCCTGGCACTCGTGAAGATGGGCCGGCCGGTTGTCGCCGGCGTGACCCTGGCCATTTCGTCTCTCATGCGGATATTCCCGGTGGTATGGCTGTTTGGGCCATTGGCCCAGATGCTGCATCAATTCGACCGGCGGCCTTACAGGCTGCAAAATGTCGATCGCCATTACTGGCTGATGGCGGTTGGTTTCGCCGGTTCCATCGTTGTGGCAGTGGCTTTGGTATCGCTGGATATCGGCGTCGGGTCTCTTTTCGATCACGCGCGCGATATGCGAATC
>Ga0210062_1000524_pt1 | contig 11699 bp, 10 predicted proteins | sample Muzzi_CordA_D2_FD_185528 | JGI IMG/M metagenome (GOLD analysis project Ga0210062, IMG submission 185528) | Wetland microbial communities from San Francisco Bay, California, USA, that impact long-term carbon sequestration - Muzzi_CordA_D2 (SPAdes) | ecosystem: Environmental > Aquatic > Marine >...
GGAAACCGAAGATTGGCGAAGCACTTCCTGGCGTCGCTGCCGGCAAAATATGAAGAGGGCTTCGCCTTCCTGCGGGCCGACGGAACATTGGCCGCCGATCCGGACCCGAACGTACGGGCTCGGCTTATCCGAGACAAGGATTCCAAAGATGCCGGTGGCGGTGACGCCGATTGACCGGGATCCGGCCCCGCGCGTCCGGCTTCACGGCCACTTCACGACCGGCGGCATCGAGGACAGGATCGATTCGACGTTGCCGCCGGTGCGCAGCCCGAAAATGGTGCCGCGGTCGTAGAGCAGGTTGAACTCGACATAGCGGCCGCGGCGGATCAGCTGCTCTTCGCGCTGCGCCTCGCTCCACGGTTTTTCGAAATTGGCGCGGACCAGTTCTGGATAGACCGCGCGGAATTTGCGGCCGACCTCCTGCGTGAACGCGAACGTCTCGTCCCAGTCGCTTTCGAGATAGTCGAAGAAAATGCCGCCGATGCCGCGCGGCTCGTTGCGGTGCCTGAGATAGAAATACTCGTCACACCATTTCTTGTATTTCTCGTAAGGGGCGACTTGTCCGTGGGCGTCGCAGGCAGCTTGCATGGCGGCGTGAAAGGCGAGGCTGTCGGGATCGGTCTGGTTGCGGCGGGCATCGAGCACGGGCGTCAAGTCCGCGCCGCCGCCGAACCAGGCCTTGGCTGTCACGACGAAGCGCGTGTTCATGTGCACGGCCGGGACGTTCGGATTATGCGGATGCGCAATCACAGAAATACCGGACGCCCAGAAATTTGGGTCGTCGGCGGCGCCCGGGATCTCCTTGCGGAATTCGGGCGCAAACTCGCCATGCACGGTCGAGCAATGCACGCCGACCTTCTCGAACACCCGCCCGCGCATCATCGCCATCACCCCGCCGCCGCCGGGCGCGCCCGAATGGTCGGTGCGCTGCCAGGGCGTGCGCTGGAAGCGGCCGGCCTGGCGGTCGGCACGCGGCGCGGCGGCGGGCAGGGCGTCCTCGAGCTCCTCGAACGCGGCGCAGATGTCGTCGCGCAAGCCCTCGAACCAGACGCGGGCGCGCTGCTTGCGGGATTCGATGTCATCAGCCGGCATGGCGCTCACCTTGTATTCTCTCAATTCTCTCATGGGGCGAAAAGCCATCACCGGGGAAAACCATCCGTCTGCCGTAGTGCCTCGCCGGCCACCGCGGCGGCGGCCATGGCCACGTTGAGCGAGCGCATGCCGGGCCGGACGGGCACCTTCAAGCGTACCTCGGCGGCGCGGTGCACCGCTTCCGGCACGCCGGCGCTCTCGCGGCCGAACAGCAGCACCTGGTTGGCGCCATAGGCGTGGTCGAGGTACGTGCGCTCGGCCGCGGTGGTGAGCAGCACCAGGGTCAGCCGCTGCCGCCGCCGCCACTCCTCAAAAGCGGCAAAGGAGGGATGGCGGGTGAGCCGCACCTGGTCGAGGTAGTCCATGCCGGCCCGGCGGAAGGCGCGGTCGGTGACCGGGAAGCCGGCCGGCTCGACGATATGAGCCTCCAGGCAAAGGCAGGCGCACAGGCGCAATATAGTACCGGTGTTCTGGGGGATGTCGGGCTCATAGAGGGCCATGTGCATGGGCTGCCTGCCGGCACGCGGCCCGTCCAACGCCCTTATTGGCCTGGACGAATGATTTAATGTGGGCCACCTGCGCTGCGGCGATAGCGGGCTTGCACTCCCACGGCAAGGGTGCCAATAAAACGCCGCCGATGCGCCGTCCTGCCTTGCCCTGGACTGCCGCCAATCGGTCCGCCCCGCCCTGTGGGACCTCCCAAGTCCCGGGCTCCAGCCGCGGGCGGAAAGACAGCCAGCCGGAGGAGAGGGCCCAGGACGTGACGACCGTGTCTTCGGCGCAGCACTCGCGCCGCGATTTTCTCTATATCGCCACCGGCGCCGTCGGCGCGGTGGGAGTGGCCGCGACCCTGGTGCCGCTGGTCTCGCAGATGAACCCGGACGCCTCGACCGTCGCCGCCGGCGCGCCCGTCGAGATCGACCTGTCGCCGATCGCGGACGGGCAGATCATCAAGGTGTTCTGGCGCTCCAAGCCGATCTTCATCTTTCACCGCAGCCAGAAAGAGATCGAGGCGGCCAAGAACGTCGACGTCGCCAGCCTGCCAGACCCGGAGACCGACGCCGCGCGGACCATGCCCGGCCACGAGCAATGGCTGGTGGTCATCGGTATCTGCACCCACCTCGGCTGCATCCCGCTCGCCCACCAGGGCGAGTACGGCGGCTGGTTCTGCCCCTGCCACGGCTCGGTCTACGACACCGCGGGCCGTATCCGTCAGGGTCCGGCGCCGAAGAATCTGTTCCTGCCGCCTTACGCATTTCTCTCCGACACCAAGATCCGGATCGGCTGATCCGCGACGGATTGTTCTGAAGGTTCGATCATGAGCGGACACTCGACCTACCAGCCGCAGAGCAAGATTCTGCAATGGCTGGAGAAGCGGCTGCCGATCGGCGGCCTGATGTATTCCTCCTTCGTCTCCTATCCGACGCCGCGCAACCTGAACTACTGGTGGACGTTCGGCGGAATCCTCTCCCTCATGTTTGGCGTGCAGATCATCACCGGCATCGTGCTGGCGATGCACTACACCCCGCATGTCGACATGGCTTTCAATTCCGTCGAAGGCATTATGCGCGACGTGAACTACGGCTGGCTGTTGCGCTACTTGCACGCCAATGGCGCCTCGATGTTCTTCCTTGCCGCCTATGTGCACATGTTCCGCGGCATGTATTACGGCTCCTACAAGGAGCCGCGCGAGGTGCTGTGGATCCTCGGCGTCATCCTGCTGCTGTTGATGATTGCCACCGGCTTCATGGGCTACGTGCTGGTCTGGGGGCAGATGAGCTTCTGGGCGGCGACCGTGATCACCAACCTGTTCTCCGCCATCCCCGGCATCGGCGAGGGCATCGTCACCTGGCTGTGGGGTGGCTACGCGGTCGGAAACCCGACGCTTAACCGCTTCTACTCGCTGCACTACCTGCTGCCGTTCGTGATCGCCGGCGTGGTGGTGCTGCATGTGTGGGCGCTGCACGTGGTGGGGCAGAACAACCCGACCGGCGTCGAGCCCAAGTCGGACAAGGATACGGTGCCGTTCACGCCCTACGCCACCATCAAGGACGGCTTCCTGATGGTGGTGTTCTGCATCCTGCTCGCCTGGTTCGTGTTCTACATTCCGAACTTCCTCGGCCACGCCGACAACTACATCCCCGCCGACCCGGCGGTGACGCCGGCGGAGATCGTGCCGGAATGGTACTACCTGCCGTTCTACGCGATCCTGCGCTCGATCCCGAACAAGCTGTTCGGCGTGATTGCGCTGTTCGCCTCGATCGCGATTCTCGCCTTCATGCCGTGGCTCGACACCTCGAAGGTGCGCTCGGCGCGCTACCGGCCGATGTACCGGCAGTTCTTCTGGCTGTTCGTGGTGTCCTGCATCGGGCTGGGCTGGCTCGGCTCCAAGCCGCCGGAGGGCATCTACGTCATCCTCTCGCGCCTGTTCACCATCTACTACTTCGGCTTTTTTCTGGTCGTCCTGCCGCTGCTCGGCATTTTCGAAAAGACCAAGCCGCTGCCGAATTCGATTTCGGAATCGGTGCTGGGCGCCAAAGGCGCCAAGGCGTGAAGCGGAGGACGGTCATGAAACGGCAACCCAAACTCCTCGCGCTTCTCGCTGCCGGCGTGTTGGCCGCCAGCGTGGCGCCGGCCCCGGCCGCCGAGCAGGTGCCGCCGCCGCAGCTGAAGTGGTCGTTCGCCGGCCCCTTCGGCACCTACGACCCGGCGCAATTGCAGCGCGGCTTCAAGATCTATCGCGAGGTCTGTTCCAGCTGCCATTCGATGAACCTGGTTGCCTTCCGCAACCTGGCTGAACCGGGCGGGCCCGGTTTCTCGGAGGCGCAGGTCGACGAGATCGCCGCCGAATACCGGATCAAGGACATCGACGATCAGGGCAATCCGATCGAGCGGCCCGGTCAGCCGGCCGATCGTTTCCCGGCGCCGTTCCCCAACGCGCTGGAGGCGAAGGTGGCCAATGGCGGGGTGGCGCCGCCCGACTTCTCCACGCTGGCCAAGGGGCGCACCTATCAGCGCGGCTTCCCCTGGTTCGTCTTCGACATGTTCACCCAGTACCAGGAGCAGGGACCGGACTACATCGCCGCCCTGCTGCAGGGCTACGTCTCGCCCCCAGAAGATTTCAAACTGCCGGAGGGCGCCAGCTACAACAAGTATTTCCCCGGCCACAGCATCGTCATGCCGTCGCCGCTGTCGGACGGCCAGGTAACCTATGACGACGGCGTGCCGCAGACCGTCGAGCAGTATTCCAGGGACGCCGCCGCCTTCCTGATGTGGGTGGCCGAGCCGCACCTGGTCGCGCGCAAGCGCATCGGCTTCCAGGTGATGATCTTCCTCATCGTGTTCGCCGGGCTGATGTACTTCACCAAGAAGAAGGTGTGGCACGACGCGAAGGAGCCGGGCGAAGCGTCGAAGACGACGGCCTGAGGCGCGTGGCCGGTTCGTCCCGAACGGCGCAGGCACGAACGCGTGGACACGAAAATCGTTATGCCCGGCCTTGTGCCGGGCATCCACGTCTTTAAAGCTTGAAATCATCAGGGCGTGGATGGCCGGGACAAGCCCGGCCATGACGGAGGAATTGCCATGACCAAATCCGTGCTCGGCATCGTCGGCGGGTCCGGCATCTACGACCTGCCGGGGCTGACAAACGTGCGCGAGGAGCGCATCGCGAGCCGCTGGGGCGAGCCGTCCGGCGCCTTGCGCATGGGCGAGATCGACGGGCTGCCGGTCGTGTTCCTGCCGCGCCACGACGTCGGCCACCGGCTGTCGCCCTCCGACATCAACTACCGTGCCAATATTGATGTGCTGAAGCGCGCCGGCGTCACCGACCTGGTCTCGCTGTCGGCCTGCGGCTCGTTCAAGGAGGAACTGCCGCCCGGCACCTTCGTGCTGGTCGACCAGTTCGTCGACCGCACCCACAAACGCGAGAGTTCGTTCTTCGGCGAGGGCCTGGTGGCGCATGTGTCGATGGCGCATCCGGTGTCGCCGCGGTTGCGCCTGCACATCGACGAGGCCTCCGGCAAGGAGGGCATCCCGGTGGTGCGCGGCGGCACCTACGTCTGCATCGAGGGGCCGCAGTTCTCCACTTATGCGGAGAGCATGACCTACAAGACGCTGGGCTATTCGGTGGTCGGCATGACCAACATGCCGGAGGCCAAGCTCGCCCGCGAGGCGGAGATCTGCTACGCGACCGTCGCCATGGTCACCGATTTCGACTGCTGGCATCCCGGCCACGACGCGGTGACCGTGCAAGACATCATCAAGGTGCTGATGGACAATGCCGAGCGCGCCAAGGCACTGGTGGCGCGGCTGGCCAGGGATTTCCCGCGCGAGCACGAGCCGTGTCCGATCGGGTCGGACCGTGCGCTCGACACCGCGCTGATCACCGCGCCGGAGGCGCGCGATCCCGCGCTGATGGCCAAGCTCGACGCGGTGGCGGGCAGGGTGCTGAACGGCTAAAAGAGCGCTTGCGCGCAAAGCAACAGAGACGCCCGATGAGCTCAACCGACTTCGAAAATGACCTGCGCGATACCATCCGTTCGATCCCCGACTATCCCAGGTCGGGCATCATCTTCCGCGACATCACCACGCTGCTCGGCAACGCGCGCGCCTTCCGCCGCGCGGTCGACGAGCTGGTGCAGCCGTGGGCCGGCATGAAGATCGACAAGGTCGCCGGCATCGAGGCGCGCGGCTTTATCCTCGGCGGTGCGGTCGCGCACCAGGTCTCCGCCGGCTTCGTGCCGATCCGCAAGAAGGGCAAGCTGCCGCACAAACGGGTGAGCGTGGCCTATGCGCTGGAATACGGCGAGGACGAGATCGAGGTGCACGCCGATGCGCTGGTCGCCGGCGAGCGGGTGGTGCTGGTCGACGACCTGATCGCCACCGGCGGCACCGCCGAAGCGGCAGTCAAGCTGCTGCGCCAGCTCGACGCCGAGGTGCTGGCCGCCTGCTTCGTGATCGATTTGCCGGAGCTTGGCGGCGCCGAGCGCCTGCGCAAGATGAGCGTGCCGGTGCAGACGCTGGTGTCGTTCGAGGGGCATTAGCTTCGCTCTCCCCGCGGGCGGGGAGAGGGCAACTAGCGCCGCGGGCCCCAGGGGCCGGGCGCAGGCGCATCCGGCGGCGATCCCCAGGGTCCGCTCGAAGCGCTGCCATCCCGACCGGGCATTGGTCCCCACGGGCCTGGCGGCGCCTGCGGCTGCTCCGGAGCATCACCCCAAGGACCGCCGTAGGCGGCTTCCCCGGCCGGCTGCCGGCCGATCATTTCAGGCGCGTCGATGCCCGGCAGCGCCAGCGGGCCGGGATCGTGTCCGCCGGCATAGTCGATCAGCGCCTTGATGCGTGCGTCGATCGGCGGATGAGTGGCAAACAGGTCGGCGATGCCGGAGCGCGGATTGTCGACGCACATTTCCATCACCGCCGAGGTGGCGCGCGGCAATTCCCCGCGACCTTCGATCTTGCGCAGCGCCATGATCATGGCGTCGGGGTTCTTGGTCAGCTCGACCGCGCCGGCGTCGGCGAGGAATTCGCGCTTGCGCGACAGCGCGAAGCGGATGACCACCGAGAGGATCCAGGCCACCACGATCAGCGCAATGGCGATGACGATGGCGATGCCCGCGCCGCCGCCCCTGCGGTCGCCGCCGCCGCCGCGGCGGCGGCCGAAGCCGCCGTAGAAGGAGGCCTGAAAGAACAGCCGGAACACCAGTTCGCCGACGAAGGAGATGACGCCGGCGATGATCACCGCGATCACCATCATGCGCACATCGCCGTTGCGGATATGGGTCAGTTCGTGGCCGAGTACCGCCTCGACCTCGGCGTCGTCGAGCCGTTCGATCAGCCCGCGCGTCACCGTGATCGAATATTGCTTCTCGTTGAGACCGGTGGCGAAGGCGTTGAGCGGCGCTTCCTCGGCGATGCGCAGCCTGGGCATGGGGATGCCGCGCGAGATGCACAGATTTTCCAGCAGATTGTAGATGCGCGGCTCCTCGCGGCGGCTGACTTCATGACCGCCGGTGACCGCGTCGATGATCGACTGGTGGAATTTGTAGGCGATGAGGAGCCAGATCAGCGCGCCACCGGTGGCCCACGGCAGGGCAATGACGAAATCATAGGTCGCCGCGCGCATCAGGTAGTCGAGCGGGGCGTTGACGGTAAGCGCTTCGGCCAGCAGCGCGCCGGCGAATACCATCACGTAAACCAGCACGAACAGCCCGATCAGCAGCGCGATGGAGCGGCGCCGGTTGGAGCGGATGTGCGTGTAGAGACCGTAGGCGGCCATCGAACGGGCTCGTCACTCTCCAAGTCATGACCGGGCTCGTCCCGGCCGTCCACATCTTGAGACAAGGCGTGGATGCCCGGCACAAGGCCGGGCATGACGGTTGCGGCAAGACATGGTTCGGCCCGCCCCCTCGGGGACGGGCTCAGAACTTCACGCTCGGCGCGGTTTCAAGTTGTGTGCGCGTCTCGCCGAGATCGAAGAACGTGTGCGGGTGGAAGCCGAAGCTGGCGGCGAACAGCGCCGCCGGCAACTGCTGGATGCCGGTATTGTATTCCTGTACCGCATTGTTGAAGAAGCGCCGCGCCGCGGCGAGCTTGTTCTCGATGTCGGACAGGTCCGTCTGCAACTGCTGGAAATTCGTATTGGCCTTCAGGTCCGGATAGTTTTCCGACAGCGCGAACAATTGCCGCAGCGCACCGGTCAGCATGTTCTCCGCCTGGACTTTTTGATCAAGGCCGGGGGCGGCGACGGCGGTATTGCGTGCCTGGATCACCGCTTCCAAAGTTCCGCGCTCGTGCGCAGCGTAACCCTTTACCGTCTCCACCAGGTTGGGAACGAGGTCGTGGCGCTGCTTGAGCTGCACGTCGATATCGGCAAAGGCCTGATTGACGCGCTGCCGCATGGCGACCAGGCCGTTGTAAATCGTGATTACCCAGATCACGAGCACGACGATGACGCCGATGATGATCCAGGCGGTGGTGGACATGGAAGGGGCTCCTGAAGGGACGTTTGGGCGGGAACAAGTCTATCCTAGATGGTGTGGCGGCGGAAAAACGGCAACGGGATAGTGAGCGCGCCCTCGCCGTGCCCGGCACGAAGTCTCTAACTATCTGATACTAATAAAAAAAGACCCCGAACCGAGGTTCAGGGTCTTTTCGCCGGACGGCTATTCGGGGGGTAAGGGGGGAGCCGCCCGACTGAAAGTTACCGGCACCAACGTCGCTCCCGCGGTTTGGTTCCTGCGTTCTGAAAATTCCTGGCGCGGATTATCCACCGGCCGGCCGCGCGCAGGCCTGCCGCCTCCGCTTCGTTCAATCAATGGGCAGGACAGCGAACATAACCGGAGGGCTATGCATGAGCGTGGTGATGATCACCTGTCCCACGACCGGCCGCCCGGTTCCGACAGGGATCGAGACCGAACCCAGCGATTTCCAACGGTTACCTGTCACGGAGGCCCGCATCGTGTGCCCGGCTTGCGGCCAGGAACACGTATGGGGCACCAAATCCGCCTGGCTCGACAGCGGGCCGCGCCCCGGCACCGGCAAGACCTGAGCCAAGCGTCCACCGGCTTCCATCTTACAGAAAATTAGAAATCAGCCCGTCTCGCGGAAGCGCACCGCAACTTCCAGATCGACCGAAACCAGCTGCGAGACGCCGCGCTCGGCCATGGTGACGCCGAACAGCCGGTTCATCCGCGCCATGGTGATCGGGTTGTGGGTGATGATCACAAAGCGGGTGTCGGTCGCGCGCGTCATTTCGTCGAGCAGGTCGCAGAAGCGCTCGACGTTATGATCGTCGAGCGGCGCGTCGACCTCGTCGAGCACGCAGATCGGCGCCGGGTTGGTGAGGAAGACGGCGAAGATCAGCGCCAGCGCGGTGAGCGCCTGCTCGCCGCCCGACAGCAGCGACAACGTCGACGGCTTCTTGCCCGGCGGCTTGGCCATGATCTCCAGCCCGGCCTCGAGCGGGTCGTCGCTTTCGATCAACTGCAATTCGGCGGTGCCGCCGCCGAACAATTTCGTGAACAGGTGCTGGAAGTGCCTGTTGACCTGCTCGAAGGAGGTCAGCAGCCGTTCGCGCGCCTCGCGGTTGAGGCTCTGGATGCCGAGCCGCAATTTCTTGATCGCCTCGACCAGGTCGTCGCGTTCGGTGGTGAGTGAGGTGTGCTGGGTCTCGACCTCGCGCAGTTCCTCTTCGGCGCGCAGGTTGACCGCGCCCAGCCGCTCGCGCTCGCGGCGCAGACGCTCGAGTTTTTCCTCGACGTCGGACAATTGGGGCAGGGGGGCGCCCGGCTTGATCTCGGCAAGTTCGGCCACCGCCGCGGGCTCGATCTCGAGCATATCGTGGATCTCGCGGCCGACGTCGGCAAGCCGGCGCTTGGCGCCTTCGAAGCGTTCCTCGGCGCGGGCGAGATCTTCGCGCGCGGCGCTGGCCGCCTCCAATGCGGCGCGAGCGTCGCGGTCGGCCTCCGCCAGCGCGTTTTCGGCCTCCTGCAGGCGGTCGGCGCAGGCGCGGCGCCCGGCTTCCGCCGTCTGCACCTGGCCAAGCAGGCCCTGGCGCTGGGCGGCGAACTGCTGCGGCGCATTCTCCAACTCGGCGCGGTCGAGTCTGGCTTCTTCGGTGCGTTGCTCGAGTGTGGCGATCTGCGCCTGCGCGCCGTCGCGGCGCTCATTCCAGCCGGTCTTGTCGGAGGCGAGGGTGGCCAAGCGCCGGTCGGCCATTTCCGCTTCGCGCACGATCGCCTGCTGCTCGGCGCGCGCCTCGGCGAGCCTGGCGCGCTTGGCCGCGATGTCGTCGTGCACCTCGGAAAGCCGGGATTCCAGATCTGCGGCGGGAGCGAGCCCGGCCAGCACGCGCTCGGCTTCGGCCTTGGCGCCTTGCGCCTCATCGCGATTGGCGGTCAGACGCGCGCGTGCCTCGGTGAGAGCGGAAAGACGGGCAGCGTGGCGGTTGCGTTCGCGTTCGGCCTCGGCATGACGGTCACGCGCGGCGTCGACCTCGCGCTGGCGCTCGCGGGCGGCGTTGCGCGCGTTGCTCTCGGCCGTGGCGGCAGCCTGCAGGGCAGCCTCGGCTGCCTCGACCACACCACGCGCGCTGTCGGCCTCGGTTCGCGCGATGTGCAATTCGTCATCGATCTCGGCAAAGCGTGCGCGCTCGGCCAGACGGCGCGCGGCGCCGGTCGGCGCATGGGCCGCGGCGGCAAAGCCGTCCCAGCGCCACAGGTCGCCGTCGAGCGAAACGAGGCGCTGGCCGGGCTTGAGCTGCGATGCCAGCCGGTTGCCCGTGTCGCGGTCGACAACACCGATCTGCCTGAGGCGGCGGGCAAGCTCGTCCGGCGTCTGCACCTTGGCCGACAGCGGCTCGGCGCCTCCCGGCAGCGCCGGATCGGCGGGGTCTATGCCCGAGCCCATCCAGCGCATGGGCGCGCTGGGATCAATTGGCGCGTCGAGATCGTCGCCGAGTGCGGCGCCAAGCGCCTTTTCGTAGCCCTTCTCGACCTCGATGTCGTCCATCACCGGCGGCCACAGGTTCTTGGTCTCGACCGCCAGCACTTTCGACAGCGTCTTGGCCTCGGTCTCCAATCGCTGCACGCGGCGCTCGGCTTCAGCCAGCGGCTTGCGGGCAGCGTCAAGTTCCTGGCGCGCGGCCGCATGGGCGGCTTCGGCCTCCAGCGTGGCCGCCTCGGCGGCGCTGACGGCAGCCTGCACCTCCCCCACTGCCGCGGCGAGCGCGGCGAGGTCGGGGCCGTCGGCACCCTGCAACTCGGTCAGCTCGCGCTCGATCTCCGAAATCTCTCCGCCCAGCTTGTCGGCGCGCTGAGCGTGGTCACGCACGGCGCTGTCCAGCTGATTGCGGCGCGCAGTGAGGTCGGCGAGCTTGGCGGTCAGCTCGGAGAAGGTCGTCTCTACCGCGCTCAGGTCGCGGTCGGCTTCGGCCACCTTGGCATCGACACCGCTGCGGCGGCCTGCGCTTTCGGCGGCCTCGCGGCGAATGGTCTGTTCTTCTTCAGCGAGGCGAGCCAGCGCCGCCTCCGCATCGGCAGCGAGTTTCTGTTCGCGCTCGCGGTCGGCGGCAAATTGAACCAGCCGCAGGTCGAGTTCGGTGAGGCGGTCCTTGGCCCGTTGCTCTTCGCGGTCGAGATCGGCAAGCGCGCTGTTGAGCCGATGCAAGGCGGCACCGGCGCGCGCTTCCGCCTCGCGCAATTCGGGCAGCACGGCGGCGGCATTCGCCTGGCGCTTGGAAGCTTCCGCTTGCGCGCCGGTGCGCGCCGCCGCTTCGCGCTCGGCGGCGTGCTTGGCCTGCTCGGCCTCGGTGACGTCGCTGTTCGCCGCGGTCCAGCGCAGGTGATAGAGCGTTGCTTCCGCGCGGCGCACCTGGGCGGACACGGTGCGGTAGCGAATCGCCTGGCGCGCCTGCTTTTTCAGCCCGTCAACCTGCGCGGCCAGCTGGCCGATCACGTCTTCCAGCCGGGTCAGGTTGGTTTCCGCCGCCTTCAGCCGCAGTTCGGCCTCGTGACGGCGGGCGTGCAGGCCGGCGACGCCGGCGGCTTCCTCCAGCACGCGGCGGCGCTGCTCCGGTTTGGCCTGAATGATCTCGCCGATGCGGCCCTGGT
>Ga0210062_1000525_pt1 | contig 11694 bp, 15 predicted proteins | sample Muzzi_CordA_D2_FD_185528 | JGI IMG/M metagenome (GOLD analysis project Ga0210062, IMG submission 185528) | Wetland microbial communities from San Francisco Bay, California, USA, that impact long-term carbon sequestration - Muzzi_CordA_D2 (SPAdes) | ecosystem: Environmental > Aquatic > Marine >...
ATGCCATGGTTCGCCTCACCCGCCAATGCGTGGCTTGCGCCAATGCGTGGTTTGCCGCCGCCGCGAATGGCGGGCTTGGCGATGACGAAGACATGGCCGAACGCCCGCGCGGAAAGCGCGGGCGGCGGCCGCTGGCGTCACGCGGCGCCGGTGGGCGCCGCGGTCATGCGACGGTTACTTGTCCTGCGTCTTGGGGTTGTTGGAGTGCGCAGGCTCAGACTGCACGGTGCTGTTCGGCAGGTTGGATTCCGATTCGACGGACGTGCCCACCGTCGCGTTCGTCTTCAGCTCGATGTTCCCATCGGCCTGAGTCCTATCCTGCGGCTCCGGATTCGGCGAATGCTCCGGAGCCGTCTGCACCTGGCTGTTCGGCAGCGGCTGGGCGTCGTCCCTGGCGCCGGCGCCCACGGTCGCCTTCATGCCAGCCTTCGCGCGGATGCCCTGTTTCTCATGCGTCAGCGTCTGGGTCTTGGGCTTGGACGAATGCTCGGGGGACGTCTGGACCTCACTGTTAGGCAGCGGTTTCATCTGGCCGGCCATCGCCGGCAACGAAAGTGCCGCGGTGGCGGCGGTGACGAGAAGCAGTTTTTTCATCGCGTGGTCTCCAGTCCTCTGGTGAATTTCCGGCATCATCCGGCGCTCGATCGGCGAGCACCGCTGATGCACTGCGGGGGAAACTCTGGGGCATGGAAATTGTTCGCGGCGGCGTTCGCCATTAGGCGGAAAACGTGCTCACACCGCGGTCGAGTTTTTGTGATGTGGGTGCGACCAATATGTCGCACGAAGGGCCGCTCGCGGAACCCCGGGTTCCGCCGCGTGCGGTGCTGCGTCAGCGCGCCGGCAGTCGCTCGATGCCGCTCTGGTCCACGCGCTGCAGCGCGTCGGCGATGCGGATGCCGGCGATGCGCTGATGGGGGGCAATTTCGGCCAGCGGCGCCAACACGAAGGCGCGCTCAAACAGTCGCGGATGCGGCAGCTTTAGGTTCGGCGTGTCCACGGTCAGATCATCGTAGGCGAGAATGTCGATGTCCGCAGTGCGTGGACCGTTGCGCTTTTCATGGGCGCGGTCGCGGCCGAGCTGCAGCTCGATCGCCTGAGCGCGTTCGAGCAGGGCACGCGGGCTGAGGCTCGTGTCGACGGCGATGCATAGATTGGTGAAGTGCGGCTGATATTTGAATCCCCAGGGCGGCGTGCGGTAGTCGGACGAGCGCGCCCTCAATAGCACATCGTTACCGTCGCACAGCAGTGCGACGGCGCGATCGAGAATGGCCCGGCTGTCGCCGACATTGCCACCCAGTGCCAGCCAGGCCGCCGTCATGGCCGCCTGGTTTGCCGGGTGCGCAGCAGGGTGACGCCGACGTCGTTAAAGGTGGCAGCGATCGGCGCATGCGGCTTGTGGATCGTTACTTTGACGGATACCACGCGCGGGAATGCAGCCAGCACGGCATCGGCCACACGCCCGGCCGCCGCCTCGATCAGGCGGAAACGCTGGGCACGAAATGCCTCGCTCGCGCAATCGACCACCTTGTCATAAGAGACGGTGTCGACAACCTTGTCCGAGCGCGCGGCGGCGTCGAGATCGATTGTGAGTTCAAGGTCGATGGTGAAGCTCTGCCCGACCTTGGCCTCGTGCGGCATTACGCCGTGGTAGGCGTGCAGCGACAGCCCGTGAACGAAAATGCGGTCGCTCATCGCGCGGCCTCGATGGCTGCGGACACCCGCAGCGCCTGCACGGTCTCGGCGACGTCGTGTACCCGCACGATGGCCGCGCCGTTTCTGACCGCCGCGAGATGCGCGGAAATCGAGCCGCCGATGCGCTCATCCGGGGTCGATGGTGCCACGGTGTTGATGAAGCGCTTGCGCGAGGCGCCGACCAGGAGCGGCAGGCCAAAGCGTTTGAAGGCGGCCAGCCGCGCAATGCAGGTGATGCTTTGCTCCGGCGTTTTGCCGAAGCCAATGCCGGGGTCGAGCACTATCTTGTTGCGCGCAATGCCGGCGCGTCCGGATATCTCCAGCGATCGGGAAAAGAAGGCGATCACGTCGGCCACAATATCGATGCCTTCGTCGACGCTCTCGCGGTTATGCATGACGATCACCGGTACGCCGCGCTCGGCGACCAGCGTTGCCATGGCGGGATCGCGCTGCAGGCCCCAGACGTCGTTGACAATCGTTGCGCCTGCATCGAGCGCCCAGGCCGCAGTCGCCGCCTTGATGGTATCAATGGAGACCGGCAGGCCGATCCGGGCCACCGCCGGTAGTACCGGTTCGAGCCTTGCCCGTTCGTCTTCCAACGAAACCGCCTTGGCGCCACCATAGGGGCGGGTCGATTCCGCGCCGATATCGAGAATGTCGGCGCCCTGTGCGGCCATGGCTTGGGCATGGGCGACGGCCGCGGCCGGATCGATGAAGCGGCCGCCGTCGGAAAAGGAGTCCGGCGTGACGTTGAGGATGCCCATGACCAGTGGCCGCCCCACGGTCAGCAGGCGGTACAGAGCGTCGGACGCGGGGTTCGTGCCGGTTCCCGGTTTGTCTGCGACGGAGAGCGCCATGCGGTCGCTTTGCGCGGTCGCCCGAGGGCTGTCAAGCTGGAGAAGCGTTCTCTCGAGCTTCGGCGCGCATCGCACCGGGTCTCGAAGGATAAGGGATTATCGATAGGAGATCTTGATCGGCAGCTTCTTGGCGCTTTCGATCCAGCGCGCCACGACTTTTTCCGACGGCAGCAGACGCACGCATTTGCGCTTCTTGTTGGCTTCCGCCATCGCCTGGGCGAGCTTGGCCGGATTGCGGTATTTGAGTTCTTTCACGGTGTCGACGCCGGCGATCTGCAGCAGCTCGGCATATTCCCGGCTGATGCCGTGGATGCGCATGCGATCGGCGACATTGGCCCAGCACAAGAGCTGTTTAACGTCGATGCCGGTCTTTACGGAGAGAAGCTTGCGACCTTTGACCGTCCGCGCACATTCGAGCAGCCTGCCGGTCGACCTGATCCCTGCCGATTTGAGGATTGCGGCGGTTTCGCCGTCGATTCCTCCGATATCGGTAATGGGATAGGTCATTCGCCGCATCCTCCTGGTACTCTTCTCGTATGTCACGTGTCGCGCCAGCCGGTTCAAATGAACTGGCTGAGGCCCGGAATGGCGCCGACGACCTCGCCGATCGCATCTTCGCCGGCTCTTTCGCGGGCATAGGCGATGACTTCGCGGGTGACGCCCTGCACCTCGACCATGCTGAGCCCGGCCGCCATCATCTTGGTGCCGGCGCCCATGATGCCGCCCATGGCGAAGGCGCCGCCGCCGCTGGCGTCAAGGCCTTCCTGGGCTTCCATCAGTTCTTCGGCGCCAGGCAGGCGGTCCATGAGGGCCTGGACCTTGTCGGCAGGACCCTCCTTGCGCAGGAATTCGAAGATCACCCCCACCGCTTTTTCCGCGGCATCCCGATCGACGCCGACATTTGCGACGATCCGGTCGATCAACTCATCCATGATCCCCTCACGCCCCCGCACTGACGGCGGGTTTGAGAATTCATATTGAACGCCAACCCCGGCGATGACAAGAACGATACAACATTGTACCGCGCCGCGGCTGTGACCGGCATCACACATGCGCAGTAAAACGTTCACATCCGCTACAACGTTCGTCTGACTTGGTGCGTGCGTGTGTGCCAGTTTGGCGGGAGCCCACAGAACCATTCGAGTGACGCAGGAGATGCCGCTGGTATCCGGATCAGTATCCGTGGAACTACGATTAGTAGGTTTTCGAACTTGTACCAGTCCGGCCAGCGGCCATCCTTTCCGAAGTCTGAACGATAACGACAAAACAGGGCCGTTTTGTATGGCGTTTTCGATGGTTGGTGTGAACCAACAAAGTCGTTGTGCCATTACGTCATTGGCGTTCGGACGGCGCGTGTGCGGGGTTGTGTCAGGACGGCGATCCGGCGCGCATATTTTGTGGTGGTCGCCGACCTCAGCCACATCTGGTTGCTGGCGGCGCTGCCGCCCCGGATGGGAGCGGAGCGGGGCTTGTGTTGCTCTGTCCTGTCGCCTGTTCCGAGCGCCTTCTTGAGGCGCCGCATGAGGCCACCAAGGCGTCCGGAAGCGGCAGCGCCTTGCTCCCGCTGCAAACGGCGTCCGCCGCGCGAACGGGCGGGCGCCTTTTCAGGCTGCAAAAGCATTGCTAGCGTGGTGCTCCTGCCGATAAGGAGCCGCCCCCATGAGCACACTCGACGCGGTGTTGAGCCGCATCGACCAGGATATCGACCAGAGCCTCGAACGGCTGTTCGCGCTGCTGCGCATCGCCTCGGTGTCGACCGACGCGGCCTATAAGGAGCATTGCCGCGCCGCCGCCGAATACGTGGCCAACGACCTCAAATCCATCGGTTTTGCGGCGGAACTCCGCGCGACCGAGGGCCATCCGGTGGTGGTCGGCAAATCCAACGGCGCCGCGGGGCCCCGCGTGCTGTTCTACGGTCATTACGACGTGCAGCCGGTCGATCCGCTCGACCTGTGGAAGTCGCCCCCGTTCGAGCCGCGCATTGAGACGCTCGACGGCGGACGCAAAATCATCGTCGCGCGCGGGGCCTGCGACGACAAGGGGCAGGCGATGACGTTCATCGAGGCCTGCCGCGCCTACAAGGCGGTCACCGGCAAATTGCCGCTTGCCATCACCACCATGATCGAAGGCGAGGAGGAGTGCGGCTCACAGCATTTGTTCAAATTCGTGCGCGACAATGCCGACGAGTTCAGGCTCGACATGGCGCTGGTTTGCGACACTGCCATGTGGAACCGGGATACGCCGGCGGTCACCACATCGCTGCGTGGTTTGGTCTACGAGGAGGTGACCGTCACCTGCGCCGACCGCGACCTGCATTCGGGCCTGTTCGGCGGCGCCGCGCAGAATCCGCTGCGTGTGCTTTCGAAAGTCCTGGGCGCGCTGTGGGACGATGACGGCCGGGTCACCATCCCGGGCTTCTATGACGGCGTGAAGGAACTGCCTGCCGATATCAAGGCCGATCTCGAGGGCCTCAATCTGACGGCGGAAGACTTCCTCGGTCAGATCGGCCTGAAAATCCCTTCCGGCGAAAAGGGGCGGCTGATACTGGAGCAGACCACCACGCGGCCGACCGCCGAGATCAACGGTATCGTCGGCGGCTACACGGGGGAGGGCGCCAAGACGGTCATTCCCGGCCAGGCCACCGCGAAAGTCTCCTTTCGCCTGGTCGGCGAGCAGGACCCGGAAAAGATCCGCGACGGCTTCCGCGCCTTCGTCCGCGCACGGCTGCCGGCCGACTGCAAGGCGGAGTTTGCCAATTTCGGGCTGGCACCGGCGCTGCAGCTCTCGTTCGACAACCCGGCACTGACCAAGGCACGCCGGGTACTGGCGGAGGAGTGGGGCCACAAGGCGGTGGCGGTCGGCGCCGGCGGCTCGATCCCCATCGTCGCCGACTTCAAGCACGTGCTCGGCATGGACTCCCTGCTGGTCGGCTTCGCGCTCGACGACGACCGGGTGCATTCGCCCAACGAGAAGTTCGACCTCAAGTGCTTCCACAAGGGCATCCGCTCCTGGGCGCGGATTCTAGACGCCCTGTCGACGCCATAACAGCGCGGCCGCCGCGCCGGCCAGATCACGCGCGGGCAACCCGGCCCGGCCCGGCTGCCGATAGGACGCTTGCCGTCAGATCAATCGTCAGTAGCCGCGTCGCCGAATTTTCTTGGCCTCCTTGCGGGCCGCGTAGCGTGCGTCACGCGCGGCCTTCTGCTCGGCCTCCAGCGATGCCTGTCTTTTGCTCTCTTCGGCGGCGAGGAGAGCTTCGGCTTCCGCGGCCTCGCGCTGGGCTTGCGCGGCGAGCTCGGCGGCGCGGACTGCCTGCGCGGCGCGTTCCAGATCGGCCGCACGCTTGGCGGCTTCGCGTTCGGCCATGCGGACGGCGCGCGCTTCGTTGATGGCGGCACGTTGCGCTTGCCGTGCCGCTAACGCCGGATCCTGGGACGCCGCGCGAAATTTCTCCAACATCGCCTTTTTGGCGGCGGCGGCGGTGCTCTGACGCTCGTTGAGGTCAGTGCCATTGTAGCTGCTCATAGTATCTCCAATGTAAGGGTCAAAGTTGAGTTGCAGCGCCTGTAATTCAGCGACTACCACGGATGCAACGACGTTTGCCATCATCTCCGCAGGTTCCGCAAGCAAACAATTGGGAACCCGAGACAGCGGCTAGTTCTTGAGCCGGTAGCCGATCTTGAAAATCCACCACACGGTGACCAGGCACAGGCCGAGGAACAGCAGCGTCATGGCCAGACTGATCGCCGGGCTGACGTCGGCGATCTCGAAGAAACTCCAGCGGAAGCCGCTGATCAGATAGACCACCGGGTTGAACAAGGTGACTTTCTGCCACAGCGGCGGCAGCACGTGGGTCGAATAGAAGGTTCCGCCAAGGAAAGTGAGCGGTGTGATGACCAGCAGCGGCACCACTTGCAGCTTCTCGAAATTGTCCGCCCAGATGCCGATGATGAAGCCAAGCAGGCTGAAGGTGAAGGCGGTCAGCACCAGGAAGGTCAGCATCCAGACCGGGTGGGCGATCCTGAGCGGCACGAACAGCCAGGATGTGCCCAGAATGATCAACCCGAGAACGATCGACTTGGTCGCCGCCGCGCCCACATAACCGAGCGCGATTTCCAGCCCCGACACCGGCGCCGAGAGGATCTCGTAGATGGTGCCGATGAAACGGGGGAAATAGATGCCGAAACTGGCATTCATCGTGCTCTGCGTCAGCAGCATCAGCATGATCAAGCCCGGCACGATGAAGGCGCCATAGGCGATCCCCTCGATCTCGGTGATGCGGGTGCCGATCGCCGCGCCGAACACGACGAAATAGAGCGAGGTGGACAGTACCGGCGAGACGATGCTCTGCCAGATGGTGCGCCGGGTGCGCGCCATCTCAAAAGTGTAGATCGCCTGTACCGCCCGCCAGTTCATCGCCGGTCGCTCACCAGTCCGACGAAGATGTCCTCCAGCGAACTTTGAGTCGTGTGCAGATCGCGGAAATGGATGCCGGCCTTGTTGAGGTCGGTCAGCAATGCGGTGACGCCGGTGCGTTCGCCCTGCGTGTCGTAATTGAAGATAAGCTCGCAACCATCCTCGGTCAGCGTCAGATGGTGCGCGGCCAGTTCCGTCGGCACCACGTCGATCGGCCTTTGCAGGTGAAGCGTGAGCTGTTTGCGGCCAAGCTTGCGCATCAGCTCGTTCTTGTCCTCGACCAAAATGATCTCGCCCTTGTTGATCACGCCGATGCGGTCCGCCATCTCCTCGGCTTCCTCGATGTAGTGTGTGGTCAGGATGATGGTCACGCCGGCGGCGCGCAAATCGCGTACCACCTGCCACATGTCCTTGCGCAACTCGACGTCGACGCCGGCAGTTGGCTCGTCGAGAAAGAGGATCTGCGGCTCGTGGCTGAGCGCCTTGGCGATCATCACGCGCCGCTTCATGCCGCCGGACAGCGTCATGATCTTGTCGTCTTTCTTGTCCCACAGCGAGAGCGCTTTCAGCACCTTGCCGATATGGGCCGGGTTGGGCGGTTTGCCAAACAGTCCGCGGCTGAAACTCACCGTTCCCCACACGGTCTCGAAGGCGTCGGTGGTCAGCTCCTGCGGCACGAGCCCGATCAGCGTGCGGGCGGCGCGGTAGTGCCTGACATTGTCATGGCCGTCGACGGTGACGACGCCGGCGCTCGCATTGACGATGCCGCAGATGATGCCGATCAGCGTGGTCTTGCCGGCGCCGTTGGGGCCGAGCAGGGCGAAGATCTCGCCGCGCCTGATCTCGAGATCGACGTCGCTGAGCGCCCGAAAGCCGGAGGCATAGGTCTTGGATAAATGCGAGATCGAAATGATCGGCTGCATGGGAAAGACAATGGTTGCCTGCGGCGCCGGGTAGCGCGCAAAGGCATATAGGCCGACGCCGTCATCCGCGCCAGCCCCGGCGCGCCTCAGTCCAAAGTCGCCAGCGCGCTCAGGTCGCCCAGCGTCTGCGCCGGCGGAAAATCAAAATATTCGTCTGGCGCCTTGCTGCGATTGACCCAGATGCCACGGAAGCCGACCGAGACGGCGGCCATCACGTCCCAGCGGTTGGACGAGACGAAGGTTACGTCGGCGGGCTTGCACTTGTAGTGGTCGGTAACCAGCCGGTAGACCTCCGGCCGCGGCTTGAACATCTTCAGCACATCGACCGAAAGAACCGCGTCGAGATTGGCGCCGATTCCGGCGGCGTCGACCGCGCCCTTGAGCATGTTGGGCGCGCCGTTGGACAGGATGCCGGTCTTGTGGCCCTTCTCCTTCAGGGCGCGCAGCGCCGCCCGCGCGTCGGGGAAGGCGTCGAGCTGGAAATAGGCATCGAGCAGTTTTGCCTTCAGCGCCTTCGGCACGGAGGGCACGCGCGCCAGCGCGTGGTCAAGGGCGCGCTCTGTCAGCGTCCAGAAATCGGCATAGTGGCCGGCCAATGTCAGCGTCCACGTATATTCGAGTTGCTTCAGACGCCAGATGTCCGACATGCGGTCGGCCTCGGCGCCGGCCTCGCCGCGATAACGCGCGATGGCCGCGTGCACGTCGAATAGCGTGCCATAGGCATCGAAAACGAAGATGGACGGCATGGCTTCCTCCCGATAGGGCTATGCTTCTAGCGCATGAGCCTGATCGGGGGGAACCGGTTTTCTGCCCCGGTCATGTGCGGCTAGGATCACAATCAGGTGTGCCGGGAGAGTTTTGGATGGCGCAAGCGGGCTGGTCGCAGACCTGGACGTTTTTCGACGGCAACTGGCATGAGGGCAATGTGCCGCTGTGGGGTGCGCGCACGCACGCCATTTGGCTCGGCTCTTCGGTGTTCGACGGCGCCCGGGTCTTCGAGGGCGTCGCACCGGATCTCGACCAGCATTGCGCGCGCGTCAATGCCTCCGCCAGGACGATGTACCTGAAGCCGAGCGTTTCGGTGGAAGATTGGGTCGGGCTCGTCCACGAGGGCATGGCGAAGTTTTCACCGGGTGCGCCGCTTTACGTGCGACCGATGTACTGGGCCGAGCGCGCCGGGCCCCAGGCGCTGCCACCCGACCCGGACTCGACCCGTTTCGCTCTCTCGCTCTACGTGACGCCGATGCGCAAGCCAGACGGATTTTCAGTGACGCTCTCGCCGTTCCGGCGGCCGACGCAGGACACCGCGCCGGTCGATGCCAAGGCCGGCTGCCTTTACCCGAACAACGCACGCGCCATGCTCGAGGCCATGTCGCGTGGCTTCGACAATTGCCTGGTGCGCGATGCCAATGGCAACATCGCCGAACTGGCCAACTCCAATGTGTTCCTCGGCAAGGAGGGGACGGTCTTCACGCCGATCCCAAACGGCACATTTCTCGCCGGTATCACGCGCAAGCGCACGATCGCGTTGTTGCGAGAGGCCGGCATTCCGGTGGTCGAGACCGTGCTGCGTTACTCCGACTTCGAGACGGCCGACGAGATATTCTCGACCGGCAATGCCTCCAAGGTGCTGCCCATCACCCGCATCGGCGAGCGCTCGTTGCAGCCGGGCCCGCTCTACCGCAAGGCGCGGGAGCTTTATTGGGCTTACGCGCATTCGTGAGGGGCGACGGCAATCAGCGACCGTTTCTCTGCCTGGATCCCCGCGTGACACGCCGGCGGCGCCTCATGCCTTCTTCGGCGTCATCAGCGCGTTGATCAGGTCGACCGGTACGGGGAACACAATGGTCGAGTTTTTCTCGCCGGCTATGTCCTGCAGCGTCGATAGATAGCGCAGCTGCATCGATTCCGAGTGTTTGGCGAGCATCTCGCCGGCCTGCACCAGTTTCTCGGCCGCCTGCTGCTCGGCCTCGGCACCGATGATGCGCGCGCGCCGGTAGCGTTCGGCCTCCGCCTGGCGGGCGATGGCGCGGATCATGCTCTCGTCGATGTCGACGTGCTTGATCTCGACATTGGCGACCTTGATACCCCAGGCATCGGTCTGGGCGTCGAGAATTTCCTGGATGTCGTGGTTGAGCTTGTCGCGCTCGGCCAGCATTTCGTCAAGCTCGTGCTTGCCGAGTACCGAGCGCAGCGTCGTCTGCGCCAGCTGGCTGACGGCTTCGAGGTACCTCTCGACCTGGATGATGGCCTTCTCGGGGTCGATGACGCGGAAATAGACGACCGCGTTGACCTTGACCGAAACGTTGTCCCGCGAGATGACGTCCTGGGTGGGCACGTCCATTACGATGACCCGCAAATCGACGCGCACCATCTGCTGGACGACCGGGATCACCAGGATCAGCCCGGGACCCTTCACCTTCCAGAAGCGCCCGAGCTGAAAAACCACCCCGCGCTCGTACTCGCGCAGGATCTTGATGGCATTGACGAGGATGCCAAACAATACGAATGCCAATACGGTCCATAGATATTCAAACATCTTCCTGCTCCTGTGAATCCATTGAGGCCGGGCGAATCCTCAGCTTCAATCCGTCGAGCCCGGTGACGACGACGGCCTGGTCTTTCCGGACCGGCGCTTCGGCGATCGCGTTCCAGCGCTCGCTGTGTACAAAAACATGCCCGGCGCCGGTGAAATCTTCCAGCGCGACGCCGTTGGCGCCGACCAATTCTTCCCGCCCGGCCACCACCGGGCGCTGACGGGCGCGCAATGCGATCCAGACGATGGCCATCAGGCCCAGCGAACCGGCCAGCGCGATCGATCCGATCAGCGGTCTTGACACTTCAAAACCGGGCGCGTCGGTGTCGATCAGGATGACCGAGCCGATGACCATGGCGATGATGCCGCCGAAGCCGAGCGCGCCGAAACTCGGCGCCATGATTTCCGCGATCATCAGTATGATGCCGAGCACGATCAGCCCCAGCCCGGCGTAGTTGACGGGCAGCATCTGGAACGCGTACAGGGCCGTCAACAGGCAAATCGCACCGACCACCCCCGGCAGCACGGCGCCCGGGTTGTAACCTTCCAGGATCAGGCCGTACACCCCGATCAGCAGCAGCACGTAGGCAATGGTCGGGCTGGTGATCACCGCCAGGAATTCACTGCGCCACCCCGGCTCCAGGCGCTCCGTCACGAGGCCGCGGGTTGCCAGCGTGACCTCGCGGTCGTTCACCTCGACAACGCGGCCGTCGGCCTTGTCGAGCAGGTCGCCGATGTTGACCGCGATCAGGTCGATCACGCCCAGCTCCAGTGCCTTCTCGCTGGTGATGCTGTCCGCATCGCGCACCGCGCGCTCGGCCCAGTCGGCGTTGCGGCTGCGCTTCTCCGCCAGGCCGCGGATGTAGGCCACCGAGTCATTGACGGCCTTCTTCATCATCGCGCTGCTCTACGAGCGGCTCGAGACCGAGGACCTGCGCGAGATGGGCGGCATGGCGAAGCGGGCGCCGGTGCTCGCGGTGCTGTTCGTGATCGTGACGATGGCGATCCTGGCGATCCCCGGCTCCGCCAACTTCGTCGGCGAGTTCTACATCCTCAACGGGCTCTTCGCGAGCAAGGTCGCGCTGGCGCTGATCGCGTCGGTCGGCATCGCGCTGGCGGCGTTCTACGCGCTGCGCCTGTTCCAGCGTTCGATGCACAACCGGCTGCCCGACGCCGGGGCGTCGCGCGAGATCACGCCCCGCGAGGGGCTGGTGATCGTGCCGCTCGTCGCCTGCATCGTCGCGATCGCGCTCTATCCGGCGCTGATCCT
>Ga0210062_1000526_pt1 | contig 11688 bp, 11 predicted proteins | sample Muzzi_CordA_D2_FD_185528 | JGI IMG/M metagenome (GOLD analysis project Ga0210062, IMG submission 185528) | Wetland microbial communities from San Francisco Bay, California, USA, that impact long-term carbon sequestration - Muzzi_CordA_D2 (SPAdes) | ecosystem: Environmental > Aquatic > Marine >...
GTCCGACCAGCGGCACCGAGGCGTCGATCGCATAGGCGGCCCGGAAGGCGTCGGCCAACGTCGCGTCGCCCGGGGCGAACGACACGACGACCAGCGTCGCTTGCGGCCCAAGCGTCGTTCCTTCGGCGAAATCGAAATCGATCCCGCCGCGGATCTGCCAGTTGGTCAGCGTCACGGCCGCGCCGGTCGGGTTGAACAGTTCGACGAACTCCAAGGCGTCGTCGTCGGGCGCCTCGGTCGGGTTGTAATCGATCTCGCTGAAGACGACCGGCCCGACCCGCGGCCCGCTGTTCTCGGCGCCGAGGGTGATCTGGGTCATCGGATAGAGCCGCCCCGAGCCGTCGGGCCAGGCCGAGGTTCACCAGGTCGGTTCGCCTGAGGTTCAGCTCGGCGAGGCTGCCGGCGCGGAGCTGGAGCTTGCCGCTCATCACCGCCAGCAGGGGGTCGACCTCGCCGGCGAGGACCCGGCGCCAGACGGCGGGGGTCCCTCCGATCACCGCGCGGGGAGAGTCCGGCCCGTCGGTGGCGCCGGTGGCCGCCCCGTGGCAGCGCCCGCCGGCGAGATCCACACGCACCGTCCGGGCCATTGGCACGCCCAGATCGGGGTCCGGATCGAGCACCAGAGCGATCGTGCCCTTCCATGCCGCACCGGCTTCCCGGTAGGCTTCGCTCTCGTTGAGGACCCGGCACCAGGCGCGGGCCCACTCGTCACTGAACAGCTCATGTCTGTCTTGCACGGCGGGGATTCTACAATCCCGCGTCGCCAGGTCACGCGCTACCGGCGAGCCGTTGCGATCGGACCCCGATCGGCGACGCTTCTCGTCCGCGGCCGTGCGGTAGGATCAGGCGTTGGAGGACCCATGCCCGCGACCCCCCTTCGAACAGACCGCTCCGCGGTCTCCGCGATCATCACGACCTTCAACGAAGAGGCGAACATCGCCGAGTGCATCGAATCGCTCCTGTGGTGCGAGGAGATCCTGGTCGTCGACTCCTTCTCGACCGACCGCACGCCGGAGATCGTCCAGGCCTTCGACAAGGTGACGTTCCTGCAACGCACCTACTTCGGCTCGGCGTCCCAGAAGAACTGGGCCATGGACCAGGTCAGCCACGACTGGATCCTGATCTTCGACGCCGACGAGCGTTGCACGCCGGCGCTCCAGAAGGAGCTCGAGGACCTGCTCGCCGGAGAGCCCGAGTACAACGCGTACACCATCGACCGCCGCGCGTACTTCCTGGGCCGGCGCATCCGCTTCTCGGGCTGGCAGCACGACCGTGTGGTGCGCCTGGTGCGGCGGGGTACCGCCCGCTACCCGAACCGTCGGGTGCACGCCGACATGGACACGCTCGGCCCGGCGCCGGTGCTCGACCAGCCGATGGAGCACTACATGGTCGAGTCGATGGACGAGTACATCCGGCGGATCATGAAGTACAGCGTGTGGGGTGCCGCCCAGGCCTGGAAAGACGGCCGCCGCTCCGGCTTCGCCGCGGTCTTCGGACGTTCCACCTGGCGCTTCTTCCGCACCTACATCTTCCAGCTCGGCGTGCTCGACGGCATGACCGGCCTGGTCTTCTGCATGCTCCAGGCGTTCGGCACCTACATGAAGTGGTCGCTGCTCTGGGGCTGGCACGTCAACGCCCGCCGCGGCCGGGAGCCGGACCTGCCGGTCTTCGACGACCGGGAGGAGACCTGGCGCCCGCTGGCCGAGGACCTCTCCGCCGGCTCCGAGCAGGAAGAGGAGCCGGTAGGGGTGCGGTGAGTCCGGGTAGGGTCGCTCGCTTCGGCCGAACTGCGCCCGCGAGGGCGCGACCTTCCTACCCCGGATCGACCGGCATGACGATCCAGAGCACCACGTAGACCAGGATTCCAGGAATCCCCGCGCCGGGGAAAATCGACAGGATCACGTAGAGGATCCGCACGGCGGTCGGGTCCCAGCCCAGCCAGTCGGCGATGCCGCCGCACACACCGGCGAAGATCTTGTGTCGTCTCGAACGGGTCAGCTTTTGGGACATGAGGCTCTCCTCGATGGTCATTCGAGGAGCACTACGGGCGAACCCTCCGTCGAGTTCCAACGATGCCGGTCGAGAGCCTCGTCTTCAATCGACCAGGTTCCCACGAAACCCAGGGGTGGAGGCGCTCCCTTCCCATCCCCAGGCCGGCGAAAGCCGGCCGTCCCGGTTGGGCGGTGGGAAGGGGATCGAGGGGTTGGCGGGTGATCCAGGCTAGCGCGCGGCGCCGAGGGCTAGCTCGATCGCGTCGCGGATTCTCTCGAGCCGCTCCCGGAGCTCCGCCAGCCGGCCCTGGGCCGTTTCCAGGTGCTCGCGCTCCGAGCGCACGAACCGGGTGTAGGGGGCGATTGCCTCGCGCAGGCGGCCGAGGCTGCGCTCCATCTCGCGCTCGAACTGCCCGGTGAGGCCGGTCATGAGCCCCTGACGCATGATCTCGATCCGCTCCGAGAGCTCCCGCTTCGCCGTTCGCCGCCGGCTCGGCACCACGAACAGGCCGATCAGGGCGAGGGCGGAGGCGGCGAGGATGCCGGTGACGTCGACGGCGGTGCTCGCCGCGACCAGGGCCACTGTGGCGCCCAGGCCGATCGCCCCGGCTTCGAGCAGGGCGGTGGAGGCCACGGCGAGCTGGACGGAGTCGGCCATGCGGTCGGCCTCATGCTCCCGGTCGTAGCTTTCGACGGTGCGCTGGGCGGTGCGGCCGACGGTGGCGAGCAGGCGGTCTCGGTCGTACTCGAAGCTGCCGGTCGCCTCGCCCACGATCCTGTCCTCGTGGCGCTCCCGCCGCCGGGCCACGTGGCGGGTGACCGCCTGCCACTGGCGGAGCTCCGTCGCCACCAGCCAGTCGATCAGCTCCGAGACCCGGGCCTCGATCTGCTGGGGCGTGTCGGCCGCGACCTTCTGTTCGAACTCCCGCTTCATGCGGCTCTTGTTGAGCAGGTCGATGATCCGGCCCAGGCGCAGGGTGTCGTCGAAGAAGGCGTCGCCCCGGGCCTGGAACTCGTGGAGGATGTTGTCGACGTCCGAGAGCCGGTAGTGGAACTCCCGGTCCATGTCCTCCCGGTAGGCGGTGAGCTGGCGCTCGATGTCTTCGATCGCCGCGATGTCGTCGGCGAGCAGCTCGAGCCGTCCGCTGACCACTTCGCCGTAGCGCTCCTGGAGGCGGACGCCGACGCCCAGGGGGTTCAGGAGCTTGAGCCGCAGCCGCTCGCTTTCGTCCAGGTGTTCGGTCAGGTAGTCCTCGAGCGCGGCGAAGCGGCTCGCCTCCCGGAGCCGCGCCGCCTCGTCGGCGGAGAGGGATTCGTCCACCTTGGAGCGGAGCGCCTGGCGCGCCGAAACCGGCAGCACGTCCGGCTCGATGCCCAGGAGCTCTCGGGCGCCCTCGGTGACGAAGGTGACCACCCGGTCGACCTCGTTCGGGGTCTCGAGGATGTCGATCTTGTTGACCACCACCACGACCTTCTTGCCCCAGTCGCGGATGGTCTCGAGGAACGAGCGTTCGGACTCGGTGAACGGCCGGTCGGCGGAGGTGACGAAGAGCACCAGGTCGGAGCGGGGGATGAACTCTCGGGTCAGCACCTCGTGCTCGCGCCGGATGGCGTTGGTGCCCGGGGTATCGACCAGGTTGACTTCGCGCAGCAGGTCGACCGGCGCCGCGATCACTTCGAGGGTGCGTCGCGCCTGGTGTGGGTCCCCGTCGTCGCCGTGGCGGATGAGGTGGATGCCGGCGGTGGTCGGCGTCACGCCTTCTTCGAGCAGGCGCAGGCCGAGGAGGGCGTTGATGAACGCGCTCTTGCCGGCGTTGAACTCGCCGACCACGACGAGCAGGAAGAGCTCGTCGAGCTGTTCGACCGAGTCGCGGAGCGACTGCAGGTCTTCGCTGGTGGCGTCGAGCTCGGTGAGGGCCGTGCGCAGGTCGGTCAGGGCACTGCGCTCGTCGGCGACGAGTTGCCGCTCAGTGTCGGTCAGGACCCGTTTCAGCATCGGGCTGGAATGTAGCACGGGGGGTAGGTGGTCGTGTCACCTCGGGGACACGGCTCGGAGCGACCGGCCCCGCTCGCACTTCGGCCGGCAGGGGCGTCGGCCGCTTCGGTGAGGTTCGGTTCAATGGTGGGAAGGTGCCGGACGGTCCGGGTGCTATCGGGCGTATCCGTCCAGGCCCAGGCTCTCGAGGATCGCCGGGACGAGCGCCGCGACCGCTTCGCGCTTCGGCAGGTAGGCCCGGGCGCCGGCTGCCAGGGCGCGCTCGGCGTAGCGCTTCGGCGAGTGGCTCGAGACGACGAGCACCGGCAGGTCCGGCCGGCGGTCGCGGAGCACCCGGGTCAGCTCGATGCCGTCCATGCCCGGCAGGGAGAGGTCCGCGACCACCAGGTCGGGGCTGGTGGCGTCGAACAGCGCGACGGCCTCTTCCGCGCTGGCGGCGACGGCGCAGACCGTCAGTCCTTCGCGGGATTCGATCAGGTCGGAGAGCGCGCGGCGCATGGCGTCGTGGTCGTCGACCACCAGGATGCGGCGCGGGGCCTGCCGGTGGGGTTCGCGGGATGCGGAGGCAATGCTGTCGACGGTCATGCGGGGCTCCTTGCCAGGCGCGGTCGATCCGGCAACCGCCGTCGTCCCCCGGCTCGCTCGGCATTGACGCACGAAATGCAATCTTCGGGCCCGTGGCGGCGGCGAGAGGGGGCGGTTGCCGGGGGCCGTCGGGAGCTAGCCGCACGCCATCAGGACTCTCGGGGGCTCGCAGAGGCGCGCGGTAGACTGCCGGGCCATGACGCGCTCCATGCTGGTTGCCATTCTTTCGTTGCTGGCGGTGCCAATGTTCGGCGGGGTGGCCCGCGCGGACGAGGGTTCGGCGCCGTTCGCTCTCGTGGGCGCCACTCTGGTGGACGGCACCGGCGCCGCGCCGGTGGCGGATTCGGTGGTGGTGGTCGAGGGCGGCCGGCTCGCCTGTGCCGGGCCGCGGGACCGGTGCCCGGTGCCCGAGGGGGCGCGGACGATCGATGTCGCCGGCCGCTGGATCGCCCCGGGGCTGGTGGACGCCCACGTGCACTTCTCCCAGACCGGCTGGGCGGACGGCCGCCCGGACGCTCTCGACGTGCGTGCCCGCTACCCGTACGCGGAGGTCGTCGCCGGTCTCGAGGAGCACCCGGAGCGCTTCTTCCGAGCCCATCTGTGCTCCGGCACGACGGCGGTCTTCGACGTCGGCGGGTATCCGTGGACCCTCGACCTCGCGGCGCGGGCGGCGGCCGATCCGCTGGCGCCCCGGGTGCGCGCGGCGGGGCCGCTTCTCTCGACCTGGGACTTCTGGCTCAACCTGCCGGCGGAGAAGCAGTTCCTCTACCTCGCGGACGAGGACGCGGCGGCCGAGCAGGTGGGCTACCTGGCCGCCCGCGGCGCGGACGCGGTCAAGGTCTGGTTCATTCCGGTCGAGGAGCGGCCGGCGGACGAGATGATCCGAGTGGTGCGGGCCGCCGGCGAGGAGGCGAGCCGGCACGGCCTGCCGCTCATCGTTCACGCCACCTCCCTCGACGAGGCGAAGACCGCTCTCGGCGCCGGGGCGAAGCTGCTGGTCCACAGCGTCGACGACCGGCCGGTGGACGAGGAGTTTCTCGACCTGGCCCGGAAGGCCGGTGCGGTCTACTGCCCGACCCTGACCGTGGCCCGGGGGTACTTGCGGATGCGCCGCTCAGCGGTCGCCGGCGAGCCGCCCCGGGTGGACGATCCCCACGGCTGCGTGGACACCGAGACCCTGAGCCACGTGGCCGAGACCGCCGAGCTGGGCGACCTGATCTCGGAACGCCGTGCGACGCCCCACAGCCTCGCGTCCGCCGAGCGCTCTCTCGCTCGCCGCGAGGAGATCGCCGCCGCCAACCTCCTGGTGGTCCACCGGGCCGGCATTCCGGTCGCCATGGGGACCGACGCCGGCAACCCGCTGACCCTCCACGGGCCGTCGGTCTACGCCGAGCTCGAAGCGATGGAGGCGGCGGGGCTCACGCCGATGGAGGTCCTGGTCGCCGCCACCGCGGGCGGCGCCAGGGCCCTCGGTTTGGAGGGCGAGATCGGCACCGTCGAGGCGGGGAAGGCGGCGGACCTGATCATTCTCGGCGAGGACCCGTCGGCGTCGGCATCCGCCTTGCGCGCGGTCCGCTGGGTGATGAAGAGCGGCGTGCTCTACGACGTGAGTGAGCTCGCGACTCGCGACCGCTGAGCGGAGCGCTCCGCCTTCGGCTCAGCCCCTCTCCGGCCACTTCCGCACCGAGGCCGGCACCTCGATGCCCGCGGGCAGGTCGGGGGAGGGCTCGGGCTCGCCGGGGGTGAGCGTGAGCGGAATGACACCGGCCCAGATGTCGAGCTCGAGGTCCTTCTCGAGGTCGTGGGGCGGACCGCTCCGGGCCTTGGCCGAGGCTTCGTCGATGGGGATCTCGATCACCTCGGTTGCGGCCAGCTCCTTGGACAGGTGCTCCCGGTACTCCTGGGAGCGGCCCGGTATCAGGTGGTCGGCCACGATGTCGAGGGCCCGGGCCTTCTCCTCCTCGCCCTCGACCGGCCGGCCTTTGCCGAAGAGCACCACCGAGCGGTAGTTCATCGACGAGCTGAAGCCGCTCCGGGCGACCACCAGGCCGTCGAGGAGCGTCACGGTGACACAGGCCTCGCCCCCGCCGCGCAGATGCTTCATCAAGCGGCTCGCGATCGCTCCGTGGACGAGCAGGCGGTCACCGTCCCTGCCGTAGGCCATGGGGATGACGAAGGGTTGCCCCCCGATGGCGACCCCTACGTGGCAGATCAGCCCCGCGTCGAGGATGGCGTGGACCTCGGCGCGCTCGCGCGTGCCGAGCTCCTTGACCCGGCGCAGGGTGCTCCGGTCGGTCTCTGGGTACGACTTCGTCGTCATGATGGTCTTCCCCTCGCTTGCTCTTGTGGTGTGTCGGTCTCGATGGGCAGCTTCCGGCCCTCCTGCCGTGGAGCGCCTCGAGCGGTTCCCCTTTGGAGTGCGTCCCGGCTCCGTCCGGTGGTCAGGGATCGATCAGGAGCTGGGGCCGAAGTCGATCCGGTCCCGGCTGATCGCCAGCCCGGCAGCCCGGCCGCAGGCGCGAATCAGGGGGAGGAGACCGGCGAATCGGGGGTCCCGGGTGGCGCCTTTCTTGTACCGAGCATAGATCTGCTGGAGGATGCCCGCGAGCTTGAGCTGGCCGTAGACGAAGTAGAAGACCGGGTCGTCGATCGTGCGTCCCGTCGAGCGCTCGTAGCGCGTCACCACCTCGGAGCGGCTGAGGCTTCCCGGTTCCGCGGTGAGCCGGGGCACCGGGGCGTGCCGGAGCTCTGGCGGGTCGTCCGCGGCGATCCAGTAGGCGAGGCTCGACCCCAGGTCCATCGGCGCCTCGCCGACGGTCGCCATCTCCCAGTCGAGGACGCCGACGATGCGCGTCGGCTGCTCCGGGTCGAGCACCAGGTTGTCGAGCTTGAAGTCGTTGTGGAGCAGCGCCGGCCGGGCGGTGCCGGTGGTCTCTCCCGTCTCCCGCGCGGCGAGCCGCTCGGCGAGCCAGGCGGCGGCGCGTTCCACCTCCGGAACCTCGTCGGTCTTGGCCGCCAGGAAGCGCTCGGTCCAGCCGCGGACCTGCCGCTCCACGTACCCCTCCGGACGGCCCAGGTCGGCGAGCCCGGCGGCCTCGACGTCGATGCCGTGGAGCTCGGCGAACGCGTCGACGAACGCCTCGGTGAGCCGGCGGCGGGCGTCGGCGTCGAGCTCGACGGCCGCCGGAGCGCTGCCGCCCCGGAGGATGATCCCTCGGAGGCGCTCCATCAGGTAGAACGGAGCGCCGAGCACCGCCGGGTCGTCACAGAACAGGACCGGCCGCGGCGCCTTCGGGTAGACCCCCTGGAGCCGGCTCAGGATGCGGTGCTCGCGCGCCATGTCGTGGGCGGTGGCGACCGACGAGCCGAAGGGCGGGCGCCGCAGCACCCACTCCACGGACTCGCCTCCGGGGGCGGCGGCCGATTGGCGCACGAGATAGGTCAGGTTCGAGTAGCCGGAGCCGAACTGCAGGACGTCGAGGTCCCCGGCCCCGATTCCGTCCAGGTGCTCGGAGAGGTAGCGGGCCAGGGCGCCGCGATCGAGCTCCTCGCCCGGGCGGACCGGCCCCGGGCGGTCGGGCGCTCCGGCGGCGGATGCGGGGTCGCAGATCATGCGCCTAGCCTATCCGGGTGAGCCGATGGAGAATGGCCCCCGTGAGCCGTTCGCCGATCCACGCACTTGTCCGTCCGCCCACCACCGCCCTTGCGCGCTGCGCCCTGACCCATGTCGATCGCCGCCCGATCGACGCCGCACGGGCGGCGGCCCAGCACCGAGAGTACGTCCGCGCCCTGGAGGAGGCGGAGGCGCGGGTGGTCTCCCTGGCGGCCGAGCCGGAGCTGCCGGACGCGCCGTTCGTGGAGGACACCGCGGTGATCGTCGACGGCCTGCCGATCCTCGCCCGCCCGGCCGACGAGCCGCGGCGCCGGGAGGTGCCGTCGGTGGCCCAGGCCTTGGCAGGGCTGGCGGCGGGCTCCACCCCGATCGCCCAGATCACGGCGCCCGGGACCCTCGAAGGAGGGGACGTTCTGGCGGTGGGGACGACACTCTTCGTCGGGATCTCGGGGCGCACCAACCGGGAGGGCGCCCGCCAGCTCGGGGAGATCCTCGAACGGATCGGCCACGACCGCCGCCATCGGGTGGTCGAGGTCCCCTTGACCGGCTGCCTCCATCTCAAGACCGCTGTCACCCTCGTCGCCCCCGGTCTGCTCCTCGCCAACCCGGGGTGGGTCGACGTCGGGGTCTTCGAGCAGGCGTTCGGCGGCAGCTCGGACGGCATCGAGATCCTCTTCGTCGACCCGAAAGAGCCGTTCGCCGCCAACACGCTCACGGTCGGCGCAGCGCTGCTCGCCTCGGCCAGCCACCCGCGGACGCTCGACCTCCTCGAACGCCGCGGCCTCGCGCCCCGGCCGGTCGACATCTCGGAGCTCGAGAAGGCCGAGGCCGGGCTCACCTGCCTGTCGCTCGTCCTCAGACCCGGACCTTGACGCCGTAGGGCTCCAGTACCTTCCGCGCCACCACCGACTTGTGGACCTCGTCCGCGCCGTCGTAGATGCGGGCGGCGCGCTCGTGGCGGTAGATGAAGGAGAGGATCGTGTCGTCGGTGACGCCGAGGCCGCCGTGGATCTGAATCGCCCGGTCGACCACCCGCTGGAGCACACCGGCGGCGAAGAACTTGATCTGGGAGATCTGGACCCGGGCACCCCGGGCGCCGACCTCGTCGACCGCGCGGGCCGCGTCCAGCACCAGCAGCCGTGCGGCGTCGATCTCGGCCCGGCTCTCGGCGATCTGGTGCTGCACCGCCTGGCGGCTCGCCAGCGGCTTTCCCGGCGCGAGCTCGCGGAGGGCGGCGCGGCGGCACATGAGGTCGAGGGCCCGCTCGGCGAGGCCGATCCAGCGCATGGCGTGGTGGATCCGCCCCGGTCCCAGGCGCTCCTGGGCGAGGGCGAAGCCGCTCCCCTCGGCGCCCACTCGGTTCGTGACCGGTACCCGGCAGTCTTCGAACACCACCTCCCCGTGGCTGAAGTAGCCGCGGCCCACGTCCCCCATGATCGGGATGTTTCGCACCAGCCGGAAGCCGGGCGTACCGGTGGGGACGATGATCTGGCTCGCCAGCCGGTAGGGGTTGTCGGACCCCGGGGCGGTGACCGCCATGACGATGGCGAACGCGGCGCCGTCGGCGGCGGTGGCGAACCACTTGTGGCCGTCGATGACGTACTCGTCGCCCTCGCGGCGGGCGGTGGTGGAGAGGTGGACCGGGTTCGAGCCGGCGTGCTCCGGCTCGGTCATGGCGAAGCAGCTCCGGATCTCGCCGGCGGCGAGCGGCTTCAGCCATCTGTCCTGCTGCTCCGGAGAGCCGTGGTGGAGGAGCAGCTCCATGTTGCCCACGTCCGGCGCGTGGCACTGGAAGGCGTAATGGCCGAGCGGCGAGCGGCCCAGCTCCTCGGAGACGCGGGCGAACGCGGCGAGCGGCAGGCCCATGCCGCCGACCTCGGCCGGCAGGAAGGGTGCCCAGAGGCCCTCGCGCCGCACCCGTGCACGGACCCGCTCCATCTCCGGCTCGAGCACGTCGAAGCGCTCCGCCAGGAGGTCCGATTCGAGGGGGATGAGCTGCTCGCGTACGATGGTGCGGACGCGGTCGAGGATGGCTTGCTGCTCGGGGTGTCGGCGATCGGTCATGGTCGTTGGCTCCTCCGGGCGATCCTACTCCCACCGCCGGCGGCGGGTGAGGAAGAACCGGGGCAAGAGGGCGATCCGGTAAACTTCGCCCCTCGTGAGCGAATCGACCGAGACCCGGGAGGTGCTCTTCGAGGGCCTTTCCGCCGGGGAGGTGGCTTCGAAGCTCTTCGAGGACTACGTCACCGCCGGCTGGCGCGTGGTCGGCCAGGAGGTGCTGGAAGAGAAGGGAGGACGAATGGACGTGCGCGTCACTCTCGAACGGGAGGTGGCCCCATGACCGAGCCGGGCCGCAAGGGCTTCCTGCTTCCCGGGATCAACCGGCCGTTCGAGCACGACGGTCAGCGGTACCTGATCGAGTGCGAGGACCAGGGCGTCGGCGAGGCCGCGTTCGATTTACGCCTGGTGCGCGGCGGCTCGCAGATCTGGTCCAAGCGGGTGTCGTACAAGGATCTCCTCGACCGGGACGACCTCTCCCAGGGCGAGGGCGGCGAGCTCGAGCACGAGCTGGCGGCGCGCATGGAGAAGTTGGTGCAGACGACGCGGGTGGCGGTGGAGCGGGGCAAGCTGGGCGCCTGAACGGTCCTTCGCGCCGCTGGCGGCGTTGCGCTGGTAGCATCCGTCGCGCAATGGTCGACATGCGCAATCGCACTCCCGCTGCGCTCCTGGTTGCAGCGGCCCTCCTCGCGTCTCTCGCCCTGGCCGGGTGCGAGGCCGAGCCGCCTGAGCCCGCCCAGAGGGTCGAGCGGCGGTTCGCCGGGATCCCCTCCATGGCCCCGTTGCCCGACGGACCTCTGTTCGTCGATGTCACGGACGAGTCGGGGCTCGACTTCGTCCACTTCAACGGTATGGCCGGCGCCTTCTACATGCCGGAGAACATCGGCTCGGGCGGCGCGTTGATCGATTACGACGGCGACGGCGACCTCGACGTCTACCTGGTCCAGGGGCGCGAGATCGGCCCGGGGGCGACGGTCGAGGGCGCGACCCTCCGGCCCCGTCACCCCCTCCCGCTCACCGACCGGCTGTACCGGAACGATCTCGAGGACGGAGCGCTCCGGTTCACCGACGTCACCGAGAGCGCCTCGCTACCGGATGCCCTCTACGGCATGGGCGCGGCAGCCGGCGACTACGACGGCGACGGGCGCGTCGACCTCTACGTCACCGGCTTCGGCAGAAACCGTCTGCTCCGGAACGTCACCGGCCCGGACGGCGTGCCCCGGTTCGAGGACGTCACCGACCGGGCCGGGGTGGACGATCCGCGCTGGAGCGTGCCGGCGGTCTTCTTCGACTACGACCGGGACGGCTGGCTCGACCTCTACGTGGGCAACTACCTCGACTTCACCTTCGACACCCACCGCCCGTGCACCACCCTGGCAGGCGCGCCGGACTACTGCGACCCGTCCGCCTACGGCGGGGTCGGGGACAGCCTCTTCCACAACCTG
>Ga0210062_1000527_pt1 | contig 11681 bp, 12 predicted proteins | sample Muzzi_CordA_D2_FD_185528 | JGI IMG/M metagenome (GOLD analysis project Ga0210062, IMG submission 185528) | Wetland microbial communities from San Francisco Bay, California, USA, that impact long-term carbon sequestration - Muzzi_CordA_D2 (SPAdes) | ecosystem: Environmental > Aquatic > Marine >...
CGGCTCCTGGACCTTCTCGACCGTGGGCCAGGACGAGTGCGCGCGCTTCGTCGCCGAGCGCAGGATTCCGCTTGCCAAGCTGATCACGCACCGCTTCAAGCTCGAGCAGGCTGCCGAGGCCTACCGCCTGTTCGACACCCAGACCACCGGTAAGGGTGTGTTTCTGATGTAGAGCATCGTGATGCCCGCCGTCACACACTGCAGTCCCCCTGCACCGGCGATGGTCCGTACCGGCACCAGCACCCTCCCCGGTGCTACATTCGGCCCTAGCACCCACCGCCAGGAGCACCCTCCGCATCGTTACCTCCGGTAGCCGATCGCGAGCCCGCAACCCGGCCCGCCGCGCTACCCTAACGCCTCGCCGGGCTCCCGGCTTGTAGGAATCGGCGCCCACCGGGGGCGTCCGCGGTCGAGGAAGCGCCGGGGCGTCTCACCCAGCCGGCGTCGACCCAGCCGGCCAGCCAGCCCGCGGCCCGGGCGGGCGCCTCCTCCTCGCCGCAGTCCGCCGCGATGTGCTCGCACAGGACGCCGAAGGTCGCGCCGGCGGCGACCGCCTCCAGGGCGCGGGCCTCCTCCGGCTCGAGGGCCCGGGTCTCCTCGAGGCTGTCGCGGGCGACGAGCGGTCCGCCGGAGTGATAGCAGCCGCCGAGCGCCGCCGCTGCCACGAGGACCAGGGCCGAGGACAGAATCCGGTTGAATCGCATGTGAATTCCCTCCAACAGCTCCAACGATCACCCTGCTGACCGGGTTCCAGGAAGTCCGCCGGGCTCGGGACCTGTCGGACGGCGCCGGGGACAAATCGTAGTACCGCCTATGCCGGTATTTTCATGCCCTCGGCCGTAGCGCCTGCCCGGCGGCTAGTCGCCAGGATGGCGAAGAGGAAGGCGTGGACTCTGCCGAAATACTTGATCCTGCCTCTCGCGCATTGTATGCCCACGGCGGGCCACGTGCGGTGGCCGGTTCCGCGCAGATAAGGGGATACCCATGACCGCCATTGTCGATATTCACGCTCGCGAAATTCTGGACAGCCGGGGCAATCCCACGGTTGAGGTCGATGTGGCGCTGGAGTCCGGCGCATTCGGGCGGGCGGCGGTGCCGTCGGGGGCCTCGACCGGCACCCATGAGGCGGTGGAGCTGCGCGACGGCAGCGAGCGTTATGGCGGCAAGGGAGTGCGGAAGGCGGTCGACGCGGTCAATGGCGAAATTTTCGACACGCTGTCCGGCCTCGATGCCGACGACCAGTTGGCCATCGACCGCATGATGATCGAACTGGACGGCACCAGCAACAAGGGCCGGCTGGGCGCCAACGCGATCCTGGGCGTCAGCCTGGCGGTGGCCAAGGCGGCGGCCGAGGATGCCGGGCTGCCGCTGTTCCGCTATGTCGGCGGCGCCTATTCGCGGACGCTGCCCGTTCCGATGATGAATATCATCAATGGCGGGGCGCATGCGGATAACCCGATCGACATCCAGGAATTCATGGTCATGCCGGTCGGCGCCGACAGCATGGCCGACGCCATCCGCATGGGCGCGGAAATCTTCCATACGCTGAAAAAGGGGCTTAGCGAGGCCGGCCACAATACCAATGTAGGCGACGAGGGCGGTTTCGCGCCCAACCTGGCCTCTGCCGAGGCCGCGCTGGACTTCATCGTGAAGGCGGTGGAAGGCGCGGGATACAAGCCGGGCGACGACGTGATGCTGGCGCTGGATTGCGCCGCAACGGAATATTACGCCGACGGCAAATACGATATGGCGGGCGAGGGGAAGGTTCTGGACTCCGCGGCCATGGTGAAATATCTCGCCGATCTGGCCGCGCGCTATCCGATCTTCTCCATCGAGGACGGCATGTCGGAGGACGATTGGGAAGGCTGGGCTGCGCTCACGGCTGAGATCGGCGGCAAGGTCCAGCTTGTCGGCGACGACCTTTTCGTCACCAACCCAGCCCGCCTGCGCGACGGCATTGCCCGCGGGGCCGCAAACTCCATCCTGGTCAAGGTAAACCAGATCGGCAGCTTGAGCGAGACACTGGAGGCCGTCGAGATGGCGCACCGGGCAAGCTATAGCGCGGTGATGTCGCACCGGTCCGGCGAGACCGAGGATTCGACCATTGCAGATCTGGCGGTGGCCACAAATTGCGGGCAGATCAAGACCGGCTCGCTGTCGCGCTCCGACCGGCTGGCCAAGTACAACCAGCTTATCCGCATCGCGGAACTGCTGGGCGAGGATGGTGTCTATGCGGGAAGATCAATCCTTAAGAGTTGACTTTTCCCCTTTTGCGAGTCTTTCCAAAGCTATAGCGCATCCTATAGAATCATATTGGAATCAAAGACTCTTTTTTGGTTGACGCGCGACTCGGGGAGTGATTCGATGCCCCATGCTCATACTCAAGGAACTTCGCCGGCAGGGCCGGCAGATCATCGCCTCGATCTTCGGGGTCGCAGTGATCGGATATTTCGCCTACCACGCCGTCCAGGGCGAACGCGGGCTGCGCGCCTATTTCGCGCTGAACCTCGAGACGGAGCTGGCGCGGGCGGAGCACGATGCGCTGCGCCACGACCGCCTGACGATCGAACGGCGCGTCAACCTGCTGAAGTCGGAAAGTCTCGACCTCGATATGCTGGAGGAACGGGCGCGGGTAGTGCTGAACAAGGTGCATGAGGATGATTTCGTCATCATGCTGACCAAATAGCCGGGCCGGAAAGTTTCAAAATAACGCGTCTGGCCGTTCCGCAAATTGCGGAATTTACGCCTAAAGTTTTATAGATGAACCGTATTTCGGTTAATTCCATGTTTTCTAATAAAAAACAATAGCTTACTTACCGCTTGTAAAATCCCGAAATGCCACTTAGGGTGCGCACCGCAAGCGGGCGGTTTGCCCGCAGTTCCCATTTTCCCGGATCCATCGCTGGAGAATGATATGGCCAAGGCACCCGCCAAACGAAAATCGCGCGCCAAACCTGCTAAATCGACCGCGTCACCGACGGAATTCCTTCATTATTACCGCGAGATGCTGCTGATCCGGCGATTCGAGGAGAAGGCGGGCCAGCTTTACGGCATGGGTCTGATCGGCGGTTTCTGTCATCTCTATATCGGCCAGGAAGCCGTCGTTGTGGGGGTCCAGTCGGCGGCCCGGCCCGAGGATGCGCTGCTTACCAGCTATCGCGACCACGGCCATATGCTGGCCTGTGGCATGGACCCCCGCGGAGTCATGGCAGAACTGACAGGGCGCGCCGGCGGCTATTCGCGGGGCAAGGGTGGCTCGATGCATATGTTCAGCCGCGAAAAGAATTTCTATGGCGGCCATGGCATCGTCGCGGCGCAGGTGCCGATCGGCACCGGCCTCGCATTCGGCTTCAAGTACAAGGGTCTCGACAACGTCTGCATGACCTATTTCGGCGACGGCGCGGTGAACCAAGGCCAGGTCTACGAATCCTTCAACATGGCGGCGCTGTGGAAGCTGCCGGTGGTCTTTGTAATCGAGAACAACAAGTACGGCATGGGCACCTCGATCGAGCGCGCCTCGGCCAGCACCGAGTTGTGCCACCGCGGTAAAGCCTATGGCATCCCGGGCGATTCTGTGGACGGCATGGACGTTCTGGAAATGCGCGCGGCCGCCGAAAAGGCCATCGGGCATTGCCGTGCCGGCAAGGGCCCATATATCCTCGAAGCGCAGACCTACCGCTATCGCGGCCATTCCATGTCGGACCCTGCGAAATACCGTTCCAAGGAAGAGGTCCAGAAGATGCGCAGCGAACGCGATCCGATCGACTATCTGCGCGAGCGCATCCTGACCGAGGGCCATGCGGACGAGGAAGCGCTGAAGAAGATAGACCGGGAGGTCAAGGATATCGTCACAGACGCCGCTGAATTCGCGAAAAACAGCCCGGAGCCCGATCCGTCCGAATTGTGGACAGACGTGCTGGTGGAAGCCTGAGGGGGAACGGGAACATGCCGACCGAAATACTTATGCCGGCGCTTTCGCCGACCATGACCGAGGGCAACCTGGCGAAATGGCTCAAGAACGAGGGTGACAGGATATCCGCGGGCGATGTGATCGCCGAGATCGAAACCGACAAGGCAACCATGGAAGTGGAAGCCGTGGACGAGGGCGTGCTGGGCAAGATCCTGGTTCCCGGCGGAACCGAAAGCGTTCAGGTGAATCAGCCGATCGCGCTGCTGCTGGAAGAAGGCGAGGATGCCTCCGCCCTGGAAGGCACGGCTGCAAGCGCGCCGTCCGCGCCCACCGAAGCCCCGATAGCCGAAGCGGAGGCGCCTGCCGCGGTGACGACAGCCGCTCCAGCCGCCGGGCCGGTCGAGGCTGAACCGGAATGGACCGGCGCCACGGTAACGCTGACCCTGCGTGAGGCCCTGCGCGACGCGATGGCCGAGGAAATGCGCCGCGACGACATGGTCTTCCTGATGGGCGAGGAAGTGGCCCAGTACCAGGGCGCCTACAAGGTCAGCCAGGGCCTGCTGGATGAATTCGGCGACCGCCGGGTGATCGATACACCGATCACCGAGCATGGCTTCGCCGGGCTCGCTGTCGGCGCCGCCTTCAACGGGCTGCGACCGATCGTCGAGTTCATGACCTTCAATTTCGCCATGCAGGCGATTGACCACATCATCAATTCGGCGGCCAAGACCCTCTATATGTCGGGTGGCCAGATGGGCTGCCCGATCGTCTTTCGCGGGCCCAACGGCGCGGCGTCGCGCGTGGGTGCGCAGCATTCGCAATGCTATGCGAGCTGGTACAGCCATGTCCCGGGGCTGAAGGTCGTCTCGCCCTGGTCAGCGGCCGACGCCAAGGGGCTGCTGAAATCGGCGATCCGCGATCCGAATCCGGTGATTTTCCTGGAAAACGAACTGCTCTACGGCCAGAGTTTCGAAGTGCCGGACAGCGACGACTGGATCGTGCCGATCGGCAAGGCAAAGGTCGTACGTGCCGGTACGGATGTTACCATCACGGCTTTCTCGCTGATGGTTGGCAAGGCGCTGGAAGCAGCAGAGAAACTGGCGGCCGAAGGAATTAGCGCCGAGGTGATCGATCTGCGGACCATCCGTCCGCTCGATACCGAAACGATCGTCGCCTCGGTGAAGAAAACCAACCGGCTGGTTAGTGTAGAGGAAGGCTGGGCGCAGTCCGGCGTCGGCGCGGAGATCGTCGCGGTCGCCATGGAGCAGGCCTTCGATTGGCTGGACGCCCCGGTGGCGCGGGTCAGCGGCAAGGATGTGCCGTTGCCCTATGCGGCCAACCTGGAACGGCTGGCGCTGCCGCAAACCGATGACATCGTGGAGGCTGCGAAGGCGGCCTGCTACCGGTCTTGAACGGGAGGAACGGGACATGCCGATCGAAATCCTGATGCCGGCGCTCTCGCCGACCATGACCGAGGGCAATCTAGCAAAGTGGCTTAAGAACGAGGGCGATACGATCGCCGCCGGCGAGGTGATCGCCGAAATCGAGACCGACAAGGCGACCATGGAGGTCGAGGCGGTCGACGAAGGCGTACTCGGCAAAATTCTGGTGTCGGGCGGTACCGAGGGTGTGCAAGTGAATCAGCCGATCGCCTTGCTGCTGGAAGAGGGCGAAGATGCCAGTGCTCTAGAGAGCTTTAAGGCGGGTGGCGCCAAGGCGCCTGCCCCCATGGCCGCACCGGCGGCCGCAGCTGAAGAAGCCGCCGCTCCGATCTCGAAGCCCGCGCCTGCCATTCCGGCCGCAACCGCTTCCGCCGCACAGGGCGCGCGGATCATCGCCAGCCCACTGGCGCGGCGCATGGCGCAGCAGGCCGGAATCGAGCTGACAGCGGTCAGGGGAACCGGCCCGCATGGGCGTATCGTCAAGGCTGATATCGATGGCGCGCTGGCCGGTGGCGCCGCTGCCGCAGCGGCCAGCGTGCGGGCTCCGCTGGCTGCGCCCGCCGGTCCCGGCGCACGGCAGACCGCCGAGAGCCTGGGCATGGCTTATACCCTGCAGCCCAACAGCAACATGCGCAAGGTGATCGCGCGACGGCTCAGTGAGTCCAAGCAGACGGTGCCGCATTTCTATCTGACCATCGATTGCGAGATCGACGATTTGCTGGCGGCACGCAAGCGGATCAACGAGGAACACGGCCTGAAGATCTCGGTCAACGACATCGTCATCAAGGCGGCGGCGATGGCGCTGAAGAAGGTGCCGACCGCCAATGCCTCGTGGGACGACGAGGGCATCCTGCTCTATGACAATGCCGATATTTCCGTGGCGGTGGCGACGCCCGCCGGCCTGATAACGCCGATCGTAAAGGCGGCCCAGGCCAAGGGGCTGGAGGCGATCTCGGCGGAAATGAAGGATCTGGCCGGGCGCGCCCGCGAAGGCAAGCTGAAGCCCGAGGAATTCCAGGGCGGAACCTTCTCGGTCTCCAATCTCGGCATGTTCGGGATCAGGGAATTCGCCGCCATCATCAACCCGCCGCAGGGCTGCATCCTGGCGGTCGGCGCCGGGGAACAGCGCGCGGTAGCGCGGAACGGCGAGCTTGCGGTGGCCACGGTGATGAACTGCACGCTGTCGGTCGACCATCGTGTGGTCGATGGCGCGGTGGGCGCGGAGTTCATGGCGACTTTCAAGCGCCTGATCGAAAACCCGCTGGCCATGCTGCTGTAACGGCGACGCCGGAAAGGATAGACCCATGGCAGACAGCAATTTCGACGTTGTCATCGTCGGTGGCGGCCCGGGCGGTTACGTCACCGCGATCCGCGCGGCGCAGCTCGGCATGAAGACGGCTGTTGTGGAACGCAAGCATCTGGGCGGTATCTGCCTTAACTGGGGCTGTATCCCGACCAAGGCGCTGCTGCGCTCGGCGGAAATCTATCGCAACATGCTCCACGCGGCCGAATACGGGTTAACGGTCGAAAAGCCGGGCTTCGACCTGGAAAAGATTGTCGCGCGTTCCCGCAAGGTTTCGGCGAAACTGACCGGCGGCGTCGCTTACCTTCTGAAGAAGCACAAGGTCACGGTTTTCGACGGCGAGGGCAGGCTGGCGGGGGCCGGCAAGCTGGACGTCACGAAGGACAGCAAGAAAATTGCAACGCTCGCCGCCAAGCATATCATTCTGGCCACCGGCGCACGGGCCCGCGCCTTGCCGGGACTGGAACCGGACGGCAAGTTCGTCTGGAGCTACATGGAGGCCCTCGTCCCCGACACCATGCCGAAATCGCTGCTGGTCATCGGGTCGGGCGCCATTGGCATCGAGTTCGCCAGCTTCTTCAACACCTTCGGCGCAGATGTGACCGTCGTGGAGGTGCTGCCGCAGGTGTTGCCGGTCGAGGACGCGGAAATCGCCGCGCTGGCCCGCAAGCAGTTCGAGAAGGACGGCATGAAGATCGTCACTGGCGCTAAGGTGACCGAGTTGAAGAAGGGCAAGGCCACCGTCGAGGCGGCGATCGAGGACACCCAGGGCGCGAAGAGCGAGATCGAGGTCGAGCGCGTGATCTCCGCGGTCGGTGTGGTCGGCAATATCGAGAATCTCGGTCTGGAAGGCACCAAGGTGAAAACCGACCGCGGCTGCATCGTCACCGACGGCTACGGCCGCACCGGCGAGCCGGGCGTCTATGCCATCGGCGATGTTGCCGGCCCGCCCATGCTGGCGCACAAGGCCAGCCATGAAGGCATCATCTGCGTTGAAAAGATTGCCGGCTTGCCTGACATCCATCCCATGGACAAGAACAGGATTCCCGGATGCACCTATTGCCACCCGCAGGTCGCCAGTGTCGGCATGACCGAGGCCGCGGCCAAGGCGGCCGGCCGCAAGGTGAGGGTAGGACGGTTCCCCTTCATGGGCAACGGCAAGGCCATTGCGTTGGGCGAACCAGAGGGCATGATCAAGACTGTGTTCGACGAGAAAACCGGCGAGTTGCTGGGCGCCCATATGGTCGGCGCAGAAGTGACTGAACTGATCCAGGGCTATGTGGTGGCAATGGGTCTGGAGACGACCGAAGCCGAACTGATGCATACCGTCTTTCCGCATCCCACGCTCAGCGAAATGATGCATGAGTCGGTGCTTGACGCCTACGACCGGGTAATCCACATCTGAGCCATGGAAAGCCCCAAGATTCGCCATCCGGAAAAGCGCAACCGGCCAGATAGCCCGATTCAGCGGAAGCCCGACTGGATCCGGGTCAAGGCGCCTGTCTCCGGCGAGTACCAGGCGACCGCCCGGATCATGCGCGACAACAAGCTGCATACGGTCTGCGAGGAGGCGGCCTGCCCGAATATCGGTGAGTGCTGGGCCAAGCGTCACGCCACCATGATGATCATGGGGGAGATCTGCACCCGCGCCTGCGCCTTCTGCAATGTGGCGACCGGCAAGCCGGCGCCGCTGGACCCGATGGAGCCCCTGAATGTGGCTCTCGCGGTCGCCCAGCTTGGGCTGGAGCATGTTGTGGTGACCTCGGTGGACCGCGACGACCTGGAGGATGGCGGTGCGGCCCATTTCGCGAAGGTGATTGCGGAAATCCGCCGGGAATCTCCGAAGACGACGATCGAAATCCTCACCCCCGATTTCAAGGGCAGGGACGGGGCGATCGAAACCGTGGTCGCGGCGCGGCCCGATGTTTTCAATCACAATCTGGAAACCGTGCCCCGGCTCTATCCGACGATCCGCCCCGGCGCCCGCTATTTCACCAGCCTGGAATTGCTGCACCGGGTGAAACGCATTGATCCCACCATGTTCACCAAGTCCGGCATGATGGTCGGGCTGGGCGAAACGCGTGAGGAGGTCGGCCAGGTAATGGACGATCTGCGCGCGGCCGATGTCGACTTCCTGACGATAGGGCAATATCTGCAGCCGACGCGCAAGCATGCCCCGGTCGACCGTTTCGTGACGCCCGAGGAATTCGAAGGCTACGCCAACATGGCACGCGGCAAGGGCTTCCTGCTGGTGGCCGCCACGCCGCTGACAAGGTCGTCCTATCATGCGGGCGACGACTTCGCGAAGCTCCGGGCGGCGCGCTTGGCCGGCCGGGCCGTCGGCTGAGTCGGTCTTACCATGGCGACCCATGCGGAAAAACGGGTGCTTCCTCACAGCCCCGAACAGCTCTTCGGCCTGGTCGCCGACATCGAGCGTTATCCCGAGTTCCTTCCCTGGTGCGTCGGCTCGCGTATTCGCAGCCGGCGCGAAAACGTAGTGGTCGCGGACCTGATCATCGGTTTCAAGGGAATCAGGGAGAGCTTTACCAGTGAAGTAACGCTGAACAGATCCGCCATGCGGATCGATGTCGCCTACCGCAACGGGCCCTTCAAATATCTCAACAATCACTGGATATTCAACGCGCAGCCCGACGGCAGCTGCGAGATCGATTTCTTCGTCGATTTCGAGTTCCGCTCGCGCCTGCTGCAGCGCATTATCGGCCTGCTGTTCAACGAGGCGGTACGACGGATGGTTTCGGCATTTGAGACCAGGGCCGACCAGCTATACGGCCCTAAGTGATCGGCGTGAGATGCTCGGACCGGCTCGGTTCGTTGTAGAAATGAATTTAACTCAAAATTTAGTAGAATTATCGACATCGCGTTGGATCTCCGAGCTGTGCCATCCGAGTCGCCGCTCTCCAGGCGCCTTTTGCCGTGGCAATCAGGCAAGCCTAATACAATGAATTTTCGTCCAAAAGCGGGATGACACCTGTTTAATTAGGCATAATCCATAATTTGCGGTATGATTTGTGATGGAATCATCCGCCACGGGGGCTCCGATACATGCCAATCACGCCAAGACAGATTCGCGCCGCCAGGGCGATGCTCGAGGTCAAGCAAAAGGAACTCGCCAGGGCCGCCGGCATTTCGCTGGCTACGCTGAACAATATCGAACGGGGGGTGGCAGACCCGCGCAGCAGCACACTGGCGGCGATCGAGCGGACGCTTAAAGACGCCGGAGTCGAGGTCGCGGAAGACGGCATGATCGAGGAGGTTCGGCTGCATCGCATTTCCCGGCCCAACGCCTACGACACGCTGTTCGCCAGCCAGCGGGTCCTGGAAATCATCGCTCCAGGCTCGCTGTACCATGTGGAACGTATCCTGTTCTATGCCCGGCACAGCGTCGCCGATGGCGCCATGGCGCCCCGCATATGCCTTCTGATCGAGGGACACAGTCGCACAATTCTCTTCGATCTTGTTGATTTTACCGTTGAAAACGACAGCCGCTCCGCGGAAGTCGCGGGCATCCTGCTGGGCAGCTACGCCTTCCATGGCGGTAAGCTGTACTATCTCGACCAGATTCTGGAGGACACAACGTCGGCTGAACTTGCCGAAGCTGTTTCAAGGCTGCGGCAACTAGACTGGCGCCCCATGGACCATCCGGGACCCTTCTTCAACAGGTTCGACGATTGGGAAGGGCACCTGCTGGGATTCGCCCGCCGTCCCGGCCATCCCATGCGCGACCTGGTGTCGTTGCTGGTCAGCCGCCAGCAAGGCTGAGCAAAAGCTCCAGCGCGCGGCGCGCCGTAGCGCGGCGAATATCCGTGCGATTACCGGGGAATATATTGCGCTCCACCGACACGAATTCGCCACGCCGTCCGAACCCGATATATACCAGGCCCACTGGCTTTTCAGCACTCCCGCCACCGGGGCCGGCGATTCCCGTAACCGCCACGACAAGATCGGCGCGCGAATGATCCAGTGCCCCTAGCGCCATTCCGCGGGCTACGGGCTCGCTTACCGCTCCGTACTCGAGCAATACATTTTCCGGCACGCCCAGTAGCTCGTGTTTTGCCTCGTTCGAATAGGTTACGAAACCGCGCTCGAAGACATCGGAGGAGCCGGGTATTTCGGTCAGGCTGGCCGCGATCAGTCCGCCGGAGCAGGACTCGGCCGTCGCAATCTTCCATCCCATGGCCCTGGCGCAATCGAGAACCGCGCTGGCCGTTACGGTCAGGTCGTCGACCATCCGAACAACCAGATAAAGGCCAGGAGGCCGATAGCGGCATAAATCCCAGCGAAAATGTCATCCAGCATGACGCCGAGTCCACCCTCGAGCTCACGGTCGGCCCAGTTCGCGGGCCAGGGTTTCAGAATATCGGCGGCCCTGAACAGTAAGAATCCGATGAGGAAGAGTACCGGATCCAGACCCGCCGGGATCAATGTGAGCCATTGACCCGCGACCTCGTCGATCACGATCGGTCCCGCGTCCTTGATGCCGGAATGCTTGCTGTACATGCCGGCGGCCCAGATACCCACGACAAAAGCCCCCACGGCGAAGGCCAGCAACGTCCAGGGGCCGCCGAACCACATGATGCCCCAGGCGAAGGGCAGGGCCGCGGCAGAGCCCCAGGTGCCGGGGATCTTCGGCAGCAGGCCCGACCCGAACCAGGTGGCGATCAGGAAGGCGGGATGCCAGAAGGGCAGGGTCGCGGGGATTTTTCTGCTCATAAACTGACCGTTGCAGTGGCCTGAGCGGCGATTCCTTCGCCCCTGCCGGTGAAACCGAGACCTTCGGTTGTTGTCGCCTTGACACTGACCCGGTCGATAGCGATCTCGGCGATCTCCGCGACCCGGGCCCGCATGGAATCGCGGTGAGGGCCGACTTTCGGTCTTTCGCAGATCAGCGTGATGTCGAGATGCCGGATTTTCCCGCCGCGCTTGCCAACCAGTTCGGCTGCATGTCGCAGGAACAGGGAGGAGTCGGCGCCGCGCCACTTCGCTTCGGAGGGCGGAAAATGGCTAC
>Ga0210062_1000529_pt1 | contig 11678 bp, 14 predicted proteins | sample Muzzi_CordA_D2_FD_185528 | JGI IMG/M metagenome (GOLD analysis project Ga0210062, IMG submission 185528) | Wetland microbial communities from San Francisco Bay, California, USA, that impact long-term carbon sequestration - Muzzi_CordA_D2 (SPAdes) | ecosystem: Environmental > Aquatic > Marine >...
CAAGAATACCACCATCGCCACCAAGGGGCGGCACGATCCCTGCGTCGGCATCCGCGGCGTGCCGGTCGGCGAGGCGATGGTCGCCTGCGTGCTGTGCGAACCGTTCTCGGCTCATGAAGCCTATCTGATGGGCATGCTGGCGGACATCGTTCCGGCGTTGAAGGTCGATGGCAAGTTCATCGCCAATCCCCTGGTCGAAACCAGCCGAATGACCGACGAATTCGGGCGACTGGTTTTTGGAAAACAGAAGTCTGGCGACGCATTGAAGGCCGGTCGAGAATTGATGCAGCGTGGAACGATCGATCTCAGCCTGCTCGATGAAAAGGTCGAGACCCTTTGTACCAAGCTCCTGCACACATTCCCCGATTGCACGAGCAAGACAATCGAGGAGCTGCGCAAGCCCAAGCTCGACGCATGGAATCGCAACAAGGAAAATTCCCGCGCGTGGCTTGCGCTCAACATGATGACGGAGGCGCGCGCCGGCTTTCGGGCCTTCAACGAGGGTACGCGGGAGACCGGTCGCGAGGCCGATTTTGTGGCGCTCCGGCGGGCGCTCGCCGCCAACACCCCGTGGACGGACGAGTTGACCAATAGCATTCAGCCCGGGGCCCGCAAGTCATGACCTTGCCGCTCAAAGTGTGGATCGAAGCCGAGGGGCGGCTGCTGCGTCTCCGCCTCGCGCGCCCGAAAGCGAATATCATCGATTCGGCGATGATCGGCGCGCTTCGTCGCACACTCGATGAGCACCTCGGCAATCCGAACCTTGCAGCAGTTCTGCTCGACGCCGAAGGGCCCCATTTCAGCTTCGGCGCCAGCGTCGAAGAGCACATGCCCGATCAGTGTGCCGATATGCTGAAAGGGCTGCACGCACTCGTCCTGCAGCTGGTCGGCTCGCCGGTGCCGGTTTTGGTCGCCGTTCGCGGGCAGTGCCTCGGCGGCGGTCTTGAGTTGGCGCTTTGCGGCCATCTGATCTTTGCCGCGCCAGATGCGAGTCTTGGCCAGCCAGAAACCAAGATCGGAGTTTTTGCGCCAGCTGCGTCGTGCCTTCTTCCGGAAATCGTGGGACCAGGGCGAGCGACTGATCTGCTGCTTTCCGGGCGCAGCATCACCGGTGCGGAAGCGGCCGCCATGGGCATGGTGCACACGGCTTCCGATCCGGAGGCGGCGGCTCACTCCTATTTCCTCGAACATCTGCAGCCGAAGAGCGCAAGTTCCCTTCGCTATGCGGTCAAGGCAGCACGGATCGACTATGTGGCGCGGATCCGCGCAAAGATCGAACAGGTCGAGAGCCTCTATCTCGATGAACTCATGAAATCGCATGACGCCTTGGAAGGCCTAAATGCGTTTCTCGGCAAGAGGGCGGCGCAATGGCAACATCGGTGAATGGCTCACAGCTGCACCACATCGTCAGTCGGGCACAGTCGTTGTTCGACGATCTGTCGTTTTCGGCTGCGCGGGAATGGAAGGCCGCAGCGCCAGACCGAAAGGTGGTCGGCTATATGCCGATTTATGTGCCGCGCGAGCTGATCCATGCCGCCGGCATGCTGCCGCTTGGCATCCTGGGTGGCGGCGATCAGCTCGAAGTCATTCATGGGGATGCCTTCTATCAAAGTTACATCTGTCGAATACCGCGCTCGACAATCGAGCTCGGGGTATCGGGCCGACTTGATTTCGTAGACGGCATGCTGTTTCCGTCCATTTGCGACGTGATCCGTAACCTGTCCGGCATGTGGAAAATGATGTTTCCGCAGGTCTACTCCCGCTATTTCGACGTGCCGCAAAACTACAGGGACGACATCGGCGGAAACTACTACATCAATGAGCTGGCGGAACTTCTGCATGATCTGGGCGAGCTGCGCGGCAAGCCGGTAACCGACGAAGAGCTGCGTAACTCGATCGCCGTCTACAACGAAAATCGTCGACTGGTCCGCGATTTGTACGCGCTGCGCGCGGAACGTCCCTGGCAGGCGCCGGCGGCCGAAGCGTATCTTGTTCTTCGGGCGGGCATGGTGCTGCCGGTCGAGCAACATTCGGAGTTGTTGCGCGACTATCTCGCTGCCGCCACGGCTGAAGACCGACCGCGTCGCGACAACTGTCGGATCGTCTTGACCGGAGTGTTCTGCGAGCAGCCGCCACTCAACCTGATCAAATCGCTGGAACTCGCCGGTTGCTATGTCGTCGATGACGACTTGCTGTTGGTCACCCGCTGGCTCACGTCGGATGTTCCGGTCGAAGGCAATCCGCTGGAAAATCTGGCACTCTCTTTCCTCCACCATTCAGAGTCGACGGCGGCAAAGTACGAGCCAGATCTGAAAGAGAAAGGCCAGCATCTGGTGCGCGCGGTGCGGCGCACGTCGGCCGAAGGTGTCATCTTTGCCTGCCCAAGCTTCTGCGATCCCGCACTGCTGGACAGGCCAATGCTGCAGCACGTGCTTAAGGACGCCAATATACCGTACGTCGCTTTCAAGTACGCCGAAAACTCGGGGCAGATGCAGCCTATCCGCGAACAAGCCGGCACTTTCGCCGACTCGATCAAACTCTGGAGCGGAACATGACCGTTATCGCAACTCCCAAGGCCGGCCGGGCGAAGCAAGTCTCCAAAGACGACTCCATGCTTAAGCAGAAGGAGATGATGGCTGCGCACTATGATCGGCTGACGAACGCGGCTGAGACGGGGGAGAAGATTGCCTCAACCTTCGTGCCGGGAAATCTCAATGAACTGATCATGTGCTTCGATCTCGTGAACAATCTTCCGGAGGTGAACGCCATCCAGAGTGGGTTACGCCGTCAATCCGGGGCTTATGTGCTCGAGGCGGAGAAGATCGGGCATTCCGAGGACGTCTGTACATACGTAAAGTCGGACATCGGGATGATGGCCAAAGGCAATCTCGCTCCAAACGGAAAGCGATTTCCGGACCCGGACGTTCTTCTCCTGTCCTATACCGGCTGCTTCACCTTCATGAAGTGGTTCGAGCTGCTGCGTGAGCAGTACAAGTGCGAAACGATCATGTTGCACACGCCCTATATGGGCGACGGCAAGTTCACCAAGAACATGGTCGAGTACATGGTCAAGCAGCTCAAGGAAGAGGTGATTCCGAAGCTGGAACGCGTCTCCGGCGTCAAGTTCGACATCGACCGGTTGCGCGAATACCTGAAGAAGTCGGTGAAGGCGGAAGACAACCTGGTCAAGGTGCTGCAGAGCGCCAAGAACAAGCCGTCGCCGATCGACGCCTATTTCGGCGGCATCTATTACATCGGTCCGATCTTCGGCGCCTTCCGCGGCACCGACGACGCGATCGACTACTACGGGTCCCTACGCGCCGAGGTCGAGGAGCGCGTGGCGCAAGGCAAGGGCCCGGTCACGCCCGACGGCGACATGGGCAAGGAGAAATATCGCCTCGTCGTCGAGGGCCCGCCGAACTACACCAACTTCCGCCAGTTCTGGAAGATGTTCTACGACGAGGGCGCGGTGGTGGTGGCCTCGAGTTACACCAAGGTCGGTGGTGTCTATGACCTCGGCTTCCGTCACGATCCCGACAATCCGCTGGAGACTTTGGCGGAGTACTGCCTCGGCGTTTACACCAATCGTAACCTGCCGCAGCGCATCGACATGCTGGCCAACTACATCAACGAATATGAGGCGGACGGTTTGCTGATCAATTCGATCAAGAGCTGTAACAGTTTCTCGGCCGGCCAGCTCCTAATCATGCGCGAGGTGGAAAAGCGCACCGGCAAGCCGGCGGCCTTCATCGAATCTGATCTGGTCGACCCGCGCTACTTCTCGGCCGCCAATATCAAGAACCGCCTGGAAAGCTACTTCCAGATGGTCGAGCAGAAACGCGCCGGCGAGAGCGCGGCGGCTTGAGGGGATAGCCATGAAAACCTTCGTCGGCATCGATCTTGGTTCAACGACGACCAAGGCTGTTCTCCTGGACGAAAACAGCAATGTTATCGGCCGTGGCATCACCAATTCGCGTTCGAATTACTCAACCGCCGCGCGTGTCGCCGGCCAGGAAGCCAAGGTCGACGGCCAGTTCACTTTGTTCCGACGCGCGTTGACCGGCACCGGCAAGCTCAATACGCAGCTAGACGATTTTCTGGGGGCACTGGAGCGCGCCTTCCGCCTGGAACAGTTCGTCGGCCAGCTTGGCGATCTGGAAAAGACCTGCCTCGGTTACATCCAGGGCGATCGTTTCAGCGGCAAGGAATCCGGGATCAAGGACGCCGTCGCGGAGATCTTCGTGCGGCTGCGCAACGAGGCGCCCGAGCTCTACGCGCCGGGCGCCAAGCGCAAGTCCGACTTCTTCCGCGATATCGCCGGCTCGCGCTATCACATCCACGCGGAGGAGGTGGCTCGCGTCGCGACGCTGCCCTACGATTTGCTGATCAACCTCTACGACAAGTCGATTATCGAGGTCGAGAACCGGCCGCCGGAAGGCCAGCTCAGCGACAAGTTCCGCCGCGCCCTGGCGCGCGTTCTGAAGACCGAGCCGTCGATCCAATCGTCCGCGGCGGTCGTGCAGAAGACCATCGAGGATACGCTCGCGATCGACCTCACCGAGACCTACCTGGTCGGCACGGGCTACGGCCGCGTCACGCTGCCGTTCTCCAAGGAGCATATCCGTTCGGAAATCCTCTGCCACGGACTCGGCGCGCACATGATGTATCCCAAGACGCGCACCGTGCTCGACATCGGCGGCCAGGACACCAAGGGCATCCAGGTCGACGCCAACGGCATCGTCGAGAACTTCCAGATGAACGACCGTTGTGCCGCCGGCTGCGGCCGCTATCTTGGCTATATTGCCGACGAGATGAACATGGGCCTGCACGAACTGGGCCCGATGGCGATGAAATCCGACAAACCGGCGCGCATCAACTCGACCTGCACCGTGTTTGCCGGCGCCGAGTTGCGCGACCGGCTCTCGCTTGGCGAGAAGCGCGAGGACATCTTGGCCGGCCTGCACCGCGCCATCATCCTGCGTGCGATCTCGATCATTTCGCGCTCGGGCGGGGTCACCGACGAGTTCACCTTTACCGGCGGTGTCGCCAAGAACGAAGCCGCTGTCCGAGAGCTGAAAAAGGTCATCAATGAGAATTATGGGGATGTCACCATCAATATTAATCCGGAGTCGATCTATACCGGCGCGCTTGGAGCTGCTGAATTTGCGCGCAGAGCGTATGGTGACGGTTCTATTGGGAGCGAAGCAGCATGACAATCGCAGCAGGAGTTGACGTCGGGACCGGAGCGGTTAAGGCCGCGATATTCAAAGTAGAGGACGGCACCGAGACGTGGCTATCCCGGGTGATGCTGCGCATCCGTCAAAGGGATCCGATCGAATTGGCGAGCGTGGCATTCAATCAGGTTCTCGAGGATGCCGGCATGAAGGCCGCTGACGTCGATTACGTTGCGACCACTGGTGAAGCCGAGAATGCGCCGTTTCATACCGGTCATTTTTATTCGATGACCACACATGCGCGCGGCGCGATTTATTTTGATCCGGCATCGAGGGCTGCTCTTGATATCGGCGCGCTTCATGGTCGTGCTATCAGCATTGACGGTCGCGGCAAGGTGCTAAATTACAAGATGACCAGCCAATGCGCCTCAGGATCGGGTCAATTCCTGGAAAATATCGCGCGCTATCTCGGCATCGCTCAGGAAGAAATCGGCGGAATGTCGCAGGAAGCCGACAACCCGGAAGTTGTTTCCAGTATCTGCGCGGTGCTTGCTGAAACAGACGTTATAAACATGGTGTCGCGTGGCATCACGCCGCACAACATACTCAAGGGAATTCACCTGTCGATGGCGGCGAGGCTGTCGAAGCTCCTGAAATCGATCGGTGCGCTTGAGGGCGTGGTCATGCTCACCGGTGGTCTGGCGCTGGATAAAGGCTTGGTCGCTGCGCTGGAGGAGGACATCGGCAATATCAAGGATATGCGCAGCGTCGTTCGCAGCCATCCGGACGCGATCTATGCCGGCGCCATTGGTGCGGCTTTGTGGGGCGCTTACCGGTTCGACAAGCTCGCGGCCAAAGGCGACTTGCCGACCGCAGCGTGAACGAGGAGATGGAACGATGGCGCTGATGATTGTTGAAACTTGCACGGCTTGCGATGCCTGCGAGCCGGTGTGCCCGAACAAAGCCATCACGGTTGGCGACCCGATTTACGTCATCGATCCGATGAAATGCACCGAATGCGTCGGCGCGGAGGACGAGCCGCAATGCAAACTCGTCTGTCCTGCCGATTGCATCGTCCCGAACCCGGATTGGGAGGAAAGCAACGACGATCTTCTCGCCAAGTACCAGACATTGCATGGGTGATCGCCATCATGGGCTTCGCAAACCGTATTACCCAGACATTGCATGAAGAGCACCGTGCAACAATTGCGCTGATGGAGCGGCTCGAGCAAATGATCGTCCGCTTCCGCAAGGGCGGCCCGCCGGATGTCAACGATCCGGCCGTTGCCAAACTTTTGACCGACGTATCGACCGGGGTGACGCACGAGGTTGAGCGGCATTTCGACTTTGAGGAGGCGGAGCTCTTCCGCTATCTGGCGGAAGTAGGCGATGAGGCCATCGGCGCTCACTTGACGGAGGAACATACGGCGATGCGCCCGCTTGGCGTCGCGCTCGCCTCGCTCGCCCGGGATGCGCGAACGCAGGCCTTCGATTCCGCGCGCTGGGACGAGTTTCGCCGGCTGGGGCAGGAATTGTGCGAGCGCATGCTCGCGCATGTCCAGAAAGAAGAAATGGCGCTACTGCCGCTGCTCGACGAGAACATGGACGCCGACCGAGAGGCGCAACTGTTCGAAAAGTATACCGAGGCCGTGTGAGGTCGAATGGACACGTCGTCTGAGTCAAGCCTTGGCATTCGTGTGCTGTCCGCCTCCGACCTGGATGCGGTGACTGCCATCGATCGCGGGCACTCCGGTCAGGGCCGGCGGCGCTTCTTCGAGAAGCGCCTGGCGGCCGAGCGGGTGCATCCCTTGGAGTTCGTGCAGGTCGGCGCGGCGCTCGACGGGCAACTCAAAGGTTTTGCGATCGCCCGCGTGCTGCGCGGAGAGCACGGACAGGATGCGACCGCGGTGATAGACGCCATCGGCGTCGACCGCGACAGTGCGGGCCGCGGTATCGGCCGGGCGCTGATGAAAGAGCTGATCAAGGTATCGCAGGAGCGAGGGTGCAGGTCGCTGCAATCGCAGGTCGCCTGGGAGGACTCCTCGCTGGTGCAATTCTTTCGCGCGGCCGGCTTCGCGCTTGCACCCCGGTTGGCGCTGGAGCGAACGGTGACCGATCTCCCGGAGTTGCTGGAGGAGCAGGACTAGGCGATGGCACGGGTCACGAGAGGTAACGAGAGATTTCAGATTCCCCAACGTGTGGGCGCGCCGGCGGAAGTGAACTATGGGGATCCTCCCACGCCCGACTTCGGCCCACTGGCGCGCGATCGGATCCCGGTGCGCGGCATTCAAGCAAGCGATCTGGGTACGCTGGTCGCGATCGACCGGCAAATCACCGGGCGCGACCGCTCCGACTATTTCGCGCGCAAGCTCGAGGAGGCCATGCACGAGTCCGACGTGCGCGTTTCTCTGGTGGCGGAGCTTGACGGCCGACCTGTCGGTTTTGTAATGGCCCGCGTCGACTTCGGTGAGTTTGGTCTTGTCGAGCCGACAGCCGTTCTTGATACGCTTGGCGTCGGTGTTGATTACCGCAATCAAGGGGTCGGCCGCGCGCTACTGTCTCAGTTGCTGATCAATCTGATGACGCTTCGCGTCGAGCGCGTGAGGACCGATATCGAATGGCACGACCATGAGCTCCTCGCATTTTTCGATCGATGCGGCTTTCGACTCTCGCAGCGACTCTGCCTCGCGCACGCGCTCGCGGGCTGAATGCCGCATGCGATTTGACTTCACCGGGCACAACGCCATTGTGACGGGCGGCTGTCGTGGCATTGGCAGGACGATTGCGGATGCGCTGGCGGCGGCGGGGGCTGCCGTGTCTGTGTTCGACGTTAACGTTCCGGCGGATGATCGGGCATTTCCTCATCGCTTCAGCCGCGTCGATGTAAGCGACTCCATTGCCGTCGCGCGCCGGGTTGATGAACTCCCTGCTGGTGCAACGCTGCTCGTGAATAATGCCGGGATCACGCGCGATCGTACGCTCGCGAAGATGAGCAGTGCAGAATGGGCGAGCGTCATCGACGTCAATTTGACGAGCGCATTCAATATGATACGGGCGGTAGCCCCGGGCATGCTGGAACGTGGATTCGGGCGCATCGTGAACATCTCCTCGATCAATGGGCTGCGCGGCAAGTTCGGTCAGGGCAACTATGCAGCCGCGAAAGCCGGCCTCATCGGCTTGACGAAATCGGCTGCACGGGAATTCGGCAGGAAAGGGATAACGGTCAATGCCGTTGCGCCGGGCATGGTGATGACCGACATGGCGCGGGCGTTGCCAGCAGACGTTCTCGCGCGCGCCGAGAACGAGGCCGCGCTTGCTCAGCTCGCCGAGCCCGACGATATCAGCAATGTTGTTCTTTTTCTGCTGTCGGATGCCGCCCGGGCCATTACCGGCGAAGTCATCCGCGTTGATGCAGGCCAGTACATCTAATCGGCGCGCTCGGGCGCCTCAGCGACCTGCGGCCGCCAGGCGGCGAATAACTCCGGCGGCAAACCAGGCAAACGCGACGGCGCCGAAGAGACCAGCGACGCACCCCAGTCTCATCAGCCAAATCGACCCTGACGCGATGGCGACAGCGATGAGGACAAGGGCGGCCCCGTGACTGACGGCATGCAGGTACAGCGAGGGTGCTTCCGCCAATTCGCCCATCGAGGGCATCAGGCCGCCGCCGGGGCGATTGACATGCATCGAGGCCAGGAACGGCAGAATTCGTTGAAGGACACCGACGAGAAAGGTCAGCAGCCAGCCCCAAAACAGCAGAAAGGCAAACAGCGTTGCTCCATTAGGGCCGGCCATGCCGTGGAGCGCGGCAAGGCCCACCATCAGGGTAATCGGCAACATGGCCCACGCGCTGCGAATCAGAATGAACGACAGGCCGAGCCGCTTGCGCATGCCGGCCTGGAGCGTCTGGTACATGAGGCGAATATGCAGGCCCGCCGCCAGCAAACCGATCACGGCGGCAGCGGTCAACGTGGCCGGCGCGTCAACGAGTGCCCCCGCCGCGCCAATGGCGATCGCCAGCGCTGCTAGCCCAAAGCCCGCAAACGAGAGAGGTTTTGAGGGCGCCGGAGCGAGGGCGAACATCGGAACCAGGACGTGGCTGAAGCCGAGGGCCAGCAGTCCCATGAAGCCGAAACCGCCCAGGACAAGATGTGCCAGGGCGATGCGGCCATGGTCGCTCAGGATCGCCGTCTTGTAATCGATGGCAAGTGCGGTGCCGAGAGCGGCGAGGAGCACGAGCGAGACCAGCGCAGCCCAACCATAGGCGGCGACTACAGGAAGGCTGCGTGCACGCCATAGGTTGTCCGCGAGCAAAGCGCCGAAAAGGAATAATCCGGTTGTCGTGATAACCGCCGCCGTCACCAACAATTCGATTTCTGCCGCATACATCGCGCCGGTCAGCAGGAGGGTGCCCGGGATGACCAACCAAAACACCAGCTTGATGGGCCACACCGCCACGAGCGGGCGCCGTGTCGCGACCGGCAGGAGTTGGACCGACGCGCCGATCGACGTCGCGACCAGGGTGCCCACGGTCAGGAGATGCAATGCGGCCAGCGTCGGCGTAAGCCCGCCTCGGAAGCTCATGGCCTCGTCCACTTCCGAGAGCAAGGCCAGCCACATCAGGACATGAAAGACGGCCGCTGCGCCGAAAAACCGGAACGGAACCGACGGCGGCAATAACCGGCTCTTCGCCCCCCCGAGAAATCCGGCGGCAAGGCTCATCTCTGCTCCTGTCGCGTCACGCGAAGGATGACCTCCCCCTCGGAGGGCGAAAAATCCGCGACGGCGTGGTTCCAGCCCCGCTCGTCAAGCTCCGGATACAAGAATATCGGCTCCCGATCGAGGTGGGCGACAAGCACATCGCCGACGGTGCCGCTGTCGATCAGCCGCAGGATCGCGATCATCGGCTCCGGCGGCTGGAGCCCGCGCACGTCGATGTGGATGGCGTCGGCGGTGCGCCAAGTCCGGCTGCCGCCCTGAGGGCTGGTCGGCTCCATGGCAGTGCCTTCCCGGTTGGGTCAATAAATCAGTATTAAACTACTGAATTGTGTGCTTTTATTCATTGAGCAAAATCAAGGCCCCTGCAACAGGCGAAAGCGATGAAGGCCACGGCCGCCGTACGGGTGCGACGGGTGCGAGCCGCCGACATTCCCGACATCATAGCGCTCGATGCGAGGGTGACCGGGCTCTCCAAGCCCGATTACTGGGACGACGTCTATCGGCGATACGGCAGGCGGCGAACGAGCGAGCGCATCTTCCTGGTTGCCGGGCCGGCAACCAGGCAGGGCGATGCCCATGTGCTGGGCTTCATTATCGGCGAGGTGCGGGCCTGGGAATTCGGATCGGCGCCGTGCGGCTGGGTGTTCGCGTTGTCGGTCGAGCCTGACTCGCGCTTGCATGGCGTCGGTAGCGCGATGCTCGAAGCGATATCTGAGAGGTTCAGAAAGGCGGGGGTCGGCAAGATGCGGACGATGGTGGCGCGGAACGCGCAGCTTCCATTGGTGTTCTTCCGCAGCGAGGGGATGATGGCCGGGCCCTATATTCAACTCGAGAAGGACCTGAATTGACAGTGCGGGACCGACCTCAGGACGTGCCCCCGACCATTCGGCTTGAGATCCAGGGACATGCCGGTGGCGCGACCGCATCCGTCGGCAAACGGGGAAGAGTCACGTGAGGTTGCAGATTTCGACGCGGCTTGCGATCTTTGCCGTCCTCGAATTGGCGCTGCGCGAAGGCCATCAGGCCTCGGTCGCTGAAATCGGCAGGAAATTCGGCGTTTCCAGCCATCACCTGGCGAAGGTAATGCACGTTATGGCGCGTGCCGGTCTCGTACGCTCGATCCGGGGCGCCGGCGGTGGATACCAGTTCGCCGGCAATATGCGGCGCACGACATTGCTCGATGTGGTCCGCTTGTTCGAGGACACAAGCGCGGAAAAAGAAGGCGGCGGCGACGTCGCATCCGTGGCGGATGTGACATTCGAAGGCCAGGCATTGCATGACGTGCTCAAGGAGATTGATGAAATTGCCTTCGCTACGCTCGGATCCATTACCATCGCAACCATGCGCAAGCTTGTGGATCGCCGCAGCGATCGCGCTCCCCCCAGGAGCGCTCCTGTACCGAGGCAACGACCGCGCCGGCAGTCCAGTTAAGTCAGCGCAAGAGCGACCTGATGCTGGGGACGACCAGGTTATCCCATTGGCCGAGCCCCATTCCGACCAAGACGACTTTATCCTGCACGAGCACGAACCAGAGCGGAACGGCCGACCGCAGATCCAGCCTTTCACGATATTGGCGCAGGTCTGTCGGCCAATTGGCATCGTCCATCAGGGTGAACAGCTTGGGCGTCAGGATTTCTCGATAGGTCAGATTTGCAAATTCATATGAGGTTGTGAAACGGGGCAGGTAGTCACGATGCCAGAGCCGGCACGGCGAGCAGTCGCGTGCCCCGACATAAACAAGTGTCACACTTGGCTTGGCGGCAGCGTGCTGCGGTTCCGACCCGG
>Ga0210062_1000530_pt1 | contig 11668 bp, 8 predicted proteins | sample Muzzi_CordA_D2_FD_185528 | JGI IMG/M metagenome (GOLD analysis project Ga0210062, IMG submission 185528) | Wetland microbial communities from San Francisco Bay, California, USA, that impact long-term carbon sequestration - Muzzi_CordA_D2 (SPAdes) | ecosystem: Environmental > Aquatic > Marine >...
GCAATTATTTTATTTTTATTCGATTAACTGATAACAAATAACCAATAACGAATAACTTCCTCTCAGGCTAGTTCAGGCTGGGTCTGGGGTAAAGCCCGGCGGCTTCGACGATTTCGGGCACTTTTTCCTCCCACTCTATGGCCATGATGTGAAATCCCCTGACGCCCTCGCACTCTTTGAGACGCTCGATGGACTCGACGCACATCTTAATCCCTTCGGCAGCCTGTTTGCCTTTTTCCACACCCTGCAAACGCTTGATGACCTCATCGGGCACATCCATTCCGGGTACCCGTTTTTGCATATACTTGGCCATGCCGACACTTTTCATGGGTGTCAGTCCGGCCAGGATATAACATTTTTCATGCAGGCCGCGCTCCCGCACCCCTTTCATCCATTCTTCGAATTTATCGAGATTGTAGATGCACTGGGTCTGGATAAATTCCACACCGGCGGCGATCTTTTTGGCCAGGCGCGGGACCCGGATTTCAAATGGATCGGCGAACGGATTGGCGGCCGCCCCCACAAACATCTTAACCGGCCGATCCAGGTCATCCCCACCCAGGAATTTGGCCTCGTCGCGCATCAGTCGGACCATTTGAATCAGCTGCATGGAATCAATGTCATGCACATTCTGCCCTTTGGGATTGTCGCCGAAGCTCTGATGGTCACCCGAAAGACACAGGATGTTGTTGATATCAAATGAGGCCGCGCCCAGGATGTCACTTTGCAAAGCAATGCGGTTGCGGTCCCGGGTAACCATTTGCAGCACCGGTTCCAGCCCGTTGAGTTTCAGGCGAATACAGGCAGCCAGGCTGCACAGGCGGGTCATCGAAGTTTGATTGTCGGTGATATTGATGGCATCCACATGGTCTTTGATCATCTCGGCCTTCTCGACGATGGGTTCGGGTTTGCTCCCACGGGGCGGTCCGCACTCGGACGTTACGGCATAATGACCTTCGCTTAGAATCTTCTCGAGTTTGCTCGCTGTTTTTACACTCATTGCTGCACATCCTCCCTGACAACTTTTCTGGGGCCCCCGGCTCTGTCGGTTGACCAGTCTTTGATGGGACAAAGGGTTTCATATTGGTCGAGTTTATCCAAGGCTTTCATTCGATCGACGATCAACTGCCAGGCACAATCGACCTCGGCGTTGATTTCGCATTTGCCGGCGGTCGAGCCGCCGCAGGGACCATTGAACAGGCGCTTGGCACACCGTGCAACCGGACAAATACTGCCGGTCGTTGCCAGAATACACTGTCCGCAGCCCTGGCAGCGCTCCGTCCAGAGTCCCCGCTTTTCGGTGGCACCCATAAAACAGGTGTTGACCCCCGGATAGATCATGGTGGACGGATATTGTTCAGCCGTGAACTGAACGCCGACTCCACAGGCAAGGGAGACCACGGCATCATATTGATCGATGATGTCGCGAATCTCCTCAACATATTCCTGATCGCACTGGCGCTCCAGGGTAACCTCATCGACTTTGACTTCATGGCCCTGGTTCTGCGCATTCATCCGCAAGGCGGAAGCCAGAACCTGAACTTCTTTCTTGCCCCCTGCTTCACAGACCGTAACGCATTCGTTGCATCCTAATACCAGGACGCTTTTGTGGTCTTTGAGGTACTCGATAATCTCCTCAACCGGTTTTTTATCTGCAACTATCATGGAACAGACCTCTCATAAAATTTAGTTGATTGGTTTATTTGTTGACTGGTTGATTGGGAGATCTGTCAAATCGCTGGGGAAAGATTAACTATTCAACTAATCAACCCTTCAACTAATCAACTTTTCAATTCTTATGCCGCCTTATTTTTGGCCAGTTTGAGCGGGTTGGGACCGAGCTCTTTTATTTCGGCGGTAAAATCCGTAGCATACTTGGCAAAGCGCGGACCTTCACTGGATGAAAGATTAAACATTTTCGCACGTCCGCCGCCGACACCGATGGAATCCAGAATCTTCTGAGCTTGCGCCACCCTTCTTTTGGCCATGAGGTTGCCGGTGTTATAATGACACTCGCCTTCCAGACATCCGATAACGCATGCACCGTCGGCCCCTTTTTCCAGGGCACGCAGAATGTGAATCACATCAACCTTGCCGGTGCAGGGAACGCGAACGATTTTGATGTTCGTCGGATACTGCAATCGCATCGAACCTGCCAGGTCCGCTGCCGTGTAGCCTCAGAAATTGCAGCAAAATGCAATGATAATCGGCTCAAAATCTTTGCTCATAGTTTCCTCTCAGTAAATAAAATGCCTAAAATGTCTAAATTGCCTAAAATAGGCCGCTTTGCGCCGTTTAAGGAGCGTTTCTCCTGAGGAGCGCTTCGCTTTAGGAAAAAAAGGATAAAAACCTATTTTATTCCTAAACCCGGTCTCTTCAAGCCGGGGTATGTTTCCTCTTCACCCAGTGCCCTACGCCCTATGCTCTCTGCCCTATCCTTCCGACTTCCGCATTCCCACTTCCCACTTCAAAATTCCCACTTCCGCAGGCTTGCCGCGGCATAGTCCCGCCTTTCAGGGACGACGCCGGGTCCGACTTCCACATTCCGCATTCCCACTTCCGACTTCTACAAGACCCCTTCCAGCAACGCCTCCACCTTGCACAGAATCTGGTCGTCCTCATACCAGCTCAGCTGAATGGCTTTGGCCGGACACTCGGCGCAGCAGATGCCGCAGCCGTGGCACAGGGCCTCGTCGATTTCACTGACACCGTCTGCATTGATCTTGGGCACGCCGTAAGGACAGGATCGTACGCAAATCAGACAACTGGCACATTTATCGGCCTCCACCTTGGCCGTGACCGCCGACAGCGTCAGATTGGACTGGGACAGGAATGTAATGGCCCGGGCAGATGCGGCGTAGGCCTGGGCAATAGTTTCCGACAACAGCTTGGGACTGTGGGCGGTACCGCACACGAAAATACCCTCGGTGGCCATATCCACCGGCCGCAATTTAACATGGGCCTCCATGAAATAGCCTTCCGGGGTGCGGGCCAGCTTGACGATCGAAGAAAGCTCTTCGGTGTCTTCGGCCTGCATGCCGGCGCTCAGCACCACGAGGTCGGCCGATGTTTTGACCTTGCGATTGAGAATGTGATCGCTGAAAGTGACTTCCACGCCGTCGCCGGAGGATTCCACCAGCGGTGGATCCTGGGCCTCATAGCGGAAGAAGAACACGCCTTTTTTGCGGGCTTCCGTGTAATAGTCTTCCAGCAGTCCGTAAGTCCGGATATCCCGGTAAAGGACATACACGTTCATGTCGGGATTGATGTCTTTTAAATGCAGCGCGTTTTTGATTGCCGTCTGACAGCAGATCCTGGAACAGTTTGGATTTTCCTCGTTGCGGGAACCGACGCACTGAATCATGACCACGGTTTGGGGATCGCCGATTTCGTCATTTTCCATCTTGGCTGCAAGCTCCAGCTGGGTCATGATCCGGTCATTTTGGCCATAAAGGAATTCACCCGCTCTGGGCTGATATTCATGGGCGCCGGTGGCCAGGATAACTACCCCGTGATCAATTTTACGTTGAACCATTTCCGGACCCACCAGTATTTCGGTGGTAAAATTGCCCTTAAACCCGGAGAATCCGACGATCAGGGCATTGGTCAAGGTCTGAATTTTGGCGTTGCCGGTTACCTTGGCAACCAGGCCATCCAGGTAGGGTTTAACTTGGGCGCCTTCAATGGTTGCCGTCAGCCGGGTGGCCAGCCCGCCCAGCTCGGCCTCTTTTTCCACCAGGACCACTTCGTAGCCCTGATCGGTCAGCCCCAGGGCGGCATTCATACCCGCCACGCCGCCGCCGATCACCAGGCCGCGCTGGACAACCGGAATTTTCTTTTCTTCCAGCGGATGGAGTGTCCCGGCCCGGGCCACCGACATGCGCACCAGGTCTTTGGCTTTAGCCGATGCTTCTGCGTTGGATCCGCTGTGGACCCAGGAGTCCTGATTGCGGATGTTGGCCATTTCAAACAGATATTTGTTCAAGCCGCAGGATTCCATGGTGTCCTGGAAAATCGGCTCATGGGTTTTGGGGCTGCAGGCCGCCACCACCACGCGGTTTAATTTATGCTCTTTGATAATCTTCTTCATCTGATCCTGTGAATCCTGGGAACAGGTGAAAAGATTCTGGGTCGAATAAACCACATTCGGCAATTTCCCGGCATATTCTTCGACCCCCGTCACATCCACCACGCTGGAGATATTGATGCCGCAGTTGCAGACAAATACGCCGACTCTGGGCTCCTCACCGGTCACATCGATTTGATCCGGCACCTCGACGCTGCGCGTCAGCGTGTTGCGGGCGGTGGATAGTCGCGAACCGGCGGCACAGGCCGCAGCACTGGCTTCGGTGACCGAGCTGGGTATGTCTTTGGGTTCCTGAAATACGCCGCAGGCATAAACTCCGGCGCGCGATGTCTCAACCGGTTGAAAGGGATGGGTTACCGCGAAATTGGATTTATCCAGATCAACGCCGAGTTTTTCGGCCATTTCAATCGTGGATTGCGGAACCTGGAGGCCCACCGAGAGCACCACCATATCAAACTCTTCAATCTGAAGCTGACCGCTGTCATCCATATAGCGGATACTCAGATTACCGGTATCCCCCACTTCATCCAGCGAATGAATGCGGGATTTGATAAAGCGGATGCCGGCATCTTTGGCGCGGTTGTAGTATTTTTCGTAATCTTTGCCAAAGGTTCGGATATCCATATTAAATACGACGCAGTCCAGATCACCTTCGGCATGCTCTTTGGCGATCATGGAGTCCTTGCAGGCGTACATGCAGCATACCGACGAGCAATAGCTATTGCCGCATTGATTGTTATCCCTGGAACCGACGCATTGCAGCCAGGCGATTTTGGTTGGTTCCCTGTCATCCGAAGGCCGCTTCAGGTGACCCATGGTGGGACCCGAGGCGCTTAAAATTCTTTCAAACTCCAGGCTGGTGAGAACATTGGGACTGGTTTTGTAGTGATATATGTTTTCCAGGTTGCTGGGATCATAAGGTTCACTGCCGGGGCACAGAATAACGGACCCGACATCGAGCTCTAGTATTTCTTCCTGCTGGCTGTGATCGATGGCATTGGCCAGACAGGCATCCACGCACTGGTAGCATTCACAGCAATAGCCGCAGTTCAAGCAGCGGGCGGCTTCCTGCTGCCCGGCGGTTTCCTGAAAACCCAGCTCCACTTCGGCAAAATTGCCCCGGCGCTTGTCAACCGCCAGCTCCGGCATCCTGGCGCGCGGCATCCGGGGCTCTTCATCAGGGATCGGGCGGTAACAGGGATCTTCATAAACAATCGGTTCACGACCTTCGGCCATATCACGGCCTTCAACGTAGCGCAGGATGGATTCGGCCGCTTCCTTGCCGGCACCGATGGCACCAATCGCCACCCAGGGACCGGTTTGTAGATCACCACCGGCAAACACACCCTCGCGCTCGGTGGCAAACGTGACCGAATCGACCTCGGTGGTGCCCCAGCGCGAGAAAGTCAGGCCGCTGACACTTTCGATAGCGGAAAGATCCGGTCGCTGGCCGATGGCCGGAATCAGCTGATCGATCTCAATATCATATTCACTGCCGGGGATCGGTATCGGCCGCTTGCGGCCCGATGAATCCGGTTCGCTTAACTCCATGCGGATACAGCGCAATCCCACCACCTGACCGTCCCGCGTCAGCACTTCCTGGGGGGCGGACAGATAGGTAATTTGGGTGCCTTCATCTTCGGCGGCCTGGATTTCCTCCTCCCAGGCCGGCATCTCGGCGCGGGTGCGACGGTAAATGATGTTGACCTCACCGGCTCCCAGACGAACGGCCGCGCGGGCCACATCGATGGCCACATTGCCGCCGCCGATGATGGCCAGTTTTTTGCCGACTTCAGCTTTGCCCGCCAGATTGACTTCTCTTAAGAAATCGACCCCCTGGCGTACGCCATTGGATTTTTCACCGGGGATGCCCAACTCGATGCCCTTGTGGGCCCCGAGGGCCAGATAGACCGCTTTGTATCCGTCATTTAGCAGGTCATCGACCGTCAAATCCGAGCCGAGGGCAATGCCGGTTTTTAGCTCCACACCCAGGTTGGTGATGACCTCGATTTCCTGGTCGAGCACTTCGCGGGGCAGTCGATGGGCCGGAATGCCGACTCGCAGCATACCGCCGGCCTGGGGCAGGGATTCGTAGATAGTAGACAAAATCCCTTTGCGGGCCAGATGATAAGCGCAGGAAAGGCCCGCCGGACCGGACCCGATGATCGCGACTTTCTCTTCCCGGGGGGCCGGACATTCGATCTCGATTTCCCGGCAGTCATATTTATCGGCAGCCAGACGTTTCAGATCCCGTATGGCGATCGGTTCATCCACATCACAGCGGCGACAGGCGTCCTCACAACCGTGGGGGCATATTCTTCCCAGCACACCTGGCAGGGGAAGATCTTCCATAATGATTTCCAGGGCCTCCTTGTAGCGGCCCGTCTTGACCATGTTCACATAGCCCTGAACGTTTAAACCACCCGGACATGCCAGACGGCAGGGAGCTTTGTCGCCTTTGTCTATGGCAAATGCGCCCGGGATGGCCTGGGCATATTGTTTATAGGTGGCTTTTTTAGGGGCAAGACCTTCCTGGTATTCATCCGGAAGTTCGACGGGGCAGACCTTGGTGCATTCACCACAGCTGGTGCATTTGTCCAGGTCAATGTAGCGGGGCTGTTTGCGAACCCGGGCCTTGAATTTTCCCGGTTCGCCTTCAAGCTCCAACAGTTCGCTTTCAGTTAACAACTCTATGTTCAGGTGCCGGCCGACCTCGACCAGTTTGGGCGAGATAATTCACATGGCACAGTCATTGGTTGGAAAGGTCTTGTCCAGCTGGGACATCATACCGCCGATGGCGGACGATTTTTCCACCAGATGGACTAAATAACCGGAGTTGGCCAGATCAAGCGAAGCCTGCATTCCGGCGATTCCGCCTCCGACAACCAGAACAGATCCATTGACTTTTTCGGGCATGTTGTAAAGCTCCTTAGTATCGGAATTTAAATTTATTGGACTCCTTACTGCTAACTACATAATAGCTATAAAGTGACTATAAAAGGGTGCACGAATGATGTCAAGGAAAAACCATAGTATTTAGTTAGGATATTCTAACAGCCTGTAATTCAATAATATTCCCATCTATCAAAAACCCTGAGTTCAAGCCGGGCACGCGCGAAGAAGCGAATTTATTCGTTTTGAGGAAAATTGTCAACCTAAATTTTATGTCTAAAATTGCAACACCACAGCGCGGGAAATTTTCACAGTATTTGCGCGAAATGGATCTTGAAACTAGAATTTTCCCATGCTAATGTTTAATTTTCCAACACATTGACATCAAATGGACCAGTTGTGCGTTATAATGTGTAATTTTCCAACACGATCGGAATGAATATTGACGAATGACGAACCGTTGAAATGATGAATGTCGAATACCTATAATGTTAATTTTAAAATAGACAGCGCGGAGCGATTTCCACAATTCGTCAATCTTCATTCGTCAATCGACATTCCTCGTTTCCGCCATTTTATCAAATATAGTCGATATCTTGCCCATTGGCAAAACAACAAAACAGGGATTAACGCCATGGTCCCCAAAGATCCTTCGATCACCAATATCGCCTTTGTCGGCGGCGGCGATTTCTGCCGGGAAATTCTCGAAAAAACAACCGCAGTTTATGAACAGGAAGAGCTGTATGCCCCGATTCTGGCCGTGGCCGACCCGGATTTCGACAGCCCCGGCATAAAGCTGGCCGATGAATATGGGCTGTTGACCTTCAAGGATTACCACCAGCTGTATGACCGGCGCTACAACATCAACCTGATTATCATCCTGACGCCCGAGCAGCATGTATTTGATGATATATTGCGCACCCGGCCGCAGCGAATCCGGATTCTATCCTTCGATGTCTTTAACATTTTCTGGAAAGCGATCGGCCGGGAAGAACGCAAGCTGCGGGAACGTACCAAAGAGATGGAGACGATTGTCAACGGCATCCAGGATTTTATCCTGGTAATCACACCGGAGATGGAAATCATTGATGTCAACGAATCCTTTCTAACCAAGATGCACTATGCCCGCCAGGATGTCATCGGCAAAAAATGTTATCAGGTATATCATAAGATCGACCACCGCTGTGACGGCGGAGACATCGACTGTCCCCTGAAGGAGGTCGTCCGGAACAAGCGCGAGGTGCGTAAAATTCAAACGCGTCTGATGGCCAACGGCCATAAACGCTATTACGAGGTGAATATCTACCCGATCTGGGAAAAAGACGGCAAAATATCCAAATTTATTCACATCAGCCGGGACATCACCCAGCATAAAAAAGAGGAGGAGGAAATCACCCGCCGCCTTGAACAAATGGTGGAGGACCGCACCCGTCAGTTAAAAGAAACTCACGAAAAGCTGCTGCATCAGGACAAAATGTCCTCGCTGGGCAAACTGTCGGCTTCGGTGGTTCACGAAATCAACAACCCGATTGCCGGAATATTGAACCTGATCATGCTGATGAAGCGTATTTTGAGTGAAGACACCATCGCCAAAAAGGAAATGGTTCAGTTTGAACAGTATCTGAATCTGATGGAAAACGAAACCCGGCGAACCAGCCGCATCGTCTCAAATCTGCTGGCATTTTCACGGCAGTCCAAAATGGAACCCAAACGTCTGAACGTTAACCAGTTGATCGAAAAAACCCTGTTCCTGAACTCAAATCTGCTGAAAATTGAGGGCGTTAAGGTTAGTACCCGGCTGGACACCGACCTGCCGGATCTGCTCGGCTCCGAGGATCAGCTGCAGCAGGTATTCATGAACCTGCTGTCCAACGCGGCGGAATCCATGGAGACCAGCGGCGGCGAGTTGAGCATCGAAACCAGGCACCTGCTGCGGGAAGACAAAATTCAGATTAATTTTCAGGATACCGGACACGGCATACCTGAAGATGATATCCCTAAACTCTTCGAACCCTTTTTCACCACCAAGAAAAAGGGCAAAGGCGTGGGATTGGGGCTTTCGGTTGCCTACGGGATTATCCAGGAGCATGAAGGCTCCATCTATGTAAAATCAGGCGTTGGGCAAGGCACAACGTTTCAGGTCAAGCTGCCGCTAAAGTCGGCATAAAACCGTCAGGCGTTTAGATAGTATTCTTGTGCCTTTTGGGGCAAAATAATTCTTGTTTGAAAGTAGAAGCTGCGTGGAGGAATGCCTAAAATTGCAAAATGCCTAAAATGCCTAAAATTAAGGTATACTGTCAATTTTTATAAACCAGTCCTTAACAGATAGCGACGTATCAAGAAGTTGATTTCACCTATCTGATCGCGGCTGGTTTCGGGCAAGCAAATTCCAAAAGAAATTACGTTAGAAAACCGAGGTCCCAAAAAAAATGTCGGTGATTTCCAGGTTACCATAGGCTAAAAATTCGCTATCGAAAAGATGGAGCGCAGCGACGCCATAAGTTTAGGCATTTTAGTCCGCCCCAGGCGGATTAGGCATTTTTCCGATTTGTCCAGATAGATAAGTGAGGAGGAATAAATGAGCAGCACCAAGATCCTGATCGTTGATGATGAACTGATCATGCGGGAGTCGCTGGCCGGCTGGCTGGAACGGGATGGGCATTTCGTCCAGACATCGCCCAGCGGGGAAGATGCGCTGGAAAAGCTAAAAGAAACCCGCTTCGATATTCTGCTGGTCGATATTAAGATGGAAGGCATCAGCGGCCTGGACGTCCTGCGGCACATAAAAGAAAGTGATCCGGATGTGGCCGTCGTCATGATCACGGCCTACGGTTCCATCCCCACCGCCATTGAGGCAATGAAAAACGGCGCCTATGATTATATGCTCAAACCGTTTGACCCCAATGAACTGGGGGTATTGATTGAAAAAATTGTCCGCTATCAGAATCAGGCCCGTGAAATGCATTTTCTGCGGGAGGAAGTTAAAGCGCGCACCCGTTTTGAAAGCATGATCGCCCAATCCAAACCGATGCAGCAAGTCTTTGATCTCATCTGTGACGTGGCGCCGATGGATTCCACGGTTCTGATTACGGGCCCGACCGGCACCGGCAAGGGCCTGGCCGCTAAAGCGATTCACACCAACAGTCCTCGCTGCAACGGCCCATTCGTCACCGTAAATTGCGGAGCTATCCCCGAGCATCTCATGGAAACCGAGCTGTTCGGCCATCAGAAAGGCGCCTTTACAGACGCCAAGGAAACTAAAAAGGGGCGCCTGGAGCTGGCACACGGCGGGACACTGTTTCTGGACGAAGTCGGCGAGATCAGCATGCGCATGCAAATCGATCTGCTGCGGGTACTGGAAGACCGGGTATTTTACCGGGTGGGCGGCACCCAGCCTATGGAAGCGGATTTCAGAGTGATTGCCGCCACCAACCGCAATCTGGAAAAGGCGATCAAAGACACCACTTTTCGCGAAGATCTTTTCTACCGACTCAATGTAGTATCCATCAAGATGCCGTCTTTGTCGCAACGCAAAGAGGACATTCCGCTGCTGGCCGAACACTTCCTGCGCCGCTTTGTACAGGAAACCAATAAAACTATCGACAAGATCAGCCGCGAAGCCATGGATGAACTCATGCTCTATGACTGGCCGGGAAATGTGCGCGAGCTGGAAAATGCCATCGAACGGGCAGTGGTAGTGGGCAAAGAGCGTCAAATACGTTCCGAAGATTTGCCTATTTTATGTTATGGGCCTTTCCATGCCCCCCGGAACAATTCACTCAAAGAAGTGGAAAAAAACCACATTCGCCAGATATTGACGGACAACGACTGGAATATCGCCCGCAGTGCCAAAATTCTGGAGATTGACCGTTCAACGCTGTACAGCAAGATTAAACGCTATGACCTCCAAATGGAGTAGTCGTTCAAAGGTTCCCCGTTCCGGGTTCAAGGTTGAACCCTGAACCTCAGAACCTTTGAAACCAGAACCCATGAACTTTTACCAAAAGCCGGTTTGACTTCCCAAAGCGAACATATGATCCTGATATCTCCTGTCGGAGACTTAAGCGACGAGCTGGTTGAAGCGATTGGCGGAGAAATCAAGCGTGTATTTGGTTTTGCGACCGAAATCGAACCCGTCCTGCAGGATCTTTCGTTTGCGCTGGATCAAAACCGTAACCAACATCACTCCACCATGATCCTGGAGCAGCTGGCAGCCAACACCCCTGCCAAAGCGATCAAAGTCATCGCCATCGCCCAGGTGGATCTGTTCATCCCGATTTTAACCCACGTCTACGGAGAAGCCCAGCTGGGGGGAACCGCCTGCATCGTATCGACATTTCGTTTAAACGAGGGCCGCTCGGGGATGAATATTTCCCGGAAATACATCGATCGTATCGTCAAAGAAGCCATTCACGAGCTGGGCCATACGTTTAACCTGCGCCACTGCCCGGAAGACAGCTGCATCATGCATTACTGCCGCAATGAAGAAGATGTCGACCGCAAATCCGATCAGCTTTGCCGCTATTGCAAAGTGATGCTGGAAGATGAGATCACGCGGTCAAAGAAATAAGGCCGGTTTAAGAAAAGAAAGGATCGAAAGGCTGGCGCATCGGTTAATCCAATTATCACGGCTCTATTCTGGTTAATCCATCAACTGGAATATAAATGTGGATCACGTTATATATTTAT
>Ga0210062_1000532_pt1 | contig 11645 bp, 6 predicted proteins | sample Muzzi_CordA_D2_FD_185528 | JGI IMG/M metagenome (GOLD analysis project Ga0210062, IMG submission 185528) | Wetland microbial communities from San Francisco Bay, California, USA, that impact long-term carbon sequestration - Muzzi_CordA_D2 (SPAdes) | ecosystem: Environmental > Aquatic > Marine >...
GGCTGGATCAGGCTTTCGCCCATTGTCCAATATTCCCCACTGCTGCCTCCCGTAGGAGTCTGGGCCGTGTCTCAGTCCCAGTGTGGCTGATCATCCTCTAAGACCAGCTACGGATCGTAGCCTTGGTAGGCCATTACCCTACCAACTAGCTAATCCGACGCGGGCCCATCCTATGGCGATAAATCTTTCCCCCGAAGGGCTTATACGGTATTAATTCCAGTTTCCCGGAGCTATCCCGTACCAAAGGGAAGGTTCCCACGCGTTACTCACCCGTCTGCCACTTTCCACTACCCGAAGGTAGCTTCACGTTCGACTTGCATGTGTTAGGCCTGCCGCCAGCGTTCGTTCTGAGCCAGGATCAAACTCTCAAGTTGAAGAGTTTGGTTTCTGGTTACCAGGGGTGGAATGGCCCCTGGGATCTAGTTTGCGTAACGGGCGCCTTCACACAAAATGCACTATCCCGATTGCTCGGAACGTACATCATGGTGATGGCTGAAACGCAGATCTTCCAGAGTTCCGTTTGCCTGTATCCGTTGCCGGCTACAGGCTGCCTGGACTCCGCCGCCTGCGTTTCTCTTCCTTCAATTCAATTGTCAAAGAGCAACCGATATGGTTTTGGTCTTTCGTTAACCATTGCGGTCAACAAAAGACGAACTCGCTCTCCCTCTGGGTCACCCCAGAACGTTGAAACACGATGTTTCTGTGAGAGCAGAGCCCGCATCGGGCGCCGAAGCACTGCGTGCCCCGAACAAGATCCCAATAAATACTATCGCCCCGGGGGTGTCAACAACCGTTTTTGTTTTTTTTACTCCTTCGACCAGACTGTGGATATACGACTGAAATAAAACAATAAATTGACGTGCCCACGCTGTGCAAATCACACGTGCAACCTCCATTCGAGGCGTCATCGACCGCGGATCGAGGTTCAGTTGACCTGCTTGCCACCATCCGCCGGGTGTTTTGTGGCGATAGGAACGGCGAGTTTCGAGCTGCACTTCGAAATCTACCGCGCACGGGCGCACGGAATTGCGCGGCTATGATCGCCGAACTTGGTGATAACCCTGTCTCGCGCGCCGACGCCGGTCCACCTCGTCGGAACTTCGTCATTGTTCTGCCGCGAGCCCCCGGAACAATACCACTGAACGAGCGTTGGAGCGCGGTTTACCGCCGATCCGACCAGCTCGCAGACGAGGAAGGTGCGCGTTTTCATTCACGGGGATGGAACGGCACTTTCACGCATGACGCCGCGTTGACGGCATGCCGGCCAGCCACCAATGTAGCTGGCGACGCTGGCATGCGCGGCCGGCGAACGAGAGGGCAAGGGGGACGGGGATAGTGGTCGACCACACGCGCCACGCACCTTCTGGACGCTATCGACGGATCAGAGCCACCACCGGCAGGCCTGAAGCCACAGGCCTGTCACAGGTCTATCATGGCCGGGCGCGCCGGGTACACACGGATATCTTCGAGAGCGATCACGTTGGTGGTGGGCATGCCCGATGGTTTATGAGCACCTGCCTTCTCGGCGCTGTTGGCCTGGTCGGTCTGGCGGTGGTCATTTATGGCTTCGTCGATCACGACAACAAGTTCGTCAAAGACATTCTCGACCCGCCGGTTTCCGCTGTTCGGGAAACCGCGACGGTTATCCATGACCGCGGCCTGAATTGGGCTATTCCAAAGTCCAGCATGCTTGAGATTGCTACGAGCGCGCTCACCGCGCGCTATATTATCCATGAGCAGGTCCGAACGCGCCGCAACAACCGGCCGTTCATCGAAATTCGCCCCTATATGCGTCTTGTCGCGAACCTTTCGCCAAAGGCAAATCGAAACAGCGACGTCATCCCGCCATTCAATCCATTCAAGCTCTATTCCACCACGCCAACGAATCGCGACGGCAATGAACAAGGGCCCGCCGTCGCCGAGAACGGCAAAGTCAACGTCCGCGTCGTGGAATTGCTTGGTGGCATTTTGCCCGGCAACGATGGACAGGAACTCGATGCGAATGAAGTTTCCGCCATCATTCAAAAAGAGCAGCAACGCATTTATGGCAACAAACCGGACGAAATTTCCCAAACCGGGGTCTTGCCGGACAACCTGACACCCGCTTACCTGAGCACGTCGTCGGTCATCCTCGCAGCTGCAAATCCGCATGTGACCGAGATCGCCCGTACCGCCGCGGCGCCCGAACCGGTCGAGGAAGACACCGAGCCCGGCGAGGTTCGCGTCCACCGCGTTGCCGATGGAGACACGCTTTCAGGTATTCTGAGAGGTATTGGCACCAATGCCTGGCAGACAGCCGCGATCGCCGGGGCGGCGCAGCCTGTGTTCCCACCAGAAGCGCTGCACCCTGGCCAGGAAATCCATATCCGGTTGGTCGAATCATTGACGAGCCAGGGCCAGATGGAACCCAATTCAGTAACCATCTTCGACCCCGGCCACGTCCATCGCGTCACGATAAAGCGCGACGCTTCCGGAGAATTCACGGCATCCACAACGCTTGATCAGGCCTCTTTGTTCCGCGCCATTTTGCGCGACAGCGACACCGAGAAACGTTCAAGCCTTTATGCCTCGATCTATGATGCCGCGCTGACCCAGAACCTCTCCCCTGAATTGATTTTGAAAAATCTCCGCATCCACGCATATGAAACCGATTATCGTCGCTCGGTCCAAAGTGGCGATCGCGTCGAAATGTTCTTCGATCTCATCCCTCAGACCGAAGGCGACGCCAGGCTCGGTGAATTGCTTTACACTTCGATTACATCATCCGGCGAAAGTAATAACTTTTGGCGTTTTCGTACCCCGGATGGGGTGGTCGATTACTATGACGAAAAAGGCCAGAATTCGAAAAAATTCCTGATGCGAAAACCGGTTCGCGCTGCAAACGTTCGCCTGACATCCGGCTTCGGCCCACGCTACCACCCCGTCACGCACACGCACAAAATGCACTACGGTGTCGACTGGGCCGCGCCGCGCGGAACGCCGATCATGGCCGCTGGCAGCGGCGTCGTCGAGGAGGCCCATTACAAGGGAACCTATGGCAACTACGTGCGCATACGGCACGCCAACGGATACAAGACCGCCTACGGCCATATGCGGCGAATCGCGGCCGGCATCCACAAAGGTCTCAAGGTCGATCAGGGCCGGATCATCGGCTACATCGGGTCCACCGGGCTGTCGTCAGGGCCGCATCTGCATTTCGAGGTCCTCGTGAACAACCGCCGCGTCAACCCCCTGCGGATCGAGGTGCCGCAAGCGCGCAACCTCAAGGGTGAGCAACTGACGGCATTTCTCTCAGAAAAACAGCGTATCGACGAGTTGATGCGGCGCCCGCCGGTCAAGACCGACACGCGCTGACGCGAGAGCGCTTCTATCCGGCGATCTTGCCGCCGCCTTTTCTCGTAATCGCAACGACGGACGGTCGCGGCGGCATGCCGTCCGTGAAATCCGGCCACCGCGTCGACGGGTTCTCGAAGGTCGCCGGCTTGCCGACCGAAACGCCGGGATGTTGAACCGCCACGAACAGTGTCTCAAGGTCCGGTGTAAACATTGGGCCGCACATTTCCGCGCCGTTCGGACACTGGAAAAACAGCTTCGATGTCCCGCGCGCCGGACCTTCCGTTTCCATCGCCCAGATGCCGTCGTTGCGACCCGTCGTGCGCGGCGAGTTGCCATCGGTCGCAACCCATAGGCGCCCATCGGCGTCGACCACACAGTTATCCGGCATGCCGAACCAGCCGTTTTTCGTCGTGCGGGGATTGAATGTCGCGCCGACGTCACCCACGGCAGGATCGCCGCATTTCACCAGGATCTCCCAGGTGAAGTCCTGGGACGCGTGGTCGCCATCCTTCGGCATCATCTCGATGATGTGGCCGAACGCATTCCTGGCGCGAGGGTTGGCGGCGTTCACCTGATTGTCCTTGCGTCGCTTGTTGTTGGTCAGCATGACGTAGACCTTGTTGGTCTTCGGATTGACTTCGATGTCCTCGGGCCGATCCATCCGTGTCGCACCGACCATGTCGGCCGCCAGACGCGCGAAGATCACGACGTCGCCCTGCGAATCAAAACCGTTCGCCGCCGTCAGCAAACCCTCACCGTGCCTGAGCGGAAGCCACTGACCGGTCCCATCAGCGTTGTATTTCGCGACGAAGAGCGTGCCGCTGTCGAGCAGATCCTTGTTGGCGGCACGGTCTTGCGCGTCGACCTTGCCGTCGGTCACAAACTTGTAGACATAATCGAAGCGCTGATCGTCGCCCTGGTAGATAACGAACCGGCCGTCCTTGTTGACGATGTTGCCGGCCCCTTCGTGTTTGAAGCGGCCGAGCGCAGTTCGCTTGACGGGCTTCGAGTGCGGATCCATCGGATCAATCTCGACGACCCAGCCAAATCTGTGAGCTTCATTCGGCTCTTTTGCGATATCGAAGCGGTCGTGAAACCGGCCCCATGCATAGGCATCCACTGGCACGCCATAGCGTTTCAGCTGAGCGCCTTGGGGATGTGCGTGGCGCGCCGCCTTGCCCCAGAAGTAATAGTTGAAGTTCTCTTCGCACGTCAGCCAGGTTCCCCACGGCGTAACCCCACCGGCGCAATTGTTGACCGTGCCTTTCACGGATCGCCCGTCGGGGTCGGCCTTGGTGCGCATCAGGCGATGGCCGGTGGCCGGACCGGAAACAGCGATATCGGTTTCCAAGGTGATCCGGCGTGCATACTTCGATCCTTCGACGACCCGCCACTTGCCGTCCTCGTCGCGCTTGACCTCAATCACTGAGCCGCCATGCGCCATCATTTCGACCGCCACGAGTTCTTCCGTCATCGCCTCGAGCCTGGACTCGAAACTCGCACGGCTGATCAGACGTGCCGGTCTCTTCACCAGGCTCGCATCAAGTCCGTACTGTTTGGCAATGCCCGCCAGTTGCTGCTCAGAGGACTTCGCTAGCGCAGGGTCAAGATCAAGCCGGCTGCGGCCGGGAAACATCAGCTCCTGGTTGGAGTATTCGTGGTTGACGACCAACAAGCCGTGGTCGCTACGCCCGTCGAGTGGTAGATAGCCCAGAAAATCATTGTTGTAGCCGAACTGACCGGCCTGCGCCGGACCGGACTGGCGTTTCGGGTCAAAGCCGATCGCCTCCTCGATCACCGGGTCGCCCCAGCGGATCAGAACATCCGCGTTGTAACCTTCGGCAACGTGATGGTTTCCATCCGTACCTGCGGCCAGTTCGACGAAATCAAACGACGGTGTCGCCCTTGCGCCCTGCGCCACCGCCGGCTCAGCGTCCGCCAGGGCTGCCGGCAGCAAGCCCGCGACGACCGTGGCCGCGAGCGCACCGCGTACGACATCCCGACGTGAGAAACGGTCCGCGATCACATCGCCGATTGTCGGATTGGCGCTTTCGTTGCTGCCGATATCCTCATCGGCTTCGCACTGCTGGGAAAGAGAAAGCGCCTGATCCCCCGTTCGATCACTCATCGACACGCTCCTGATGCAATAAGGGCCCCCGGCGCAATGCCGGAGGCCCTTTCATTATCGCGCCGCGTTGACCGCCGCATGGCATTTTTTGCGCATGGCCGATCGACGCGCAGTGCTTGCCGGATCAGGCGGCCGCCTTCACGGCCTCGCCGTTGATAACGAGCCGATCGCCATCCGCGCCGACATGCACGGTTTCGCCGTCCTTGACGCTGCCGGCCAGGATCATCTCGGCGAGCGGATCCTGCACGAACCTCTGGATGACCCGCTTCAAAGGCCGCGCGCCATAGGCTGGATCGTAACCCTTGTCAGCCAGCCACTGCCGTGCCGCCTCGTCGAGATCGAGCGTAATCTTCCGATCCGTCAGCAGCTTCGCCAGCCGCACGAGCTGAATGTCGACAATCGCCGCCATCTGGTCGCGCTTCAATCGCTCGAACAAAATGATGTCGTCGAGACGGTTGAGGAACTCGGGCCGGAACTTGAGCCGCACCTCGGCCATTACGTAGTCGCGGACGGCGTTGACCTCCTCGCCTTCCTTCTGCCCGACAAGATACTCCGCCCCGATGTTCGAGGTCAGGATGATCAGCGTGTTCCGGAAGTCGACCGTGCGGCCCTGCCCGTCCGTCAGCCGGCCATCGTCGAGTACCTGCAACAGGACATTGAACACGTCCCCATGCGCCTTTTCGATCTCATCGAACAGGATCACCTGGTAGGGCCGCCGCCGCACAGCTTCGGTCAGAACACCACCTTCCTCATAGCCGACATAGCCGGGAGGGGCGCCGATCAACCGGGAGACGGAATGCTTCTCCATGAACTCGCTCATGTCGATGCGCACCATCGCCTGGTCGTCATCGAACAGGAACGCCGCCAGGGCCTTCGTCAACTCGGTCTTGCCGACGCCGGTCGGACCAAGGAACATGAACGAGCCGATCGGCCGGTTCGGGTCCTGCAGGCCGGCGCGCGCCCGGCGCACTGCTGTCGAGACGGCGCGAACGGCCTCGGTCTGCCCGACCACGCGCTTGGCCAGCTCGTCCTCCATACGGAGAAGCTTCTCGCGTTCGCCCTCCAGCATCTTGTCGACCGGCACGCCGGTCCAACGCGACACCACGTGCGCGATATGATCGGGCGTCACCGCCTCCTCCATCATCGTGCCTTGTTCCTCGACCTCTTCCAGCGATGTGAGCTGCTTTTCGAGTTCGGGAATGACGACGTGCTGCAATTCGCCCGCGCGGTTGTAGTCACCGCGTCGCTTTGACTGCTCGAGCTCAATCCGACGCGCGTCAAGCTCTTCCTTGATCCGCTGTGCGTCGCCGAGCTTGGCCTTCTCGCCTTCCCAGCGCTGCGTCAGCGTCTGCGACTGCTCTTCGAGATTGGCGATCTCGCCTTCGAGCTTTTCGAGCCGGTCCTTCGATGCCGCGTCGTCTTCCTTAAGCAGCGCCTCACGCTCGATCTTGAGCTGGATGAGCCGCCGATCGATTTCATCGAGCTCTTCCGGCTTCGAATCGACCTGCATCCGAAGCCGCGACGCCGCCTCGTCCATCAAGTCGATAGCCTTGTCCGGCAGAAAGCGATCCGCGATATAGCGATTGGACAGACTGGCCGCCGCGACAAGCGCGCTATCGGAGATCCGCACGCCGTGGTGCAGCTCATACTTCTCTTTCAGACCGCGCAGGATCGAGACAGTGTCCTCCACCGTCGGCTCGCTCACGAACACCGGCTGGAACCGGCGTGCCAGAGCCGCATCCTTCTCTACGTGCTTGCGATATTCATCGAGCGTGGTCGCGCCGACGCAGTGCAGCTCGCCGCGCGCCAGAGCCGGCTTCAACAGGTTCGACGCGTCCATAGCGCCGTCAGCCTTGCCGGCGCCGACCAGCGTGTGCATCTCATCAATGAACAGGATGATCCGGCCATTTTCGGAGGTGACTTCCTGCAGCACCGCCTTGAGCCGCTCCTCGAACTCACCGCGATACTTCGCGCCCGCGATCAGCGCGCCCATGTCGAGCGCAAGCAGCTTCTTGTCCTTCAGGCTTTCCGGCACGTCGCCGTGCACGATGCGCAGCGCCAGGCCTTCCGCGATCGCGGTCTTACCGACGCCCGGCTCGCCGATCAGCACCGGGTTGTTCTTGGTCCGCCGCGACAGCACCTGGATCGCGCGACGGATTTCCTCGTCGCGCCCGATCACGGGATCAAGCCGGCCCTCGGCGGCATCCGCCGTCAGGTCGCGGGCGTACCGCTTGAGCGCATCATAGCCTTCTTCGGCAGAAGCCGTATCGGCCGTACGACCTTTCCGCAGCGCTTCGATTGCGGCATTCACCGCCTGCGGATTAAGACCCGCGTTAGCCAACAGCTTGGCGGCCTCGCTCTTGCCTTCGATCATGATCGCGAGCAGCAAGCGCTCGGTCGTCACGAACTTGTCGCCGGCCTTCTCTGCGATCGTCTCGGCCTGCTCGAATACCCGCGCCAACTCGGGCGTCAGGTAAAGCTGGCCCGACGCGCCACCACCGGTCACTTGGGGCCGTTTGGCCAGGGCTACCTCTAGACCTGTGAGAATCTGTCGCGCATCTCCGCCTGAATTCTGGATCAGGCCGGCAACCAATCCTTCCGGATCGTCCAGCAGCACCTTGAGCAGGTGCTCGGGGCTGAATTGCTGGTGATTTTCGCGCAGCGCCAGGCTTTGCGCCGCCTGCACGAACCCCTTCGCTCTGTCGGTATACCGATCAAAGTTCATCTCAATCCTCCACCTGCCAGAGCTGCCCCGAAGCTGCAGATCTGGCCGCATTCGTTAAATGTCGCACGCCCCGATTCGGCAACGTGCTCGGTCAAGATATGGGCATTCAAATCGGCAATAAAAGGTCAGGTTTGCAGCCATGCATTGCAATTGTGCCGGCCGCGTGCGGTCATCCCAGCACAATTGCGTGCTACAGATTTGCGACGATGACCGACCGCCCTCTCACCACACGCCAGAATACGGAACTGCCTTGAATGACCAGCACGGCGCAACCGCGCATTGCCGCGATCTATCGCTATCCCGTCAAAGGCCTGTCACCGGAGCCGATGTCATCGGTGCGCGTAACACCCGGACAGACCCTGCCCTTTGACCGCGCGTACGCGATCGAGAACGGGCCCGGACGCTTCGATCCGACCGCACCGCGCCACCTGCCGAAGATCAACTTCCTAATGCTGATGCGCGACGAACGACTGGCGACTCTGACAACCGCTTTCGATGAAGTCGATCACGCTCTGACCATCTGCCGCGACGGCAAGCAGGTCGCCAAAGGCGCGCTGAGCGACCGAATCGGCCGCCAGCTCATCGAGCAATTCCTCGCCGCGTACATGAAGGATAGTCTGCGTGGGCCACCAAAGATCGTTTCAGCGCCCGGCCATAGCTTTTCCGACGTGGCCGCGAAATGCATCCACATCGTCAATCTCAACACCGTACGCGATCTCGCCCGAATTCTGGGCCGCGAGCTCGACCCTTTGCGGTTCCGCGCTAACGTCTACATTGAGGGTCTGGCACCATGGTCGGAATTTGACTGGCTCGACCAGAACGTCCAACTCGGCAATGTCTCCGCAAACGTGTTCGCCCGGACCAAGCGTTGTGAAGCCACCAACGTCGATCCCGCGACAGGCACGCGCGACGCGGCCATCCCGGCGGCATTGCTGCGCACCAAGGGCCATGCCGACCTCGGCATCTATGCTGAGATTGTGAACGTAGCTGAGTTGAGGGTCGGAGACGAAGTCAAAACATGAAGGTCTTCAGCGACACGCCTCAAGCGTTTCGTGGCAATGCCCGACGCTCTCGTGCAACGCGCCGATCACGAGAAGGCTTCACGCGACGTCGATTCGTGCACGTGTCTTTGGCTTCTCCGCGGGACTGATCGCCTCAGGCAGCGTTATCCGCCTCGGCGCCGCCGTCGCCCGACGCGCCCTCCTCATCGCTGGCGCCATTTTCACCGTTTGCCTCGTCCGATGACGACCGCCGCGGCTTACGGATCGGACGTTTCAGAAAATCGGGTTGATCGTCCCGTTGCGCGTAGCGCTCCCGCCGTCGCGGCCGCCGCTCGCCCGTTCCTTCACCTTCATCATCACCCTTTTCCGATGACGATGCCTGGGGGCGCCGGCCACGGCCGTTATCTTGTCCGTTACTACGCCGTGCGTTACGCGGCTCCGTATTTTCGTCAGTGTCAATCGTGGGCTGTGGCTCGTGGCCGCGCGGCATCGCCTCGGCATGGCCGTTGACGATATCGTCACCGCCATCTTCGCCATCGCCTGTATCGTCATGCATCTCGCGCGGCCGAACATGACCGCCATCGCCCGTCTGCGACTGCTGCTCGCGGTGCGACATAATAATGCGATTATAGTGCTCGGCGTGCTGGAGATAGTTTTCGGCCAACACCGGATCGCCTGATGACAGTGCGTCCCGCGCCAGGGAAACATACTTTTCGGCAATGTGCGCCGGCGTGCCGCGAATCTTTATATCGGGTCCGTTCGATTCGAAACTACGCGTCAGCGGGTTTTGGCTTTTGCGATTCCGCCCCCGGCCTCGTCGATTTTGCTGTCCTTGCCTCATCGGCTCCATTCTCGATCGCTGTCTACAAACTATCCTTGCGTGGTGACCGCGCATCGCTATACCGCGACCGCACGTCTCCCCGGCCACCCGATCTCGTCGATCGTCGCAACTGTGATTAGATGACTAGCACCAAATTTCGTTTCACCTGATCAGAGCACCGCAAATCCACTGCCGACGGCATCAAGCGTGTGCTTCTCATGGCGGCGTACGGATATCACGCAAACCGACCTTCGACCCATGCAAGAGAGATCGGGGATTCGATATCCAAGGATTTTTCTTGCAGTTTGTTTACACGTGCAGAACGGGACCAAGCCTCGTTAGCGATTATGCTCGTGTGAAAATGCCTGTATTCACCGTAGCAATGAATGCCGAAGAATCCAAGCAATTTTATGCGTGCCTTTCCGGTTGTGTCCTCACCGTCACACATCGCACATGCCCGGTCAGATCCCGAATTCCAATAAATTTGCCCGTTGCGGCATGACTCAACGCCTTCTTAAGGATTTGCCCAACTTGTTGGTGTTGCCCAAGACCAACTTCCAGGACCACGAAGCCGTCGGGCACGACACGGCCGACGCGCGCAGCAAGCGCTCTGTAGATATCCAACCCGTCGGCGCCACCATCGAGCGCCGCCCTCGGGTCATGAAACCGAACCTCCGGTTCCAGGTCTTCGATTGCCTCCGTCGGAATGTAGGGCGGATTGGAAACCAGCACGTCGAATGTGTCCTCAATGCCGTCAAGCGACCGATCGAGACGCCATTCCGTTCGTTCCGCAACACCGAGCGCACGGGCGTTCCCGGCAGCCACGGCCAGCGCGCCCGGCGAAATGTCGGTGCCCACCCCGCTCGCCTGCTCCAGTTCCGCCAGAATGCTGATCAACAGGCACCCCGAACCGGTGCCGACATCGACAATTCGTACGGGGCTCTTGGCCGGATAATTCCGTCTGACAATATCGACCACTGCCGCAACCACCGTTTCGCTGTCCGGTCGCGGCTCAAGCGTCTCCGCCGACAAGGTAAAGTTGCGACCGTAAAACGATCGCGCGCCGGCGATTCGCCACAACGGCTCTCGCCCGGCCCGGCGCAGTAGCCACTCGGCCAATCGCGACCGCTGGGCATCGGCCAGCGCGCGCTTGGGTTTCGTGATCAGGATTTCGCCTGGCACATCGAGCGCGGCGGCAACCAGCCAGCGGGCCTCGCGTCGCGGCTCGGCAATGCCCGCCGCCTTGAGCACCGACGCCGCTCGCGACACCGCGTCGCCAAGCGTCGCCACATCACGTATTGCCTTGTCGACCTTATGCACGTTCCAAAGCCGCCAATTGGGCGGCCTGCTGATCGGTAACCAACGCGTCGATCAATTCGTCGAGCGCGGTTCCGGCCATCACCTGGTCGAGTTTGTGCAGCGTCAGGTTGATACGATGGTCCGTCACCCGCCCTTGCGGAAAGTTGTAGGTGCGGATCCGCTGGGATCGGTCACCGCTGCCGACCTGGTCCCGGCGTTGCTCGGCACGCTCGTCGGCCGCCTTCTCACGCTCGATCTCATACACCCGGGAACGCAGCACCTGCATCGCGAGGCGTCTGTTCTGATGCTGCGATTTCTCTGCCGAAACCACAACAA
>Ga0210062_1000536_pt1 | contig 11605 bp, 10 predicted proteins | sample Muzzi_CordA_D2_FD_185528 | JGI IMG/M metagenome (GOLD analysis project Ga0210062, IMG submission 185528) | Wetland microbial communities from San Francisco Bay, California, USA, that impact long-term carbon sequestration - Muzzi_CordA_D2 (SPAdes) | ecosystem: Environmental > Aquatic > Marine >...
ACGAAGTCCACGAAGCCTTTGCCGCCCAGGTGTTGTGTACGCTCAAGGCCTGGGAGTCCGCGCAATACTGCAGCGAACGCCTGGGGCTCGACGAACCGCTGGGCAGCATCGACCGTGCGCGTCTGAACGTTCACGGCAGTAGCCTGGCCGTGGGGCATCCGTTCGCGGCGACCGGCGCCAGGATACTGGCGACACTGGCGCAATTACTGGCCGACAAGGGCAGCGGCCGCGGATTGATCTCGGTCTGTACCGCGGGTGGCATGGGGGTCTGCGCCATCCTGGAAAGACCCTGAGGCGCCCACGGGGCTTCGCTGCCTGATCCATGCAAACCAACAAGCTCGAACAGTTGAAAATTGAACGCGGTCTGGAAGGGGCGCCGGCGCGGCGGCGCTGGCTCGTCCCCTCCGGTCTTGCGCTCGCCCTCGTGGTGGGCGGCGCCTGGTGGCTGACGCGTTCTTCCGCGCCGGTGGCTGTCACGACCGCCGCCGCCCGGGAAGCCGCCGGCCAAGCCGGCAACACGGTGCTGAACGCATCGGGTTACGTGACCGCCCGGCGCCAGGCGACGGTATCTTCGAAATTCACCGGCAAGGTGCTGGACGTGCTGATCGAGGAAGGCATGCGCGTGGAGAAAGACCAGGTACTGGCGCGGCTGGACGACGCCAACATCGTGGCCAGCTATGCCCTCGCCGAGGCCGAACTCAGGGCCGCCAAAATCGGGGGCAAGGAGACCGAGGCGCTGCTGCGCGACGCCCGCGCCACTTTCGACAGGACGGCCGCCCTGGTCGAACGCAAGCTCGCGAGCCCCGCCGAACTCGACAGCGCGCGCGCCGCTTATGAAGCGCTTGAAGCGCAGCTGGGGAGCAAGCGTGCCGCCGTCCGCGTTGCCGAAAAGCAACTGGGGGTATACCGTCAGCAACTGGACGACACCGTCATTCGCGCGCCCTTTGCAGGCGTCGTGGTGGCCAAGAACGCCCAGCCCGGTGAAATGATCTCACCCAACTCGGCCGGCGGCGGGTTTACCCGCACCGGTATCGGCACCATCGTCGACATGGACTCGCTGGAAATCGAGATCGACGTCAACGAGGCCTATATCAACCGCGTCACTTCGGGCCAGGAGGTCCTCGCGACGCTGGACGCCTACCCGGACTGGAGAATCCCCTGCCACGTGATCGCGATCATACCGACCGCCGACCGGCAGAAGGCCACGGTCGAGGTCCGCGTCGGATTCGACGCACTCGATTCCAGGATACTGCCCGACATGGGCGTCAAGGTCGCATTCCAGGACGGGACGGCCGAAACGGCAGACCGAGCCCCCATACTGGTTCCCGGGACGGCTGTTCAGCAAGATGACGGCAAGTCTTATGTCTGGCTGGCGGCCAACGGCATCGCGGAGCGCCGCGCCGTGGCGACCGCCGGGCGCCGGGGCCCCGACGTGGTGATCAGCGCCGGCCTGGCCGCCGGGGACCGGGTCATCGTCAACCTGCCGAAGGGTCTCGAAAATGGCGCGCGGATCAGGGATAACGGTAAATGACTGAATGGAACGGATCGGAACACCTCGTGCGAATCGGCGGCGTCGACAAAGTTTTCAAGCGCGGTGCCGAAGAGATACACGTACTGGGAGGTCTCGACCTGGAGATCCCCGCCGGGGAATTCCTCGCCCTGATGGGGCCGTCCGGCTCGGGCAAATCCACGCTGCTGAACCTGATCGGCGGACTGGACCGCCCTTCCGAAGGCACGGTTGAAGTCGCCGGCAAGCAGATCGACCGTCTCTCGCGCCGCGAACTCGCCGGATGGCGTGCCCGCCACATCGGCCTGGTGTTCCAGTTTTACAACCTGATACCGGTTCTGAACGCGCAGAAGAACGTGGAACTGCCGCTCTTGCTGACCCGCCTTTCGAGGGCGGAACGCAGACGCCGCGCGGCCATCGCGCTGGATATCGTCGGCCTGTCTAACCGTGCCCGCCATTACCCGCGCCAGATGTCCGGCGGGGAGCAGCAACGTACCGGCATCGCGCGCGCCATCGTGACCGACCCGACGTTGCTGCTGTGCGACGAACCCACCGGCGATCTGGACCGCAAGTCGGGCGACGAGGTCCTGGACCTGTTGCAGGCCCTGAACGAGGAACAGGGCAAGACCATCATCATGGTCACGCATGACATCCACGCCGCCGCGCGCGCCGGCCGTACGCTGTACCTGAACAAGGGCCGGCTCAGCACCGAACCGGTGGACTGACGGGGCGCGATGAAATACTTCTACCTGATCTTCAGCGCGCTCAAACGCAAAAAGTTGCGCACCGGCCTGACCTTGCTGTCGATCACGGTCGCTTTCGTGTTATTCGGCTACCTGGCGGCCATCCGCCAAGCCTTCAACGCGGGGGTCGAAGTGGCCGGGGCCGATCGTCTGATCGTGCGCCACAAGGTCTCGATCATCCAGCCGTTGCCACAAAGCTACGAGGCCAAGATCGAGCGCATCGAGGGCGTCTCCAACGCGGCCCACGCGAGCTGGTTCGGCGGCATCTACCGCGAGCCGAAGAACTTCTTCGCCCAGATGCCCGTCGTGCCCGAGGATTTTTTCGACATGTTCCCCGAGTACGTCCTCGGCGACGCACAAAAGGCCGCGTGGCTCGCCACCCGCGACGGTGCCATTGCCGGGCGCGGCCTGGCGCAGCGGTTCGGCTGGAAGGTCGGCGACAGGATCCCGATCAATGCAACCATCTGGACCAAGAAGGACGGCGGCAGGACCTGGGAATTCGACCTGGTCGGCATTTACGACGGCCGGGACAAGGGCACGGACACAAGCCAGTTCTTCTTCCGTTACGATTATTTCGATGAAACCCGGGCCCGCGGTCAGGGCCAGGTGGGCTGGTACACCGTGCGCGTCGGGGACCCCGAGCACGCGGCGGCCATCGCCAGGTCCATCGACCGCGAGTTCGCCAATTCACCGGTCGAAACCAAGACCGAACCGGAGGGTGCCTTCGTGCAGGGCTTCGCCAACCAGGTCGGCAACATCGCTTTTATCATCATGTCGATCATGTCGGCCGTATTCTTCACACTACTGCTGGTGACCGGCAACACGATGGCCTATGCCGTGCGCGAGCGTACCGGGGAACTCGCGGTACTCAAGGCCATCGGCTTTACCGACCGCAGCATACTGGCGCTGGTGCTGGGCGAGTCACTGGTCCTGGCTTTCGTCGGCGGCACCCTCGGTCTGGCGCTGGCCTGGATACTGGTGGCCGTGGGCGACCCGACCAACGGTTCCTTCCCGGTCTTCTATCTGCCCGTTCCCGAATTGCTGCTGGGCTTCGTCCTGATCGCCGCGATGGCCTTTCTCGCGGGTATCGTCCCGGCCCTGCAGGCGCAAAGGCTGCAGATTGCCGATGCACTGCGCAGGTAAGCGGTGGAGGCCGTGAGCAGTGTTTAGCGCCTTTTCGCAAATCGCGGCGGTGACGATGTTCAGCCTGCGTTCCCTGCCCCAACGCAAGGGCGCTTCCGCGGCCGCCATGCTGGGTATCGCGGGTGTCGTCGCGGTCATGGTCGGCGTGCTGTCGATCGCCCAGGGAGTGCTGCAGACGATGCACGATTCCGCCGGCAACGATAACGCGATCGTGTTGCGCAGCGGTTCCGATACCGAGATGATGAGCGGTCTGAGCGGGGATGACAGCCGTCTCGTCGCGGAAGCGCCCGGGGTCGCCCGCGACCCGCGGGGCCCGCTGGCCTCTCCCGAGCTTTTCGTGGTCATCAACCTGCCCATGCGCTCCACGGGCACCGATGCGAATGTACCGCTGCGCGGCGTACTGCCGAACGCCCGCGCCTTGCGCGACGGCTTCAGGCTGGTCAACGGACGCATGTTCAAATGGGGTCTGAACGAGGTCATCGTGGGCCGGGGCGCCCAGCTGCAGTTCTCGGGGCTCGATGTCGGCTCCAGCATCCAGGTGGGCCAGGCGCACTGGCCGGTCGTCGGCGTGTTCGAGACGGGTGGCGGCCTGGCGGAATCGGAAATATGGGTGGATGCATCCGTTTTGCAGGACGCCTATCGGCGTGGCAACACGTTCCAGTCCGTGCGTGTAAAACTGGACTCCAAACAGGCTTTCGAAGGCTTCAAGGACAGTCTGACCAGCGACCCGCGGCTGAATGTAAAGGTCATGCGCGAAGCGGATTATTACGCCTCCCAGTCAACGGTGATATACAACCTGATTACGGGTCTGGGCACGATCATCGCGATTATCATGGGATTGGGCGCGGTATTCGGCGCTCTGAATACGATGTACACGGCGGTGTCGTCCAGGGCCCGGGAAATAGCGACGTTGCGTGCGCTGGGTTTCCGCGGCGGACCGGTCGTGACTGCCATCCTCTGCGAATCCCTGCTGCTGGCGCTCGGCGGCGGTCTGATCGGTGGCGGCCTGGCCTGGCTCGCCTTCGACGGCTACCACACGGCGACGCTGAACTGGGCCAGCTTCAGCTCCATGACCTTTGCCTTCGACGTCAACACCGCGTTGCTGGTGCGGGGTCTGGGATTTGCGCTGCTGATCGGCCTGCTGGGCGGCCTGTTCCCCGCATTGCGCGCTGCCCGCCAGCCGGTGGCCCTGGCGCTACGCGAGCTCTAATCCGTCCTGACCGGTACGGTCACTTCTATCCCGGCGGCCTCCGCCGTGTTCTGCATCAACGTCGCCCGTGTCATCGGGCCGACGCCGCCCGGCACCGGGGTAATCCATGAAGCCTTGGCGGAGGCCTCGGCAAAATCGATATCGCCCACCAGCTTGCCGCTGGGCAGGCGGTTGATACCGACATCGATGACCACGGCGCCCGGCGCGATCCAGCCGGCGTCGACGATTCCCGGCTTGCCCACGGCTATGATCAACACCTCCGCCTGGCGGACATAGTGTTCCAGCTCGCGGGTGAACCGGTGACAGGTGGTCACCGTCGCGCCCTGGTATAGCAACTCCAGCCCCATGGGCCGGCCGACGATGTTCGAGGCACCGACGACGACGCAATGTCTGCCCTTGACCTGCAGGCCGTAGTAACCCAGCAGGGTCATGATCCCGCGGGCCGTACAGGGCCGGAGACCGGGTTGGCGCAACGCCAGCCTGCCGACATTGAAAGCATGGAAACCGTCGACGTCCTTGTCGGCGCAGATACGGTTGGTCACGGCAATTTCGTTGATGTGCGGCGGCAACGGCAACTGCACCAGCACGCCGTGTATATCGTCGTCTTCGTTGAGTTCGTCGATCAGCTCCAGCAATGCCCGCTCGGTCGTTTCCGCGGGCAGGTCGAAGTCGCGGGCGATGATGCCCGCACGTTCGCAGTCTTTGCGCTTGGCACGCACGTAAATCGCCGAGGCCGGGTCCGAACCGACCAGTACCACGGCCAGCCCGGGCCGCTTGCCGCCGCCGGCGACGTGCTCATCGATCGCACGGCGCACGGCCGCCAACACGGCCGCGCTGACTTCAAGGCCGTCGAGAATTGATGCAACCGCAGGCATGCCGGCTTTGCTCATCGCTTGTTTTCCATCGTTGTTTTTCAGAGTATATTGTAACGGATTGCTACCACGCCGGTGACAAACGCATGTGCCGGCACACGCGGCAACGGGGGAGAATCATGAATGTTTACGAGTACGTTTTCGTGTCGATCCACGGCGCCAGCATGCCGCTGCGGAACTACCAGGGGCAGCCGCTGCTGATTGTCAATACCGCCTCGGAATGCGACTACACGCCGCAGTACGATGCGCTGCAGAAGCTCTGGGAAGATTATCGCCAGAGCGGGCTGATCGTGATCGGCATTCCCTGTAACGATTTCGGCAACCAGGAACCGGGTGACGAGGAGCAGATCGCGGAGTTCTGCCAGAACGAATACAGCGTCGGCTTCCCGATGACGGGCAAATACAGCATCATGGGTCTGTCCGCCCACCCGTTGTTTACGAACATCCGCGAGGAATTTGGCGACGACGCCGCACCGCGCTGGAACTTCTGGAAATACCTCTTCGACCGAAACGGGCAACTCGCCGGCTTCTGGCCTTCAAAGGTGACCCCGGACGACCCCCTGATCACCCATCAGATCGAGCGCAATCTGCAATCCTGGATTCTGTAGGCCGCCGCGGCGGCCTGCACGCGGACTATTTGCGGGATTTCCGCCCGGTGAATTTCTTCAGGCGTTTGCGTTTCGCCAGCTGCCGCGGCGTGAGTTTGTTGCGCTTGTGCCGGTAGGGGTTGGCGCCGCTTCTGAACTCGATGAGCAGCGGTGTTCCCCGCAGCTTGAAGTGACGGATGAAAACGTTCTCCAGGTAGCGCCTGTAGGAATCCGGGATCGCATCGGTGCGATTGCCGTGGATAATGATACGTGGCGGCAGGTTGCCGCCGGCGTGGGCGAAGCGCAGGCGTGAGGCGCGCCCCTGGCTCATGGGCGGTTGATGCGCCTGCCAGGCGTCTTGCAGCACGCGTGTCAGCTCCGGCGTCGGCATGTCGATCGTGGCGCTGCGCCAGGCCTCGTTGACCGCCTTCATCAATTCCCTGAGCCCGGAGCCGTGCAGCGCCGACAGGCGGATCTGTCGGACCCACGTGACATACTGCAGGCGGCGGTCCATTTCTGACAAGACCCTTTTGCGCTGCTCCTCGTCGATACTGTCCCATTTGTTGATGGCGATGACCAGCGCCCGCCCGTGCTGCAGGATGTGACCCAGCAGCGTGCTGTCCTGGTCGGTTATGCCCTCTTCGGCATCGATCAGCAGGACCACGACGTGCGCCCGGTCTATCGCCTGCAATGCCTTGATGACGCTGAATTTCTCCACCGCGTCGCTGACCCGGGAGCGGCGCCTGACACCGGCCGTGTCGATCAAAACGAAGCGTTGGCCCCGGTATTCGGTGGGGATGCTGATGCTGTCGCGGGTGGTCCCGGGCTGGTCGTACGCCATCACCCTCTCTTCTCCCAGAAGGCGGTTGACCAGCGTCGATTTTCCGACATTCGGACGGCCGACGATCGCCAGGCGAATTTCACCGTCGGACAATTCCGTGTCGTCCGCTTCCGCTTCGCTCAGCGGCAGCATCGAGCCGAGTTGTGACATCAGTCCGTCCAGACCACGGCGGTGGGCGGCCGAAACCGGCATTGCCGGACCCATGCCCAGGCTCGAAAATTCCGCCAGGGCCACATCCGGATCGGTGCCGTCGGTCTTGTTGCCCACCAGCAACACCTCGCGGTCATGCTGCCGCAACAGCAGCGCGATTTCCTCGTCTTCCACGGTCAGGCCTTCACGCGCGTCGAGCACGAATATCACGAGCTGGGATTCCTCGATGGCCTGGTGCACCTGCCGCGCGGTCAGGTAATCGATGCCCTCCGCCTGCGCCACCAGCCCGCCGGTGTCGATCAGGACACAGGGGCGGTCGCCGACTTCGCTGATGCCGTACTGACGGTCACGGGTGACGCCCGGTATGTCGGCGACCAGCGCATCGCGCGTGTGCGTGAGTGCGTTGAACAGGGTTGACTTGCCAACATTGGGTCTGCCAACAATCGCGACGACGGGTAACATGCCCTGGCGCGGCTTACTTTTTCAGCGCGGCACCGGCACGGTATGCCAGCAGACGGCCTTTGCGGGTCATCACGTAGAGCGTGTTGCCAACAACCAGGGGCGGACCGGCGAAACCGTCTCCGCCGACCTTCGTGCGCGCCGCGAAATGACCGTCGCCGACGTTGATCCAGTGCAGGTACCCCTCGGCATCGCCCACGACCACCAGCGCGCCGTAGAACACGGGCCGCGTCAGGCCGCGCCGCAACAACTGGTCCTGTTTCCAGGATTCGGCCCCGTTACGCCGGTCGAGCAGCCAGACGTTGCCTTCCTTGTCACTGATCGCCAGGTGGGTGCGCTCGACGCTGACACCGGTGGCCGAGGATATGTCCTTGAACCACAGAAGGCGTCCCGAATCCGCCGCCAGCGACGCCAGCCGTTTCTGATAGCTCGCCACCAGCAGGTCGGATGCGATAAATACCAGTTGCCCGTCGATGTCCGACAGCCGTTCCAGTTCCGTGCGCCCTTCCCCGGGCACCAGCGCCTGCTCCCACATCAGGGTGCCGTCGTCCAACCGCAGGGCGACGACCTGGCCGCCGTCGTAGCCCACGAAGATGACCCCGCCCCGCAGCAGCAACGGTGCATTGCCGCGCAGCGTCAGCAACGGCACGCTGTGGTCGTAGACCCACAGCCTGCGCCCCGTGTCCGCATTGAGCCCGAAGATGCGGCCGTCGATGCACCGGACCACGACGATGCCATCCTGCTCGGTCGGTGCGGCGAGGACCTCCGAGGTAACGGTGGCGGACCATAGCTGGCTGCCGCTTTTCGCATCGAATGCGTACACCTCGCCATCCTCGGTGCCCACGTAAACGTGCTGCGGCCCGATTCCCGGCCCGCCGGTAAAGGGCAGCTTTGTCTTGACGTCCCACAGCTTTTTGCCGTTTCCGGCGTCGATGGCGACCAATTGCCCCTTGTAATCGGCGGTGTAGAGCGTGCCGGCCAGGAACACCGGGCGAATTTGCCGGCCGGCCTTATCCAGCCCCGCACCTGCATCGGTCGACCAGATTTTGCCGACCTTGAGCGTCGCATTGAAGTCGACGAGTTCGGCTGGCTGGTCAGGGTCTTTTGATTTGAACCAGCTGCAGCCGCCGAGAAGCGGTACGGCGAGAAACAGCAGGAGCCATCGCTTCACATGTCACCCCCGTTGGAGTCCCCACCGACACCCAGGGCCGCGAGTTTCATCAGCAGGTATTCGCGGTTACCGACACCCTGCTCGAGTTCGTCGAGCGCATTTTGGTAGGACTTCACCGCCTCCGCCGTCTCACCTTTCTTCAGGTGTATATCACCGCGGATTTCCGCGAACTGCGCCTCGAAGCCCTTGACCGATGGCGCTCCGTCCAACAATGCGAGTGCCGCGTCGGCGTCACCCTGCGAAAGCCTGATTCGCGCCAGTCGTTCGCGGGCAATGATCCTGACCGGGTCCGGCTGGGCGTGGTCCATCGCGTAGGTCAGGTCCTTGACCGCCAGGCTGGACTGCCCGGCCTGAAGACGCGCCTTGGCCATCAACATGGCGGCCATCGCGGTATAGGCCGATTTCGGATATTCGCTTTTCAGGACCTCGTAGTTCGATACCGCCGTGTCCATCTTGCCCTCGTCTATGAGTGTCGACAGCGCCCGGTATTCGGCCGAGGCCTGCTGCCGTTTGCTGGTCTGCCACGCCTGGTACTGCTTTAAGGCAAACATCAGGCCGAACGCCAGCACCAGACCCATGACGATGGCGCTGCCGTTTTCACGCAGCCAGCTTTTTACGCGTTCACCCTGCTCGTGGGTATCATATAAATCAGACATTGGCTTAATTCATTCCATTCGGTTTGAAAGTTAGCCGGGCAGTCACCCGGCAGGAATTTACAGGTTTTCGATGCGTTGCTGAATCCACTGGACCAGCTCGTCGCGCCCCAGCGAACACTGATCCTCGCCCGAGCGCAGAAACTTGACCGTGACCCGACCCGCGGCGATTTCGTCTTCGCCCAGCACCAGCGCCAACAGGGCGCCGCTCCTGTCCGCCCGCTTGAACTGGGCCTTGAAGCTGCCGCCGTTCAGGTCGTTGATCAAGCGCAGACCGGGCACCCGGGCGCGCAAATCATACGCCAGTTTCAATGCGGATTCAGTGCAGCCTTCGCCGGCGGCCACGATGTAAGCGTGCACGGCCGGCGGCACAATATCGTCTTTTTGGCGCAATAGTTCAACCAGGCGCTCTTCTCCCATCGCGAAACCGATACCGGGCCACGGCTTACCCCCCTGTATTTCGACCAGCCCGTCATAGCGCCCGCCGGCGCAGACCGTACCCTGCGCCCCCAGGTCCCCGGTAATCCATTCGAAAACCGAGTGTGAGTAGTAGTCCAGGCCACGGACCAGGCGGGGGTTCTCAAAATAGCGAATTCCGAGTTCGTCCAGATAATGCTTCAACCGCTGGTGGCGCTGGCGCGATTCCGCACCGAGGTGTTCCTGTAGCAAAGGCGCTCCGCTCAACAAGTCCTGGACTGCCGGATCCTTGCTGTCCAGGACCCGCAAGGGGTTGCGCTCGGCCCGCTCGATGGTCGCCCCGTCGAGCGCGGCCCGGTGATCCAGCAGAAAGCACCGCAGCTTGTCCCGGTAGCGGCCCCTCTCCTCGCTGTTACCCAGCGTGTTCAATTCCAGGCGCAGGTCGTCCAGCCCCAGCCTTGCCCACAGCAGCGTTCCCATCGCCAGGACCTCGGCGTCTGCCTCCGCGCCGGAAACACCGAACAACTCCGCACCGATCTGGTAAAACTCGCGGCTGCGGCCCTTCTGCGGACGCTCGTAACGATACATCGGGCCGCGGTACCACAGCCGTGTCACGGGGCCGTAAAGCAGGCCGTTTTGCAGTGCCGCCCTGACGACCCCGGCGGTTCCCTCGGGCCGCAGGCTCAGGGACTCCGCGTTGCGGTCTTCGAAGGTGTACATCTCCTTGGACACGACGTCCGTCGCGGTGCCGATGCCACGGGCGAACACCTCGGTTTTCTCCAGCAGAGGTATGCGGATATGCTGGAACCCGAAGGCGGAAAATACGTCTTCGGCCGCGCGCTCCAGCCGTTGAAAATAATGAACGTCGGCCGGCAGGATGTCATTCATCCCCCGGATTGAGCGGATCGGTGTAGCCATGTCAGTCCTGGGCGCCCTCCGGCTCTCCCGGCCCGGGCTTCAGCGGCCAGCTCAGACGCGCCACGTCATCGCTTGTGAAGGGCTCGAGGTCGATACGCTCGTCATTGACGAAAAGCCGCACGGCCGACGCACGTCCGAGCAGTATCTGGTATGGCTGCCGCCCCTGGTAGACTTTTTCGTTGCCGGCCCTGATCAGGTCCATTTCCAGGGCCTTGCCGTCGCCGTCGGTAATCTCGACCCAGCTATCGGCCGAAACGTTTATGCGCAAACGGTTGACGCCCGGCGGCAAGGCGGGCCCGGATATCGACGCCCAGGCCTGCTCGGCCGGATCCGCGCCCTGCTCTTTTGCGGCGTGCAGCGCACCCAGCGGCGCGATCGACGCGTTGACAGGCCCGTCGGCGCCAGTCTCGCCGGCCGCTTCGCTGCGGTCGTGCGCCGCCCTGCTCGTTACGGAACCGGGTTGCGAGCCGGCCTGCGAAAGCCTGACCGCCTCGCGGCTGAATTGCCAGGCCAGCGTGCCGACCAGTAACGACGCCAGGACATAACTGGTGGCGCGCAGCCAACGCTCCGCGGGGCGCCGTTTGGGCGGCTCGGAAAAGATGCTCTGGACCGTCGGTTCGAGCTCGGCCAGGCGGTCGCTTTCCGCCTGCAGCATGTCCTCGATTTCCGTTTCGCCGAAACCCAGGTAGCGCGCGTAGGCGCGTATGTAGCCCTTCCTGTAGATCGCCGCGATACGACCCGCGCGGTCCGCCTCGATATCCCCGAGCACCTGTTCGTTGTGGTGGATCGCGCCGGCGACGTCCGCCAGCGTCAGGTTCTTCGCACTGCGCCGCTGACGCAATCGTTCACCGGTTGACCGCGGGATCAGTTCTGTTTGCATCTCGCTCATTGCCGCAGGATCTTCCGGGCTTCGGCGGTTTCGTTCGCATCCGGG
>Ga0210062_1000537_pt1 | contig 11600 bp, 8 predicted proteins | sample Muzzi_CordA_D2_FD_185528 | JGI IMG/M metagenome (GOLD analysis project Ga0210062, IMG submission 185528) | Wetland microbial communities from San Francisco Bay, California, USA, that impact long-term carbon sequestration - Muzzi_CordA_D2 (SPAdes) | ecosystem: Environmental > Aquatic > Marine >...
TTCCAGCCCGCTCAAATCGCCCATGGCGATGTCCATCAATACTACGTCAGGCTGCAATCGAACAGCCTGTTCGATCGCCTCCTGGCCGCTGCTGGCTTCGCCAACGACCTCGATATCGCTGTGTCCTTCCAGCAGCGATCGAATTCCGGCCCGAACAATGCCGTGATCGTCAGCGATTAAGACCCGAATCTTGCTCAAAGTTCCATCCCCTGGGGTAGGTCTCCATTCCGGACCAGGGGGACTTCGGCTAAAATCAGGGCGCCATGGCCGGGTTTGGAGCCGACGTAAAATTTGCCGCCCAGCAAAGTAATGCGTTCTTCCATACCTTGCAGTCCCCAGACTTGCCGCTGTCCATTTCGGACTTGATCGGGATCAAATCCCAGCCCATTATCTTCGATCCGGACCACCAGCCGGTTATCTTTTTTGGTCAGAGAGATGTAGGCCTCGCTAGCCTGGGCGTGGCGGGCAATGTTGGTAATTGCCTCCTGTACTACTCTAAACACGGCTCGTTCCACCTCGGCCGGAAGCTCATCTTTTAATCCGGTGGCTCGCAATCGTACCTCAACCCCGGCCGGTTCCAGATATTTTTGTACCTGGCTGCGCAAGGCCAGTGCCAGTCCCAGGTCATCCAATATCTCCGGCCGGAGATCGAAGATAAGATTGCGCAGATCCTGCAAAGACTGGGCGGCGATATTGCGGACGTTGGTCAATTTCTCTTTGCCGGTGACCAGCGAGTCGGGCAGACTGCCCTCCACGGCATTCGTAGTCATAATAATGGCCGTCAACGATTGCCCGATGGCATCATGCAGTTCCCGGGCCAGGCGGGTTCGTTCTTCCTCCTGGGAGGTCAGAACTTTGCCTAACAGCCGCTTACACATCGCTTCCCGATCCTGAATCTGTTCGCACATGGTGGCCAGTTCGTGGGTGCGGTCTTGAACCATCTCTTCCAGAGCTTCGTTCCAGCGACGATGATCTTCCAGGGTAGCGTCCAGTCTGGTCCTCATTTGCTCCAAATTGGCAGTCAGGCGGGCGACTTCATCAATTCCGCCGGGGGAGGTAGGGACCCCCAGATTGCCGGCCGCCCATTGGTCTGAGGCCAGATGGAGCGCCTGAATAGGCCCCAGGATTTGGTGTCTGACGAACCAGGATGAGGCCAATACGGTGGCAGCCAGCGCCACGCTCCCGCCAATGAGTAGCTGACGCCGCAGGTCGTTGACCGGCGCCAGGACCTCGGCGGCGGGTTGTCTCACGGAAACCCCCCACCTGGCCTGATCTAGGGGAGCGAAGACGAGAACCTCATCAATACGTTTTTGGTCGTTGCCCGCATGGCATTGGTGACATTTTCCGACCAGCGGCTGCTGGCTATCGATCAGGCTGGCAAATTGAGTGGCGTGGTCAACCGGTTTGAGGCTAAGTTCTGGTGAACTGGACAGGAGTACGTTCCCGGCGTGATCAACCACTTCAAGATACGTATTTTCCGTCAGCGGAAGCTGGCTGAGGATTTTCGTTAGACCCAACTGGTCAATAGCTATTTCTTCGACCAGCAGGCTGTCCACTTCTCCAGTTGATCCCAGGACCGGCACAGCTAACAGGATATGGGGCTTGCCCGGCCCCGAGCCTTGACACAAATTTGAAACGTACGGCTCCTTCTGTTCCAGGGCCGGCCGCACTGCGAGAAAATCAGGTAAGGATCTTGCCGGCCTGTTTGGGTCGAGGGGTTCCGCCCAGAAAACGTTGCCAGTGGGAGAAAGCCAAAAGAGGCTTCGTCCAACGGTACTCAGTTGCAACTGCGCCTCTCGAAGCAGCGTGGGGTGAGCGTTGCTTACCCGGTCCGCGGTCAGCTCCGGCCGGTTCGCCGTCTTTTGCAAAATCGCCATCGCACTTTCCAGACGGTAATCCAGCGATGAAGCGACCAGATTGGCTACCGTTAGTTGTTGATCGAGGCTCTGCCGGGTACTGGTCTCGACAGCCCGGCGGCCGGCCAGCCAGAAAAATACAAAAATGATCAGCAAACCGACCATCGTCAGTAGCTGGATACGTCTTTGTAATCCTAAATTTGCCAGACGAGTCCGAACACCCGTTAGCATCTCTCGCACCAGAGCAGTTGTCTTAGATTTGAAGGTTAATGCCCGTAAATTGGGCGTCCTATGAGTCTTTAACACCCCCGGGCACCATATCGCTCAGCAATTCTATCCGCAGACTGCGCAAGCGCGCCCGGATAATTTTAGTGGCTTTCAAGAGCATCACATAGCCAAAGCGGCAGTCTTCCTCAAACATTTGGTGTAATTGCTTGCAGTCGAATCCCATAACCCGGCACGGACTCAACGCTTTGCAACTGGAGGTAGCAGTGTGAGGCGGGACCAGGGCCGACCAGCCAAACATTTCTCCCGGGCCAACTCGGCTCGTGACTATTTCTCGGGTAATGATTTCACCGGTCAGTTGCCCACTGAGGGGTTGGTTTACGCGATCGTCGGTCAGATCAACGATGATGCCGACTTCACCTTCCAGAACCACATAAAATTGAACCAGTTCATCTCCCTCGTGGAAAAAATAATGACCGCTCTCCATGCTTAGTTCGTGACCTACCTGGGCTAACTTATCGAGTTGGTCCTTGCTCAATTTGCCAAAGAAGGGGTAACGACGCATTAACTCCGGTGAAACCATAGCTCTCTCCTTTCTTACTCCATATATTTTTTGGTTACCTCTATTTAGAGCCATACCTGGCGCAATTGGTATCCAGGATCCGTAAAATCCCCTGGCTTGCCAGTTGAACAAGCTATTTATTGTTGAGAGGTAGAAGAAACGGAGATCGTTGGAGTGAAGTAGGGATGGTGGTATGCCCATCAAACCGGTATTCTTTAAATCCCCGGCGTGAGGTCAGGAATCAAACTTACGTCATTTCTGGAATCGGGTAATCATGGTGACCTGAACGTGGAAATTCTAGGCCCTAAAGGTTTTTATCTCAAAAATGGTGGTTTTGACCCCAAAATTGTTCTCTGAACCGCGATTTTTCACATGAACCAGAAAACCTTTAGGGGCTTTTCTCAATTATCGAGCTCAGGTTAGTAATAATTCAGTAGAAATTGCGGGCACAGAAGTATTCATCAATCAAAACTATAATAACTGTAACTATCACGGTACCCGCAATTCTTTTGATTACACAAGTGACAAATGTCACAACTTTCCCTGACGAATGTCATATCTTCGATGAAAAATGGAAACCTGGAATTGAACAGATTGGGGCATACTTTAAAGAGGGACTGGCCCACCAGATTTTGTATCTGGTGGGCCAGATTGAAGTTGCTTTCTGGGAGAATAGATCTGACTTGTCTATTTGCCGGCCTGCGTAGAGAAAATACGGACTTTAGGTTTACGGATGTAAATAAACCAGTAAACCAAACCAACCATGACGGAGCCGCCGATGATATTGCCGAAGGTGACCGGTACCAGGTTAGCAATGAAGAAGTTTGCCCAGGTCAGGTGAGGGAAGTCGGCCGCGGTTTGGCCGATGGATTCCCAGAAACTGACCGGCGCGCCCATCTTCACAAACAGGCCCATGGGAATGAAGTACATGTTGGCCACGCTGTGCTCAAACCCGGCGGCCACAAAAGCGCTAATAGGGAAGATAATCGACAAGATTTTGTCGGTTGTGGTCCGGGCGCTAAAGCATAGCCAGACCGCCAGACAGACCAGGACGTTACACATAATGCCCAGGGCAATCGCCTGCACGAATTCGAGATTGGTTTTGCCGTGAGCAATGTTCAGAATCGTCAGGCCCACTGCGCCACCGCTAAATGTGTATTGTTTGGTAAAATACATCAAACCTGCCGCGGCAATTGATCCGACAAAGTTTCCGATATAGACCAGGGTCCAGTTCCGAATCACCTGCGTAACGGAGATGCGGCCATCGGCCCAGGCCATGACGATCAGGTTGTTGCCGGTAAACAGCTCGGCCCCGGCAACGATGACCAGGACAAGCCCCAGGCAAAAGACCAGTCCGGTCAGCAATTTGGCAATTCCAAATGGGACTTCACCACCCATACCGGTACTCACTGTGGTGGCAAAAACCGCCCCCATCGCAATGAATGCACCGGCCATCACGGCCAGGAAAAAGGTATTGCGCGGTCCCATCGTCGCTTTTTTGACGCCAACTTCTTCCGCTTTGGCGGCCATCTCCAGGGGGATGAAGGCATCAAAGGTAATAGGCGGGCCCGGCATAGGCGGTGGGGTTTGGAATGTTGACGTTTTTGAGTCGCTCATTTTGTTATTTTCCTTTCTAACTCAATTGATGTTTGCTTTAATTTAGGAACATCGATTAAATAACTTCCACGTTTTCTGGTTACATTACGAGCGATTCTGACTTTAAATCCGGAAATTAATTAATTCTCGTTCCTTAGATCAGATTTCACTCAACCAGGGAGAGAGTCTGTAGGACTGACCGGCTAATTTGATAATTAGATTTGGGTGCATACAAAATGAGTTAAATATTGAGGAGTAGTGGGGCAGTCAGATGCCGTACACCGCCGCACACCTGCACTGGCGGCGAAAGCGTGCTGGCTCCTCTTTACAACTAAAATTGTATACACTCTTTAGATTTTTGAATAGAGGGGGACTCGCCTCGACGACGGGGAAACTGACGTCGATGTCACGTTTCGGGATTAGTGGGATCCCGGGAAAAATAAGATTTCAATATGTTTTTGGTTGGGGCACGCCCCCCCAGGTGCCCCAACCTTATGGACGGCCTATTTTTTGGCCTTAGCTTTTACTCTTTTTGCCTTTGGATTCTCCAGGCGGACGGCATTGGCCTTGTACTCTGGAATCTTGGCGATGGGGTCCAGGGTGTGGTTCTGGGTGAGCATATTAGCCGGAGATTCTTTCCAGTGGAACGAAAGGAAGACCACCCCCGGCGGCACTCGTTCTCCCACCCGGGCCTGGGTCCGAACCTCTCCCCGCCGGCTGATGATTTTGACCGCACCGCCATCCCGCAGATCAAGAGCTTCAGCATCCTCGACATTGATTTCAGCATAGCCGCGTGGCTCCCGCCAGTCCAGGTTGTCGCTCCGCCGGGTCATTGTGCCGGTGTGGTAGTGATACAGCACCCGGCCGGTGGTGAGAATGAACGGATACTCATCATCGGGCTGTTCAGCCGGCATCCTGACTTCGACTGCAAAGAATTTACCCAGACCACGGCTGAATTTGTCCTGGTGCAGGTAAGCCGTACCGGGATGGTCAGGCGTGGGACAGGGCCAGGCCAGTCCGGTACCGGCCAAGCGCTGGTGACTGATACCGCCGTAGATGGGAGCAATCCGGGTCACCTCGTCCATAATCTCGGCAGTCGAGGCGAACTCCCAGTAACCCTTGCGGTTCCGGCCTAACTTTTCATCCAGCTTTTGACCCAGGGCGGCAATAATCTGCCAGTCCGGTTTGGCTTCGCCGGGGGGCGCTAATATTGGCCTGAGCAACTGAACGCGGCGCTCGGTATTGGTGAAGGTGCCGTCCTTCTCCAGCGAAGCGGCCGCAGGCAGCACTACGTGGGCCAACTCGCCCGTTTCATTGAGGAAGATGTCCTGCAAAACCATAAAGTCCAATGAACGAAAGGCTTCTTCTACGTGGGTCAGGTTTGGGTCGGACATCATCGGGTTTTCACCCATAATGTACATAGCCTTGACCTGGCCGGCCAGGACGGCGTTGGTCATTTCGACCACCGTCAGGCCGACTTCGCCAGGCAGGTCATTCAAACCCCATTTTTCAGCTACAGCTTTGCGCTTGGTTTCGTCGGTGACCGCCTGGTAGCCGGGCAGGACGTTGGGCAGACCGCCTAAATCGCAGGCCCCCTGTACGTTCGATTGCCCGCGCAGCGGGTTGACCCCCGTGGAAGGCTTTCCGATTTGGCCGCACAGCATCGACAGGTTGGCCAGCATGTGGACCAGATCGGTGCCGTTGCTGCGCTGGGTAATGCCCATAGCGTATAGAATCGTTGCGTGGCCGCGCGGCTCTTTAGCCCCATTGCCTCCGGCGTAGATCGAGGCCCCGCTGACCCGTTCGCCCAGGGCGTAGAGCCGGGCCGCCTGCTCAATTTTTTCGGCCGGGATGCCGGTGGCCAGGGCGGCCACTTCGGGCGTCATTTCGGCGACGCTTTGTTCAAAAGTCTCAAAATCCTCGGTGCGGGTTTTGATGAACTCTGTATTGGCCCAGCCTTCCCGGATAATGACATGGGCCATGGCCAGGAAGATGTAGATATCATCGCCGGGTTTGGGCTGCAAGTGCAGCGTGGCATGGTTCACCATGGGCACGTGCCGGGGGTCGATCACGATCAGGCTGGCCCCCTTTTTGACGGCTCGCACCACCTCGTAGCTAATAACGGGGTGGGACTCGGCCGTATTTGAGCCGGTGATCAGAATACAATCGGCGTCACGAATTTCGCGGATGGAGTTGGTCATGGCCCCGCTGCCAAAGCTTGTCGCCAGACCGGCGACAGTGGTGCTGTGTCACAACCGGGCACAGTGATCAACACTATTTGTGCCCACCCCCGCTCTCATAAATTTTTGGAAGACGTAATTTTCTTCGTTGGTGCACCGGGCTGAAGTCAAGCCGGTCACCGCGTCGGAGCCGTGCTTTTGGATAACCTGGGCCAGCTTGCTCGCGGTGATGTCAATCGCCTGTTCCCAGGAGACGGGAACGAAATTATCCAATTTGGATTTGCCTTTGAGCACGGTCGTTTTCGACAGCTCCCACGGCTCGTCGGTCAGCCCTAACTCGTAAGCCAGATCTTTGCGGACCAGCGGCTGAGTCAGGCGATCGGGCTTGCTGACAAAGTCCCAGCCGTACCGACCTTTGACGCACAGGAACTCGCCGTTGACCGGGGCCTCGGGATAACCCTGGGCGTAGATGACTTCATCATCTTTGAGCGCAAATTCCAGGCTGCAACCGACGCCGCAGTAGCCGCAGATGGTGCGCCGGCGGTCTAACTCCCACTCGCGGCCTTTGCCGATCCGGTTGCGGGTTAGCAAGGCTGCCGTGGGACAAACCTGCACGCAACTGCCGCAGAAAACGCAGCTCGAGTCGGCCATCGGGACGTCAAAGGGGGTCGAGATATAGCTGACAAACCCCCGTTCGGCGTAGTCGATGGCGTTGGCCCCCACAATTTCATCGCAGACCCGCACACACTTGCCGCACAAGATGCAATACTGGTGGTCCCGCACAAAGAAGGGGTTGTCGTCCTGATAAAGGGTGCGGGACAACTCAAAGTCGTACGTGCTTTCATGAATGTTGTACTCATAGGCGTAGCGTTGCAGGTCGCACTTGCCGTTTTTGTCGCAGATAACACAGTTGAGCGGGTGGTCCGACACAAACATATCAATAATATCCCGCCGCATCTCTTCAAGCTGCTCGGTGCGGGTGTTAATAACCATCCCCTCAGCGCAGGCTAGACCGCAGCTTGGGGCTGGATTCGGTTTTCCTTCTATCTCGACCAGGCACAGCCGGCAGCCCCCCGAAGGTAATAAATCCTGGTGGTAACACAGGCGGGGAATGTCAATGCCGTTGGCCAGCGCCGCTTCCAGCACGCTGCTTCCGGACGTTGTTTCTATTTGTTTGCCATCAATCGTTAGTTTAATCACAGGTTTACCTCCACTGCAGATTGGTCAAGCGATACCGGGCCGGTTCCGTTGGTCCCATTCTGTTTGACTGCGGCCAAATACTCTTCCTCAAAGTAGCGCAGGGTGGTCAAGACGGGGTTGGGCGCAGTCTGGCCCAGGGCGCACAGCGAAGCTTTGCCCACCGTATGGCATAATCTCTCCAGATGACCGATGTCTTCTTCTCGACCTTCACCGTTGAGCAAACGTTCCAGAATGTTCAGCATTTTGCGGGTCCCGACCCGGCAGGGCAGGCACTTACCGCAGGACTCATCCTGGGTAAAGCTGAGAAAATAGTGGGCGATGTTGACCATAGAGACGGTATCGTCCAACACAATCATGCCTCCGGACCCCATGATGGCCCCGGTAGCCTTCAAATCATCATAGTCGATCAGCGTATCCATCAGTTTGGCCGGGATGCAACCGCCAGAGGGTCCCCCCAACTGGACAGCCTTGAATTTCCGACCTTCAGCACACCCTCCGCCGATGTCGTAGATGAGTTCGCGCAGAGGGGTGCCGATGGGAACCTCTACCAAGCCGGAGTTTTTGATGGCTCCGGCCAGGGCGAACGCTTTAGTGCCGCCGCTCTTTTCGGTGCCGAGCTTGGCGTACCATTCCGGCCCGTTGAGGATAATGCTGGAGATGCTGGCCAGTGTTTCTACATTGTTGATATTACTGGGGTAGCCCCACAGGCCCCGCTGAGCCGGATAGGGGGGGCGCATACTGGGCATCCCGCGCTTGCCCTCAATCGAGTGCATCAGCGCGGTTTCTTCGCCGCATACAAAAGCGCCGGCCCCTTCTTTGATGATGATTTCAAAATCCATCCCGCTGCCCAGGATGTTTTCTCCCAGGACCCCGTATTCGGTGGCTTGCTTAATGGCATTGCGCAGAATGTTGACTGCCAGCGGGTACTCAGCTCGCACGTACATGTAACCTTTGCTGGCCCCGGTGGCGTAAGCGGCGATGAGTATCCCTTCCAGCAAACGGTGCGGGTCACCCTCGATGGTGGCCCGGTCCATAAATGCGCCGGGGTCCCCTTCGTCTGCGTTGCAGATAAGATACTTGGGGCTATTGGGTGCCTGGCTAAGAATGTCCCACTTGATCCCGGTTGGGAAGCCGGCCCCGCCCCGGCCGCGCAATTTAGAGTCTTTGATGACCTGGATGACTTCGCCCGGCGACATTTTGAGGGCTTTTTTGAAAGCTTCGTAGCCATCGTAGGTCAGGTAATCGTCTAAAGAGAAGGGATCAACCAGGCCGCACAGCCTGGTGGTGACTTTAAACTGTTTGCCCAGGAAGGGGTAGTCGCTGCGGTCGTTTTTGCGGCTGATGACCCAGTCGGACGACACGCCCCGGCTGCCGGCGCCAAAGTGCTGGTCCAGCAGCGGGGTCACCCGCTCCGGGGTCACCGGACCATAGAGGGTGGATTGCCCGTCGATTTCCACATCGACCACCGGTTCGCGGTGACTGGCGCCCAGTGAGCCGGTCCGCTTGAGGGTGGCCGGAATCTCGCGGTGACTCAGGTAGGTTTCGATGGCGGTGTAGGTGGCTTCCGCGCCGGCCGCCAGATCGCTGGTTGACATGCCAATTCTAATGATGGCCGACATAAGCCTAAGCCTCCTCTTTTGTTTCTTCGCGCAGGTGCTGCAGCGCTTCCCAGGCTTTATCCGGTGTCATCCGGGCATACGTTCGCTCGTTGACCACCATCACCGGGGCCAGACTGCACGCGCCGACGCAGGCGACGGTTTGCATGGTGAACAGCTTGTCGGGGGTGGTTTCGTCCTCGGCAATGCCTAACTTGTCCATCAGGTGATCCTGGATTTCTCCGGAGTGGCCCACGTGGCAGGCCGTTCCCTTGCAAACCCGGACCTGGTAGCGTCCCGGAGGGGTGAATTGGAACAAGTTGTAAAAGGTGACCACGCCATAGATGCGGCTGAGCGGGAAACCCAGTTCACGGGCGGCATATTCCAGCTGTTGCTGGGGTAAGTAACCATAGTGATGTTGGATTTCCTCCAGCACGGTGATGAGCGCATCCGGATGGCCGCGATGCTTATCCAGAATGGCAGCCAGTTCCGGCGGGGGTGGCTCCACCAGAGCGTCACCCCGGTAGACATTTTTTTTCAGGGAACCCTCGGTTTTCAGTCTCATAAAACCTTCCTCACTCAATTGGTTGATATGATTAGATGTATCTTCTCGAAAAGCAGGAGTTTTTGTAGGACAAACTTAAGTTTATCTTACGTTACCGTGAATTATTGAGAAGCTACTGCTTAAATTGTGTAAAAATTCACATAGATAAGGATTGTATCACAAGGACCATGAAAGAAATAACTTGGGCATTACTAACGCCCCATGCAAGTCTCCATATGGGGAAGTTATTGTATCCTCGGTCCAAGTAAGGTGCCCCGTCCAGCTCGTTTTAGGGGAAAATGTCACTTTTTTATACGACATTTATCACATCTCTGTGATTTTTCTCAAAACTGTTTTCAGGTAGTCTGTTGGAAGATTATCAGGAGTAAAATCTATCACAAATTTCACAAATGAACACCAATTCCTAAACTTTATTTGTGAAAATTCGTGTCATTCGTGATTTAGAATTTCCAACAAATCTGTTTTGGAGGTGTTGTCGAGGTTGCACTTGACTCACGATTCGGGTCCTGGTTGTATGCCCCCTCTACAGGTTAAAGCATACCACAGTCTGGGTCAGGTCAGTAGTGTCAGTCGTCACTCAATGAGAGTGACATTTGTCATTATTTTAATTTACTGATCCAGTCGATAATCTGGCCGGCGGCGATTTTGACCAACGGCGCCGTTTGCGCGGATAGCTCGGCGCGGTAGCCGAACTGGTACCCCCGGACAGACACGATGAGACCCTGGGGGGCGTGGCCGTAGAGAGTTTGGGCCAGGTGCAGACAGCTTTCCGGGGTCAGGTGGTGGGTGAAGGGGGAGGTTTGATAACCTGGCCTGACAGGGGCGACCCGGACCTCTTCTTCAAAAGCGCCCGTATGGGCATCGACAAAGCAGATACGCTCGTATTCGGCCAAAGACTCGGCCATTTCCGGGGTCAGTTGCAGAACGAAGACCAGTTGGGGATGGTGGGTCTGTTCGAATGTGCCGCCATCGAGCATCGCCACCGGTGTATCGAAATGGGCCGCCAGTTTTTGCAACACGTGCCAACCGACCCCGTCATCTTCCCGGTCAACGTTGCCGTAGCCAATGACCAAGATTTTTTCCATAGGAACCTTCTCCAGGATGGTCGCTAACCTTGCGGTTCCAACCACCGAATTTTTGTAGAATGTTTGCGTACGCTATTTCAATTCAATCGCAAATTCTGCGGCTCAACCAGGGAGTATTTCGTGAGCGAGGATACCACGTCACCGGGACGGAGGCAAATAGGGTTGAGAGTTCTCGGCAAGGGAGGTAAGACAACAACGAATGGGGAAAGGAACGAATTTTTTGGGCAGTCAACCAGGTCTGGATGGGTTGAGGTAATTTATCTTGGCATAGCGTAACCGATGAGCACAGTTACGGGGTCACCATAGATATTCACACCTCCACCCTGCCATTCAGTTTTTACTCTTCGGATTTTCCCCGGACATTTATTCATTATCGTCGCCGAGGGCCTGAGTATGGTCCGCGGCTATGAATCACTGAAGATCGAGGAGGGGATAGTTGGAACAGGTGGCCTGGTAGGAACGGGAATCAGGCAGATATTGCTCCCATTCCTCGAACGTCAAATTGCGGGAAACCAACTCGCATGGTGGTACGATAAACCAGGTTTTTAGTAACCGAATGGCGCCGTCCTCTGAGGCGGAGGCGAGTTGAGCCCCGTCGGGGCTCCAGGCTACGCTCCTGACCGGCTTGGAATGGCCTTGGAGGGTGGTGAGGGGCTGGCCGGTGCCAACGTCCCAAATGATAACCGTACCATCAGATGAGGCGGAGGCCAGTTGGTTGCTGTCGGGGCTCCAGGCT
>Ga0210062_1000538_pt1 | contig 11599 bp, 9 predicted proteins | sample Muzzi_CordA_D2_FD_185528 | JGI IMG/M metagenome (GOLD analysis project Ga0210062, IMG submission 185528) | Wetland microbial communities from San Francisco Bay, California, USA, that impact long-term carbon sequestration - Muzzi_CordA_D2 (SPAdes) | ecosystem: Environmental > Aquatic > Marine >...
TACTGGTGACAATCCCGGTAACAGGACCGTGTCCGCGGCGGACTTGACGTTCCCTTGCGGGGCAGGTCAACTGTTTCCATGGCTGAACTCTTGTCGACACTTACCTGCCCCGGCTGCGGGCATGTGAAAACCGAATCCATGCCTGTCGATTCCTGCCTGTTCTTTTACGAATGCGCGGGCTGTGGGGAGGTTCTCAGGCCGCTCGCCGGCGACTGTTGCGTATTTTGTTCCTACGGCACGGTTCCCTGCCCGCCGATCCAGGAGGCCAGGGCGCGAGGCGGCGATGCGGGATGTTGCGGCTGATTTCCCGCGCGAACCGGGCGCCTATGTTCTCCTGATCCGCCTCGAAAAGCGGTTGTCCCTCGACATACCCGCCTTCCAGGGAAAGAGCCTCCTGCCTGGCCTCTATGCCTATTGCGGCAGCGCCTGGGGCCCCGGTGGAATTCATGCGCGGATATCCCGCCATCTGCGCAAGGAAAAGCCGGTGCGTTGGCATGTGGACCGGCTGACCGCGGCAGGCAAGGTGGAACAGGCCGGAATTCACATTGCGGGCCGCGAGTGCGATCTGGCCGGAAAACTACTTGCCCAAGGGAGCTTGGCTGTATTGCCGGGGTTCGGCAGCTCCGATTGCCGCAATTGCCCCGCGCATCTCTTGCAAATGCCGGATGGCAACGGTTTGCCGGAGGAAATTTTCGATCTTGTTGTTTTGTGCGATCGGAAAAAGCTTTAAGTAAACGCAAGGCCAACTGAATTGCGTCATCGTCATCAATTGCGGGATCCTCACCAATGAAGCTGATCGTTATCCCCGTAACCGCCTTTCAGCAGAACTGCTCGGTCCTCTGGTGCGAGGAGACCATGAAAGGCGCCGTCATCGACCCTGGCGGCGAAATCGACAACATCCTGCGTGAGGCTGAATCCAGGGACATCGAGATTGAAAAAATCCTGGTGACCCACGGCCATGCCGACCATTGCGGCGGCGTGGCGGCGCTGCGCGAACGGCTCGGCGTGCCGGTGGAAGGCCCACATGAGTGTGACCGCTTCTGGATCGACCGTCTGGTGGAGGATTCGGCCCAGTACGGGCTGGAGACGACAAGCGCTTTCGAGCCCGATCGCTGGCTCCATGACGGCGACGAGGTCAGGGTCGGCAACATCACGCTGCAGGTGATCCATTGCCCCGGCCATACCCCCGGCCATGTGGTTTTCTACTGCGCGGCGGAAAAGGTGGCGGTGGTCGGCGACGTGCTGTTCGCGGGTTCGATCGGCCGCACCGACTTTCCGCGCGGCAACCACGCAGACCTGATCTCTTCGATCCGCAACAAGCTGTTTCCGCTGGGCGACGACGTGGCCTTCCTGCCGGGCCACGGCCCCGCCTCCAATTTCGGCCGCGAGCGCGACGGCAACCCATTCGTGGGGGACAGGGCAACCGGCGAACCATAAGCAAACAGCTAAACCGGAAGGGAACAGGTTGCCAAAGCCGCACATATGGTAAAGTATTGCCTGATTACGATCACTAAAGGTTGCGCATCTACAGATGAAACACTCTCTATTGAATATTTCACTTCTGGACGGGCTGACCGAAGACGACCTGGCGGCGCTGGCCAAGCGTTGCCGGTGGCGCTCGTTCGACGCGGACGAACAGGTGCTGGCGCATCTCGACGCCGGCACAGATGTGTTGTTTCTGACCACCGGCCGCCTGCGTGTGTCGCTCTATTCGGCGTCGGGCAAGGAGGTATCTTTCGAGGACCTCCAGGCCGGCCAGCATTTCGGCGAGATGGCGGCAATCGACCGCAAGGGCCGGTCGGCAAGCGTCTTCGCCCTTGAACCCTGTACCATCGCCTTTCTTTCAAGCCAGAATTTCATGGAATTGATGAGCCAGCATTTCGTCATCGCCCAGCGGGTGATGACAGCGCTGTGCCGGCTGGTGCGCCGGCTGGACGAGCGCGTTTTCGAATTCAGCACCCTTACCGTCAGCAACCGCATCCATGCCGAACTGCTGCGCCTGGCTGGTGGAAATATCGAAAAGCAGACGGCGAGCGTCAGCCCGCCACCGCGCCATGCCGACATTGCCAGCCGGGTAAGCACTCACCGCGAGGCTGTAACCCGCGAGATGAATGTTCTGGCGCGCGCCGGGATAATTCGCCAGGAGCGCGACGCGCTATACATCCTCGACCTGCCCCGGCTCGGGAAGATGGTGCATGAGGTGCTGGGGCTGGAGCCCGAGGTAATCGCCTGACGCCTGTTCGTACCAGCGGGCCGCAGCGGCCGAAACAACCGCCGAATAAAAAATTCGTGATTTGTGACAAATGCCACAGTCAACGTCACCGATTTCCTCCATTATCCATCGCAGTAAATGCACAGGAACGAATGGGCGAGAGTACGATCAGGGTCGCAATCGCCCCTCTGCCACGAAGGCACCGAAATCTCACCCATTCATCCGCTAAGAGTCGTCGGTGGTCGGCCGAGAGGGGAAATCAGCTTCTAGTCGACAACCACGACCGGCAGGGTTACAGGCCGTCTTAAGGATCGCAACCGGCGCAAGTTGGTCCGTTCCTCCCAGCCCCCGGCTGAGGCCCTGCCGGATATCGCGACCAGCCCGGGCATGGGTGGACCTGCCCGGGCACTTTTCTTACCGGAACACTTCGTCGCGCAGGTGGGGCGGGAAGATTTTCGCTTCCTCATCCTCGCGGTAATGCCTGATCTGACCGTTCAACGCAAAGCCGATTGCCGACGCCAGGGATTTCGACGCTTCCAGCCGCGGTACATAGACATAATCGGCGCCTGCTTCGTACAGCGTCTCGATCTCGTCCAGTCGCGTCGCACAGGCAATGATCGCCGCGCCCGGGCTCATCTCGCGAACCGCAAGGACGAGTTTCTGGTTGTTCGTGCCGACAAGCATTTCGTCGGGGATTGTCAGGACGACGACCTTGGCGCGGTCCAGGGCCGCATGGTGCAGGGTCTCGGTATTGGCAAGATTGCCATACAGCACACGGGCGCCCTCGTTACGGATGGCGTCATGCAGGGACACGTTGAAATCCACTACGAGGGTCTTGCTCGCGAGGCGTGGGTGCATCAGCGACAGGTCATGCAGCAAGGACGAAGCGAAACGGTGAAAGCCCAGCAACACGAGGCTGGCGCCATCCTCGAACTGGTCATCTCCACTGTCTGGCGCACGGAACCCGCACAGGTCCAGAAGTTTACCCATGGATCCATAAATGCCATGGGCCTTCCTGAACAGGATCGGCGTAATCAGGGCTGTCGCGACAAAAGCCAGGATAACCGCGCTGCTGAGGTCATTGCCGAAATGTCCTTCCTGAACGCCCAGGAAGGCGACAATCAGGGCGAACTCGGACACCTGCGCCAGCCTGACCGACGAGACCATGGCGTTGCGCCGGTCCAGCCCCGAAACATAGAGCAGCGGGAAAAAGATAAGCAACCTGGCTGCCAGCGCTGCCAAAGCCAGCAGGGCGGCGATTATGAGTATATCGGGGGACTCCACCTCGGGTATGGTCATGCCGAGCCCGACAAAGAACAGAACGATGAAAAAATCCCGTACGACGCCTACCTTGGACACCATCTCGGTGCTGAATGGCGAACTGGCCAAGCTCGCCCCGGCAATCAGTGCGCCCATGCCCGCTCCGACCGATATATGCGGGTTGATCCCGGCGATCAGTTCGAATGGAAGGTCCAGATTCATTCCCACCATCAGCACGATAAAACACCAGGCCAGCGCGGCCACCAGGATCAGTTCGGGCGCCTTGGCGATCCAGCCAAAGGCAGGGCGGGTAACATAACGCGCGATAAAGGCGGCAATAGCCGACAGCAGAACTATTCCACCCAACGATGCCAGGACCGGCCCAACTGCGGGTTCGGCGAAGCTCGGCTGCAACGCGATAATGATGATCGCCCATATATCCTGAAAGATCAGCAGGCTGAGGCAGGTGCGCCCCGCGACGGTATCCAGGCTGAAGGTAACCGCAAAAAGCTGCACAACCAGCAGAGTCGAGGAACCCGCAATCAGGATGCCGAAATACAGCGGCACGAAGGGCGTTTCACCCAGCAGGCTGGTGCCGATTCCAAGCCACAGGAAGAGGTATGCGACACCGATACCGAACAATATCGTCAGCGGATATTGCAGCAGCCCGCTGACCATAACCGTCCGCCCGCTGTTTACGATCTGCCGCAGATCGATTTCCAGGCCGATGACGAACAGCAGCAGCACGAAACCCAATTGTGCAATGGTATCGATATTGGCCGGGTCGGTGACCAGCGCCAGCCCAAGCGGGCCTGCCAGGATTCCTGCCGCCAGAAAGGCCGCGATACTGGGGATGCGAAAGCGGGTGAACAGCACCGCCAGAACGCCCGCCAGCAGCAGGCTGTAACCGATATCGCGCACAAGCGGGGGCAGATCGCCCCCCGCCGCGAATGCCGGCGATGGCATCAGGAATAGCAAAAGCACCGGCGCCGCCAGGCGCACCATGATAAATCCGGACTTCAAATTATACCGAGCCGCCTGACACACCAATCGAGTGGCCAGACGATCCCCTCTCCCTGTCAGGAATCCTGACTCCAAGCTACGACAACCAAGGCGACCGGATCAAGCGGCGCCGTCACCGCGAATGGCACAGATCCCACCCATTTTCAGATGAAAGGATCGTGCGACCATTGCAGCAGGGCCTGGCGCTGGCGTGGCCGGCAGGCCAGGTTGCCCGGCTCGCAATTGGCGCGAATCTGGCCGGCATGGCGGGCGAAGGCGCGCCAACGGCGGATCTGGACCGCATCGATTTCGGGCATGCGCCGGCCCAGCCAGTAGCGGCAGTACCACTGAAACCAGCCGCGAGGATCTTCGCCGACGATCCAGCCCCGGCGGCGCCACTCGCCAAGCGGCTGACGACTTTTGACGCCGAACCGGTTGAGGCCCGGATCGGGCGTCGTGGCGATCTTCGCGCCAGCGAACCATTCGGCCGGCAGCTCGCCCTTGCAGTCATTGCAGTATTTTCCCTCGAAAACGCCCAGTGCCAGCATCTCCCTCGGCGAGAAACGCGGCACGAAATCCGGATCGAAATCCTGCCCGGCCGCCGCCGCGATGCGGTAGCAGTAGCCGGTTTGCATCCGGTCGTCCACCGTGACCCAGTCGCCGATTCCGTACATGACCAGCGATCTGGGATGTCGGGGCCGGCCCGACAAGAGCCAGCCCCAGCGGATCAGACTTTTTCGAACCTGTTGCCGGCGAAGGCGCCCTTCAGCCCCTCGAACGCCTCGTTCACCTTCGGCCAGCTCGGCAGCGCCTTGACCGACTTCAGCCACCGGGCGACGTTCGGGTACTGCGCAAAATCGGATCCGAGGACCTCGCCGATGGTGATAATGGGCGCGCCGAAATAATCGGCCAGCGTTATGCTGTCGCCGCACAGCCACGTTTTCTTCGGACCTATCCAGTGGTCGTTCATGATCTGCAGCCAACGTTTCGATTTCTCCTGCGCCCATTTCACGGTACCCGCCTGCACCACATCGTCGGGGCGCTTGTGATGCGGGAAGGTCTGCGGATAGACCAGCCCGTAACCGTAATCGCGATAGAGATTGGCGTTCAGCCAGTCCATCGCCTCGTTGACGCGTGCACGCCCTTTCAGGTCTTTCGGATAGGCCGGGGAGTCGATCTTGTCAGCGAGATATTTCAGGATCGAGGAACTTTCCGTCAGTCTGAAATCGCCGTCCTCGAGAACCGGCACCTGCTGGTTTGGATTGATTTTCCCGTAGTCGGCGCCGAGATGTTCGCCCGTCATCAGGTCGACGAGCTGAAGCTGGAGCTGGATACCGCTCTCGGCCGCGAACAGCAGGATCGGTCGGCTGGTAGTGGAAACCGGGTGATAATAGAGCTTCATCTGACAACCTCTCTGTTGGTGGCCGGCAACCCCGCTCGAAGGTCTTTCATGTTCCTTGGGTCTTGATGCACCCTGCGGCCGGACAGACATGATATCCCGCTTCCATTCGGCGCGCAGAAATATCTGCGAGGGACCAGCCAGCCACTATTTTTCGAGTTCGCCGATCACGGTATTGGCCTCGCGCATGCGCTCCGAAAACATTCGGCAGAAATTGTTAAGCAGCTTCAACCCGGCTTCGGGGTAGTCGTTCTTGATCTGCTCGAATTCCCGTATCCCAAGCCGATAGCAGACGGTATCGGCGGTCGCGGTCACGCTGGCCGCCCTGGGCTTGTTGTCGAGTATCGCCATTTCACCGAATATGTTTCCTTCCGTCAGGGATTGCAGGCGCTTGTCCAGCCCGCTGGCCCCAAGCCGGATGGATATGTCCACGCTGCCGCGGGAAATGTAATAAAGCGCATCGCCTTCGTCACCCTGGGCGAAGATGACCTCACCGGCCCGGTAAAACCGGCGGGTGGCGAGGCGGCGGAAAGCGGCGACCTCCTTGCGGTTCAGGCCGCGAAGAATGGGGGGGACACGCAGATGCCGCATGGTGGCCGAAATATCCTCGCTGGTGAATTCCGCGATAACCTGGTCTTCCAGGGCGGCAAGCGCGCTGTCGGTATCCTGATAGAACTGTCTCTCGTCCAGGGTTCGCCGCGCGCCCGACTGTTCGATGGCGGCCCATAATTGCCGCGGTGCATCTTTCTTCCGGCGATCCACTTCGACCGGAACGTCCCTCATGCGCCTTTCAACCGGCACATAGCTGATCGCCATGTCGCCGCCGGCCTTGCGCAGCCTCTGGCTGATTCGTGCCAGCGCCAGCCCGCCCGTACTGTCGACATCGGTAATCCGTTTCATATCCAGCACGATGTGGGAAATGCCGTCGCGAAGGAGTTGGCCGATCCGTTCCTCCAGCACGTCGGCGGAACCGAAGAACACCGCGCCCTCCAGTTCCAGCACGGCAATTCGATGGCCGCATTGTTGCAGCACCGCCTGGCGCCGCTCGGTCCAGACACTGCGGGCGTGCGTGGCGGGCCCCCGGCCTTCGCGCCGGATCAACGAACGCTGCATGTGCAAGACAAAGATTATAAGCGCGACGGCGACGCCAACACCCACGGCCACGATCAGGTCGAACATCAGTGCGGTGGAGATAACCAGGAGGATGATAAAAACATCGTCGAGCGAGGCCTTGCGGCGCACGCCCCGGCCCGCGAGCAACCGCTTGACCAGCGTAAAGGACCAGCGATCGAAAATCTGGAAACCCAGCACCAGAACCATACCGGATATCACCGCCCGCGGGATATACTCGATCATCTGGGCAAGCAGCAGTACCGTCGCCAGCATCAGGCCACTGACGATGTAAACCATCGTCTTGGTGCGCCCGCCCGCGTCGTAGCCGGGCTTGGTGCGAATCATGCCGCCGGCGCCGATCACGCCACCCATCAGCGAGGCCACCATATTGCCGATGCCGTGCGCGACCAGTTTGCGGTTGGAGTCGGTTCGAGTCTCGGAGAGATCGTCCAGAACCGAGACTGACAGCAAAGTGTCGAGCGAGGCCAGGGCCGCCATCGAGATCGCCGCCGGCACGACCATCACCATAACCAGCATGAAATCCCCGCCGGCGCCGAGGCTGGTGAACATGTCGGCATATTGAAGTGTCGGCAGATGGCTGGTTACCTCGCCAAGCGTGCCGCCCACATCGGCGCCCTTCATCAGATATCGCATCAGGTAGAATACCGCCGTGCCGGCGGCGAGTCCGGCCAACGGCGGCGGGACCATTGGGATACGGAAGCGCCGGGCAGTCAGCAGCATCGTAATGATCGTCACAATCGCTGGGACAAGAACGATGGGACGGGCCTCGTCGAGATGCTCGAATATCTCCAGCAGCGAATCCTGGCGGCGGATATCCAGCAGGGTCCAGCTTTGCCCCAGGATAATAAGCAGGGCCGAGCTATTGATGAATCCGGCGATGACCGGATAGGGGATGTTCTTGACGATGTTCGCCATGCGCGTGGCGCCGCATACGGCCTGGATGGCCCCGGCCAGCAGGATGGCGAAAAAGGCGATTGATATGACGTTGGGTATGGTCTCGCCCGAGGGGAACATCAGGTCCTCGGAGAGCAGCAACTGGCTGATCAGCGAAGCCAGAATCAGCGCCGATGCCGCGCGCGGGCCGGAAATCAGGATGGAACGGCCGCCCAACGTGGCCGCCACGAACCCCAGAATAACCGCACCATAGATGCCCGCCAGCACGCCCTGGACCGCGTAGTCCGAACCCAACGGCATGAATGCGACGACGCCGATCGTCATGCTCAGCGGCAGCGACACCAGGGTCGCCGCGATGGCGCCCAGGAAATCGCCTTTCAAATTGGCGAGCGGCAGGAATCCGAATTCCCGAAGGCGATTCCCTACCGCCGAGTCAGGCTTTGCCGTTGACATGCCGCCCGACTCAACGCTCGCTCCAGTTCGGACGCGGATAGACCACCTGGTGCTTGGCATAGCCGGACGGAGCCACCACCAGGTAACGCCCTTTCATGAGTTGGCGAAGGACGATGGGCTTGGCGACGTTCTTGCCGGTTTCGTCGAAGCGGATCCAGCCGAAGAAGGTCTCCATGTCGGTCTTGCTCAGCGCTTCGCGCACCTTTTCGCGGTCCAGGCTTCCGGCTCGCTGGATGGCGTCCGCGAGCACCAGTACGGCGGCAGAGGATTCCGCGGCCTGGTAGGGCGGTTCGTAGCCATATTCGGCCTCAAAGCGCTTCATGTAATCATGCGGGCTGCCGAACCATTTGCCGTTGAAGGGCATGTCGCTCGACCATTGCGTAGCGCAGACCGTATAGTCCGCATAGACCCCGTACATACCGTGGATGTCGGCACCCTCGCAGTGGGTCATCGCCAGCATCGGCACGTCGACCTGCTGTTCCTTGATCTGCCTTATGGCAAGCTCCGCGCCGCCTTCATGGCCGGAGACCACCAGGATGTCCGGCTTTTGCTCCTTCACCTTGTCCAGGATGAAGGTCATGTCCTTGAAGTCCCGCGGCAGGAATTCGTCGATAACGACCTTCATGTCGAACTTGTCCGACGCATTCATCACACCTTGCCGCAGGTCCCCGGAAAACGAGTCGTTTTCCACCGCGATCGCCACTTTCAGGGTGGAGGTGTCGCCACCGGCGGCGGTCGTCTGCTCGGCGATCAGATTAAGGGCCTCGGTCAGATACTGGTCCGCGCTGGACAGCACGGCGAACATGTAGATCCGGTCCTTCTCGAACAATGACAGGGAGGCGCCGTTAGCCTGGACCATTGGCATCCGGTATTTTTCCGTGACGTCGGCGACGGTATCGGTAATCGCGGTGCTGTAGGGGCCCAGCATGAACTGGACATTATCCCTGGTGATCAACCGCTTGGCGAATTTTGCCGCAAGTTTTGGATTCGACTCGTCATCGTAATATTTGATTTTGAAATCGTACTTCTTGCCGTCCACCTCTATTCCGCCATTTTCATTGATGAAATTGACGGCCAACTGGTAGCCTCTCCGGCTGTGCTTGCCGTTTGTCGCATGCTGCCCGGAAAGGGACATCGGCGCACCGATCAGTATTTCCTCGTTGCGCGCGGCCTGACTCGCACCGCTCGCGAGGATCAGGCCAAAGGCCAAAGCGTTGACGACGACGATGAAATGTCTTGCATGCTGCCCTAACATATCTCCTCCCTGGAGTTGTCTATTGTTGCCGCATAATACACTCGGCATCCCATTATTCTTGTCCATCCGGCCGGTATGGCCCGTGGAGGATTATTGTCCTTCCCCAGCATTCGGGTCGCTGTCGGGGATTGCCGCTCATGATCCACAGTCCGGCCCTCTATGTCCAGACCCATGGTGCCATGGCGCCAATTCTTTCAATTTTCAGAGGTCTTGGTCGTCTTGCAGCCTTGATTCCGGCTTGTCGACCAGCATCGGTTCGCCGACGACATGCCTGGGTCCGCTGTCTTCGCCTTCCGACTGATATCGCTGGCAGAGCAGCATGCCGTGGGGCAACACGCGGTCGCCGGCCTCAACGAAGACAGCGTCCCACCTGACATCGTCCACCTTGACATAGCCGTCCCATGCAAAAGCATAGCGGGATACGGAAGGCCCTGCCCCATCGACCCAGTCACGCGCGCGCTGGCGCGACTGCTCCATCGAATCGGCAACGAAGCGGTGCATCGTGCGGCCCTCGTCTTCCGTGTCGGTCATAACGAACGGGATCAGCATGCCTTCACCCTCTTCGATACTGCGGAACGCATGGTTCAATGCGAACACCGCCAGTTCGGCGAGGCTATGGGCAACTTCCTGATACTCGCTCATCGATCGGGATCGCTCCGGCAACGTTTCCTACCGGCGCCATGACGCCGGGGCTGACCATTATGCTACTTGGTCAAAGCAAACGAGACGTTAACGCCGGGCGGAAATTTCAATCCGAACAGGCAATCAGACGATGGTGTCCAGAGCGCCGATCAGGCGGTCGACGTCCTCGCTGCTGTTATAGTGAACCAAGGACACCCGCACGACACCGTTTTGCGGCCGTGCGCCGATGGCGTCGATGCACCGTGCGGCATAGAAATCATCGGCAAAAGCGCCGATTCCGGCGGTGCGCAACCGGGCAGCCACATCGCGTGAATCCCGGCCTTCGACAAGAAAGGCAAACACGCCGACGCGTTCCCGGCGAGCGGCCGCGCCCCGCCCGATGACCCGAACCGTAGGCTTCGATGTCAGATAACCGTCAATCCGGTCGGCCATGGCCGTCTCATGGGCCGCAAACAGGCGAAATATGTTATCCAGCCGCTCTGGGCGGGCGAGATTGGCGCCCGGAAAATGATGTTCGTGGGCCGCGTCGAAATATTCGGTAATGCCGCCGGCCGCCGCCGTCAGTTCGTGGTTGGGGCCGCCGGGACAGAGGCTGCGCTGAAAATCGCCACCGGGCACGAAGTAATGGTTCTGGCTGACGGTCTTCGCCAGCGCCTCACGCTTGCCGTAGAGTACGCCCAGATGCGGGCCGAAAATCTTGTAGGGGCTGTAGAGGTAGAAATCGACGTCCAGGTCCTTGACGTCGACCCGCCGATGCGGCGTGTAGGCAACCCCGTCGACGCAGGCCATTGCGCCGGCCTGATGAATACGTTTCACGATCGCCTTCACGTCATGGATCATACCCACGATGTTCGAACAGTGGGTGAAGCAGACCAGCCTGGTCCTGTCGTTCAGCAGCGGTTCCAGGTCTTCCAGTTCCAGATCGTCTGTCTCGGCGCTCATTTTCCATTCGCGCACCACGACACCAAGCGCTTCGAGCCGCCGCCAGGCGCCATTGTTGGCCTCATGGTCCTGGTTGGTGACGACGATCTCGTCCCCCGGTGCGAACAGCGGAGCCAGCGCATGGGACAGCACATAGACATTGCCGGTGGTCGAAGGGCCCACGACGATCTCGTCCAGGTCGGCATTGATGATCGCGGCCAGCGTGGCGCGGCCCTCGTCGATCATGCGCTGCGCGTTATCGGAGGCCGGATACCCTTCGCCAGGCTGCACCTGGCAATGAGTTGCGTAACGGTTCAGGCGCTCGATCACCTGGCGCGGCACCAGCGTCCCGCCGGCATTCTCCATGAGAACCCAATCGCCGGAAAGCTCCGGAAAATGGCCGCGGCAGAATTCGACGTCGAGGGAA
>Ga0210062_1000543_pt1 | contig 11548 bp, 13 predicted proteins | sample Muzzi_CordA_D2_FD_185528 | JGI IMG/M metagenome (GOLD analysis project Ga0210062, IMG submission 185528) | Wetland microbial communities from San Francisco Bay, California, USA, that impact long-term carbon sequestration - Muzzi_CordA_D2 (SPAdes) | ecosystem: Environmental > Aquatic > Marine >...
TGCTCGACCGCGCCAACGAGATCCGCGAGCACGACCGCCGCAACAACGAGATCGCCATGGAGCGCGATGCACTGCAGACACGCGTCTCCGATCTGGAAGCCGAGCGCATCGACCGCGAATCCGCGTTAAATGAGCTGGACCAGACACACAATGCTTTGGCCGAGCGCTCGTCCTCGCTGGCGCGTGCGTACAACGCCAAGGAGTCCGCCCTCGCCCGTGCCGAGGAGACGATCGTTTCGCTCAATGAGCGCTTGGCCGCGTTCGAGCAATTCATGGCGGCAGAGAAGCAGAACGCCGAACAGGCCATCGACGATCTCAACGCGGCGCTGCGCCGCGAACAGATGGAACGATCGGTGGTGGAAGGCGCGCTGGAAACCGCACGCAAAGACTTCTCGCGGGTGATGCGCGAGGTGATGGCCTTGCAGCGCAAACAGACGGCGGAGGAGCCGGCGCCACAGCCGCAGGCGGCCAACGCCGCCTGATCCGCCGGTGGATCAATCCCGATCGGAATGCGCAGCGCCGGGCCCGCAAGCCCGGCGCTGGCGCCTGTGAGACAGCGGCCGGCGAAGCGGTCAGGCGGCTGCAGTCGGTGCCGGGTTCGGCACGGTTAGAATCTGGACGAAATCGCAGCGGGTGCAGCCATAGGTGTGCTGGTCCACACCCGGCGCGACGGGGTGCGGCTCGCTGCTGACGAAACGCATCTGGCCACCGCAGTGGGAGCAGGCGGTTCCCGCCGCGGGCGCTTTGGTTTGGGCTTGTGACATGGTCGTCAGGATAGACCCCGCCGAAAGGCTGTCAATTCAGCCAATTTGCAACCATCCTTGGCGATAACGGGGGCCTTTACCCTGTTATCACGGCGCAGTTTTTGGCGTATATTGACAAAAAAATGTTATCGATGTAGCTTACTCAAACTTGGTATGCGAAAGGGTAACAACCCGGAGAGCACGCATGCGCGACAACGGGAACCGGGGCGAACGCCTGCAGATCATGCTGTCCGACGACGAATTGGCTGCGCTGGATGACTTCCGTTTCAGGGAGCGGATGCCGAGCCGGGCCGCCGCTGTGCGCGAACTGCTCAAGCGCGGGCTCGCCGCGGTCGGGTTCCAGTCGGCCGCCGCCGGCGTCAAGTCGTCAGACTTCAGCGTCATCGGGGGCGCCCCGCGCGGACGCGGCGACTGACCTCGCCGCGGCGGCCTGTCGATTGATACAGTCGGTTCGCCGGACACGACCGCGCGCGCCACCCTTGATCCAGCGCAAGACATCGCCGGCGGGCCACGCTAGTCTGCCGATGCACCATCCCGGCGGGGGCCGCCAAACAGGAGACCCAGCGAGGGCGCATGCCGTATCGCGTCAATGCCGAATTGCCGCCATCCGTGCGCCATCACCTGCCCGAGCACGCGCAGGACATTTACCGCGAGGCCTTCAACCACGCTTACGGCGCCCACGCCGGCGAGGTCGACTGCGAGCAACGCGCGCACATGATCGCCTGGTCGGCGGTTAAGCGGCGCTATGTCAAGGGCGACGGCATGTGGCTGGCGCGCAACCCGTGAAATGCACCCCATGAAAACCACCCTCGCCCTCGCCGAACGCAACGTTCCCCGCTACACCTCCTATCCGACCGCGCCGCATTTCTCCGCCGCCGTGGGCCCGGCGACCTATGCCGATTGGCTGGACGCGCTGCCGCGCGATGCCACGCTGTCCCTTTACATCCACGTCCCCTTCTGTACCGAGCTCTGCCATTACTGCGGCTGCAACACCCGCGCAGTGCGCAAGCGCGACCCGGTGGAGGCTTACGCCGAGCGGCTGATCGAGGAGATTGCGCTGCTGGGCGCACTGTCCGGGCGCAGGCTCACCCATCTGCATTGGGGCGGCGGCACGCCGTCGATCCTCGGCCCGCAATGGCTGGAGACGATCGCGGGGCGGCTCGCCTCGCTGTTCGAGCTGTCGGACCTGACAGAACACGCCATCGAGCTCGACCCGCGCCGCCTCGACAAGCCGCTGGTGGCGACGCTGGCGAAGATTGGCGTGACGCGGGCGAGCCTCGGCGTGCAGGACGTATCGTCCGAAGTGCAGCACGCCATCGGCCGCTTGCAACCGTTTGAACTGGTGGAGCGGGCCGCCGACTGGTTGCGCGAAGCCGGCATCGAGGACTTGAACATCGACCTCATGTACGGCCTGCCGGCGCAGACCGCGCGCGAGGTTGCGCGCAGCGCGGAACTGGCGGCGTCAATCGGCGCGCAGCGGATGGCGCTGTTCGGCTACGCCCATGTGCCCTGGTTCAAGACCCACCAGCGGCTGATCGACGAGACGTCGCTGCCCGGCCTCGCCGAGCGCCTGCAGCAGGCACAGGTTGCCGCCGAGACCCTGCAGGGTCTCGGCTATCAGGTGATCGGCCTCGATCATTTCGCCTTGCCCGATGACGAACTGGCGGTCGCGGCGCGCGAGAAGCGGCTGCACCGGAATTTTCAGGGCTACACCACCGACGAGGCCGACGCGCTGATCCCGCTCGGCGCCAGTGCCATCGGCAAGCTGCCGCAGGGCTTCGTGCAGAACGCGCCGGATGTGGCCGGCTACACCCGCGCGGTCGAGGCCGGCCGCTTCGCCACGGTAAAGGGACTGGCGCTGTCCGAAGACGACCGGCTGCGCGCTTCAATTATCGAACGGCTGATGTGCGACTTGGAAATCGATCTCGCGGCGCTGGCCGGCAAGGGCGGCGCGGCACGCTTTGCGGCCGAGCTTGAGGCGCTCGGGCCGCTGTCCGCCGAGGGCTTACTCACCGTCGACGGCGCCTGTGTCACAGTGACCGAGGCTGGCCGGCCTTATGTGCGCATCGCGGCGGCGGCGTTCGACGCCTACCTTGCCGCCAGTCAGAAGCGGCATTCGGTGGCCGTCTAGTTCCCGACGGCGGGCACGCTGTCTTGCAGGGAGGAGGCGCCTGAGCGCCGGCAGGCGTCGACCACCTGCGCCAGCAACGACACGCCGGTCGGCCACGCCGCTGCGGCGGTGGCCGCACCACGTCCCTCGATCGCCGCTGCGCGGCCCGGAATGGAATCTGCCTTCGATGCGGCGGTAGGCATGGGCTTATAGTTCCTGGATCGAATTATTGGGTCTTACCAAGAGCATTTCCCCGAAGTGCGCATTGATCCAGCGCAAGGAGATCAAAGGTACCGCTCAGCCGAGCCAGGCCTGCGCCGGCGACGGCGTGCCGCGCGGAACGTCCACCAACGGCCCGGCCGGCCAGCGCCGGCGGCAGGCCGAGCGCGCACCAGCGCCTCAGGCAATTCGTCGTGCTCGCTCCTCATCGGTCTTGGGCGATGGAATCTCATGTCGCTGTCGTCGGGTGCGGCCGGCGCCACGATGGCGCCGGCCTTCCCGCTCAGTCTTTCGTTCAGTCCGCGTGACCGGCCGCACCGTGAGCGGCCTGGCGCAAACTCTCGACATAGGTGACAAAGCCGAGCTCGGCGCTGGCGCGCGCGCGCGCGGCGGCGACATCGTCTGCGGTCCTGGGCTCGATCGAAGCCTGCTGAGCCTCGCGCACATGGCTGAGCCGCGCGTGCAGGCCATGCTGGATCTCCTTGTCGATCAGCGCCTTGACCTTGGCCAGGTCGCCGGTCGCAATCGCCCGCTCGGCCGCCGGAATCGCGGGGCCATAGTCCAAACCAGCGGGTTTGAGGCCGGTATAGGCAGCGCCTTCGCCGGCGCGGTGCAGCCGCACCGTGACTTCGATGAAGGCGCGGTCGGCCAGCGCTTTGGCCTGTGGGCTGAGCGTGCGCACCTTGAGCGATTGCGCGAAGGCCGCCTTCAGCTCGGGCTCGGCTTTGGCCGGAGCGAACGGCAGCGCCAGGTTTACGTTGCCGGCATCGAGCGCTTTTTGCGCCGCTTTCGCGACCGGCCCATCGACCGAATCGCAGTGTGCCTGAGCACTTTGCGCCCCGAACATGAGTCCGGCGGCGATCACTGAAGCCATCAATGTCTTGATCTTGATCATGTCACATCCTCCAAAATGAGCGGTAACCTTGCTCGCATGAAAGATGTACCGGGCGGCTGGAAGTTTAAGCGACTTTAGTCACCGGCGCCGAAAAAGAGTGTCTCGTTTCATGCCGCGCCACGGGCGAAGCAACGATACAAAGGCGCATGCCACTGCGGCGCGCCCGGACGATCTGCTGCGTCAAATTCCCTATTTTGCCGGGCTTGATACCACCACGTTAGGCGAGATCGCCCGCGCTGTGCGTCCGCGCGAAGCGAAACCGGGCGAGCAAATCCTGATCGAGGGCGAACCCTGCCTCGGCCTTTATTTTGTCATGCGCGGGCAGGTGCGACTGATGAAAACCGCTGCTGACGGTCGCGGGCACGTCCTGCGCGTGCTGGGACCCGGCGCAACATTCAACGACGTCGCGGTGTTCGACGGCGGCCCCAATTCCGACGGCGCGGTGGCGGTCGGTCCGACCCGGATCGGCTACGTGCCGACCGCGACCGTGCTGCGGCTGATCGAGCGCCATCCCGAAATCGCGCGTGCGGCGCTGAGGTTGCTCTCGCAACGCCAGCGTTCGCTCGGCAATGTCGTGCACGACCTCGCGCTGCGCGACGTCACCGCCCGTGTGGCACGCCTTCTGCTTGGCTGCATCGGGAGCCACGGCGATATCATTGAGAGGGCCGACTTCGCCTGCGCCCGCATCACCCATCAGGAAATCGCCACGATGGTCGGTTCGGTGCGCGAGGTGGTGCAGCGCGCGTTGAAAGAACTCGAGCGCGACGGCGCCGTCACGCTGGAACGCTCGCATATCGACATCCGCGACCCGGGCAAACTCCAGCGCTGGGCACAGGCCGACGCGGGCGAGTGAAGCCGGCGGCGGTGACTAGCGCACCAGTTCCCGCATTGCCCGGTCGAGGCCGTCCAGCGTCAGCGGATACATGCGCCCGCCCATCAGCTGGTGCACCATCTTGATCGAATAGGTGAAGTCCCATTCGCGCTCTGGCACCGGATTGAGCCACACCGCCGCCGGATAGGTGCGCAACATGCGCTCCAGCCACAGCGCGCCCGGCTCATCGTTGAAGTGCTCGACCGAACCGCCCGGCGCCGTGATCTCGTAAGGCGACATCGAGGCATCGCCGACAAAAATCACCTTGTAGTCGTGCGGGTAGGTGTGCAGCACGTCCCAGGTCGGCGTGGTCTCCTGGAATCTCCGCCGGTTCTCCTTCCACACTTTCTCGTACAGGCAATTGTGGAAGTAGAAATGCTCCATGTGCTTGAACTCGGTGCGCGCGGCCGAAAACAACTCCTCGGTCGCCTTGATGTGCCAGTCCATCGAGCCGCCGATGTCGAAGAACAACAGCACCTTCACCGCGTTGTGTCGCTCCGGCCGCATCAGGATATCGAGATAGCCCTTGTGCGCAGTACCCTTGATGGTGCCGTCGAGATCGAGCTCCTCGGGCGCGCCGGTGCGGGCGAACTTGCGCAACCGGCGCAGCGCCACCTTGATGTTGCGGGTGCCGAGTTCGACCTCGTCGTCGAGGTCCTTGAACTCGCGCTTGTCCCACACCTTGACGGCACGAAAATTGCGATTTGACTCCTGGCCGATGCGAATGCCTTCCGGATTGTAGCCGTAGGCACCGTAGGGCGAGGTGCCGGCGGTGCCGATCCACTTGCTGCCACCCTGGTGGCGGCCCTTCTGCTCGGCCAACCGCTGGCGCAAGGTCTCCATCAGCTTGTCGAGCCCGCCCATGGCCTCGATCTGCTTCTTCTCCTCTTCGGTGAGATACTTCTCCGCCAGCTTCTTCAGCCACTCGGCCGGAATCTCCGCCTCGACAGCGTCGCTGACGAGGTCCAGACCCTTGAACACGTGACCGAACACGCGGTCGAACTTGTCAAGATTGCGTTCGTCCTTCACCAGCGCCGCCCGCGACAGGTAATAAAAGTCCTCCACGCGGCGAGAGGCGAGATCGGCCTCCATCGCCTGCATGAGCGTGAGGTATTCCCGCAGCGTCACCGGCACGCCGGCGGATTTCAGCTCGTTGAAGAAAGTGACAAACATGGCGTCATCATCGCACACCGGCGGGGCACGGGGCCACTCCCGCAACCGGGGTGAAACCGGCAAGATGGCGTGCTATGCGATTGCCCTGCCCGGCACGCGGCTGGCGCCGCTGGCCCCAAAATTCCGGAGTCACGACCGATGGCCGACGCCGCTGTTCTGCAACAACTTGCCCCCACCGGACAGCTCCGGATCGCCATCGCCGTAGCGCCCTCGCCGTCGGCCCAGTTCGCCATCAAGGATGGCGACACATATCGTGGGGTAGCAGTCACGCTGGGCCAGGCGCTGGCCAGAAAGCTCGGGGTCGCGCCCCAATTGGTGCCGCACCAGGCCTCCGGCGAAATCCAGAATTCGGCCGCCGACAACAAATGGGACGTCGCCTTCCTGCCGGTCGACGACGAGCGCAAGAAGCACGTCGATTTCGGCAACGCCTATCACCTGTTGCAAAGCACGTTCCTGGTCACGCCCACGTCCAAGATTCACGCGGTCGCCGATGCCAATGCTGCCGGCATCGGCATCGGCGGGGTGGCCAACACCGCCACCTTCCGCGCCGCCAGGAAGGCAACGCCCAATGCCACCGCCATCAATTTCGCCAGCGTCGACGCCGCGGTCGCCGCCATGCGCGAGGGCCGCATCGAGGCGATCGCGCTGTCGCGCGAGTCGCTCGCCGGCCTCATCAGCAAGATCCCCGGCTCGCGCATTCTCGACGACGCGTTTCTGAATTCCTCGACCGCGGTCTGCCTCCCCAAGGGCAAGCCGGCGGCGCTGACCTATGTCAGCGAGTTCATCGAGGAGGCCAAAGCCTCCGGCCTGGTGCGCAAGGCGCTCGACGAGATGGGGCTGACGAACTCGCAGGTGGCGCCCGCGGGCATGAAGCCGTAAGACCGCTCATGTCGCAGTCAACCGTACGAGCGCGCAAGGCGCCGCCGCAACTTGCCCATTATCCGCACCGCGCAACCGACATCGTGCGGTTCGCTGACCTCGACCCGCAAGGCCACGTGAACAATGCCGTGTTCTCGACCTACTTCGAGACCGGCCGCGTCGCCATGTTCCGGGATGACGATCTTGGTATCGGCGTCGCCGACGCCACCTACGTGCTGGTGCGCCAGGAAACAGACTTCCTGCGTGAACTGCACTGGCCGGGTGATGTCGTCATCGGCACCGCCCTTGCCGAACTTGGCCGCAGCTCGTTCACCGTCTCGCAGGCCGTCTTCGCCGGCGACGAATGCGCGGCAACCGGACGTGCGACCTTGGTGATGCTCGATACAACGACCCGCCGGCCACGGCCTTTGACGGCAGAGGCGATTGCACGGCTCCAGCGGTGGAAATATCGCGACGCCTGAATGTCCGCACTACGCCTTCGATGCGGCGTCAATATGCGGCGTCCCTACATGCTCCGGCCGGATGCCGACACCGATCAGCCGCGCCGGAATACGACGCAGGAACGGTAGCCAGCGCATCAGCCGGAAGACGAGCGGCGCTTTGATTCGCCGCTTGCTTTGCAGCACGTTGGCGATCACCCGTCGCTGGATCATTAATTGAAGCCACTGGGTAAACCGCACCGGCAGCAGTCGGCGCTGTTCGACTTCGTGCAGATGGGCTTCGCTGACGCGGCCCTCGGCCAAGGGTACGGCCAGAATATTGGCGGCGGCAACCGCGTCCTGGATCGCGAGATTGATGCCGACGCCGCCAATCGGCGACATCGCGTGCGCGGCGTCGCCGATACAGAGAAGTCCCGGCCGGTGCCAGTTGCGCAGCCGGTCGACGGTGACGCTCAAGAGCTTGATGTCGTCCCAGCCCTTCAGTTCGTCCACGCGGTCGGCGACAAATGGCGACAGCGCCGCCACCCGCTGCTTGAAGGCGTCGAGCCCGTCCGCCTTCACCCGCTCGATGCCGCCCTTGGGGATCACGTAGGCGCATTGCCAGTAGTCGCTGCGATCAAGCATGACCATGAGCACACCCGCTTCCGCATGGCCGAAGGTGTCGGCGTCGTCGCTCGGTTTCTGCGACAGCCGAAACCACAGCACGTCCATCGGCGCGCCGTAATCGTCGCCTTCCAGTCCGGCCGCTTCGCGCAGGGTCGAATGGCGACCGTCGCAGCCGATCGTGAGGTCGGCGTAGATCTCGAGCTCTCCCTCTGGCGACAGTGCGCGGACTCCGGCAATGCGGCCGCTCTGCTCGATCAGGCCGGTTGCTTCCGTTTTCATGCGCAAGTCAAAGCCGGGATATTGCCCGCCGTGGTCGGCCAGGAAGTCAAGAAAGTCCCATTGCGGCATCAGCGCGATAAATCTGCAGTGCGTGGGCAAATGGGTGAAGTCGGCGATCTCGATGCGCGTTTCGCCGACCTGCGCGGTCAGGGTCGATACCTTCTGGTGCGGCAGCTTGAGGAATTCCTCAAGCAGGCCGAGCTCGTGCATCAATTCCAACGTCGAGGGATGGATGGTGTCACCGCGGAAATCACGCAGGAAGTCGGCGTGCTTCTCCAGCACCGCCACCTTGACGCCGGCGCGCGCCAGCAGGAAGCCGAGCATCATGCCGGCAGGTCCCCCGCCGACGACGCAGCAGGTAGTATTGATGGGGGTTGAAGTCATGAGGGGCGTCCTCTCCGGCCGTCAAATTTGCAGCCGGCGGGCGCCCCTCCCGCAGGCTCGCGTGCTAGGCCTGCTTCTCCGGCACGCGCACGACGAGCCCGTCGAGCTCGTTGGAAACCTTGATCTGGCAGGACAGCCGCGAGTTCGACCGCACGTCGTAGCCGAAGTCGAGCATGTCCTCTTCCATCGGCGACGGCTCGCCGGTCTTCTCGCGCCAGGCCTCGTCGACATAGACATGGCAGGTGGCGCAGGCGCAGGCGCCGCCGCATTCCGCCTCGATGCCAGGGACGTTGTTGCGGATCGCCGTCTCCATCACGGTGGAGCCGACCTCGCCCTCGACCGTGCGCTCGGTCCCTTCAGAATCGATGTAGGTGATCTTCGGCATGGTGGATGGTAGCGGGAAACCCGGCGCCGGAATTGGCGCGGGCGCGCCTCCTATATCGCCATTCCGCCGGGGGCGCTATCCCTTCTGCAGCGGCAAAAACCGTCAGGGCGCCTTGAGCAGTTCGGCAATCGCCGCCCGCGCTTCCTCCACCGCCGCGGCCAGTTCCTCCATGGCGATGTCGCGCTCGACCGGCGTGCCGCCCGCGGCACGCCCGGAGGCGTCAGCCGCCCGCGCCACGCCCCAGGCGCCGATGCCGCGGGCCGAGCCGTTGAGCGTATGCGCCAGCGTGGCAAGCGCCGCGTCGTCACCCTCGCGCATCCGCGCGAGCAGCAACACGGCTTGGCGGTCGAACAATTGCAGGACTTCACGCTGGAGGCTGCCGTCGCCGAAGGTCATGTGAGCGAGATGGCCGCGGTCGATGGCTTCCGCCGCCGCTGCCCCGGTATGTGCCTCTTCGAGCATCTGGATTGCCGGTTGAACCATAACACCACTCCAAAAACCTGCGTCCCCCGCAGGGTCTGCAGCCCCGTCATTTGAGCGGCGAGTATGTTCCGGGCGGGGCCAATGGCGGGTAAATGCGCGGCGGAGGAGACACCGTTCCTGGGCCGGCGGCGGTAGCTGTGGTTAACGCAACCCTGCCCCCTACCCCGGCTCCGGCCGCCGGCGGCGCGGCGGTAAAGGCCGCATCCCGGCCCCAATTTGGGCGCCAAAATCACGCTGGCACCGGATCCGCCGGGCCCGGCCGGTCATGGTTACCGAAAAGTTAACGATGATGAAAAAGTCCTTACCGGTCCGGTTTCTTTCGGTTTGGCAGGCCGTTAGGATACCGCCAGCGGCGGTATAGCGCCCCCGACGGCGGCATCCGCGGCCGTGCAGTTTCCCGATACCGCGCTCGTGGCGCGGCCCGCTTTTCCCACCGGTCTGGGCCGCAACAGTTCGGCGTAAAGACGAGGCGACGACCGAAATGGCGAATATTCCGAACCGATCCAAGGATGCGACGGAAGAGGCACTGACCGCCATCGAGGAGGCGCTCAAGGGCGGCGAAGTCGACCGCACGTCGCCGCAAGGCAGCGGCGCCGATAATAATTCCGGCGCCTCGCCGCAGCTGGAAGATGACCTGTTCGACGAAGCTTTGCAGCCGCCGCCGGCCTGGGCGACCGACGAGCCGCCGCGCCCGGCCAATGATGACCGCGCGGCCATCGGCCAGATCCTGCAGACCCTGCGTCGCCGGCCCTCGCGCACGCCCACGCTCATCGCCGCTTTCGTCTCCGTCGGCTGGATCGCCGGCGCCGCCGCCACCGCCTATCTCTACGGCAGCGAATTGCAGGCGCTGCTGGCGACGCCGCGCACCGGCCTCGCCGTCGCGGTCGCCGGCGCCGCGGGCATTGCCATGCCGGTGATCTTCTTCTTCGTGCTCGCCCACATGGTGCGCCGCGCGCAGGACCTGCGGCTGGTGGCCGAATCCATGGCCGAAGTCGCGATGCGGCTGGCGCAGCCGGAAGCCGCCGGCCGCGAGGCGGTGGTCACCGTTGGCCAGGCCGTACGCCGCGAGGTCGCCGCCATGGGCGACGGCGTCGAACGCGCGCTCGCGCGTGCTGCCGAACTGGAAGCGCTGGTGCACAACGAGGTGTCCGCGCTCGAGCGCGCCTATAACGACAACGAGGTGCGCATCCGCGACCTGCTCTCGGAGCTCTCCAACCAGCGAGAAACCCTGGTTGCCCAGGCCGAACACGTGCGTAACGCCATTTCCAGCGTCCACCTTGACCTCTCCCATGACATCACCTCGGTCGGCGACCTCGTCGCCGACAAGGTCAATGAGGTGGCGCACCGGGTCACCCGCTCGCTCACCGAGAAAGGCGAACACATCACGCTGGCGCTGGGCCACGCCGGCGATTCCATGATCGACGCGCTCAGCGACCGCGGCTCAACGCTGCTCGAGCGGCTGGAAACCACCAGCGACCGCGCCACCAGCGCGATCGGCTCGGCCAGCGAAAGGCTCACCGACAGCCTCAATTTCAAGACGGAGCACATCCACGACGAATTCGCCGAGCTCGCCGCCCGCCTGCAGCAGATGATGACCACCCGGCTCGATCAGGTGGCGCAGGGCTTCGCGCAGCAGGCGGCGCAGACCATCGACGCCATGTCGAGCCGCTCGCAAGCTTTCACCGAGGCGCTCAACGACGCCGGCGCCCGCATGACCGACAATATCGGCGCGCGCGGCGAGGAGGTGAACTCCAGCCTGCGCGCCGCCGGCGACGCGCTGGTGCTTAACCTCGGTCAGCGCGGCAGCGAGGTCGTCACCTCCATGGAACAGGCCGGCGCCCGCATCAACGACACGCTGATCAGCCGTGGCAATTCGGTGGCGGACAATTTCCGCGACACCTCGGAAGCGCTGGTGCAGGCAATCAGCACTCGCGGCGAGGCGGTACGCGACATGCTCAATGTGCGCCTGCAGGCCTTCGAGGACATGTTCCAGCATGGCGGCACCGAGCTCACCGAGAAGATTTCGCGCGACGCCACCACGCTGGGCAGCCTGATCACCC
>Ga0210062_1000544_pt1 | contig 11541 bp, 10 predicted proteins | sample Muzzi_CordA_D2_FD_185528 | JGI IMG/M metagenome (GOLD analysis project Ga0210062, IMG submission 185528) | Wetland microbial communities from San Francisco Bay, California, USA, that impact long-term carbon sequestration - Muzzi_CordA_D2 (SPAdes) | ecosystem: Environmental > Aquatic > Marine >...
GCTGTCTGCGCCTGCCGTGGCCGACCGGGTGCGCCGGATGGAGGATATCGGCCTGATTACGGGCTGGCGGGCGGTGGTCGACCGGGCCCGTCTGGGATGGGCCATCACCGCCTTTATGCGGATCACCTGTCCGGGCGAGAAATACCAGGCTGTCCGACGGTTGGCGCACGACCTGCCGGAGGTCATCGACTGCCACCACGTCACCGGCGAGGACTGCTTTTACGTCAAGCTTGCGGTTGGTTCAGTGGAGCATCTGGAACGGGTCATCGGCCGTTTCCGCGATCTGGGCCGCACCGTCTCCTCGGTGGCCCTGTCGACGATTGTCGAGGGCAAGCCGCCGCCGGTGTAAGGGGCTGGTCCGCGACGAGATCCTGTGGCACATTCCCCGCGATTTCAATTCCGGGCGAGACGAGGGAACCGATGGCCTACTGGCTGATGAAGACGGAACCGGGCACATGGTCGTGGGACGATCAGTTGCGAGATAATGTGACCCATTGGGACGGTGTGAGAAATTACCAGGCCTCCAACAACATGAAGGCCATGCGGATCGGAGATCGGGTTTTCTTCTATCATTCGGTCAACGAGAAACGCATCGTCGGGATCGTCGAGGTCGCACGGGAATACTACCCGGATCCGACCGATGCCTCCGGCCGTTTCGGCATGGTGGATGTGAAGGCGGTGATGCCGTTTAACAAGCCGGTCAGCCTGGCCGACATCAAGGGCGAGCCGAAGCTGCAGCACCTCGCGCTGATCCGCCAGTCGCGCCTGTCGGTCATGCCGATCGACGACGATTCCTGGGCGTTGATCTGCCATATGGGTGAGACCAAGGCGTGATATGAACCGCGTGCTCTGCCGGCTGGAGGATATCCCCGACGGCGAGGGCCGCGGATTCGAGGTGGACGGCGGAGAAGACATCCTCGTGGTTCGCCGCGGCGATAAGGCCTATGGCTACTTAAATGTCTGCCCGCACGCGGCCTCGCCGCTGGACTGGGTCGAAAATCAGTTCATGAATATGGATAAGAGCCATATCCTTTGTGCCACGCACGGCGCCGAATTTCGCATCGAGGACGGATTCTGCGTGCTAGGTCCTTGCCGCGGCCGGTCACTGACGCCGGTGGCGATCACCGTCCAAGGCGGCGAAGTGATAACGGGTTAGTTGCCGATAGCCCCTTTCCATTCGCGCCCGCAATGTGTTCCACCAATTGTCCAGTGGGAGCAAGAACCATTGATATGGTCAAATCCACATCATTAAAAAGTTAACACTTAATAAATACCTATATCGTATAAACAACCTGAGGGGGAGTGAATGCCTTCAAGAACGCCGGCCCTTAAAAAGAGCATTCACGCAATTGAAGTGTAATATTACTAGAATACTTCCTAAATTGACGACATCCGTTACCTATAAAGAGACATTTTTGCTTGGCATGGGGATGGCAACCCATGGTATGTTATACCCATAGGTAATGTATGGTGTTTTTGAGGTGGGCTTGACCGGTTAATCTTTTTAGGGTGGCAGTTATGGCGGATGGGGTTGCAAGGATTTCGGGTGCGGGCGAAGCTGCGAGCGAAAGGCCGGGCAGGAGTAGGGCGAAAAATTCACTAAATCAGGCGGCCGGGGATCGGCCAGTGCGCATAATCGTAGCAGATGACCGGCGTCTTTGCCGGGAATGCGTCAAGCTTCTGATAGAGACGATAGACCCGCGGCTGGAAGTCGTGGAGGCCAGCAGCGTGGATCAGATCGGTCCGTTGCTGGAGCAGGAAGAGGGGCGCAGCGTGGTCCTCTATAATCTGGCAATTGCAGACCGGGAGGGAGTCGAATTCATCGGAACCCTCGGCAAATCCATCGGCGATGTTCCGCTGGTCGTCATGTGCGATGCCGACGACAGCGAAGTGATGCGTGGGGCGTTGGAGCGCGGCGCCAAGGCATTCCTGCCGTCGTCGACACCAGGCCCCTTGATGATTGCCATCCTTCATCTGGTTATCGCGGGCGGCACATATATACCGCCAGATCTGGTTGTGGGGTCTCCGAATAAGGAGCAGGCGGCCGGGAACCGGGCCAGGGCGAAAGAGCGGCGAGAAGAGATCATCGCAAAATATTTTCCTGCATTGACCCCGCGCCAACGCCATGTTCTGGCCTTGCTGTCGCAGGGCCTGACCAACCGGGATATCGCGGCCTCGCTGGATATGTGCGAGAATACGGTCAAGGCGCATGTGAAACAGGTTATGCGCAAACTAAATGCTGACAACAGGACCCAGGCGGCGCTGATGGCTGACCGGCTTACCGCCTGAACCCATAGTCTATGACGCGTTCCCGGTTGGGCCGCGGCAAGCAACCGCGGGCGCCATCCACCAGTTTCATGGGGCCGGCAATCCCGATATGTTCGACGCGGTTGTCACCCGCGCGATTCTTGCGCATTATTGGCCGCAAGTCCCGTGGCCGTGTCCCGCATGGCTGCCGGTAAACGGTGAGATATTATACCAGGGAGTGCCAGAACCATGTCGGAAACCCACATCTATCCCGTGCCCGCCGAAGTCGCCAAGAGAGCGATCGTCGATAACGACGGTTACCTGAAAATGTATCAGGCCTCGATCGACGACCCGGAAGCCTTCTGGGGCGAGCACGGCAAGCGCATCGATTGGATCAAGCCTTACAGGAAGGTCAAGGATGTCGATTACGCCAAACAGGTGCACATCAAATGGTTCCATGACGGCACGCTGAACGCCTCGGCCAATTGCATCGACCGCCACCTGGCGACGCGCGGCGACCAGACCGCGATCATCTGGGAAGGCGACGACCCCAACGACAGCAAGACCATCACATACAAGCAGCTCCATGAAGAGGTCTGCCGCCTGGCCAACGCCATGAAGGCGCGCGGCATCAAGAAGGGCGACGTGGTCACGATTTACATGCCGATGATCCCCGAAGCCGCGTACGCAATGCTGGCCTGTACGCGGATCGGCGCGATCCATTCGGTTGTGTTCGGCGGGTTCTCGCCCGACGCCCTGGCGGGACGCATCCAGGACTGCGATTCCAATTGCGTGATCACCGCCGACGAGGGCGTACGCGGCGGAAAGCCGATCCCGTTGAAGGCCAATACCGACGCAGCCTGCGCCAAATGCCCGACGGTGAAGACCGTCTTCGTCGTCAATCGCACCGGCGGCAAGATCGACTGGTCGGACGGCCGCGACGTCTGGTATCACGAGGCCTGCGGGGCGGCCTCGGCTGACTGTCCGCCCGAGGAAATGGACGCCGAAGACCCGATGTTCATCCTCTACACCTCAGGCTCGACCGGCAAGCCCAAGGGGGTGCTGCACACCATCGGTGGCTATATGGTGTACGCGTCGATGACGCACGAGTACGTATTCGACTACCATGACGGGGATATCTACTGGTGCACGGCTGATGTCGGCTGGGTAACCGGTCATACCTATATCGTCTATGGCCCGCTGGCCAACGGCGCCATCACGCTGATGTTCGAGGGCGTGCCGAACTATCCGGACTTCTCGCGCTTCTGGCAGGTCTGCGACAAGCACAAGGTCAATATCTTCTACACCGCGCCGACGGCAATTCGCGCGCTGATGCGCGAGGGTAACGGGCCGGTCGAGAAAACCAGCCGCAAGTCGATCCGCCTGCTCGGCACGGTTGGCGAGCCGATCAACCCGGAAGCCTGGGAGTGGTATTACAACGAGGTCGGCGAGAAGCGCTGCCCGATCGTCGATACCTGGTGGCAGACCGAGACCGGCGGCATTCTGATCACCCCTCTGCCCGGCGCAACGGCGCTGAAACCCGGATCGGCGACGCGGCCCTTCTTCGGCGTCGAGCCCGGGATTGTGGATGCGGACGGCAACCTTCTGGAGGGCGCCTGTGAGGGCAATCTCTGCATCCTCGACTCCTGGCCCGGGCAGATGCGTACGGTCTATCGCGACCATGACCGTTTCGTGCAGACCTATTTCTCGACCTACAAGGGGAAATATTTCACCGGCGACGGCTGTCGCCGCGACGAGGACGGTTACTACTGGATTACCGGCCGCGTCGACGACGTGATCAACGTGTCCGGCCACCGCATGGGCACCGCCGAGGTGGAAAGCGCCCTGGTCGCCCATCCCGCAGTCGCCGAGGCCGCTGTCGTCGGCGCCCCGCACGATATCAAGGGCCAGGGCATCTATGCCTATGTGACGCTCAATATCGGCGTGGAGCCTTCGGACGAGTTGAAGAAGGAGCTGGTGCAATGGGTGCGCAAGGAGATCGGCCCCATCGCCTCGCCCGACTGGCTGCAATGGGCGCCCGGCCTGCCGAAGACCCGGTCCGGCAAGATCATGCGCCGCATCCTGCGCAAGATCGGCGAGAACGACTACTCCAACCTGGGCGACATCTCGACCCTAGCCGACCCGGCGGTGGTCACCGACCTGGTGGACAACCGCCAGAACCGGTAACGGTATTTTTCCGAAGTGGCGAAGGGCCGGTTCGATGCCGGCCCTTTTCCTGTCTAAGGTATCAACCGGCCTGCACCACTTCCGCGGCCTCTATGTTGCGGCGAACCCGGGCGAGGGTTCCCACCACGTCGCCTCGCAGCAATATGGCTTCGGCCTTGCGGTGCGACTCGGCCGCCAGTCTTGCGATATCCTGTATCTTGCGAAGGCCCGCCAGCGCGGAGAGCGTTTCGCCCATGGCGTCGAGCGCATCCGCGCGCAGGAAGGGGGCCCAGTCCGTACTGATGACGTCAAGCGCGTCACGGTAGGATTTCAACGCCCGGGACAGCATTTTCGGGTCGCCTTCCAGTTTTCCCAGGACGGTCAGCGCGCGGCCCATATTGATATGCACCTCGCCCCAGGAAACCGGCCGTTCCTCGACGTTCAGATTTCGCAGCGCTTCCTCGAACGCTTCGATCGCTTCCCGTACCGGCTCAGGGTCCCGCGTCAGTTCTCCCAGGTCCGAGAGTGCCTTTCCCAACTCGTCCTGCGAGGACGCCAACATATTCGGGACGCCGATTTTCTTCTTGGCTTCGATGGCGCGGCGGGCTGCTTCGATGGAGTCGATCAGAATGCCGCGATCGCCGAACTCGCGCCCGATGATCCGCAGGGTGTCGCCCGCCACCGAATCCACGGCGAATGCCGGGAGCCTGAATTTTCCCTTGGCCTGGCTCTTACGCGACGGCGCGCAAAGCGGCAATGCCTCGTGCAGCAGGGAAAGATCGCCGATCCGCAGGCCAAGATTTGCCAAAGCGCCGGCCTGGGCCGCCTGATAGAACTCCCGCGGCAGCCGGAACAGCCATTTACCTTTTCGCGGTGCCAGGAACTTCGCGAGAACCTGGCTGCATTCGCGAAGCTTTTCGGTGTTGATCGAGCGCAGGCCGTAATCGTGCAACAGCAGGCCGGTCTGGATCTCGACCTCGTTGCCCTTTCGGACCTTGCCCCCGGCACGGAACGCCTCGGCGGCTTGCCGGAAGGACGAGATCGCCTCGTCCGGTGCCTCCGGTTCGAAAGAACGCAGGGAAAGTTCGTGCATGACCGCGCCGAATTCTTCGTAGCGACTGGCAGTCCGGGGATCGGGTTCGCCGCCCTGGTTCGATTCCAGGCCGGGCCGCAGCCGCGCCGCGGCGCGCCGCAACCTCTCGGACGCGGCAACCGTGGACGCCGCGATCGCGCGGCGGTGCCGCATCAGGGTCAGGCCGGCAATAACCAGCGTGGCCAACACAAACAGAGCAGCTCTCACCTCGGTGATCATGGGATCTCCTGTGTTCCCGTACGTTTCCCCGCCCGCCGCTACCGGTCATGCACGGGCTAATAGTTGCATCGCATTTTGTGTAATAAACCGTTGCGTTTAATCTTCGGTTAACGGGGGTTGGTTACCGTGGACAGGAATGCCCGATTGGGGGGCAGGCAGCGGTTTGGCAGCGTTCGCCATAGCTGTTGAATATTGAGAGGAATCGAAATGTCCGCGCGCGCCGCACCGGTTGCCATGGCCGTCGCCTTCGGGCCGAAGCTATTCAAGCTGGTCACCGTGGCCCTGAAATCGGCCAAGGCGGCGAAGCTTGGCCTCGGCGTGGCCAGCATGGCGGCCTATACGTGGCTGTTCACGTGGGAATTCGCGACGCTCATAATGGTCTCGCTGATCATCCATGAATACGGCCATATCTGGGCGATGCGCGCTGTCGGCATTCCGACCAAGGGAATCTATCTTATCCCCTTCGTGGGCGGCGCCGCCGTGCCGGAGCGCGCCTTCAGGAACCGGATGGAAGAACAGTTTGTCTCGATTGCCGGACCGATCTTCGGGCTGGCCCAGGGCTATTTCCTTTACCTGATGTATCTGTTGCTGGATCTGCCTCTGCTTGGCGCCGCGGCGGGCTGGGTCGCGCTGTTCAATGTCTTCAACTTGCTGCCGATCCCGCCGCTGGATGGCGGGCGGATAATTAAATCGGCCACTTTCTCCATCGGCAAGATCTGGGGCCTGATCTTCATGGGGCTCGGTTTCGTCGGCGCCTTCATATTGATGGTGTCCATGAATTTCTTTCTGCTCGGCCTGATTGCGCTCTTGTCGTTCTTCGAGATCATCTGGGAGGCCCGCGCCGGCGCCCGTGACGGCGAATTCCACATCCGCCGCATGGACCGTGGCCAGGTATTCCAGTGCCTGGGACTCTATGTTCTGGTGGTCGCGGCCTTCGTCGCCCTGATGATGGCGGCATCATCGATTCCCGAAGGCGAACTCGCCATGCAGATCATGCGGAGCGACTAGAGCATCATCCGATCGATTGGATATCGCATCCGGGGGCAGGAGCCTACCGCACGATATAGAGGGGCTGGTGCCGCGCGGTGCCATCGCCGGCTTCGCCGCCGCTTTCCAGGCTGCGAAGGGCCTCCCGGGTTTCTGCCGCATGGCGGGTCGCGCCGGCCTGTGTAAAGATATCCAGCGCCGTTCGATAGTGACCGGCCGCCCGCTCCTTAAGATCGCCGTCACTTTCCGTTTCGCCCAGCGCGGCCAGCGTCTGGCCCAGCATCCGGGAGGTTTCCGCCTGGCCGAACGGCAGGGCAAGTTCGTTGAACGCCTCGAGCGATTCCTCGATATCCGCGATAGCGCGGCGCAGCAAGGCGGGGTCGCGGCGCAGTCGGCTCAACGCCAGCCGCACGCTCCCACAATTCTGGGCCAGCATGACATGGCCCTCGCGTCGCCATTTCAATTCGCCCGATTCACGCGCAGCCTCCATCACCGTCACTGCTTCCTCCAGCATGGCCGCGTCGCCGCGCAACTCGCCCAGCGCACCCATCGCATAACCCAGATTCGCCTGGCAGGCCGCCCAATGCCCCGGATATACCGTCTGCTTTATACCCTCGGCGGCGGTGTGGGCGACCTCTATCGCCTCTTCCAGAATAGCCGGGTTTGCGGTCTTGCGGCCCAGCATCCCCAGCGCGTGGCTCAGGTTCCGCTCGGCGATGGATTTGTCGATCCGGATCCGGGCCCTGGCGACTTCGACCGCCTGGCGGGCCATGCCTACCCCTTCTTCCATGGTGGCAAGATCGTCCTTGCGGTCGCCGATATCGATCAGGATTACCGCCGGTAGGCTGACGATGACGCCGCGCAGCAGATGACGCGGCCAGGGTTCTATCTCCAGCAGTTCGCGGAAAGTCGCAACCGCGACCTCAAGCTGTTCACAGCCTGGCGCCAGCCCGCCCAGCCCCCACTCGGCGCGGCCCCGGTAATAGATTGCGGAGGCCAGTTCCGGCGTCAGTTTTTCCGCCTTGAGGATTGGAATTGCCTCGGCAAGGATCGCCAGCGCCTCCTCGAACTGCCCGCGGTTGGGCCGATTCCCCCCGGCTTCGGTCAGCAGCATGACCAACTGCATATGGGCGCGTGCCCACCGGCGCGGCTTCCTGTCCCGATTCGTCTTTGCCGCCGCCTTGCGGGCGGAAACCAGGGCCCGCCCCATGCGGCTGTCCCGGTCATCCTTGTCGCGGGCGACTTGCCGGTTGAACAGCCACAACGCGGCAACTGTCGCCGCGGTCAGCAGGACGGCGGTAATCAGCGGCCAGTACTCGACGGTCTTATCCATTGGGCTTTCCTGCTCAGCGCGGCCCCATTATTGGCCTCAACCGGACTTAAGGCCGCGTTAATGAGGTATGTTATAGATTGCCGGGCCAACATTGCGATGGAGTCTCCTTTCCGTGAGCAGCCGCGCCGCGCCCTATATCCTGGCCGCAGCCTTCGGGCCGAAGTTCCTCGCCATCGGATCGAAGCTGTTCAAGTCGGTCAAGATGGTGAAAGCCGGGCTCGCCGGGGCCAGCGTCGTGGCCTATTCCTGGCTGTTCAGCTGGGAATTCGCGGTAATCGTGATCTTCTCGCTGGTGATCCACGAATACGGCCATGTCTGGGCCATGCGCGCCGTTGGCATCCCGACCAAGGGCTTCTACCTGATTCCCTTCGTGGGCGGCGCTGCCGTGCCCGAGCGCGCCTTCGCCAGCCGTCTGGAGGAACATTTCGTCGCTATCGCCGGGCCGGTTTTCGGGTTGGCGCAGGCGGTGTTTCTGTACGGGCTGTTCGTGACCTACGGGCATCCGTTCCTGGGAGCGGTCGCTGCCTGGATCGCGGTGTTGAACCTGTTCAACATGATTCCCATCACGCCCCTGGACGGCGGGCGTATCGTCAAGTCCGCGACCATGTCGGTTGGGTCCGGCGTCGGCATGACGGTGCTGATGCTGGGCATATTCGCCGCCATTGTGTTGATGTTCTGGCTGAAAAGCTGGGCGCTGGCGCTGGTCGTGCTGTTCTCGCTGTTCGAATTCTGGGTAGAGCGCCGCACCCACCGTTTTACTCCCGACCCGTATCTCAAGCGCATGACACCGGGCCAGACCGCATGGTGCATGCTGTCTTACGTCCTGGTGGCCGCCGCGCTGTCTCTGGTGACCTATGGCTGCCTGTCGATTCCCGAGGCGCGCCTCGCCATGTCGATCCTGTCCGACGGCTGATGATTTGACAGAGGCGCATGACGCGCTACTGTCGCATAATGACTGCCACGGAATTCCAGTCTCTCGCCAATTCGATCCGCGCCGGCGACCGGCGCGCCCTGGCGCGTGGCATTACGCTGGCGGAATCCACCCGCGGCGATCACCGCGAACAGGCCAATGCCTTGCTGGACCTGCTGATGCCCCATGCCGGCAAATCCATCCGCATCGGCATTACCGGCGTGCCGGGCGTTGGCAAGTCCACCTTCATTGAGGCCTTCGGCGCCCATGTCATCGACCGGGGCCACCGCGTGGCGGTGCTGGCAGTCGATCCGACATCGCGCAAGACCGGTGGCTCCATCCTGGGTGACAAGACCCGTATGGAGGAACTCGCCCGCAACGATTCGGCCTTCATCCGCCCGTCCCCGGCCGGCATGACGCTGGGCGGGGTCGCCAGGCGTACGCGCGAGGCCATGCTGCTTTGCGAGGCTGCCGGGTTCGACGTGATCATTGTCGAGACCGTCGGCGTCGGCCAGTCCGAGACTGCGGTCGCCGACATGACCGATATGTTCCTGCTGCTGTTGCTGCCCGGCGGCGGCGACGAATTGCAGGGCCTGAAACGCGGCATCGTCGAGATGGCCGATCTCGTGCTGGTTAACAAGGACGATGGCGAACTGTCGGTGGCTGCGCAACGCGCGGCTTCGGAATATAGCGGGGCGCTGCATCTGCTGGGCGCGGGCACGCCGGACTGGCCGGTGCCGGTGGCCACCTGCTCGGCCTTGACCGGCAAGGGTATCGCCGAGGCCTGGCAATGGGTTGAAACCTTCCGCGCGACCATGGAGCCGGCGGGCGTCATCGCCTCGCGCCGTGCAGCCCAGGCCAGCGAATGGATGTGGAGCGAGATCAGCGAGGGCTTGATGTCGACGCTGAAGGCCAGCCGGGGCGTCGCCGACCGCCTGCCGGACCTCGAGGCCGAGGTGGCGGCGGGGCGCATTACCCCGGCCGCAGCGGCGCGCAAGCTGTTGGAGGCGTTCCTGGGTAAGGGATGAGGCGGAAGGAATCACGGTAATGCGTGAGGATGAGGAAGGAAACGAAACTCCCCCGTTTCTCGAAAAAATCGACCTTGACAGCATGGGCGATGTGGAACTGGTGCTAGGGTTGGAGGAACTCTATGGCATCTCAATGGAGAAGGAACGCCTGGAAAAGGTATTGAACGCCGGTGACCTGTTCGACTATCTGGCGGAACTTTTAGCAGCCGATAGTGACCGGCGGCGAGTGTGCCTGACGGCAGCAGTCTTTTATCGGCTGCGCCGAGGGCTGGAGGAATTGGCAGGCAGGCCGCTTGAGCTGCGGCCGGAAACGGATATCGCGGAACTGATCGCCGGCCTGTCGGGCAGCCGGCCAATAAGCAGGATCTGGGCCGATCTTGAAACTGCCGCAAGATTGGTCTTACCTGAATTATGTTTAGGCTTGAGTCGCCGGTTCCCGTGGCTGGTCTCGAAAATCGGCCCCGGTGACAGACGGCTTGCCGATCTGGCGCGGCATGCCATGGCCCTGAACCATAATCATCTTGCGACGGAATACGGCCAGAATAACGTCAACGATTTGTGGAACAGTTTTCGCCGTTTGCTGGCTGAAGCCGCCGCGGAGGAAAGGTATGAGCTGATAGGGAGGGAAACGAGGTTGTTTCCCTGAAGCATTTCTGAAACCTGACGGATGACCGGGATGGCGCATGTGGCGTTCACATAACGTCAGGCTATGCGGCGGAATCGCGTCCGGCGTTCACTCCCGCGTGGAATGCGGCAAAATGATTACCATTCTTGAATGGCCCTCCCGACCCCATGATTGTGAAGTGGGAGATCATCCGAAATGGGTAACTACGTTTAATATTATATTCATAAAACCACATTATGGTTATGGAAAATACGTTAAGCGAGGGTTCGAAAATTGGCGGGGTCGATGCTGTCCGGAAGGCAGCGGGGTTTTATGCACGACAAGGAGTGCGCCATGAATTTCAGAACCATCAGAGCCAGACTGACGGCAACCATTACCGTAATCATTGCATTGTTCGGGTTAGCCGGCGTTATGGTGTTCCTGGAGGTGCAATCCCAGGGCGTCGATCTTGGGCAGGCCGAGGCGGATCTGCGCGAGATCAACAGCACGGAACTGCCGCTGCTGCTGACCATCAAGGAAATCAAAACCGACGTCATCCAAGTGCAGCAATGGATCACCGACATCTCGGCGACCCGCGGCCTGAATGGGCTGAACGATGGGCTTGACGAGGCGGCCGCCTATGCCACGAAGTTCCGTGCGGATATCGCCCGCGCCCGCGAGCTGCTCACGACTGGTGGCCATGAGGGGGAAAGCGATACCCACAAGACGATCATGGAGGCGCTGGATCGTGCCGAGACCGCCTTTGGGCCCTATTATGAGACTGGCCGCCGCATGGCCCAGGCCTACATCGATTACGGGCCGGCTGAAGGCAACAAGATGATGTCGGCCTTCGACGCCGTCGCCGCGGAAATCGGCGGGGCGACGGACGAACTGGTCGGTATCGTCGAAAAGGACGTAACGGCCAACATCACGCATCAAGGCGAAGTCGCGGGG
>Ga0210062_1000547_pt1 | contig 11497 bp, 9 predicted proteins | sample Muzzi_CordA_D2_FD_185528 | JGI IMG/M metagenome (GOLD analysis project Ga0210062, IMG submission 185528) | Wetland microbial communities from San Francisco Bay, California, USA, that impact long-term carbon sequestration - Muzzi_CordA_D2 (SPAdes) | ecosystem: Environmental > Aquatic > Marine >...
GTGCGGAAGTGATGATCCCGAAACATAAAGGCGTTCAGGTTGCCGGATTCGGCGTTGAATCCATCGAATACCATCTGGGCGGAACCTTTCGCGGATCTTACTTTACCTTGAATGACAATATCATCAACGGCCGTATCCGGGGTGTTGCCGGTGTGGTCGGGTGCAACAACGCAAGGACAAAACATAATGAGGGCCATATTAAAATTGTCAAAGAGCTGATCAAAAATGATGTTATTGTACTGACCACCGGCTGTAACGGTATCGCATGTGCCATGGAAGGGTTGCTGACACCTGAAACCGCACAGGTTTTCTGCGGACCGGGACTGGCCGAAGTGTGTGAGACCGTGGGTATTCCCCCGGTGCTTCATCTGGGTTCCTGTGTCGACAACAGCCGGATTTTGCTGGCGGCAACCGAAGTTGTCAAGGCCGGCGGACTCGGAAACGACATCTCTGATCTACCGGCCGCCGGCAGCGCACCCGAGTGGATGAGTGAAAAGGCCATTAGTATTGGTCATTATTTTGTTACGTCCGGTGTGTATACGGTCTTTGGCGTTACCTTGCCCACCTCCGGCGCTCCGGTCTTCCATGACTATATTTGCAAGGATTTGGAAAAGATTTATGGCGGTATGTGGGACATTGAACCTGATCCCATCAAACATGCCCGGAAGATGATCGCTCATATTGACAAAAAACGTAAAGAACTCGGCATCGACAGAGCTCGGGACAGAGTTCTGATGGATATGGCCGATCGCCGGGATATGGAGGCGGCATATCAAAAAGCCTGATCTTTTAATTTAAATTTGAATCAAAACAAATTTAATAATCTTGATCCAATACAAGATCCAGAAAGGTGAAAATTTGAGTTAGGGGAGTGAGGAGCATTAATTGATCATAAAGGGATGAAAGGAGGTGATCTTTATGTTGGATGAAAGTATATATCCAAAAATAGATCTTAATACGTATCAAAAAGAAGCCGTTCTCAAAGATGGGACAAAAATTCTTCTTCGCCCGATGGTGATAAAAGACCAGGACGCGTTGTATGAATTTTTCAAAGGGGTTTCCGAAGAAGAGGCGCGGTATCTGCGTGATGATGTTAAAAGCAGACTTCTTATTGAATCATGGGCAAAAAATCTTGATTACAGCAGGACCCTGCCCGTCTTGGCGATCAAGGATGACATTATTATTGCCGATGCTACGATCAATCGCCGTCGGTCCGGGTGGAAATGGCACCTGGGTACCGTGCGAATTTTTGTTCACAAGGACTACCGGAATCTTGGTCTTGGAGAACTTATGGTAGATGAACTCACGCGCATCGCATACAGGCTTGGAATTGAAAAACTTGTATTAGAAATTCCAGATACCAACACGGCTGTAATTAATACGTTTACCAAAGTTGGATTTCATCGAGCCGCAGTGATCCCGAACATGGCCAAGGATAGACAAAACATGCCTGTCGATCTTGCAGTACTCATGAAAGACATTAAACCTGCCCTCGACGAAAGCTATGATTATGATTTCTAGCGCGGCCTTGGAACAGAGATTGAAGTTGCGAGTAGAAGACCTTCTACTCCCCTAACAACGTTTTTTTATTTGGCAGATAATTTTAAACGCCAGTCAGCATGAAATAAATTTTATAGTTAAGAGCAAGAAATAAGGTAGATCCAATAAAAGGCAAGACGAAGAGTAAAATAATGTATTCTTCTTCTCGCCATTCTTCAATTTTATTTGCCATGGATTCAAGAGCTTCCACTTTTTTCACAATGGAACTAGAGATGAACAAAAGGAATACATCTGCGCCCCATACGCCCCTCAATGAGAACCCAAAACATAACTTAAATGGCATATTACCTCCATTCGAAGCTGAGGGGCGAGATGGGGCTATCCGGAATGAATTGATGTGGTAAAATTGGATATAGTTCATCTATAAAGATCGGGGAAAAATATGCCCAACTATGATGAACAATTCCTTGCAAGGGTTTTCGACAGTGTTACCGACCCTATGGCCATTTATGACCGTGAATTTAGAATTCTCAGGGTGAATCAAGCCCTGCTGGTCCGTTTTAGACTTTCCTTAGAAAAAGTTATCAATAGATATTGCTACGAACTTTTTTATGATCGTACAACGATGTGTAAAGACTGCCACGTGGAAGAGGTCTTTGAGCACGGTGAGTCGCGGATGCTGCAAAAGCGAATTTCAGCACCCGATGGAAATGAGCGCATCTTTGAAGTACACTCTTATCCAATTAAAGATAAACAGGGTAATACCATACAAGCAATTGAGCACGCGCGGGACATCACGGAACGTAAATACTTCGAAGCCCAGCTCATGGCATCCAAAGAATTCAACGAAAAGATCATCAACAGTATCACAGACAATCTTACACTCATTGATCCCGATACGTTCTGCATCACCCAAGCCAACGAGTCGTTTTATTCCCGAATAGGAATAAAACCTGCGGACGTTATTGGCGAAAAATGCCATATGGTTATGTGTGGCAGCCCCACGCCATGTGATGAAGTCGGCGGCAAATGTGCTGTGCAAAAGACAATTCGCTCAAAGCAGCCCTTTGTCTCCGATAAAACTTATCCCAATTCAAACGGAAAGCATAAGGTGCTTCAAATTGCCACCTATCCGATCTTTGATAATCAGGGCGAGCTTAGTTCGATAATCCGGTTGGAACGCGATGTCACCGAAAAACGCAAAATGGCGGATGACCTGGTCTTTCGTTCAAGGGAACTGCAAAGAACCCAGCATCAACTGGAGCGGCTGTTTAAAATCTCGCGGCAAGTGACCGCGAAAAACGCATTATCAGAGATCGTCGATTACGCCCATGAAGTTGCTCAGGAAATCTTTCCCAATTCTGTGCCTCTGATCTTTCTGTTGGATGCCGGAGGCCGGAATTTTCTGAGTTTGAAAGGCTGCAATTCCACTGTATTGGAGCCACTTCTGCGGGCGCAACAGGAAATTGAACGATCCGGATTGGGTTCAAATTTTATCCAATATCTGCATAGTTCCAAGGAACCTCATGTTGTCGGTTCAACGTATAACAATGACATCCCAGATTTTTTAAAAATAATTTCAAACGATTGTTCCAGTTGGTTTGGCTTTCCCATCTCCGCACCCCAACAATGCATTGGATATTTCGTTCTGGGATCACCGAACGCCCTTGAATTCTCCCATGAAGATATTCACTTTTTTCTAACGCTGTTCAATCAAATCGCCGGTCATATTCGTTATCTGGTTATCCATGAGACCGAAATCAACTACCTCCGACAAAGAGTTGCCGAACGTTCCTCCCATGGCAAAATTATTGGCCAGAGTGACGAGATGCAAAAGGTTTATAAACTGATCGATCTGGTTTCTGCTTCCGATGCGACCGTGTTAATTACCGGCGAAAACGGTACAGGAAAAGAGCTGGTCGCTCAGGCTATCCATCGGCAGGGTCATCGAAAAAAAGGTGCCTTTGTGGTTGCCAATTGTTCGGCTTATTCACCGGCCTTGTTGGAAAGCGAACTCTTTGGACATGAGAAAGGGGCTTTTACAGGCGCCATTAAGAGAAAAATTGGTCGCGTTGAGCGTGCTCAGGGGGGCATACTGTTTTTAGATGAAATCGGTGACATTGCCCCGGCCACCCAAGTTCTTTTACTCAGATTTCTCCAGGACCACTGTTTTGAAAGGGTTGGCGGGGAAGAGACCATGGAGGCTGATGTTCGGGTTCTTGCGGCAACCAACCGGGATCTATACCATGAGGTGGAAGCAGGTCGATTCAGAAACGATCTATACTATCGGCTGAATGTCATTATCCTCCATCTGCCGCTTCTGCGCGACCGAAAAGAAGACATTCCCCTACTCTGCAACCATTTTCTTGAAAAATACAGTTTGAAAGAGAACAAAGACATTAAGTCTTTTTCCCCTGGTGCCATGCAAATTTTGATGGATCACGAATGGCCGGGAAATGTACGCCAGCTGGAAAATGCCGTCAGTCATGCGGTTATTCTTACTCAGGGCCAGTTTATCGAACGGAGGCATCTGCCCCTGTTCCTCAAACAATCCCTTCCCGAACCCTCCACCACCTGCCTTAATGAAAATGAGCGGCGGCTGATTCTCAATGTGCTTCAAGAGTCCGATTGGAACAAACATGAGGCTGCCAGGCGTCTTAAAATTAGCCGCAGCACCCTTTACAGCAAAATCCGCCGTCACCGCATAGAAAAGAGACCATTTAGAGTATCAGATATGGACATATAGGGTCCATTTCCATACAGCCCTTAAATCCTCACCTATAAGTCACCTAAAGCTTTTAAATAAAGGTTTGGGTCCGATTTTGTACACTCATTTAGGTTTCTCGTTAAGCAGCACTGGTAATCCTCTACGATGTCTCATTTTTATAAATCAAATAACCATCTGAAAAAACATTAGAATCAGACAAAGAACTTTAAATTTTCATCGGTTTTTTCATACCTGGCAGGATTCTTGAAATAGACTTCATTAACGTACCAAAAAGGTTTTGGCGTTCTATAGTTTAGAATTGTCCGATAAACACATGACCGACCACGCGCTTAATCCAAAATCTTAACTAGATCAGATACATATAAGTCATCCGTCTTTTAAAACGATTGTTTATCAAATATTTCACAGTTGGTACACGCGTGAAAAAAAGAATGACGCTTTACTAAGTGGCTCTATATGAAGCGGCATTGTTATTGGCCGTGACCCTTAATGGGCTTTCGATTATTATTTATCCGGCCGTTTCCAACATGCTGAAGTCAGAGAGAGGGTTAAACCGCCTGTATTGTTTTTTTACTAAAGGAGAGACCCTGGAGAGCCATTGAACCTTAACGGTCAGGTTGACTCTGCTCGAAAACGACCGCTTATATTACAAGAAAGGAGGTGAGAACAACCAAGAGAGACGTCTCCTCCCAACGAGCGCTTATCTAAAAAATGTATGGTTCTGAGTAGATACGCGTGTTCGTTTCTATGTTGAAGAGGGGTTTAGATCTAGTCTAAAGCAAAATCAATTGATGGGAGGTTAGAATATGGCAGAAATAAGAGATGTGGAAATAAACAGCAGAGCGGACGCCCTTCCGCTGATGACCCCTGAGATCAGGCCCTGGCCTGTAACACCACCGCCGCCGCGGGAAGAAGTATCCAAGGTTTATGCCAAGAGGAATGCAGCCAAGTTCGGTGAGTGGTGCGAGGACAACCTCAGGTTTGAGTATAGCTTCGGTAAGCCCGAGGCGCTTCAGGGTCTCAAGGTGCTTTGTATGGGGTTGTACAGGATGGGCAACAAGTTTTGCTCATCGTTATTGGCCGAAGCCGGGGCCGAGGTGATTAACATCGAGCCGCCCGAAGGAGATCCTTTAAGAAAACTGACACCCTTTGGCAGAGAAGAGCTGATGCTCAAGGACAGAGAGACCGGCGAAAAGTGCGGCATGGATTTTATCCATGAGATGAGAAACAAGTTCTCCATTACCCTGAATGTCGAGACCGACGAAGGCAAGGAAATATATAAAAAATTGGCCGCCCATGCCGACGTGTTGATCGAGGAGTATCCACCGGGCTATATGGATAAACTCGGTCTGGGCTACCGGCAGCTGGCCGAAATCAATCCAAAACTGGTTTACTGCTGGATCGGTGTACGGGGATCATGGGGACCTTACAAAGATAAACTCTCCAAATTCGGCCAGTGGACCCTCGAGCCTTTCGGCGGTTGCGCCAATTCATTTGTACATAACACCGGTTTTCCCCAGGACCAACTTCCCAGAGGCAAAGGCGGCGATCCTACCCGTTCCGGGGTCTGGTTTGCCGACTATGTGGCTGGCGAGCAGGGGGCGTGCAGCATCATGGCGGCCATTTTCTGGCGAAACAAGTTCAGCGGAGAGGGGCAGTTCATCGAAGTGACCGGCGCTGAAACGCAAATGGACATTCTGGATTTTGATATCAGTTGGTACGGCTTCAACAAGAGCATCAAGGCCCGAACCGGCGGCTGGGATCCCAATTTGAATCAGTACGAGTGGAATCCCTGCAAGGACGGCTACATGATGATCGGCGGTCAGACCGACCGGCTCTGGTATCGCATCGGCCAGTGTATCGAGCGGGACGATATTCAGTTCGGCAGACTGATCCACGAAGATCCTTTCCTTAAAGAAATGGGCGCCCGCAACGCGCTCCAGGCCCTGATCAAGACCTACACCGTAACCACCCGTTGGCTGCGCGATATGAACCGAATTGAAGCCGAACAGAAGTTGCTGGAGTATGAGATTGCGGCAGGGCCGGTTCTATTTATCGACGAGGTCTCTGAGTTCCCCCACTTCAAGTACCGTCCCTGGGTGTACACCATCGACAGCGATCAGTACGGGACCATACTCTATTCGTCGTCGCCGAACTCATTCCAGTACAGAACACCGCACCGGGTCAAGTGGATGGGAAGGCCCTTGGGAAAAGACAATTTTCTCAAGTACCTGAATTGGCTCGGCATGGGTCAAAATGAAGTCAGAGAACTCAAGAGCAAGGGGGTGATATAATGGCAAAAGATATGAGAGAGACAAGGATAGAGGATCTGCCAGGCCCCAAGAGTAAGGAAGAGCTCGAAGAAATGAAAATGCCTTACGAGGAATACTGCCGGGCGACCTTTGATCCGGGCAACGAACATACAAAACCCGAGCCGTTGAGGGGGATCCGATGGATGAGCACCACCATGTATATCTTTACGCCCCATTCCGTGTCCAACCTGGCGGAGTTGGGGGCCGAGGTGGTCAAGGTGGAGATGCCGAGGATGGGTGATCCCATGCGGCATACGTCCCCGTTCAACGAGTGCTACCTGTATCCGTTGCATGATACCCGGCCCATGACCGGTACCGGTCTGGGGTTTCTGAACGCGAATCCCAACGAATATTACATTACCATGGATTATCACCTGGATGAAATGAAAGAGGCCTTTTACCGGATGGTAAAGATGTTCGACGGGCTGACCGAATGCTACCGGCCCGGAACTTTTGACAAGTGGAAACAAAGTTATATTTACCTTCAGGAGCTCAACCCCAGGTTCATTTATGTATGGGGCGGCGGTTTTGGCTACGGGCCTAAAGTCTTTGGCGGATCCTACGATATTCTGGGACAGGCCCACGCCGGTCTTGCTTCTGTTACCGGTATGCACGAATTCATGGGTGGACACTGCGCCAAGCACTCCAACTGGTGCATTGACTGGTACTCCGGCACCCAAATCTCCTTCGGAATTCTGGCAGCCATCTACTGGCGCGAAAAGACCGGGCTAGGCACCATGATCGAATTTTCCCAGGTGCAGGCGGCCACCCGATGTCTGGGTTATGCCGCACCCATGTATGGCCGGTTTGGTATTGTGCGCCAGCGATGGGGCAACTGGGACACGCAGCTCTGCGCACACGGCATCATTCTGTGCGGGAAATCTGATTTCCCGGATGTTTCAAACCCGCAGGACAAGCATGATGCCAGGTATGTCATGGTCTCCGCGTTCCAGGATGAAGACTTTAAAGAACTGTGCACCATCACCGGAATGAAAGATCTTTACGGGAAGTATAAAGCCCATAAGGATCGGGTTGAAGGCGAAGCTCAGGTGGAAATTTACGCAGCCCTGGAAAAATGGGCTGAGGACAAGTCCCGGTCGCAGGTGGTGAAAGTCTTGCAGGATGCCGGTTTGCTGGCCGAACCGGTAATGAACGACCGAGAGGTCTACGAATCCGAGCACTTCAGGCAAAGGGGCAGCATCCGGTATCTTGATGATCCTATTTTCGGTGACGTGCTCACCCATAGCGGTTATGCCTCGGGATTGATGTCCAAGTCACCCAGGAGACAGAACTGGATCTGGCGGCCGGTGGGTGCCGATAACGTTAAGATCTACCATGAGCTGCTCGGTTATCCGACTGCCACCGTTCAGGAGTGGTACGATAAGAGCTGGATATAAAAGGAGGAGGGCGCCGTGTGTGATATTATCTGGTGTAAAAAAGAAATTAATGGAAAAAAGTGTAACACCGTTAATTACCTGGACCCTTACTGTTTCTGGAACTGGGAAGGAAAGGTAAACTGTGCTGAGTGCAAAACGGTGTATTACATCCACATGATTCAGGGCTTCATGTACAGGGGTCCTGAGGAGGTTAACGAAAAACCGGATACCAGCCCGCTGTATGCGGATAAACCCTTGGAAGGTTACAGGAACTATTTGCCGGGCATTGAAGGCAGGACCCGGCCGTATCAATGCCTGCCCAGGGATATCTATCTGGGCGTGGCTGACATGGTCAAGTTCAGCGCCAGGGGCAGGCCTGTCAGAGGCTGGCGTCCGCAGCCGCCGTCTGCCGGCATTGCCGGAAGCTTCGGCTTTGAATGGGATATTCAGAAACTGACTCCTGAAGTATGGGAGGAGTATCAGCAGAAACTGGCGAAAGGTGAAGTCAGCGAATGGTAAAAAAAGAAAGGAGTGTTCCATGGCACAGTTAACACCTGAAGAGTTTCTGGACACTGTTCTGGTTCCGGAAAAACAAACTGATCATATATGCTGGCAGTGCAGGAACTTGAAGCCGGTTCTCAAAGGCTCCAGTTTTCCGCCCGCAGATATTATCGGCTGGTGCAAAAAGATTTTTTGGCCCGATTACTGGTGCGTAGCAGACTTCAATGTCGTTAAAAAATGCTATGGATTTGACCAGAAAAAAAGGTAAGGTGAAGAATTTTCGCACCGGTTGTGGAAAGACAATTACGGAAGAAGCATTAATTTATCCGAAGCATAAGATTGGAACGCGCTTCATCTTTGATTAGTGCAGGTCAATAGGATAGAGCGAATCAAAGATCTTATGGCTTCGGTTTGGAAAAAGGAGGAAGAGCATGCCTGAGAAATGTCGTGTGGGTGTATGCGGATACGACCCCATGCTCGTAAAAGGATACTTGAAAGCAAACGTAAGAGCCTTATGGTGGCATATATCCGACGAGCTGTACGAGGAGTTTGATATGAAACCGGGGATGAAGGTTTCCGGCACCTTGTTAAAGGTCTATTACGGGAAAGATGGGAAAGCATCCGCAACTCCCAATGAACCCTTTGAATGGGAAACATCCAAGGAGTCGGGCCTTGTTGTGGTGCTGCCGTCTGATGTCATTGCCAAATACAAGCTCACCGAGACTCACTTCATTGAGATGCTCATTGATAAGATTGACGGCAAAGACGTCTACCCCGGCAAAGAGAAAATGAGTGAAAAATTCTGGCCCGAGGAGATGATGAAACTGGACTTTGTCCTTGCGTATATCGAGTAGCCCGTCTTCATTGAGGGCCATTAAAGGGCGAGGGGCTGCGGAATAATATGTTTCACACCCTCTTTAAAGAGTGTGTGTTCACCGTCTCGGCGATGAACTCCATAAGAGTGCATCAGCAAATATTCCGCGCTCCTCACCCTAAAACCCTACTTATATTCAATATGAAACTGCCGGGAGGGGCAACCCGCCCCTCCTGTTTACCTTCGAAACGGCGGGGTGGGGCTATTACTTCCCTGCCGGTCCATGTCGACCGTCAGGGATTTTTTTATAATCACTTTCCGGGTTTGAGTCGTTCATCCTGTTGTCTTTGGTATGACAGGGGAAAAATAGATGATATCTGTTGATTAAACCCGGCAAAAATATAAAAAACTGAAAGACATTGAATGGTTACACAAAACAGATTTCGATCCTCGTGCTGATCGCAAATGAGAAAATCCGGTGTTATGTTTTAGGGTTATGCAAGAGAAACAACTACCATCCTCTGATCGGCGCTGATCCGGAAGAACTCATAAAAAGATTTAAAACGAAGCATAGTGGCATCGTTATGATGGACTACGAAGTGGTCAAGTCTTATGGTGCGAGGATCTATTCAAGAATTAATGTTGCCTGCCCCGGTTGTAATGTCATCCTGTTTTGCGATCAAGACCATCGTGACCTTATCAAAGAGGCCGTGGAACACGGGGTTTACGCCTGTATTCTGGCACCTTATGAGGAATGGGAAGTGCTGACCATGATCAGGAACATTATTGCCAAAAAAAAAATGCGAGGACGAAAGAAGCCGCATAAAAATCAAGGGTTATAATAGAAATTTAGGCGAAAAAATACGATAGTCTTGTGTTAAAAATTCCACCAAATATAATATTTACATTCCTGTCTAACCTGTGATAAACTTTTATATTATCTTAAACTAACCTCCTTACGATTTACATTTTCGACGCCTTTGGCAAGGAACTGTTGTCACTTCTGAGCGACAAAGCCCATTTGAATCTAACCTATAACTTATAGATTTAATACGATTAATTATCAAAACTTAATAATTAATAGGGTTTGATCATGAACAAAAAGAATCAACCTGTAAAAAAAACCAAGGGCAAATCAAATGTCTCAACGAATGAAATTGCCCATACCATTAATTTGGCCATCGTCGGCGGTGGCCGAGCCTGTAAATACTTCCTGAATCTTCTCCACATTGAATCCTTCACCTATCTAAAGATCAATATCGTCGGCGTTTGTGACATCAACCCTGAGGCTGAAGGTCTTGTTCTGGCCAAAGAGCTGGGAATCTATACTACCGGTAACTTTCAGGATCTTTTTAAAATAAAAGACCTGGACAGCATCATTGAGCTGACCGGCAAAAAAGATGTCCTGCTGGAGATCATCCGTCTCAGGCCCACTGGAATCGGGGTCATAGAGCATAACATCGGAAGATTGATGCGAAAACTTTTTGAGGTCGATCAGCGTCTAACATCTGCAGAAGAACAGCTGGTCTTTGAGAAAAACTTTTCCGACTTTCTTATCCGGCAAAGCACGGCTGCCATTGTGATTTTAAATACGGATTTTGAAATCGTTGAAACAAATGATCCATACTTGAAAGCCGTGAATAAGTCTAAAGAAGACGTCATTGGAAGATACTGTTACGAAACTTCCCATGGCTATGGTGTTCCATGTTCGAGTTCGCGCCCTGATATGAAATGCCCCTTAGTGGAAACCTTGAGAACCGGGAGATCCGCTCATGTTATTCACGAACATCCCGAGCCGGGAGGTCATTTCAAATTTTGCAATTTGGTCACTTATCCTTTAAAGAATCAAAACGGGGAAATTTACCGAATCATTGAAGTTTGGAGAGATATCTCAGAGCAACTGTCATACCGTTGGGATAAGCGGGTTAAAGAATTGAAATCCGACCTTCAAAAACTGGTACAGGAAGACCGCATGATCTCTTTGGGAAAACTGGCCGCCAGTTGTTCTCACGAAATCAACAATCCCATTCAAGGGTTATTGACGTTCAGCTATTTAATGCAGGAGATACTTGCCGAAGGAAAACCGAGCCCAAAAGATCTGGAACAGTTCAAGAAACACCTTTCTTTTATGTCTAAAGAACTGGAGCGTTGCGGTAACATTATTTCGGGTCTTCTTTCTTTTGCCCATGAAAGTCCAAGGGAATACAAGGAAATAGATCTTAACGAAGTCCTTGAGGCCGTCCTTGCCCTGACGAAACATAAAATG
>Ga0210062_1000549_pt1 | contig 11464 bp, 10 predicted proteins | sample Muzzi_CordA_D2_FD_185528 | JGI IMG/M metagenome (GOLD analysis project Ga0210062, IMG submission 185528) | Wetland microbial communities from San Francisco Bay, California, USA, that impact long-term carbon sequestration - Muzzi_CordA_D2 (SPAdes) | ecosystem: Environmental > Aquatic > Marine >...
TGCCCCGCGAAAGCGGGACATGCAGTATTGGCAGGACAAGGAACGCTCTCGCAAGATCGGCGATGACTGGTCATCCGCGCGCGCGGATGAATGACGACCCTCGTCACCCCTCCACGAACGCCTCGCGCCGGTAGCCCTGCACATAGAGCAGGGCGGTGAGGTCGGCGCGGTCGATGCGCGCCGGCGCCATGGCCGCCACTGCCGGCTTGGCGTGAAAGGCGACGCCGAGACCGGCTGCCGCGATCATGTCCATGTCATTGGCGCCGTCGCCAGCGACCAGCGTCTGCTCCGGTGTCAGCGCCAATTGCGCGCGCAGTTCGAGCAAGGTGGCGCGCTTTTGTTCGCGGCCGAACACCGGCTCGACGACGCGGCCGCTGAGTCGATCGCCGGACAGTTCGAGCGTGTTGGCGCGGGCCTCGTCGAAGCCGAGCATGGCGGCGACACGGCCGGTGAATAAAGTGAAGGCGCCGGAGACCAGGCAGGTATAGGCGCCGTTGGCGCGCATGGTCGCTACCAGCGTGCGAGCGCCGGACGTCGGCGTAATGCGTTGCGCGATCACCTCGTCGATGATCGCCAATGGCATGTCCTTGAGCAGCGCCACCCGCTCGCGCAACGCCGGCGCGAATTCGATGTCGCCGCGCATGGCGCGCTCGGTGATGGCGGCGACATAGGTCTTGAGCCCGGCATAGTCGGCAAGCTCGTCGATGCATTCCTGGCCGATCATGGTGGAGTCCATGTCGGCGAGAAACAGTTTCTTTTGGCGATGGGCGGCGGGCTGCACCACGATGTCGATGGGCTGGCCGAGGGCGGCGCGCACCGCGTCGGCGAGGCCGCGTTGGTCGGCGCGCGTATCCGGGGTAAAGGGGATGTCGGTGGCCTCGGGCCCGAGCGCTTGCGGTTCACCCGTGCCGGGCAGCGCTGCACGCGCGCGGTCGACGAGCGCGGGGTCGAGCGAGGACGTGCCGATGAGGGTTGCGACGTGAGTCATGCGATGCACGATGCCGGTCAAGCGGTGCTTATTGCAGGGCCGACCGCCAGCGGCAAGTCGGCGCTGGCGTTGGCGCTGGCCGAGAAGCTCGGCGGCGTGATCGTCAACGCTGACTCCATGCAGGTCTACCGCGATCTGCGCATCATCACCGCGCGGCCGACGCCGGCCGAAGAAGCCCGGTTGCCGCACCGGCTTTACGGTCATGTCGATGCGGCGGAAAACTATTCGGTCGGACGCTGGTGCCGCGACGTTGGCGACGTGCTCGGTGAGGCCGCCGCAGCGGGACAGGTGCCGATCCTGGTCGGCGGCACCGGGCTTTATTTCAAGGCGCTCACCACCGGCCTGGCCGCCGTGCCGCCGATCCCTTCGGATATCCGCGCCGCCGTGCGCGGCCGCCTGGCGAGCCATGGCGTCGCGCCGCTCTATGCCGAGCTTATCGAGCGCGATCCCGCGACCGCCAACCGACTGATGCCGCTCGACCGCGCCCGCATCTCGCGCGCGCTGGAGGTGGTGCTGGCGACCGGGCGATCGCTGTCGGATTGGCACCGCGAGGGGCTGCCGCCGCTGGTCGATGCAAGCAAGGCCGCGAAAGTATTCATCACCTGCGAACGCGCCGAACTGGTGCGCCGGATTGAAACGCGGTTCGCCACCATGCTCGCAGCGGGCGCGCTGGAGGAGGTGAGGCGGCTGGCGGCGCGCCGGCTCGATCCCGCACTGCCGGCCATGAAGGCGCACGGCGTGCCCTGGCTGATCCGCCATCTCAATGGGGAGATTTCACTGGAGGATGCGACGGCCGGCGCGGTGATGGACACCCGCCGCTACGCCAAACGCCAGCTGACCTGGTTCCGCAACCAGATGAAGGACTGGGTGTGGCTGCCGGCGGCCGATGCGCTTGTCGAGATCCTGAGAACCAGGGGCTGACCTGCGGTCGCGGCCGCATCCTGGCGGCGCCCGTCCGCGCAAGCCTGCGGGTTGTCCGAGTGTCGCTGGAGCCTTGAAACGACGCGCCTCCGCCATGGCCAGCGTGCTGACATGCGGCTAATTTGCGCTTGACCGGCGAGGGCTGCCCCCCTATAAACCGCGCAATGAAAGTTCGGGAAGGACCTATGTCGCGCAAGATTATTACCGTAGTACAGGTTCGGACGCCTCCCGCGGGGCCCTGACGGGGCTTTGTGCCAGGACGCGTCCGGACATGGCCCTTCGACGGGCCTTTTTTATTGGCCGGCGCGGCACCTGCTGACAAACACGCGCCGGCGGCAAGACGAACAGGCAAAGCAAGGACGAGACCCATGACACGCGAAATGACCGGCGCCGAAATGGTGATCCAGGCGCTCGCCGACCAGGACGTGAAGCATCTGTTCGGCTATCCGGGCGGCGCGGTGCTGCCGATCTACGACGCCATTTTCGCGCAGGACAAGGTGCGGCACGTGCTGGTGCGCCACGAGCAGGGCGCGGTGCACGCGGCGGAAGGCTACGCCCGCTCCACCGGCAAGGTCGGCTGCGTACTGGTCACCTCCGGGCCCGGCGCCACCAATGCGGTGACCGGGCTCACCGACGCGCTGTGCGACTCGATCCCGATCGTCTGCATCACCGGCCAGGTTCCCACACACCTGATCGGCAACGACGCCTTCCAGGAATGCGACACCGTCGGCATCACCCGCCCGTGCACAAAGCACAATTACCTGGTCAAAAGCATCGAGGACCTGCCGCGTGTGCTGCACGAGGCCTTCCACATCGCCGCCAGCGGCCGGCCCGGCCCGGTGGTGGTCGACGTGCCGAAGGACATCCAGTTCGCCACCGGCGCCTATTCGAAGCCGAAGACGTTCCATCACACCGGCTACAAGCCCAGGGTCAAGGGCGACATGGACAAGATCCGGCAGGCGGTGGAGTTAATGGCGGGCGCCAGGAAGCCGCTGTTCTATACCGGCGGCGGCGTGGTGAATTCCGGCAAGGCGGCCTGCGACCTCTTGCGCGAGCTGGTCAAACTGACCGGCTTTCCGATTACCTCGACGCTGATGGGGCTCGGCGCCTATCCCGGTACCGACGCGCAGTGGATGGGCATGCTCGGCATGCACGGCACGCTGGAAGCCAACATGGCCATGCATGACTGCGATGTGATGGTGTGCATCGGTGCACGCTTCGACGACCGCATCACCGGCCGCATCGATGCCTTTTCACCCGGATCGACGAAGATCCACGTCGATATCGACCCGTCCTCGATCAACAAGAACATCCACGTCGACGTGCCGATCATCGGTGATTGCGCGCATGTGCTGGAAGACATGGTGCGGCTGTGGCGCACCGAGGCGCGTCACGCCGACAAGATGGCGCTGGCCGACTGGTGGAAGCAGATCGACAAATGGCGCGCACGCAAGTCGCTCGCTTACCGGCAGTCGAACGAGGTGATCAAGCCGCAATATGCCATCCAGCGGCTCTACGAGCTGACCAAGGACCGCGACACCTACATCACCACCGAAGTCGGTCAGCACCAGATGTGGGCGGCGCAGTTCTACGCGTTCAATGAACCGAACCGCTGGATGACCTCCGGCGGGCTCGGCACCATGGGCTATGGCCTGCCGGCCTCGGTCGGCGTGCAACTGGCGCACCCGGATTCGCTGGTCATCGACATTGCCGGCGAGGCGAGCGTGCAGATGACCATGCAGGAACTGTCGACCGCGGTGCAGTACCGGCTGCCGATCAAGATATTCATCCTCAACAACGGCTATATGGGGATGGTGCGCCAGTGGCAGGAACTGCTGCATGGCGGGCGCTATGCCGAGAGCTATTCGGAGGCGCTGCCCGACTTCGTCAAGCTGGCGGAGGCCATGCACGCGGTCGGCATCCGCTGCGAAAAGCCGGGCGATCTCGACCACGCCATCAAGGAGATGATCGAGGTCGACAAGCCGGTGCTGTTCGACTGCGTGGTCGATCCGGCGGAGAACTGCTTCCCGATGATTCCGTCGGGCCGTGCGCACAACGAGATGCTGCTCAGCGGCGCCGCCGAGGATATCGAGGAGGCGATCACCGAGGAAGGCAAGGTGATGGTGTGATGAACGCTCCCACGACAACCCATTATCCGGCGAAGACCGTCAACGAGGGCATCGAGACCCATACGCTCTCGGTGCTGGTCGACAACGAGCCGGGCGTGCTCGCCCGTGTCATCGGCCTGTTTTCCGGCCGCGGCTACAACATCGAGTCGTTGACGGTGTCGGAAACCGAACACCGCGCGCATCTGTCGCTGATCACGCTGGTGACCACCGGCACGCCGATGGTGATCGACCAGATCAAGAACCAGCTCGACCGCCTGGTACCGGTGCACCACGTGGTCGACATGACGCTGGCCGGCAATTCGATGGAGCGCGAGCTGGCAATGGTCAAGGTCAGGGGCAGGGGCGACCAGCGGGTCGAGGCGCTGCGCCTGGCGGATGCCTTCCGCGCGCGGGTGATCGACGCCACCACCGAGAGCTTCGTGTTCGAGATTACCGGCAAGAGCGACAAGATCGAGCAGTTCATCGAGCTGATGCTGCCACTCGGCCTGGTCGAGGTGGCGCGCACCGGCATCGCCGCCATCGCACGGGGGCCGGAGGGCGCGTGACGTCGCCAGGCCGGCGGCGGCGAGGCATGCGCTGATGCCGCTCGACATCTTCGTGGCGATGCTCACCTTTTCCTTCGCGATGGCATTCACGCCGGGGCCGAACAACATCATGCTGGCCGCCTCCGGGGTGAATTTCGGTTTCGCTCGCACCATCCCGCACATGATCGGCGTCACCGCCGGCTTCCTGCTGCTGCTGGTCGCCTGCGGCCTGGGGCTCGGCCTCGTCTTCGCCGCGGTGCCGGCGTTGCAGGTCATGCTCAAGATCGCCGGCGCGCTTTACATGTTGTGGCTGGCTTTCAAGGTGGCCACCGCACACGCGGCGCGCGAGGACGGCAGCGGTCCGGCCCAGCCCTTCACCTTCTGGCAGGCGGCGGCGTTCCAGTGGGTCAACCCCAAGGGGCTGGTTGCGGCGCTGAGCGCGATCGCGATCTATGTGCGCCCCGGCCACGAGCGCATCGACTTCCCGGTCATGCTGGCGGTGCTGGCGGTGTGCACGGCCGGATCGGTATCGACCTGGGCCGGTTTCGGTGTGGCGCTGCGCCGGCTGTTGCGCGAGCCGCGCCACGCCCGCCTGTTCAACGGGACGATGGCGCTGCTGCTGGTGGCCAGCATCGTACCAATGGTGCTTTGAGGGGCTGAAAAGACCCGGTTCGCGCAGGACTTGTCGGCGGTCCTCAGGCGTCCTAGAAGCTGGGCCGAACCTATGGGGTGAGTGAGGATCATCATGCGTGTTTACTACGATCGCGACGCCGACCTGAACCTGATCAAGGGCAAGAAGGTCGCCATCATCGGTTACGGCAGCCAGGGCCACGCCCACGCGCTCAACCTGCGCGATTCCGGCGTGAAGGAGGTCGCAGTCGCGCTGCGCAAGTCATCGGCCGGCGTGAAGAAGGCGGAGGGCGAGAAGCTCAAGGTCATGGAAGTGGCCGAGGCCGCCAAATGGGCCGACGTCATGATGATGCTGACACCGGACGAATTGCAGGCCGACATCTATACCGAACATCTCGCCAGCAACATGAAGAACGGCGCGGCGCTGATGTTCGCACACGGGCTCAACGTCCATTTCAACCTGATTGAGCCGCGCGCCGATCTCGACGTCATGATGATCGCGCCCAAGGGGCCCGGCCATACGGTGCGCTCGGAGTACCAGCGTGGCGCCGGCGTGCCCTGCCTGCTGGCGATTCACAAGGACGCGTCCGGCAACGCGCATGATCTGTGCCTGTCGTACGGCGCCGCGATCGGCGGCGGCCGCGCCGGCATCATCGAGACCACCTTCAAGGAGGAATGCGAGACCGACCTGTTCGGCGAGCAGACGGTGCTCTGCGGCGGCGTGGTCGAACTGATGAAGGCGGGCTTCGATACGCTGTGCGAGGCCGGCTACGCGCCGGAGATGGCCTATTTCGAATGCATCCACGAGATGAAGCTGATCGTCGACCTGATCTACGAAGGCGGCATCGCCAACATGAACTACTCGGTGTCGAATACCGCCGAATACGGCGAATACGTTTCCGGTCCGCGCGTCATCACATCGGAGACGCGCGCCGAGATGAAGCGCATTCTGGCCGACATCCAGTCCGGCCGCTTCACCAAGGACTGGATGCTGGAGAACAAGGTCAACCAGACCTCGTTCAAGGCCACGCGCGCCAAGCTCGCCGAGCATCCGGCCGAGCAGATCGGCGCCAAGCTGCGCGACATGATGCCGTGGATCAAGGAACGGGCGCTGGTCGACAAGAGCAAGAACTAGTTCACCACGCATCAATTGCAGAAAATCGTCATGGCCGGGCTTGTCCCGGCCATCTCGCTTATGAAGGCACATTGCCCACCCGGGCGAGAGCCCCGGCGTAAGCCCGACGATGACGACGGAAAGACAGCCCGCGCCTACATCCGGTGCGGCTGGGTGCCGATCCCGTTGGCCTGCTGCAGCTCGCGCACATAGCGCACGATGGCGGCAAGCTGATCGCCGGTCACCTGCGGCTGCGGCGGCATGTCGCCATAGGGCCAATGGTGGCTGCGCACGCCGCGCCTGGCGGCGAGCAAAAACGCGCCGTCCGCGTGGTGGCCCGGATTGTAGATATTGTGCACCAGCGGCGGGCCTTTGTCGGTGCCGGCCGCGTTGGCGCCATGGCATGCGGCGCAATTGGCGTCGAACGCCGCCTTGCCGCGTTGCGCCAGCGGTGACAGCTGCGGCACCTTGACGTCAACCGTGTTGCCGGTGCCGGTGGCCTGCGGAGCGAACGCCTGCCATAGCCAGACGGCGATGCCGGCGGCGAAGAAGGCAATGACAAAATGCTTCGGTGTCAGTTTGATGTTGCGCATGATCGATTGTGGCCTCTGTGGTCTGAGCAGATGGTGCCGGCGCCGGGCGCGCAACAATCGCCGCGGTCCCGCGCCGGAGCAAAGGCTGACGATCAAGCGCGGGGAGGGCCGTGCTCAGGCCTTGGATAAAGCGGCGTCAGCCCGCCATGCGGCACGGGGAAATAGTCGCGCAACAGGCGCGCGGGAGCAGCGCCGGCAGGCGCTGCCGAAAGGGTGCCGGGCACGACCGTGCACAGCAGTTCCGAACAGCCGCTGTCACCCGCCTGCCCCATGCCTGCAGGGCAGCAGGGCATGGCCGCGCCGGCCGGGACGGCGTGCGTAGCGGTCGTCGTGTCATGGCCGGGCCGAACGAGGTGATGCGCCGCGTCAGCGGCGCGCGGCGCGGCCGCGGCCAAGGGGGCGAGCGTGGCGAGGATCGTCGCCACAAGAGCGAGAACCTGCGACGGAAACCGCGACATCAATGGCCTGTTGCCGATCATGACGGGTTTGTCACGCTACAAGATGTCGGCATTGCGGCGCGTCGGACAGCCCCCCGCAGCTACTTCTTCTCGATCTTCTCCCACAGCCACTTCGCCACCTCGCCGGGCGTGGTGCCGGTGCCGGCGGCACGCAGGTTGGCCGCGCGCATGGTTTTGACGTCGATGGCGTCGATCAGCGGCTGCAGCGCGGCGGCGAAAGCCTTGTCGTCGGCGCGGCCGGGCGCAATCAGCAGGATGGCGTCATAGGGCGGGATCGCCTGCTTGGGATCGGCCAGCACCTGCAAGTCGTATTTGGCGATACGGCCGTCGCTGGTGAAGGCCGAGATCACATCGACCTCGCCATTGGCCGCCGCCTGGTACATGAACGTCGCCTGCATGCTGCGCTCTTCGGCAAAGTCGAGGCCGTAGGCATCGCGGATCGCCTTCCATTCCGGCCGCTCGAAGAACTCGTAATCGCCTGCGATGGTCATCTGCCGCGCATGGGCGGCGAGGTCGGCGATGCTTTCAATGCCAAGCTGCGCGGCCTTCTTGCGCGAAATCGCCAATCCGTACGCGTTCTCGAAGCCGAGCTGGCCGAGCATGCGCACGCCGTAAGTCTGCGTCAGCCATTGCGACACCTGCGCCAGCACTTCCGCGCGCGGTTTGACGTCGCTGTGCTTCATGTAGTTGGACCAGATCGTGCCGGAATAATCCACATAGGCGTCGACGTCGTCGGCGGTGAGCGCCTTGAAGACCACCGCCGAGCCGAGGCCGTCGCGACGCCGGGTCGTCAGCCCGCTGGCGGTCAGCCGCTGCTGCATCAGCGCGCCGAGGATGTACTGCTCGGTGAAGCTTTTGGTGCCGATAATGTATGTGCCACGGACGGCGCCGTAACCCGGCACCAGCGCCGCCAGCACCACCAGCACCAGGCCGACGCTGCCGGCGGCGATGCGCATGCGGTTGCGCGCGGCGACGCCGTGCTCCATCTGCGCCAGCAGCTGATCGACGACCAGGGCGAGCGCCGCGGCGGCGACGCAGCCGAAGATGACGAAAACCCAGTTCTGCGTCTGCAGGCCGGCAAAGATGTAATTGCCGAGGCTGGTCTGGCCGATCGGCGTCGCCAGCGTGGCGGTGCCGATCACCCAGACCGCGGAGGTGCGGATGCCGGCCATGATCACCGGTGCGGCCAGCGGCAGTTCGATCTCGCGCATGGACTGGCCCGGCGTCATGCCGATGACGCGGGCGGCGTCGCGCAGCCGCGGATCGACGCCGTTGAGGCCGGTCACCGTGTTGCGCAGCACCGGCAGCATGGAATAAAGCGCCAGCGCCAGCAGCGACGGCAGGAAGCCGAGCGCGGAAAAACCGGCGCCGAACAGCCGCTCGGACAAGGCGGCGATCAGCAGCAGCAGCGGATAGAACAGCGCCAGCAGGGCGATGCCGGGAATGGTCTGCACCACGCTGGCGACCCCCAGCAGGCTGCCGCGCAGCACCGGCCGGCGCATGGAGATGATCGCCAGCGGCAGGCTGATGCCGAGCCCGAGGGCGAGCGCTGCGAGACTCACCACCACATGGGCGCCGAGATAGTCAGGCAAGCGGGCAAAGGCGTCGGCGAGACGGGCATCGATATTCATTGATTCGATTGTGGCATGCACGGGCGGTGCAAGGAACCCCGTCGGCGCGCGAGATTATCTCACTGCCGGCGCTTGAGGCGCGCTCATGTCCCCGCTAAAGCGTGCGGCGGGGGAACGCGCCATGAACCTGCTCTCCATCCAGTCGCACGTCGCCTATGGTCATGTCGGCAACTCGGCCGCGGTGTTTCCCTTGCAACGCATGGGCGTGGAGGTGTGGCCGATCCACACCGTGCAGTTCTCCAACCATCCCGGCTACGGCCAGTGGCAGGGGCGCATATTCGACGCCGGCCTGATCCGCGAAGTGGTGGACGGCATCGCCAAACGCAACGTGCTCGGCGCGTGCGACGGCGTGTTGTCCGGTTACATGGGCGGCGCCGATATCGGCGCCGCCGTTCTCGACGCGGTGACGACGGTGAAGGCCGCCAACCCGTCGGCGCAATATTGCTGCGATCCGGTGATCGGCGACGTCGGGCGCGGCGTCTTCGTGCGTGAGGGCGTTCCGGAATTCATCAAGGCGAAGGCGGTGCCCGTCGCCGACGTGATCACCCCCAACCAGTTCGAACTCGACTTTATCGTCGGCCGCGAGAGCAGGACGATGGCGCAGGTGTGCGAGGCGGTGAAGGCGGTACACGACATGGGGCCGCGTGTCGTCATGGTGACCTCGCTGCACACCGACGACACGCCGGAAGCTGCCATCGACCTGTTGGTCTCCGACGACACGGGCCGCTTCCGGCTGCGCACGCCGCGGCTGGAACTGGCGGTGAACGGGGCGGGCGACGCCATCGCCGCGCTGTTCTTCGCCCATTTCCTGCGCACCGGGAAGATTGACGAGGCGCTGTCGAACGCCGCCTCCGCCATTTTCGGCGTGCTGGCGAAAACGGCGGAGGCGGGCGCCGGCGAATTGCAGCTCGTGTTGGCGCAGCAGGAGATCGTGGAGCCGAGCCAGGTGTTCGAGGCGGAAGTCGTATGAACGGCCGGTTCGGCGCATTCGACAAGTTTATCGATGGTGGCGTGACTGCAGGTTCATAAGAGGCGATCATGAAACGCGGCTTTGCCACCCTCGACGTTTTCACGGGCCGGCGTTTTGCCGGAAACCCGCTCGCCGTCGTCCTGGAGGCCGATGGCCTCGACGCGGCGGCCATGCAGGGGATCGCGCGCGAGTTCAACCTGTCGGAAACGGTGTTCGTGCTGCCGCCACAAGATCCCGCGCACCGCGCGCGTTACCGCATTTTTACGCCCAGGGAGGAGGTGGCCTTCGCCGGCCACCCGACGGTGGGAACTGCAGTGCTGCTGGCCTTGAGCGACGGCGGTGGGCAAGCGCGCGACATGGTGCTGGAGGCCGAGATCGGACCGGTGCCGTGCCGGGTGGAGGCAGCCGGCGATAACGGCCAGGCGGTGTTTCAATTGCCGGCCTTGCCGCGCGCGGCCGGGGCGCCGCCGGCGGTCGACACGCTGGCGGCCGCGCTCGGCCTTGCGGCCGGCGACATCGGCTTCGGCGGGTACCTGCCGTGCTGCTTCTCCGCCGGCATCGGATTCACCTTCACGCCGTTGAAAAGTCTCGACGCCGTGCGCCGTGCCACGCCGGACCTCGCGCAATTCGCCGCTGCGCTCGGCGGCGACGCGCACCGGGCGGTGTTTGTCTACTGCGCGCAGACCGCCGAAGCGGGTCACGATTTTCATGCCCGCATGTTCGCACCGGCCTATGGAATCGTTGAGGATCCCGCGACCGGCTCGGCGGTGGCCGCTTTTGCCGGTGTGTTGACGCGCCAGGCCGGACTGCCCGATGGCAACCACACGTTCGCGATCGAGCAAGGCTACGAGATGGGACGGCCAAGCCTGATCCGCCTCGGCCTGACCCTGGTCGGCGCCAGGCTCACCGCAGGCTCGGTCGGCGGCGGCGCGGTGAAGGTGACCGAGGGGACCATCGAGGCTTGACGGCCCGCGCGCACTCGCGTCGATTGCCGCCCCATGAGCGACATCGCAGTTTTTCCGGTCGACCAGCTTGATCTTGCCTTCGAGCCGAGACCCTGGCCTTTCGCCGACGCGCGCCGGGCGGAGATCGAGGCCTGGTTCGCCGAGGCACGGCGCGCCAAACCGGCGTTATGGAACGGACGCGTGCTGCTGATGCACCGGCAAGTGATTACGGAGGGCGTGTTCAGGGGGGCCTATCTGGAAACCGACTATGCCAGCTTTGCCGCCTGGAAAGCCTGGGGCCGGCCGAGGGCGGGCGTGCATGATTGTTTCGGCGCCGCCGCCGTCATCGCCGCCGAACATGCGGTGCTGCTCGGCATGATGGCGCCGCATACCTTCAATGCCGGCCGTATCTATTTTCCCTGCGGCACGCCCGATCCTGGCGACATTGTCGATGGCAAGGTCGATCTCGACAGCAGCGTGCGACGCGAGCTGAAGGAGGAGACCGGGCTGGACGCCGGAGAATTCGATGCGCAACCGGGCTGGATGACAGTGGTGGACGGCT
>Ga0210062_1000551_pt1 | contig 11452 bp, 10 predicted proteins | sample Muzzi_CordA_D2_FD_185528 | JGI IMG/M metagenome (GOLD analysis project Ga0210062, IMG submission 185528) | Wetland microbial communities from San Francisco Bay, California, USA, that impact long-term carbon sequestration - Muzzi_CordA_D2 (SPAdes) | ecosystem: Environmental > Aquatic > Marine >...
CTGCGCCGCGATACGAAACGGTGCCAGGGCTGGTACGGAAATATTATCTGTGCGATCCCGCCTCGCGGACCGGCGGCGGCGTCTATCTGTGGGAAAGCCGTGAGGCCGCGGACGCCTTGTATGAAGGCGGCTGGCGCGAGACGATCCGCGAGCGTTTCGGCAACGATCCAAGGATCGCCTGGTTCGACACGCCGGTAATCGTCGACAACAGCTAATCCACCGCGTAGCGCGCGACCGCGTCCTCGTCCCATTCGACGCCGATACCGGGAACGTCCAGCGCGATGACCTGGCCGTCGACCGGCAGCAATTTGGTCTTCAGCACCGGCTGGCCCCAGTCGACATATTCCAGCCAGTGGCGCGTCGGGGTGACGGCCAGCAGGTGGGCACTGATTTCGGGATAAAGGTGCGAAGAAAGCGGCATGCCGCAACCATCTGCCAGCCCTGCGGCGCGCAGCCAGCCGGTAACGCCGCCAATCTTGCAGGCATCGGGCATGAAAACGTCCGCCGCGCCGGCGTCCAGCGCCTTCTGCATGTCATGCACGCCCCAGCAATTTTCTCCGAGCTGGATCGGGGTTCGCACGCCGTTGCGGATTCGCGCGTAGCCGGCATAGTCGTCGAACCGAATCGGCTCCTCGATCCATTCCAGGCCGATATCGGCCAGCATACCCGAACGGGTCTCTGCGTCGGGCACGGTCAGGCACTGGTTATAGTCCGTCATGATCGCGATATCGTCGCCGACAGCGGCGCGGACAGCGGCCGCCACATCCAGGTCGGTTCGGGCGTCGGGATAGCCGAGGCGCAATTTGATCGCGGAGAATCCCTCGGCAACGAGTTCTTTCGCCTCTTCGACCGCCCGTTCCTTTCCTATTATGCCCAGCCCGTTGCTGTTATAGGCCGGCAGAGGCATGACGTCGCCGCCCAGCAGCCGGGCCAGCGGAAGTCCCTGCGCCTTCGCCAGCGCGTCCCAGGCCGCCATGTCGATGCCAGCCGATGCCATCATGGCCAGTCCGTGCTGACCCAGCAACCGCATGCGCGCGCGCAGCAAGCCGGAAAGGGAAACCGGCGCCAGCGCCTCGCCCTCGATCAGCGTGCCCAGCTCCTGGATAAGGCGCACGGTCGGGGCCAGCGCGAAGTGGTGAAAGCAGAAAATATAGGCCGAACCGGTAATGCCGTTGTTGCATTCCAGATCGATCAGGGCCAGCGGCACCTGCGAGACGCTTCCGCCGCCGGTGACCAGCGGCCTTTTCATCGGGGCAAGCACGCCGCGGACGTGCAGTTTCCTTATGGTCGGCGAACTATGCGACATCCTGTTCTTCCCTGTTATTCCGGGAAGAAACTAGTGCGGAGCGGAAAGTTCGTCCAGCGCGTTACGCTAGGGCGCCGGCGATTGCCTTTTCGGCATAAAGCCGGTGATCCAGGTCCAGCCCCGCGTGGCAGGCCAGATATTGCCGGATCAGCTGCTCCTTGCCCGGATGCGCCAGGTGATTGAGCCCGTGCAGGGCATCGACGCGACAGCTTTCAGCCTCCAGTTCCAACAGCTTCGCCAGCGTTTGGAACATGGCGTTTTCAATGCGCTGGCGGTCCGACCACCAGCCAGGCCCTCCCAAATGTCCGGGAATGCCCCTGGCAAGATTTTCCCACCACATATGCGGCGCCCGTCCCAGTGGTACGGTCGCAAACATTTCCGAATACAGAAAATACATTGCCTCGATCATCGCCACCCGGCGCTCGACAGGAAGCGAGCCCGTCCACAGAATATCGGCGGCGCTACCATCGTTGAAGCTGGCCTGCATCCACCAGAAACCCTGCGCCAATTGCGGCTGGGAATAGCGGTTCAACAAGACCCGGGGATCGCAAAACAGCAGCGCAAGATACTCGCAGTTCCGCACCGGGTCGAAATCAATGTCGAGGTCGACCGCGTCATACCAGCATGCGGTGGAGCGTGGATCCACATTCCGATTCGCAATGGCAACCCACGGCGCAACCGGGTGATCGAAGACAAAATCGAGAAAATTCTCGAAGCAAATATTTCGCAGATCGTAATACATCGGCGAGACCTCCCGCCTTGTATTATGCTTCTCTGATATTAAGAATCCGTCTTCGCAAAAGGTTAAAGAAAGCTGTACGGATCCACGTCCACCTGAACGCGCACGCCGTTCGGCCAGCGGACCCGCGAAAGCCATTGCCTGAGGATATTTTGCATGTCGGTATCGCGCGTCGCTTTCAGCAGCAGGCGGCGGCGATGGCGGCCGCGCAGCATGGCGAGCGGCGCCGGGGCTGGGCCGAGCACGCGCATATCCCTGCCGTTCGGCCCGGCGCGGCCCAGCGCGTTGGCGGCCGTATCGACGTCTGTTTCGTCGCGGCCCGAGACGATCAGCGCCGCCAGCCGGCCGAAGGGAGGCCAGCCGCCATCACGCCGCATGGTGGCTTCTTCGGCCAGAAAGCGGTCGCGCGCACCTTCGGCCAGCGCCAGCATAACCGGGTGGTCGGGATGATATGTCTGCAGCATGACACGGCCCGGCCGGTCCTCGCGCCCGGCGCGTCCCGATACCTGGTGCAACAGTTGAAATGTGCGCTCCGACGCCCGCAGATCGCCGCCCATCAGGCCCAGATCGGCGTCGACCACGCCGACCAGGGTCAGCATTGGAAAATGGTGCCCCTTGGCGACGATCTGGGTCCCGAGGATGATATCGACCTCATGGTTGGCGATCGCCTCGACGAAAGCAGCGGCAGCTTCGGGTCCACGGATCGTATCGCTGGTCATCATCGACAGTCTGGCTTCGGGGAACAGGGCGGTGATTTCCTCGGCCAGCCGTTCGATGCCGGGGCCGCAGGCGGCCATCTTCTCTTCAGCCCCGCATTCCGGACATTCCGTTGGCAGCCCGGCGGTATAGCCGCAATGATGGCACTGGAGGCGCCCGGTGAGGCGGTGTTCGACCAGCCAGGCCGTGCAGTGGGGGCATTGCAGCCGGTGGCCGCAAGCCCGGCAGAGCGTCAGCGGCGCATAGCCCCGCCGGTTCAGGAACAGGAGGGATTGTTCGCCGGCCTCCAGCGTCTCCTTCAGGGCCGTGACCAGCGTTGGCGCCAGCCATCGCTGGCGCGGCGGCGCATTGCGGCGCATGTCCACCAGTTCGACCGACGGCAGCCCGGCCCCGCCGTGGCGCGCCGGCAAATGGAGGCTGCGATAGCGGCCGGATTCGACATTGGTCACGGTTTCCAGGGATGGTGTCGCGGAGACCAGAATCGCCGGTATTTCACCGATTCGCGCACGCACCACGGCCATATCGCGGGCATGATAGATGACGCCGTCTTCCTGCTTGTAGGAAGAATCATGTTCCTCATCGACGATGACCAGGCCCAGTTCCGGAAAGGGCAGGAACAAGGCGGAACGTGCCCCGACCACGACCCGGGCCCGGCCTTCGGCAATGCGCCGCCAGCAGCGGCGCCGGCGCCCCCGGGCCAGATCGGAATGCCACACCTCGGGCTCGGCGGCGAAACGGCGTGTGAAGCGCTCAAGCCACTGTCCGGTCAGCGCGATCTCCGGCACCAGAACCAGCACCTGCTTGCCCGCCCTCAGCGCGGCGGCCACCGCCTCGAAATAAACTTCCGTCTTGCCGGCTCCGGTGACGCCATCCAGCAGCGTAACCGAAAAACCGTCCGCCACCGCATCGGCCAGTTGGCCGGCCGCCGCCTTTTGATCGGCGTTGAGTTCGGGACCAGGGTTTTCCGGGTCGGGTTCGGCGACGGGGTCGCCATCCGCCGGCAGGGCCACGCGCTCCAGCGCCCCCGCATCGGCGAGACCCGTGACCACGCCCGCGCTCACCGCCGCCTCGCGCGCAAGTTCGGTGGCGCCGCGGGCCGGGCCGGCGGCCAGCGCGGCCAACACCCGTTTGCGAGCCGCCGTAATGCGGATATCCGGGATATCTTCCGCGGCCAAATAGCCGATACGCGGCGGAGCGGGCTCCAGGGCTTCGGGGATATTCATCGCCATACGCAATACGGCGCCGGCCGGCGAAAGGGTATAGCGCGCCACCCAGTCCACCAGGCGGCGCGTCTCGTCGGGCATCGGTGGGCAATCCAGGCGCCCCGCCACATCTCTCAGCCGCGACTCCTCAATCCCCGCCGGATCGCCATCGCCCCAGACCACGCCGATGGTCTGCCGGCGGCCCAGGGGCACGGAAACAAAATCGCCCGGCGTTAACCCGATGTCAGCAGGTTGCCGGTAATCATAGGCTGTGCCGAGCGGTAGCGGCAGCAGCACCGAAACCCGACGGGCGGCGTTCGGTTTCTGGGTGGGTCCGGTGGAACTGGCGTGGCGCTTCGGCATGGGTTAGACTCTCGGGCATCATGTAACATCGGGCAAGTAGGGCGTGCCATGCCGAACATTCCCGGGCAAGTGGCCAGAGCAGAGTCAGGACAAGGTATGAAATTTTTCGTAGACACCGCGGACGTCGTGGAAATCAGGGATTTGGCGGCAACCGGGCTGGTCGATGGCGTGACCACGAACCCGTCGCTGGTGGCGAAATCGGGGCGCGATTTTTTCGAAGTGCTGGAGGAAATCTGCGACATCGTGGACGGTCCGGTCAGCGCCGAGGTCGCCGCGACCGATTCGGATACCATGCTCGCCGAAGGCAGGGCGCTGGCCAAAGTCGCCAAGAACATTGCCGTCAAGGTGCCGTTGACGCGCGACGGGCTGAAAGCCTGCAAGGCGCTGTCAGGCGACGGCATAATGGTCAATGTGACGCTTTGTTTTTCCGCGGCCCAGGCAATTCTGGCAGCCAAGGCCGGGGCGACATTCGTGTCGCCTTTTGTCGGGCGGCTGGACGATATCGGATCGGACGGCATGGCGTTGATCGCCGACATCGTCGATATCTATGACGCCTACATGGATTTCGAGACCGAGGTTCTGGTCGCCTCCATTCGCCACCCCATGCATGTGGTCGATTCGGCCAAGATGGGGGCGCATGTCGCGACCGTTCCGCCCGGCGTACTTCGCGCCATGTTCAACCATCCACTGACCGACAAGGGGCTCGCGGCCTTCCTTGCAGACTGGGAGAAAACAGGACAGTCGATCCTGGACCGCTGATACATGACACAGACCAGAAAAAACAAGACCGAGACCGGGATTACGACCGAGGATGTAGTCCAATGGCTGGGTGAAAATCCGGACTTCCTGCCACGGCATCCCGAACTGCTCGACGATCTGGCCGCGCCCGCGCGCAGGCTTGGCCGCGGCGTCGCCGATCTGCAGCAGGCCCTGATCGAAAAGTTACGCGGCGACATGGAGCTGGCCCGCCTGCGCCAGCGCGAATTGGTGGAAACCAGCCGCGCCAACCTGAACAGCCAGACACGCATTCACGAATGTATCGTCGCCATGATGTCGGCGACTTCCTTCGAGCAGGTTATACAGACCATCACTACCGATTTTGCAGTTCTGCTTGATCTCGATGTGGTGACGCTCTGTGTCGAGGCAAACGGAAGCGAACTGGGAGCGCCATATACTCGCGGGCTTCACATTGTGCCGGCCGGCACCGTCAACCGCGTCATGGGCAGCGGCCGCCACGTATTGCTGCGCAGTTTCATCGAGGGTGAGCCGGAAATTTACGGGGGTGGGGCGCCATTGGTTGCCTCGGACGCGCTGGCGCGTATTTCGATATCGCCGACCACGCCGCCGGGGTTGATTGCCTTCGGATCGCGCACGGGGGGCAAGTTCGAGGCCGGCCAGGCAGTCGAACTGCTGGCCTTCCTGGCGCGGGTTACCGAAAGGGCCATCCGCATATGGCTGAAGCAGAACTGACCGATCTCTCCTTCGATTCTTCGCTGGCACACCCGATTGAGGAATGGCGGCGCTGGCTCACCCATGAAAAACGCGCCTCCCGCCATACCGTGGACGCCTATTCCCGCGATCTGAGCGCATTCCTTGCTTTTCTCGCCGTCCACCTTGGCGGACAGCCGCGACTGGCCGACCTGGAGGGTCTGGCGGCCGCCGATTTCCGGGCCTGGATGGCGCGTCGGGCATCCGACGGCCTCAGCCGTTCCTCGACGGCGCGGGCGATGTCGGTACTGCGCGGATTTTTCCGCTGGCTGGAGCGCGAAGGCCACGGCGCGAACCACGCCATCCGGGCCATGCGCAGCCCCCGGCGCCCGCACGGCATTCCGAAACCGCTGACTGTCGACGATACCGCCCTGCTGCTCGATTCGATCGATCTGCTGCCAGGCGAACCCTGGGAGACCCAGCGGGATGTGGCGCTTTTCACCCTGCTTTACGGATGCGGCCTGCGTATATCCGAGGCGCTTGACCTCGGCCGCGGGGAAGCGCCGGTCGGGGATTCCCTTACCGTCACCGGAAAGGGCAATAAACAGAGGATGCTGCCGGTTTTGCCTGTGGTACGAGACGCCGTGCAGGCCTATCTCAAGGTCTGCCCTTGGCAACCGGGCGGCAGCGGCCCCCTGTTCCTGGGCGTTCGCGGCAAGAGGCTGAACCCGGGGGTGGCTCAGAAAAGATTGCGGGAACTCCGCCTGCTTCTTGGCCTGCCGGATTCCGTCACCCCGCATGCATTGCGCCACAGCTTCGCGACTCATCTGCTGGGCGGCGGCGGCGATCTGCGGACAATCCAGGAGCTTCTGGGTCACGCCTCGCTATCGACCACCCAGCGCTATACGGCGGTTGATTCCGACAGCCTGATGGCCACCTACCGCGCCGCACACCCTCGCGCAGACCGGTAACCGGTCTCGCTTTGCGGAATATTAATATTTCAGGGCTTAGGGTTCCGGATAAATTATTCTCAGTAGCCCCACCAGCGCCAGAAGGGACGACAAGATGAGCAAATTCATGTTGATCGCGGTCATGGCCATGGCGGTCGGAGTCGCCGGCTGGACCGCCGCGAGCCGAACCGCCGATGCAGCGAGTGTCGAAGTCAGCTTCAGCCTCAAGGAAAGACAGGTCATCACCAACTTTTTTGCCGGTAGCGGTGGTGGCGGCGGCAGTGAACAGGGCGGCAAGGACAAGAAAAAGAAAAAGAACAAGGGCGTCGGCAACCAGGGCATTCCCCCGGGCCTCGCCAAGAAAGGCGGCGCGCTGCCGCCGGGCATCGCCAAGCGCCAATTGCCCAACAACCTCCTCGCGCAGCTGCCGCCTCCGCCGAGCGGCTATGAGCGGGTAATCGTCGACAAGGACATACTGCTTGTCCATATCGCGACCCAGGTCGTGCATGATGTGCTGGAGCATGTGTTGGACTAGAGTGCTTGCTGGTTGGGCCAGCTGTTGCAGCCGGGCCCCTAATGTTGTTAGGTTCTCGGGAGGTCAACTCAGACCTTCCTTTTTGGGCCGAAGCCGGGGGACATGCGGAATAGCGCCGCATCAAACATCGATCCGATTTGCCGCAAGACGGGAGCGCGCGGACATTTGTGTCCGTCCCCAAGCTGGGCATTGTTCCTGGATGTCGATGGGACACTGCTGCACCTGGCCGAAACGCCGGAGGCGGTCGAGGTAAGCGACCATTTGCGCGACGTGCTTGCCAGACTGACGCCGGCCTTTGGCGGAGCCGTAGCGCTGATCAGCGGACGGCGAATAGAGGATCTGGATCGAATTTTCGCGCCGTTGCGCCTGCCCGCCGCCGGACTGCACGGCTTGGAGCACAGGGATACCCGCGGCAACCTTAGTCTGCTGGGCGAAGCGGAGATGCTGTCGCCGCTGCGAGGTCCCTTGCGCGAATTTGCTGGCCGGCACGAGGGCATATTGCTGGAAGACAAGGGCCGCACCCTCGCCCTGCATTACCGCATGGCGCCGGAAATGGAGGCAGAGGCGCGCCGTCTGGTCGCCGGGCTGGCCGGCAGACACGCCGACTGCCTTCGCGTTATCGACGGAAAGATGGTTCTGGAAATCAAACCTCGGCTTTCCGACAAGGGTGCCGCACTTCGGTCCTTCCTGAGTGAGCAGCCGTTCCGCGGACGCCGCCCGGTGTTCATCGGCGACGATGTGACGGACGAGGACGCCTTCCGTGCGGTGAACGAGCTTGACGGTCATTCGATACGGGTGGGAAATGGAACAGACAGTTTGGCTTACTGGCAGTTGGCGGACGTGAACGCCGTCATCGGCTGGCTGGAGCAGATTCCCAAGGTGTTCAAACAGGAAACTGAAATCGAGAATGATGACACCGACGAATAGCCTGAATCTTGCAGTTGTCGGCAACTGCAATATTTCGGCCCTGATCGATTCCAGGGCACGCGTGGTCTGGTGCTGCGTACCTCGCTTCGACGGTGACCCCGTCTTTTGCTCGCTGCTCAACAACAGTGACGGCGAAAAAGGATTCTGGGACGTTGAGCTATTCGATTTCGCCAGATCGGAGCAGAGATACCGGCGCAACTCGGCAGTCGTTATCACCACCCTTTACGACCAGCATGGCGGCGTTGTCGAGATCACCGACTTCGCGCCGCGCTTCAAACAGTTCGGCCGTATTTTCCGGCCGATGACCATGGTGCGGCATGTCCGCCCCCGCAAGGGCGCACCGCGCATCCGCATACGAACCCGCCCGACATATGATTATGGCGCGGCGCGTCCGGAGACGACCCGGGGCTCCAACCATATCCGGTATGTCATGCCCGACCTTACGCTTCGGCTTACGACAGACGGGCCGGTGACCTATCTGCAGGAGGAGGTCCCCTTCGTCCTGGAAAAGCCCGTCACCATGTTGTTGGGACCGGATGAAAGCCTTACCCAGCCCGTCGCGGAAACGGGACGTAGCTTCCACGAGAAGACCGACGAGTACTGGCGCGAGTGGTGTCGTTACCTATCGTTACCCTTCGAATGGCAGGATGCGGTGATCCGGGCGTCGATTACGCTGAAGTTATGCAGTTTTGAGGAATCTGGCGGCATTGTCGCCGCCATGACGACATCGATCCCCGAAGCGCCGGAAAGCGGTCGCAACTGGGACTACCGGTTCTGCTGGCTGCGCGATTCCTATTTCGTGGTCAATGCGTTGAATGCGCTCGGCGTTACCTGGACGATGGAAGAATACCTGAACTACATCACCAATATCGTGGCCCAGGCCAAGGATGGCTATCTGCAACCCGTGTTCGGGATTACGCTCGAGCAGACACTGGCAGAGTCGCAAGTGGAATCGCTTTCCGGCTATCGGGCGATGGGGCCGGTCCGGGTCGGCAACGATGCCTGGCGGCAGGTTCAGAACGACGGATATGGCAGCGTAGTGCTAGCCCTGTCGCAGGCCTTCTATGACCACAGGCTGACTTGCATGGGGGATGCCCCTCTGTTTGAAAATCTCGAGCGGCTGGGCGAACAGGCAGCAGCACGCTGGAACCAGCCCGACGCGGGAATCTGGGAGTTCCGCAGCCGGGAAGCCATACACACCTATTCGAGCGTGCTGTGTTGGGGTGCGTGCGACAGGCTGGCAAAGATTGCCGCACATCTGGGCCTGGAGGGTCGCGAGACTTATTGGCGCCGGCATGCCGACAAGATCCGCGAGGGAATCCTTGCCAAAGCCTGGAACGAAAGGCTTAACAGCTTCACTGGAACCTTCGGCGGAGATGAAATCGACGGCAGCCTGCTGCTGCTGCCCATGCTCGGCTTTCTGCCGGCCGAAGATCCCCGCTTCCTCGGGACCCTGAAACTGGCCGAGGAGCGACTCCGTGACGGCATGTATATGCACCGCTATGCGGCCCCGGACGATTTCGGCATGCCGGAGACCAGCTTTAATGTCTGCACCTTCTGGTATATCGAGGCGCTGGCCGCTGTGGGACGCGCCGAGGAAGCCCGTGAGTTGCTTGAGAACATGCTGGCGCGACGCAATTCTCTGGGCCTGTTATCGGAGGATATCGATGGAAAAACCGGGGAGTTGTGGGGCAATTTCCCGCAAACCTATTCAATGGTCGGGTTGATTCACGCTACGATGCGCCTGTCGCGCCCCTGGGAGGAGGCCTTATGAGCCGTCTCGTCGTCGTCTCGAACCGCGTCGCGCGACCAAACCATGGAAAAGGAGGTCAGGGCGGCCTTGCCGTGGCCCTGCTCGCCGCGCTCAAGGCAAAGGGCGGCTTGTGGTTCGGCTGGAGCGGCAAGGTCGCCGAACGACCCTCGCCGCAGCCCGAAATTACTCAGTCCGGCAATGTGACCTATGCGACGACCGACCTGAATGAGGCCGATTACGACGACTATTATAACGGCTTCTCGAATGGCGTTCTGTGGCCGCTGTTCCATTACAGGCTGGACCTTATGGATTACAACCGCCGCAGCCTGAACGCCTATCAGCGCGTGAACGCGCTGTTCGCGCAGCGCCTGGTTCCCTTGCTGAAGCCTGATGATCTGGTTTGGGTACACGACTATCATTTGATTCCAATGGCCGAACAGATGCGGCAGGCTGGCTGCAATCAGCGTCTCGGGTTCTTCCTTCACATTCCGTGGCCAGCGGCGGAGGTGCTGCTTGCTTTGCCCAACCATGCGGAGCTTGTCCGTTCGCTCTGTGCGTACGACCTGATCGGTTTTCAGACGCAGCGGGACCTGCAATCCTTTGTGGACTACATCACGATCGAGGCAAATGGAAAGATCGGCGACGGCGGTATGATCGAGGTGCACGGACGGCGAACACGTGCGGCAGTCTTCCCCATTTCCACCGACCCCTCCATGATAGCCCAGTATGCCAGGCAGGCAGAAAAGGCACCGGCGGCGCGGAGATTGAGAGGCAGCATCGGCGAGCGAAGCCTGATCATAGGAGTCGACCGGCTGGATTATTCGAAAGGTCTGATCAATCGTATGCAGGCCTTCTCGCATCTGCTGGAACGATACCCCGCAAACCGGGGCCAGGTGGTACTCCTTCAGATTTCGCCGCCCACGCGGGAAGGCGTTCAGAAATACGATGAAATCAGGCAGGAACTGGAGGCGATCTCGGGCCGCGTGAACGGCGCCTATGCCGACTACGACTGGGCACCGATTCGCTATTTGAACAAGGGCTTCACTCAAAAGACCCTCGTTGGGTTCTTGCGGCTTGCCCAGGTGGGACTGGTCACTCCTTTACGTGACGGCATGAACCTCGTGGCCAAGGAATATGTTGCGGCGCAGTCTCCACGCAACCCCGGCGTCCTTGTTCTGTCCTGTTTCGCCGGCGCCGCGGCGGAGCTGGACGGCGCGCTGATCATAAATCCATATGACCCCGAAGGCATCGCGGAAGCACTCGAAGAAGCGCTTACCATGCGGCTGGAAGAGCGCAAAGAACGCTGGCGGAGCATGATGCACCGCTTGCGGCGGCATGATATCACCGCGTGGCGGAAGAGCTTCGTGGAAGCCCTTGCGGCAACACCCTCGCCGGATCAATGAGTGTCACTACTCGAACCAGCCTCGTAGCCGATATCGGTGGCACGAATGCAAGGTTTGCGCTTGTCGAAGACGGCCGCGAGATTGTTTTTCGCAATTATGCCGTAGCGGATTTTCCCACCCCCTCGGACG